>Ga0070699_100005055_pt1 | contig 11612 bp, 11 predicted proteins | sample KBSK1503metaG_FD_65473 | JGI IMG/M metagenome (GOLD analysis project Ga0070699, IMG submission 65473) | Corn, switchgrass and miscanthus rhizosphere microbial communities from Kellogg Biological Station, Michigan, USA - KBS K1-50-3 metaG | ecosystem: Host-associated > Plants > Roots >...
CACTGGCGGACTCACCCGCGCGGGCAGCGCGGCCCGGTTTGCGTCCGCGGCGGATAGCGCGCATGACTTGCTGGGAGGCGATAGGGAACACTCAGACGATGACCGGCGTCCCCGCACCCACCTTGTACCACCGATGGCTTGGCTGGCACGCCCCCGCCATGCGGCGTGCGCTCGCGGCGCTCATCGCCGGCCTGATCGTCGCCGTGGTCCTCCTGCCGTTCGTGACCTGGGGGATGGCACTGGTCGGAGGCTGGGACGCCGACGCGCTCGTCGTCCTCCTGACCACCTGGCCGATCATCGTCCGGGCCGACAGCTCGCGCGCGCCGCAGCTGGCTGCCCGCGAAGACGAGACATCGGGCACTGCCAGGGCATTGCTGGTCGGGGCCAGTGTCGCCAGCCTGCTGGGGGCCGGTTACGCGTTTCACCTCGCGGGGCGGGAGAGCGGCGCACCGCAGGTGCTGCTGATCGGCGTCGCCGTGCTGACCGTCGTGCTGTCGTGGGCCGTGATCAACACTGTCTACACCCTGCGCTACGCCGACCAGCACTTCCGGTCAAAGCCGGGCGGCATCGCCTTCGGCACGGAAGATGACCAGGAGCATCCCGGCTACCGGGACTTCGCATACGTCGCGTTCACCATCGGCATGACCTACCAGGTGTCCGACACCACGCTACGCGACCCGCAGATCCGGCACTCCGTGCTCGCCCACGCCCTTTTGTCCTATTTGTTCGGCGTGGTCATTGTCGCAGGCTCAGTCAACCTGATCGCCGGGCTGTTCCACTAACCCGGCTCGCCGTTCAGTCGCAGGCGGAGTTGCTCGTTGAGATCGGTCAGGGCAGTCTGGGTGTGCCTGGGATGCTAGGGAAGCACGCCTGCTGGATCGAAGGGCCACGCCGATGAAGCTGCCGCACGTTGACTACGAGGCGCCTAGAGCTGTTTCCGAAGCTGTGGACCTGCTGGCTGAGCACCTGGACGAGGCGAGCGTGCTCGCCGGCGGCCAGAGCCTGATACCGCTGCTGGCGCTGCGGCTGGCCCACCCGGCGGTGCTCATCGACATCAACGGGATAGATGAACTGTCCGGGGTGTCAGCGGCAGGCGGCTGGGTGGCGGTAGGCGCGATGACGCGGGAGTACGTTGCCGAGGAGTCCCAGATCCTCGCCGGTACCGTGCCGCTGCTGGCGGCCGCCCTGCCACTGATCGGTCATGAAGCAATCCGCAGCCGCGGCACGATAGGCGGCAGCCTGGCGCATGCGGACCCGGCAGCCGAGCTCCCGGCCGTCGCGCGGGCGCTCGACGCCGAGTTCGTGCTACTCGGCCCGTCGGGCGAGCGGGTTGTCCCGGCGGCGGAATGGTTCGAGGGATACCTCATGACGGCGCGCCGTCCCGACGAGCTCCTCGTCGAGGTGCGCTTCCCGGCCGCGGGACGGGGTACGGGGGTCAGCTTCCAGGAGGTCGCCCGCCGCCACGGTGACTTCGCCATTGTCGGCCTCGCGGCATCACTGACGCTGTCCGGGGGCGTGATCAGCGATGCCCGTCTGGCGTTCGCCGGCGTTTCTGATGTGCCGGTCCGGGCGGCCGGCGCGGAGGATCTCCTGGCCGGCGAGGCGCCGTCGGCCGAGTTGTTCGATGAGGCAGCCCGTCGCGCCACCGACGATATCGACCCGCCAGCTGACCTGCACGGGTCGTCGGATTACCGGAAGAAGGTCGCGTCCGCCCTGGTGCGCCGTGGCCTGCGAGCGGCCGTGGACAACGCCCACGAGAGGCAGTGACTGATGGTGGAGATCACCCTGACCGTTAACGGTATGAGGTGCGCGGGTTCGCCGGAGGCGCGCATGACGCTGGCGGACTTCCTGCGTGATGACCTCAGCCTCACCGGTACCCATCTCGGCTGCGAGCACGGGGTCTGCGGTGCGTGCACGGTCATCGTCGACGGCCGTGCGGTACGGTCGTGCCTGATGCTGGCGGTCCAGGCTGCCGGCAGTGAGGTAACGACGATCGAGGGGCTGGCACCTGACGGGGAGCTGGGCACACTGCAGCAGGCGATGTGGGATTCGCACAGCTTCCAGTGCGGTTTCTGCACGCCCGGGATGGTCATGCAGGCCGCCGCGTTCCTCAGCGACCACCCTGACGCCGACGAGCAGCAGATCCGCGAGGCGCTGTCCGGCAACATCTGCCGGTGCACGGGCTACCAGAGCATCATCGATGGCGTCCTGCTGGCCGCCGAGCGCAACCGCGACCGCTAGGGAGTGACCATGGCAGCAATTGCGGCTGAGCGCTACACCGGCGCCAGCATCAAGCGCTCGGAGGACCCGCGCATCCTCACGGGCACCGGCCGGTACGTCGACGACATCAAGCTGCCGCAGATGCTGCACGCTGCGTTCGTGCGCTCGCCGCTGGCTCACGCCCGGGTGCTCTCGGTCGATGTCTCGGCGGCGCGGGCCCTGCCTGGTGTCGTCGCGGCGTTCACGGGAGCAGACCTGGAAGCGATGACGATCCCGGGGCCGGATGCGCTGATGGCTCTCATGAGCTGGGCGGGGCCCACCCCCGAGTTCACCCTGCTTGCGACCGACAAGGTGCGCTTCGCGGGCGATCCCGTGGCGATCGTCGTCGCCGAGAGCCGTTACCTGGCCGAGGATGGCTGCGAGCTCGTGGAGGTCGAGTACGACGAGATGCCTCCGGTCACGACCGCATCCTTCGCGCTCGATCCGGGCAGCCCGCCGCTGTTCGCCAACCTGGGTGACAACATCGCCCGCCCGCTCTCGCGCAGCGAGTTCGGCGACGTCGCCGCCACGTTCGCTGATGCTGACCGGGTTATGGATTTCCGCGTCGACGTGCATCGCCACCAGAACGTGCCCATGGAGGGCCGGGGCTGCGTGGCGAGCTACGACGCCGATCTGGGTGTGATGACCGTATACGCGGCAACGCAAAGCGTTCACGTCAGCAAGATTGCCATCGCCATGCGCCTGGGCATGGAGCATGACAAGGTGCGCGTGCTGGCCGGCGATATCGGCGGCTCGTTCGGCCTGAAGATCGGCGCGTCACGGGAGGAGCTCGCGGCTGCGGCTGCCTCCCGTGCTGTCGGCCGGCCGGTGAAGTGGGTCGAGGACCGCGGCGAGAACCTCACCGCGTCAGGGCAGGCACGCGAGGAGAGCTTCGACGTCCGGGCTGCCGTCAGCAAGGACGGCGACCTGCTCGGGCTGGATGTGAAGGTGGTCATCGACACCGGCTCGTACCCGGGCATGGGCGCGATGGTTCCGGCCATCATGGAAGCGATGCTGCCCGGCCCGTACAAGCTCGCGGCCCTCGGTTTCGAGTCGACCGCGGTCACGACCAACAAGGCATCGTACGTCGCCTACCGCGGCCCGTGGGCGTCCGAGACGTTCGTGCGGGAACGCGTCCTCGACCTGATCGCGAAGGATCTCGGCCTCGATCCGCTAGAGATCAGGATACGTAACGTCGCCCCGCGCACCGACCCGCCGGCCATCATGATCACGGGGCGTCCGCTGGTCGGAGTCACGACCAGGGAGTCGCTGGAGCGGCTCGCCCAGGTCGTGGACTTTCCCGCGTTCCGGCGCCGGCAGGCCGAAGCACGAGCCCGGGGTCGTTACCTCGGCATCGGCGTGGCAACGTTCATCGAGGCCGCTCCCGGCCCGCGCTCGCCGGAGGGGGCCAGCGGCCCCATGGGCACCGAGTCCATGCGCGTCCGGCTGGAGGAAGACGGCATGGTCGCGCTGTTCACCGGCCAGATGCCGCACGGCCAGAGCCACCAGACGACCCTGGCCCAGATCGCCGCCGACGAGTTCGGCGTGCCGTTCGAGCAGGTCCGCGTGGTCGTCGGCGACACCGACGTCGTCCCGTTCGGTCTGACCGGCGGCAGCCGCTCGGCCACCATGACCGGGGGCGTGGCCCTGCACGGCGCCCGGCAGCTCAAGGCCAAGGTGCTGGACTTCGTGTCGCATCTCATGGAAGCCAGCGCCCGCGACCTTCAGATCACCGATGGCCAGGTCTCGGTGCGCGGTGACCCGGCCAGCGCCATCGCGGTGGGCGAGGTCGCGCGGCGCGCCGCATCGGGCGAGTTCGGTGCCGACGTGGACGCCAATCTCGAAGTCGAGGCCGCGTTCGACGGCGGCGAAGGAGGATGGTCCGGCGGCAGTCACTGCGCCATCGTCGAGGTCGACGTCGAGACCGGCATCGTGGCGGTGGAGCGGTACGTCGTCGCTGAGGATTGCGGCGCGCTCATCAACCCTGCCATCGTCGATGGTCAGATCCGAGGCGGCGTCGCCCAGGGCATCGGCGCGGTACTGCTCGAACGATCGGCGTATGACGAGGACGGCAACTGCCAGTCAGCCACGTTCATGGACTACCTGGTGCCGACCGCCTGTGATATTCCCCGTATCGAGATAGAGCACCTCGAGACCGTGCCGCTCGACACCGACGTCAACTTCCGCGGCGTGGGCGAGGGTGGCATGATCGTCGCGCCGCCCACGGTAGTGAGCGCAATCGAGGACGCGCTCTCGCCGTTCGGCGTGCGGATCTACGAACAGCACCTGCCTCCGGGCCGCATCCTGGAGCTCATCGCCGCGGCGGACTCGGGTCAGTAATCGCAAGGCGGCTCGGCCAACGCTTGTCAGCGGCACGGGAAGCGGGGCTGCCAAGCGCACGCAAGGCGTCAGCGGGCCCCCGGGATCGGTTCCCGGGGGCCCGCGTCACGAGGCCCGTCTGGTCAGCGCGCAGCTCCGCTCGGCACTGGCCCGGGGGCGGCGGTCCGCCGGGCGGTGCGCAGCGTGCCGAACGCGATCGCCGCGCCGGCCAGCGTCGCGACCGCACCGGCCAGGACGGCCCGGTCGGCGCCGGTGACGAAGGCGCTTGCCGTCGCGTGCGCTAGTGCGGTGCCGTAGGCCCCGCCGGCGTGGTGCGCGGCCGCAGCGGCCGCGCCCAGCGACCCGGCGGTCCCGTGGGCCAGCTGCGCCATCCGGCTGGCGAACACCGACGCGGTGATGCTGCCGATCACGGCCACGCCCAGCACGCTGCCCATGTTGCGGGTGGTGTCGTTGACCGCCGAACCCACCCCGGCCATCGCCTGCGGCAGCTCCTGCATGGAGGCCGACGTCGCCGCCGACATGGCCAGCCCGATCCCGGCGCAGACGATGACCATGGCCACGATGTAGTGGCCGTAGCCGGAGGCCGCGGAAGCGGTTGCGAACAGCACCAGGCCGGCGGTCACCGCAGCCAGTCCCAGGACCACCGGGACCACCACGCCGGCCCGCCTGGTCATCCATGCGCCCAGCGGGCTGAAGACGGCCAGGGCGCCCGCGGACGGCAGTGCCCGGACCCCGGCCGCCAGAGGGCTGTAGCCCAGCACGAACTGCAGGATCTGCGAGTTCACGAACACCGCTCCGGACAATGCGAAGAACAGCATGGTGATCGTGACCCCGGCGCCGGTGAAGCGCGGGTTGCGGAACAGGTGCAGCGGCAGCATCGGGTGGTCGCTGCGCGCCTCGCAGGCGACGAACAGGGCGAGCAGGACGATCGACGCGGCCCCCAGGCTCAGCGTCCGAGCCGACAGCCAGCCGTTCCCGGGAGCCTCGATGATCGCGTAGGTCATGACGGTGAACGCCGCGACCGACAGTACCGCGCCGGTCAGGTCGAGACGGCCGGACTGCCGAGCGCGCGACGCGGGGACCAGCCAGCGGCCGGCGACCAGGGCGACCGCGACGATCGGCAGGTTGACCAGGAAGATCGAATCCCAGCTGAAGTGGGCCAGCAGCCAGCCGCCCGCCACCGGGCCGATCGCGACGCCGAGGCCGCTGACCGCGGACCACAGGCCGATGGCCTTGGTGCGCTCGGACGGGTCGGTGAACACGCTGGTGATGATGGACAAGGTCGCCGGCATGATGAACGCGCCGCCGATACCCATGACGGCCCGCGCCGCGATGAGCTCGGCCGTGGTGTGCGTCAACGCCGCGGCCACCGATCCGGCGGCGAAGACAGCCAGGCCGGCGGCCAGCGCGTGGTGCCGGCCGTAGCGGTCGGCGATGGCTCCCGCCAGCAGCAGCAGCGCGGCGAACGTGAGGGTGTAGGCGTCCACGATCCACTGCAGCCCGCTGGCGCTCGCGTGCAGGTCCCGGGTGAAGGTCGGCAGCGCCACGTTCACGATCGTCGAATCGACCACGATGACCAGCAGGCTGAGGCAGAGCACGCCGAGGGTGTACCAGCGGCGGGCATAGGCCTTGGTCGCCGCGGCAGCAGGCAGCGGCTGGGTCCGGGGCGACGTGGTGCTGACCGGGGGTGCGAGGGCGGCGCTCATGGCGATCTCCATCTGTACGTCTGTAAGGCTACGACTGTTTTGCAAGATTGACTGTACGCATGTAGCCTTACGACTGTCAAGTAATCCGGGAGCAGAATATCCACACCTGTAGCGCAACGGATGTAGTCTTAAGCGATCCGAGCCGGGTCCGACGCCCGGACCCGCCGGGAAGGAGGCCGGAGATGACCGCCGAGCAGATGACCGCCGAGCAGCGCTCCGCGAGGCAGCGCGCCATCGCGAGGCAAGGGCCGCCTAGGCAGCGGAACCCCCGTGGCCAGGGCGAGCGGCTGCGCGACGAAATCATCGAGGCCGCCAGCCGCCTGCTAGCCGATCCGGCGGCGCCGCCGCTGACGCTGCGCGCGGTCGCCCGCGAGGTGGGCGTCGCCGCGACATCGGTCTATCTGCACTTCGACGACATCGAGTCGCTGGTCCTTGCGGTTGCCGAACGCCGCTTCGGGGAACTGGCCCGGTTGCAGGACCAGGCGCGGGATGAAAGCTCCGATCCTTGCCAGCGGGTACGGGATGGATGCCTGGCGTACTGCCAGTTCGGGCTCGCGCACCCGGGCCACTACCAGGTGATGTTCGCCAACCCGCTGCCCATGCCGGCGGACATGCCCCCTGAGCAGTTCCCGGGCATCGTGGCCTTCCGGAAGCTGATCGAGGCGGTGGCCGACTGCATCGGCGCGGAGCCAGCCGACCAGCAAGCGTTCTTCACCGCCCAGGTGATCTGGCAGCAGCTGCACGGGATCGTCAGCCTGCGCATCTCCCGGCCCCGGTTCCCGTGGCCTCCGCTAGCCGAGACGGTGACCGAAGCGGTCGACCGTCTGCTCGCGGGCGGACGGCCGGCGACCGCGGGCTGAACTCCCGGAGCACCCCGCCCGGCCGGGACGCTGGCCGCCCAGCCCCGATCGGGCCATAATGTTGCCCGGCTTGCGGGCACACCGGCCGGAGCCTTCGGGAAATGAGGGTGCGGCAGAGGCAGCGATCATGGGCGAGGACACCAGGGATCCCGTAATTGAGCTGGACAATCGCGGCGTGGGACTGCTGCGAAGCTGGGCATCTCCGCGCACCGAGTTCCGGGTAACGAGGTCGCCGGATGGCTCCATCGTCTTGCACCCGATGTTCGCGCACGACGCTGACCTATGGCGGTCTGGGCTTGTCGAGCAGATTGTTGAGAACTTCTCCCGCCCGGACCAGATGATCCGGCTGAAACCGGACAAGCTATGACGCCCCGGCTGCTCGACTTCGCCCCGGCCGCCTGGGCGGCATACCAGGGCCAGCGAGGTCACGAGATTGGCGGCCGGCTCAAGCGAGCGCTCGAGTGCCTGGCTGCGGATCCGGCAGCGGTCCGCACCGACCCCCGTTCCCGGCGCTACCAGATCGTCGAGGAGCAAGTGCGGCAGCCGCCGGAAGTGTGGGGGCTGCAGCTGGATGGTCTCGATGACAGCAGGTGGCTCGTTGTCTGGCGGGAGACCGAGCATGTCATAGAGATCGGCTACATCGGCCCCGCGGAAGGTGCGTATTGATTACCCGGTCCCGAATTCGGTACCTGAGAAAGCTGCTGTTTTCCGCGTGCGCAGCAGCTGCGCTGGCCGGCGGTCTTTTATCTGCCACAGTCGGCACGGCGCAGGCCGCGTCGTCGCTTCCGTGCGATATCTATGCTTCGGCCGGCACGCCCTGCGTCGCGGCGCACAGTACCGTGCGAGCGCTCTACGCGGCCTACAACGGCTTTCTCTACCAGGTCGAGCGCGCGTCGGATGGCAAGACCCGCAACATCCGAACGCTGCGCCCAGGTGGCTACGCCAACGCCGCGGCGCAAAATGCCTTCTGCGCTGGCACGAGCTGCATTATCACGAAGATCTTTGACCAGTCCCCGCAGCAGAACAACCTCACCATCGAGGGGCCCGGCCAGCGCGGCGGACGGGATGCCGGCGCGAACGCGGCCGCGCTGCCGGTGATCGTCGCCGGTCATCACGTCTACGGGGTCTACGTCACCGCTGGTGTCGGCTACCGGGACAACTCCGCCAAGGGCGTGGCAGTTGGCAGCTCGGCGCAAGGCGAGTACATGGTGGTCAGCGGCCGTCACGTGAACAACAAGTGCTGTTTCGATTACGGGAACGCGGAGACGAATAGTCGTGATAACGGCAACGGCCACATGAACGCGATCAACTTCAGCACGGATTGCTTCTTCGCCCCGTGCTCGGGATCTGGCCCGTGGGTTCAGGCGGATCTCGAGAACGGTCTGTTTGCTGGAGCGAATGGTTCTGACAGGAACAACAAAGGCAACTTGAGCGCGTTCGTCACCGCCCTGGTCAAGAGCAACGGGAAGACGACCTATGCGATCAAGGGCGGCAACGCGCAATCGGGACGCCTGACCATCTGGTACTACGGAGCGCTGCCCAACCGCGGCGGATATGTTCCCTTGCACCAGGAAGGCGCCATCGTCCTGGGCACCGGAGGTGACAACAGCAAGAGATCCATCGGATCGTTCTTTGAAGGGGCCATGACCTCCGGCTACCCGACGCGTGCGGCCGACAACGCCGTCCAGGCCAACATCGTGTCCGTTCATTACGGGAAATAGGCGCACCACAAGAACCTGGCCGACCCGTAGCTGATCCGGCAGCGCCTGATCCTGCCATCGTCTTCAGCCACCTGACCCGCTGTGGCGGAGTCCTGCGGGGACGAGTTTTGCGCAGGTCTGCTGGGCCTGGGTGAACTGCCTTGACCTGGTATCGATGCTGGAGGGGATGGAGATGTTCATGCGCCCTCCGGGGAAGGCCGGGTCGGGGAAGTTGGTGATGCCGTGTGAGCGCATGCAGGCGGCTGCCCTCAGGTAGTCCTGCTGCTGTTGGGCTGTGAGTGTGGGGCTTTCCCGCCCGGCGGGGTTCAGGTTCCTGCAGGCATACGTGGCCGCCTTGGCCAGGGAATCGCTGACCTCGCGCAACGCGCGTTTTGCGTCGTTAGGGATTTGCCCGTTGCTGCCGGGGTCGGGGAAGTCCGGCACGCCGTGGGAGCGCACGCACCGGGAGTAGGCGACCGCTGACGAGGAGTGCGCTGACCCTCCTGCGTTCGGTGAGCCGCCGGACCTGCTGGATGAGGGGCTGCCGCCGCACGCCGCCGCCAGCAGGGCGGCGGCCACGGACCCGTGAGGGGCAGTGCTCGCGATGCGTGCAGATCTGGAATTCCGGCGCTGTCTGGCAGACTGCGATCTCATGGCTGGCTCGTATGAGGCGCTCGCCGCCGACTACGACTGGATGTTCGACGGCGACGCGCTTGCTAACGGCGTCGCGATAAACCAGCCCGCGACGGCGCGCCTGCTGGAGCGGATCAGTCGCACAAGCGCCGTGCTGGACGCCGCCTGCGGCACGGGCGTCGATGCGGCGGTGCTCGCGCGCCGGGGCTTCAACGTGTGGGCGGCCGACGCGAGCGACGCGATGGTCGAGAGTGCGGCCGCCCGGTTCCGGCGAGAGCGGCTGGCGATCCCCGTGTTGCACTGTGCGTGGGCGGATCTTCCCGCAGCCACCGACGAGCGGTTTGACGTTGTGCTGTGCATCGGGAACTCGCTGGTACACGCATCCGGCCGCGACGCGATGGTTTCGGCGCTTACGGGACTGCGGCGGATGGCCCGTCCCGGGGGGCACGTGGTGATTGATGCCCGCAACTGGGAGAAGCTCCATGCCGAGCGCCGGGTCGTGCAGGTTGCCGACCGGGTGATAACTCGCGGCGGGCGAAGATGCTTCGTGTTCTACGCCTGGGAGGTACCGGGTCGTCTGGAGGACGAGCACATCGCCCATCTGGTGTTCGTCTTCGAGGACGACGGCCAGATTGAGGCGCACGAACACCAGATCACGTTCTGTCCCTTCACGGCCGGCGAACTGCGCGAACGACTTGAGCTCGCGGGATTGAGGGAAGTCGACACCGACTTCGACGATTCCCAGGACCGCTACGCCATGGTCACAGCCGCGCCATGAGCTGCGAGGTCCACCCCGGCATACCTCACCGCGGGCTAGGCGATAGAGGTCACGCGGGTGATGACCCAGATCGGGGCCGGCCCGGTGGTGACCGGCCGGGCCCCGGTGATCACGGCCGTCTGGCTCGTGCCCGGCTTCCTGACCTCGAAGGTGGTCGGGCCGATCTGACGGACGACTGCGTGGCTGGCCCAGCTAGCGGCCCAGGCCGCCACGACCGAGGACGGGCTCAGCAGCCAGGTCTGGTGCCCTTGCTCGACGAAAGACTGCGCGGCCCAGTATCGCCGCCAGCTGGTGACGTCCCAGATTCCAGGGAACCGCGGCAGGCGGACGTGCCCGATGTCGAGGACGACCCGGTCCGGGCCGGTGAGCGTGAAGGCGCGGACCGGGGCGCGGCCGCTCACGCCGATGCCGAAGCTCAGGTAGCCCTCGAAGTCCCCGGCGGCCCTGACCTGTAGCAGCGTCGGCAGCAACGGGGTGAGCGTGCTCGGTCCGGTATAGGTCCGGGTGGTGGGCGGGCTGCCGGATGGGTTCTGCCGAATCTCGCTCGCGGGGCGGAAGACGACCTGGAGGTAGGCCCGGCCGGGCAGCGGCACCGGCCGAGCCGACGGGTCCGCTGTCACCCCGGTGACGTACCTGACGCTGTAGCCGGGCATGCCGCCAGCGAACTGGAAGACCACGCGATCGTAGGCCGGGTGCCTGGCCACGCGGATCGCCGTCAGGTAACCCTCGCCCTGCGCCTTCGGAACTGCTGCCGCCGCCTGAGCCACCGGCCCATGCGCCGCCACCGTGGCGGGCACGCTGGCCGATGAGGGCGGGCCGGACGGGGCCGGCCGCGTCGTGACGGCGCACGCGGAGGCGAGCGCCACCGGGCATACGACGGCGATGAGTACGACGACGCGGCGCAGCGGCGCACGATCCTCGATAGCAGCGAACATTCTCTCCCCCCTGACCTGATGCGCGTCCCGCGCGTCCTGGACCAGAGGGTGCATGCCGCTGCGGCTGGCAAGCAAGGGGAGGTCTACCCAACCACGCTAGGCAGGCGGCCTGCGCCCGGTCCCGGCCGGCCGCGGTGGTGTCGAATTCACGGGGGGTCGTTCGTGTAGGGACGACGGGATCGCATCGGGGCGGCCCGCGAACCGGAGGAGAATTCCATGCGCTCGATCACGGTCACGATGTGGGTCACCATAGACGGCGTCGTGCAGGGCCTGGGCCGCGCGGACGAGGACACCCGTGGCGGCTTCGCGCGGGGCGGCTGGGGCCAGCGGTACAACGACGACGTGCTTGGCCGCGAGATGGCCCAGGCCATGGCCAAGCCAGGGGACATGCTGTTCGGCCG
>Ga0070699_100005056_pt1 | contig 11609 bp, 5 predicted proteins | sample KBSK1503metaG_FD_65473 | JGI IMG/M metagenome (GOLD analysis project Ga0070699, IMG submission 65473) | Corn, switchgrass and miscanthus rhizosphere microbial communities from Kellogg Biological Station, Michigan, USA - KBS K1-50-3 metaG | ecosystem: Host-associated > Plants > Roots >...
CTGATCGTCGACACGTTCTTCTCGCAGACCGGCCACCTCTCCGTCGACGAGCTGGTGGAGAAGGCCAAGCAGCGCGATCCGAGCATCGGGGCCGCCACCGTCTACCGGACCATGAAGATCCTCACCGACGCCGGGCTGGCGTCGGCGCGGCACTTCGAGGGCGGACAGACCCGCTACGAGGCGGCCCTGGATCGGCACCACCACGATCACCTGATCTGCACCTCCTGCGGCAACATCGCCGAGTTCGAGAACGAGCGCATCGAGGAGCTCCAGGACCGGGTGGCCGAGGAGCACGGCTTCACCGTCACGCACCACAAGCTCGAGCTGTACGGGCTCTGCGCGGCGTGCCAGCAGCGGCAGTCCAACCCCAACCGGCAGCGCCAGTAGCGAACCTCCAACCGGACGAGAGGCGAGCGTCCCGCGAGCACCTAATGAGAATGAGAATCATAATCTCTTTCAGTACTCTCCTGGCCTCGGCGCTGATCGCGCCCGCGGTCCGCGCCGATCGACGGACCATGACCCGCGCGTACGAGTACATGACGCAGCCGAAGGACAACCTCGAGCTGGAGATCTGGAACGAGATCGATGCGCCGAAGTCAGGCGGATTCGACCAGGCCACGACCGTGCACCGGGTCGAGCTGGAATACGGGATCACCGACCACTGGGACCTGGCCCTCTACCACGTGTTCGCGCAGGAGCCCGGGGCCTCCCTCAAATTCGACTCCTGGCGCCTGGAGACCCGGTACCGGCTGTTCGAGAAGAACGTCCTGCCGGTCGACGTCGAGCTCTACCTGGAAGGGGAGCGCCCGGCGGACTTCGCGGCTCCCTGGGAGATGGAGGAGAAGCTGATCCTGGAGAAGGACTTCGGAAGCTTCTCCTTGGTCGCCAACTTCGTCGCGGAACAGAAGATCATGCACCTCTACGACGGGCATGCCTGGGAGGTCGATGCCGGCGCGCGGTACGAAGTCGCTCCCCAGCTGCGGCTCGGGGCGGAGTTCTGGACCATCCAGGACACGGCCGCCGGAGTGACCACAGGCAGCTATTACGCCGGGCCGTCGATCTCGTTCGCCACCAGCAAGCTGTGGCTGCAGGTCGGGGCCGGCTTCGGGATCGGCGATACTGCCGGCGGCACCTTCGTCCGTTCGGTGATGGGGGTGAACCTTTGATCGTGCGCGTCATCCTCCTTCTGGTCCTCGCGTTCGCCTGCAGCTCCGCCCCGTCGCGTCCGCTCAGCGAGGAGGAGCGCGTCTACCGGGCGAAATGCACCTCGTGCCATCGCGCCTACGAACCCTGGGACCGGACCGATTGGCCGGCGGTGATCGACAAGATGCAGGCGGACAAGAAGACGCACCTGAGCCCGGAGGAGCGCGCGCAGATCCTCACCTTCCTGGAAGGGACTCCCGCCCCCGCGTCGCGCTGAAGGGCAAGGAAGCGGGCCCTTGAAAGCCTACCTCCTCTTCCGATAAACTAATCTCGCCGACGGCCTGAGCAGTAGTGGGGAGAGGGACGTGCCGAGCGCGCCGAGCCAGTTCGAGGTGGAGCATCTCCACCGCCTGATGATCGAGGCGTCGGTCGAGGCCGCGCAGCTCGATCAGCGGCTCGACGAAGCGCGCAATGCGGACAGCCTCTGGCCGGTCCTGCGGCATTGGTCCGAGGCTTCCGAGGCGCTGGACGAGGCCATCGAGCGGGCCAGCCCGGCCCTGCAACATGAAGGAACGCCCAAGGACCAGATCGACCGAATCCGGGAACGGCTGGATCAGCTCGAGCAGCGCAGCCGGCAGTTCGACCTCGACTTCGATCTCGATGACTGCGTCGAGACCTGGCAGTCGCTCGGTCACGACTTCGCGCAGCTCTCGGGCCGCCATCGCGACCCGCTCGTGCTTCTCCTGCGGCATCATCGACCGGCCATCGACCAGGCGACGGCGATGCTCTCGGAGGCCCAACGGCACGAGGGTCTCTTGCGGGAGCAGCACCGCAGGGTCCTCGCGCTGCAGGGAGACCGCGACCGTGCCCGCGCGAAGTACGAGCGACTGCGGCAGTCGTACCTGGGCGCGCAGCGGGACTGGGACGCGGCGCAGCGAGAGAAGGAAACGCAGATCTCCGCGCAGCAGCACGAAGTGAAGAAGCCTCCCGTTCCCGATCTGCGCTTGCTTCGCGACGAGAGGCCCTTGCCGCTGATCGTCCGGCTGCCGGTCGCGAAGGAGGGAGGACCAAAGCCTCTGCCGGCCGTTCCCAGGCCGGCGGCGATCGCGATGCCCTCAGTGCCCAAGCTGGTCGCCACGAAGAAGGCGGAGGAGAAAAGGCCTGCCTCGCCGCGCAAGCCGCGCGGGCCGGCGAGGATCAGGCTCGAACGCATCGAGCGCGTGGGCGGATATCCGACCAGCCAGGACGGCATCGGCCGCGGCGCGCAGACTGCCAGCATCTGGTTCCGCGCCGATCACCTGGAAGATGCCCTCCTCATCCAAGGGACCAGCGCGATCCAGCTCGGCTGCGGGACGCACCTCGACGTGATGCCTTCGGTGCAGATCTTCTCCGCGGTCCCCGGCCAGCCGGTGCGCGGGAAGGTCTCCCTGCTGCTGATCGCGAGCGGTGGCCACCTCGGCAGCGTCACCCCGCGCAGCGCGCAAACCGGAGCGATGCTGGCGGCGGCAGTTGGCGCGGGGGCGGTGGTCGCGCGCCTGGGCGCCCTGGGGAAGGCGCTGCAGGCCGCCATCCGGGAGGCGATCGAGGACGCCGCCACGAAGGTGTTCGCTCGTGCCCAGCCGAAAGCGCCGCCCCACCTGCGACCTCGCGTGCACGCCACCGCCGCCGAGCACCACCTCGCCCGCTTCGATCAGGCGCTCGGACCGCTCTTGTTCGAGGCGCGAGCGGTCCAGCAGGGAAAGCTCCAGCTGCACCGCCTGCTCGAACGCGACCACCAGCAGCGCAACGTGGTCGCCGCCCGGCTGGAGAGAACGCTCTCGCACCTCGCCACGGCTGCACACCGTACGCTGACGGACCCCAGGGCCGGACAGCTGCGCGTCCACCTCGCGCAGATGGATTCGGTGCTCGCGCGGCTGCACGGCAAGGGACGCGAGGAGCTGCTCGAGGGCGCTCATGCGGTGGGCTCGATTCTGAGGAAGATGAATTCCATCGCGGCGAGCGCGGGTGGCGCGCCGCACATCGCCGGATTCCGCAAGCTGATCGAGGAGCGCAAGGCGGAGCTGCAACGCATCGCGCGCGCGCAGCTCGCGGCGGAGCTCCCCCACCGTGGCGCAACGGGCCTGGAGGCGCTGGCCGACAAGCCGCAAGCTACGCGTGGGCTGCCGGGCACCGCGAGCCTCCGCGGCGGATTCCAGTCCTTGGGCTCGGCGCACCTCGGGGGCTTGGGGGGCGGCGTTCGCGGCGGTCTCGGTGCGCTCGCCGGCAGGCAGGGCGCGCTGGGAGTGACGCTGGCGAAGCAGCTCGAGCGCCTTCGCGAGCACCCGAAAGGGAGCGCCTTCGCCGCGCAGCTCGGGCCAGGAGGGCCGCTGCGGGCGCTGTGCGAGGTCGCGCAACGCGGCCATGGGCTGCCCATCGGCCAGGCAGCGCAGCACTATCTCGCATCGCGCGGGTCCAGCCAGGTGTGGAACGCGGTCGCGACCTTCAACACGCTGGTCGGAGAAGGGCACAGGCCACGTTTCAGCCTCGGCAGCTGGCTGAAGAAGAACGTGTCGGATCACGTCTCCCACGCTCTGCAGGGGGTCTCGCAGACGGTGACCCAGGCGACCAGCGCCGCCACCAGCCTGGCCGTGGCCGCGCCGCGGGGCATCAGCAGCTTCGCGAACCTCGGGTTGGACGTCGGCCGGCGTGCGACCTCGCCGCTCGGCGGTTTGGTGCGCGGCGCGGCGCGAGGCATCGGCGGAGCGATGGTGTCCGTCGGGCGCGGCGCGCTGCGCGCGGCAGAGGACATGGGCCGCTTCCAGATCGGGGCGCTCCGCCAATCCGGACACGCGCTCGCGCAGGTGGCCTCCGGCGGCATGCAGGCGGCGCGCGGAGCGGCGAGCTGGGCCCTGCGCAAGGCGGGCGCGGCGGCGGACTGGAGGCGCCAACGAGAGCAAGGTGCGGCGCACTGGCTGGGCGAGAAGGTCCATTCCGGTCTGGAGTGGGCGAGGAAGACCGGTGTCGCGGGCGCCGTCGGGACCGGCCTGCGCAAGGGGCTGAGCTTCGTCAAGACTGCCGCCGGGCGCACGCCGCTCGGATACGCGGTGAGCAAAGGCTATGGGTTCGTGAAGGCGGGCGGCCTGACCAAGGTCTGGAACGCCACCCGGCACGTCGCCGGTCAGGCCTGGGCAGGGCTGAAGGGCGCCTATCAGACCACGTCGAAGTTCCTGCAGAGCCCGGCCGGTCAGCTCCTGGTCACCGGTCTGTCCCTCGCTGCCAGCTTCATTCCCGGCGGCATCGTGGTGAAAGCGGTGATCGGCGCCGGAATCGGCGCGATGCAGGCGATCAGCGAAGGGAAGGACTGGAAATCGGTGCTCGCGTCCGCCGCCGGTGGCGCCCTGACCGGGGCGCTTCCCTTCCTGAAGATCGGCCCGCTGGCGAAGCTCGGAATCGGAGCGCTGCAGGGCGGGATCACGGCGCTGGCCTCGGGCGGCTCGCTCAAGGACGCCCTGAAGGGCGCGGCGGGGGGAGCCCTGGACGCATTCGACCCGGGCGCCTTCCACGCGCTGAAGAAGCTGAAGGGGTTCACCACGGCGGAGAAGCTGCTTCACGGCAAGAACCTCTCCAAGGCGGAGCGTCAACTGCTCCGGTCGCACAAGCTGGCGGCTCCCCTGCGCGCGCTGGAGAAGGCAATGTCGAATCCGCGCGCGCGCAGGACCGTCGGCGCGCTGGAGAAGGCGACGAGCCGGGGCGTCAAGGGCGGCATCTGGGTGAGCGGCAAGGCCGCGAAGGCGCAGCATGCGCTCGACAAGGTGGTCGGGGCCGGCGACAAGCTGCACGGTGCGCTCTCGCAAGTGCACGATCTCGCGCCGAGCCTCGCGGACGTCCTCGGGGACAACGCGGCCGGACGGTTCGTCGGGCAAGCCGGCGACTGGGCGGGGGAGAGCGACGACAAGCTGGAGAGGGCGCTCGGGTACGGGCACACCGCGTCGAGCACGCTGTCGCAGTATCGCGGGTATCTGGACAAGGGGCTCGGTTTCGCTGGCGTCAAGGACCCGGCCAAGGCGTACGAAAAGATGATGGCGCGCAAGGACCTTCGCGACGACAGAAAGGGTGCGCTCGAGCACGTCGCACAGCTCAAGCTCGAGGACCACCGCCGCAAGCATCCGGAGCTGCTTCTCGCACAAGCCACGCGCAAGCGCCGGCATCCGCGCCCGCAGCGCGGCGGGCTGGAGAAGGTCATCGCGCGCGGCCGGCGGCTGGCGCGAAAGGGCCGCAGGGTGGCGCAAGGAGTCCACGACGGGCTCGGCAAGGTGCAGGACGTGGCAGAGAAAGGCATCGCCGGCGCCGACAAGGTGCAGTCGGGATTGGAGCTTGCCGCCGCGCTCGCCCGCCAGGGAGCCGGCATCGCCGGCGACAAGACCGAGCTCGGGCGGTACTTGAACCAGGTGGCCGATCGAGCCGACCACATCCACGGATATGTCGAGAGCGGACTCGGCGTCGCGCATGAATTCACCGAGAAGGTCGGCGCGACGCACGATCTGATCGAGGGCCTCCCCGGAATCCGAAAAGAGGGAGAGCACGAGAGCGCCACGCACCTGCATGGCGGCCACCGGCACGCCAAGAAGTCGCCGCACGAGCACAAACACGATCCGACGAAGTCGATCCAGCACGGCCTGCGGGCCATCGAGAAGTACAAGAGGAAGGCCATCAGGACCGGCAGGCGGATCGATTCGGGACTGACGAAGGTGGAGACGGCGCTGAACAAGGGCGTCGTGGTTGGCAAGAAGGTCGACTCGGGTCTGGAAAAGCTGGCCGAAGTCGCCGGCCAGCTGGGCGGCATGCTCGGCGACGACTCGGCTCTTGGCCATCTCGCGCACCAGGTCGGTGAAGGCGCCGGAAAGGGGCACGAGAAGCTCCACCAGGCGCTGCACTTCGCGCAGACAGGAGAGAAGTTCCTGCACAAGGGCCACCAGATCTTCCATCTGGGGCTGCAGGCGGCCCAAGGGCACCACGCGAGACATCTCGAGAAGGTTCACGGGCAGAGGCCCCCGGACGAGGATCGGCACGCCGGGCACGAAGCCCACGTCGCCGCGCACGGCGGCTGGGAGCCCGGCGGGGGATTCTCCGGCGGGGACCATGGCAGGGTTCCGGACGCGAGCCCGGAGCAGGCCGTGCAGAACGCGCACCACTGGGTGACGGCCTTCGGCAAGCAGGTCAGCTTGGCGGTCAAGCAGATCGAGCGGCTGATGCACGCCGGGCGCGCGAAGGAGGCGGGTGACCGGGTGCAGGCGCTGCGCGCGATGAGCGAGCAGACCCGGGGCGAGGTGACGCGGGCCGTGCAAGCCGCCGCGCACGATCCCCAGCTGTCGAGGGAGGCGGCGAGCGCGCGCAAGCATTACTTGGAGATCCGCGCGCACCTGTTCCAGCTCATCCGCGGGTTGCAAGGCCTCGACCTCGACGCCCGGGGGGCCGGCGAGGTCGAGACGCAGGCCGATCGCGCGCATGCAGGCGGGTCCCCCGCGCGCACCCAGAAGCACCACGACCCGATCGGCGATCTGATCGACGGCATCCTCGGCGGCGAGGACGGAAGGATCCACGCCGACCGCGGGGCGGCGCGCGGCGACGTCCTGGTCGTCGACTTCCAGGAGGTGGACGCGGCCGCGTTGGACACGTGGATCGGCTCCGGCGAAGGGGCGATGCTCTTTTCCGAGGTCTTCGGCGCGTTCATTCCCGCGGAGGGCGCGACCGTCGTCCACCACCGGCGGCACCGGGGCGGCGACCACGCGCCCCAGGAGCAGCGCGGATCGCATCCGAAGAGGGGCGGTTTCTTCGCCAGGGTGTTCGATCGCCTGGAAGGATTCGCCGATCGGATCGCCGGCTGGGCGAAGAAGGGCTCGACGCTGCTCGGCAAGGGCATGCACTACGCCGAGCGCGGGATGCACGGGCTCTCGCAGCTCGAGGGCGCCGCTGGCAAGGTGCAGAGCGTCGCGGGGAAGACCGAATCGTTCCTGGAAGGAATGGGGCTGCACACCCTCGCCGGCTACGCCGGCAAGATCGGCGGAGCTGCCGGCCGCGTGGACGAGGAGGCGACGACCGTCCACGGCGGTCTGAAGAAGGCCGATCACTGGATGGGCGAAGGGAAGCAGGTCGCGGACACGGTGGAGCACGGTGCACACGCCGCGGCGGGCATCTTCGGCAAGGCCGGAAAGGCACGTTTCGGAGCGCTCGCGAGCGTCTTCAAGTCCTCGAAGCAGGGCGATGGGACCGACGGCAAGCTCTCGCCCGAGAAGGTCCGGCTCGGTTCGGTCTTCGACGAGCCGCGCCGGCTCGACGTCGCCACGCTCTCGAAGATGCAGTCCTTCCTCGGCGGCGACTTCTCCGGCGTGCGCATCCATACGGGCCTGGGCGCCGCCGAGGTGACGCGCCGGTTCAACGCCGAAGCCGTCACGGTGAAGGACCACATCTTCTTCGCGCCCGGCCGCTTCAACCCGGCGTCGGTGGAAGGGCAGAAGCTGATCGCGCACGAGCTGACCCACGTGCTGCAGAAGGGCCGCGCGAACCTCGACGTGCGCACTGCCGAGGGCGAGGCGCTCCATTCGGAGCACAGCTACGGGCATGGCCCGCCCATGGAGACGCTGAGCCTGCGGCGACCCGAGCCGGGCTTCCGCCTCGCGGCCGAGGGCGTAGGGATGGGGGCCTCCTCGGGCATCCACACCGCGAGGCGCACGCGCAGCCGCGGGCACGAGGCCGGCGGAAAGGACGAGCTGCCCGACGGCGAGGAATTCCTCGAGCAGGTCTCCGGGCGCGTCTACGAGCTCCTGATGGAAGATCTGGAGCACGCGTTCGAGTCACGCTGACGTTTTCTTGCGCCGCTGGGACCCCGGTGTAGCGTCGCCGCGAGATGCGGGAGAGCCTCTCGCCGCGGAAGAAGCTGGTGCTCGGTGCTCTCGGCGCCTCGCTGTGCCTGAGCGCGATGTCGCTCGCGGGCGCGAAGGGGCTTCGCCGTCTGGAACGGCTGCGGGCGGACATCGAACGGCAGGAGCAGAAGAACCGCGAGCTGCGCGAGGAGAACGCGCGCCTCGCCAGGACCGTGCGCGAGCTCTCGCCGCCACTTCAAGATTGGGCGCTGGAGAAGGCGGCGCGCGAGCAGCTGGGGTTCGTGCGACAGGACGAAGTCCTCTTCAAGTTCGAGTGACCGATGCCGCCGCGGACGGGCAGAGCACGGAGCTGGGCGGCCCTCGCGGCGCTCCCCACCGCGGCCGGCGCGGTGTGCGTCCTGCTGCTCTGCGGTGCGTTCTCGAGCGCGCATCCCGCACCGTGGGCATTGCTCGCCGCAGCCGTCATCGGGGCAGTCGCCCGCTGGGGGCTCGCGAAGCGGCGCAGGCCCTGGTACGCGCTCGAGGAGGGATTCGTCTGCGCGCTCGCGGTGCTGGCGCTCACGCAGCTCGCGCCGCCCCTGCAGCCGCTCATGTATCTGCTCGCGGCGGCCTACGTGCTGGCCCTTCCGTTGCGCTCCGCCATTCCGCTGCTGGCGGCGCTGGTCGCGCTCGACGCAGCGCTGACGGTCTCCTGGCCGCAGATCGCCGCGCACGCTTCGTTCGCCATCCTTTTCGCGGCGATGTACCACGCGCTGCTCGGAGCGCGGCTGGCGGCGGCGCGCCGCGCGGAGGGGCTGGCGGTGCGCAAGCGCGTCGCCGACGCGGAGGCGCGGGCCCGGGAGCTGCGGCTGGTCGCCGTCTCGTCGGACGGACCGGACGCCGCGGAGCGGCACCTGCTCGGCGGCGTCGCCGAGGTGGAGGAGGTCCTGCGCGGCGCGCTCGCAGTCGCCGAGGCGGCGCTGCGGCCGCACACGGTGGCCGTATTCCTGCTCTCGCCCGACGGGGAGAGCGTGCGCCTGCGGGAGTGCGCCTCGGTGAGCGAGAGGCTGTTTCGCGGACCGCTCTCATCGCGCGAAGGCGCGCTCGGTGCCGTTCTCAGCGCACAACGCTCCGTGCGGCTCGACGACGGCGCGGCGCAGATCACCTACTACGAGGAGCGTTCGCCGGTCGCGGCCTTCTGCGGCGTTCCGCTCGAGGAGCGCGGAGGAGGGCTCCTGGGAGCGCTGGTTGCGGACAGGGCGGCGAAGTTCTCGCCGGAGGAGCAGCGCGTCCTGGAGGCGCTCGCGAGCGAAGTCACCCGCGCGGTCGAGGCCGAGCGGCTGCTGGGCGCTGTCCGCCGGGAGAAAGAGGAGAAGGCGCGATTCTTCCGGGCATTGGAGGAGCTGAACAAGACCACCACGCCGCAGCAAGCGGCGCAGACGGCCATCGCGCAGGCGCGGCAGATGTGCGGCGCCCTCGATCTCTGCGCGATCACGCTGGTCGAGGATCGGCGCCATCGCGTGGTGGCGGTGGACGGGGAGGGGGCATCGCCGCTGCGCGATCTCTCCTTCGGCGAGAATGCCGGCCTGGTCAGCAATGTCGTCAAGCTCGGCGCCCCGCTTCCCGGCCGCGCGCTCGGCGCGATGGATCGGGTGTTGATCTTCGACGCCGGGACGGTCGTGCGCGGCCTTGCGGCGCTGAAGATCTTTCCGCTCAAGGCGGGCGAGAGCGTGGTCGGGACACTGGTGTGCGGGTCGCATAGCCCGGACGCGCTTCCGGAAGCCGCGCAGAAGGAGCTGGCGATGCTGGCCCTGCAAGCGGCCGAAGCGCTGGTGCGCACGCGCCTGTACGCGCAGGCCGAGCGGCTCGCCACCACCGACGGGCTCACCGGCCTGCTCAACCGCAGGACGTTCAATGCGCAGCTTCATGCCCGCTTGCGAGAGGCCGAGCGCTATCAGCGGCCGCTCTCGCTCCTCCTGCTCGACATCGACCATTTCAAGCAGGTGAACGACGGCTACGGGCATCCGGCGGGCGACGCCGTGCTGCGCAGCGTGGCGAACTTGCTGACGAGGCAGGCGCGGGAGACGGACATCGTCGCCCGCTACGGCGGCGAGGAGATGGCCCTGATCCTTCCCGAGACGGAGGCGCGCGGCGCGCTCGCCATCGCCGAGCGCATCCGCAAGGCGGTGGGCGCGACGCACCATCCCACCGAGCAGGGCACCTTGAAGGTGACGATCAGCGCCGGCCTCTCCACCTGGCCCGGCGGAGGGGAGAGCGCCGAGGAGTTGCTGGAGGCGGCGGACAAGGCGCTGTATCGCGCGAAACAGGCTGGACGAAACCGTGTTTTCGCCGCAAATCCCGCTTCCCCCGGGGTCCACGGCGATCTACGCTCCGTCCTTCCCGGGAGCCCAGGTTGAGAAAGAACTACGTCCTCGACACCAACGTCCTGCTCCATGACCCGCGCGCTCTCTTCCAGTTCAAAGACAACAACGTCATCATCCCCATCTACGTCGTCGAGGAGATCGACAAGTTCAAGCGGGACCTCTCCGAGCTGGGCCGCAACGCGCGGCAAGTGTCGCGCGATCTGGACGCCTTCCGGGAGGAGAACGGCAGCTTGACCGAGGGTGTCCCGCTGGAGAGCGGCGGGACGTTGCGAGTCCTGTTCACGGAGCGCGAGCTGCCCCGCGAGCTGATGAACCAGCACATCGCCGACAACCGCATCCTCGCCCTCGCCATGGACGTGAAAGAGCGCGAGCCGAATCTGCGTTGCGTGTTCGTCACCAAGGACATCAATCTGCGCATCCGCGCCGACGCCCTCGGGCTGGTGACCGAGGACTACGAGAACGACAAGATCGAGAACCCCGAAGTCTACATGGGGGTGCGCGAGCTCGAGGTCGGCAAAGGCGACATCGACGACTTCTACTCCCGTGGCGAGCTCGCTCCGCCCGATGGGGTCAACGGCGTGTACCCGAACGAGTTCGCGCTGCTCAAGGACCGCAACGCTCCGAACCACACCGCGCTGAGCAAGTACAGCGCGCAGAAAGGCCGGTTCGTCCCGCTGCTCAAGTCGCTGAAGGAGGGCGCCTGGGGACTGCGGCCGCGCAACAAGGAGCAGAGCTTCGCGCTCGACCTGCTGCTCAACGACGAGATCAAGCTGGTCACCATCGTCGGCAAGGCTGGAACGGGAAAGACGCTTCTCGCGATCGCCGCCGGGTTGCAGAAGACGATGGAGGAGCAGGTCTACCAGAAGATGCTGGTGAGCCGGCCGGTGTTTCCGCTGGGCAAGGACATCGGCTTCTTGCCCGGGACCGTCGAGGAGAAGCTGAACCCCTGGATGCAGCCGATCTACGACAACGTCGAGTTCCTCATGGGCCTCTCGCGCGCAGACAAGAAGGCCGGCCGCAGCTACAAGGAGCTGATCGATCTCGGGCTGGTGGCGATCGAGCCGCTCACGTACATCCGCGGCCGCAGCATCCCAAACCAGTACATCGTGGTCGACGAAGCGCAGAACCTCACGCCGCACGAGGTGAAGACCATCATCACCCGGGTGGGCGACAACACGAAGATCGTGCTCACCGGGGACCCCTACCAGATCGACAATCCCTACGTGGACTCGACCAGCAACGG
>Ga0070699_100005057_pt1 | contig 11609 bp, 9 predicted proteins | sample KBSK1503metaG_FD_65473 | JGI IMG/M metagenome (GOLD analysis project Ga0070699, IMG submission 65473) | Corn, switchgrass and miscanthus rhizosphere microbial communities from Kellogg Biological Station, Michigan, USA - KBS K1-50-3 metaG | ecosystem: Host-associated > Plants > Roots >...
GGTCCTTGCGAGCCTTCGCCCGCGCCGAGCGGACGCTCGTTCGGGCGGTTGACCAGCTCGACCTCGACCTTCGGCGCTTCCGGCATGGTGAGGATCGGATAGCTGGCCCAGTCGCGCGTCAAAATCCCGCTCTGGTCGAAACGCACCTGCTCCTTCAGCGTCCAGCTCACCGACTGGACGATGCCGCCTTCGATCTGGCTGGTGAGCCCATCCGGATTGATGATCAACCCGGCATCGACCGCCGCGAAGGCGTGCGGCACGCGCACCATACCGCTGCCGCGGTCGACCTCGACCTCCGCCACCACGGCTACGTAGCAGGCGAGGTTCTTGTACTTGGCAAAGCCGATGCCGCGGCCGCGCGTGCCGTCGCCCTTCTCGCCGGCTGTCCAGCCGGCTTTCTTGGCGACCGCCTCGATCACCGCCCGTGCGCGCGGGTCGGTCAGATGTGCGAGCCGGAACGCAACCGGATCGATGCCGGCCGCGGCCGCCAGCTCGTCCATGAAGGATTCGAGCGCGAATACGTTGGCGTAGGCGCCGAGCGTGCGCAGCGCCGACACCCGGATCGGCATGGCCTGGACGAAATGGTGGATCACGCGCTGCCGCGGGAAGTCGTAGAGCGGGATGGCGTTGCGGTCCCCGCCCCCGGCGGGCTGCGGCGGGCTCGTCGGCGGCCCCATTTTCTGCGGCTCGGCGAGATACCAAGCGGCGAGCACATTGGTGCCGTCGGTGGATTGCGGCCGCGTCGAGTGGGTGTTGCTCCACACCTCGTAGTCCCAGTCGGCAATCTTGCCGTCGCCGCCGAGCGCCGCTTTCGCCCGCATCACCATGGCCGGGCCATAGGGCTCCCAGCCGAACTCGTCGTCGCGCATCCATTGCACGCGCACCGGCCGGCCGGGCAGCGCGCGGGCCAAGAGCGCCGCGTCGACCGCGACGTCGTCGGCGCCGTTGTGCCCGTAACAGCCCGACCCTTCGGCATGCACGCAGCGCAGCGCGGCGGCCGGCATTTTCAGCGCCTTGGCGAGCTCGGCGCGCAGCGGGAAGACGCCCTGCGAATGCGTCCACACCGTCATCTTGCCGTCCTTGAATTCGGCGACCGAGCAAGACGGCCCGATCGAAGCGTGCGCCATGTAGGGCTTGGTGTAGACCGCCTCGAAGGTGCGCGCGTTTGCGGGCGCGGCACCCTCTTTGACGCCGATCGTCGCATCTTTGCTCGGCAGCGACTTTATTACGTCGAACAGACGCGCGGGATCGGGCAGCTCCGGCCCCAATGTCCATTTCGCGCTCTTGAGCAAAGCGGCGCGCGCCTTGATCGCCTGCTCTTCGCGTTCGGCCACGACACCGAGGAACGAGCCGTCGCGTACGATGGCAACGACGCCCGGCATTGCTTTCGCCGCGGCTTCGTCGACGCTGTCGAGCTTCGAGCCATACCGCGGCGGACGTATCACGCGGCCATGCAGCATGCCGGGAAGCCGCATGTCCTGGACGAATGCCGCGCCGCCGGTGACTTTGCCCGGAATATCGAAACGCGAAATGGATTTCCCTACGATCTTGTGAGCGGCGGGCGGTTTCGGCGACGCCTTGGCACTCGCTTCGCGGTCGAGATCGGGATTGAGATCGCCGTAACCAACCTTGCGTCCATCCGGCGCCGCGATCGTACCGTCGGCAACCGTCGGCTGGTCCGCCGCCACGCCGAGCCGCTTGGCGGCGAGATCGATCAGGATCGCGCGCACTTCGGCGGCGGCCATGCGCAACGCCGTGCCGCTGTTCTCGATCGATTGGCTACCGGCGGTCTGTCCCTCGTTCGGTGTCTGACCGGTATCGCCGGAGATCATCTTGATGCGGGACAGCGGCAGATCGAGCTCTTCGGCTGCGATCTGCGCGAGCGCGGTGAGGATGCCCTGCCCCAGCTCGACCTTGCCGGTGAAGATGGTCGCGGTGCCGTCGGCATTGATGCGGATCCAACCGTCGAGCCTGCGATTGTTCTGCAGACTGCCGGGTAACCGTTCCTGCCCGCGCGCAAGCTTCGGATCGAGCGAGAAGGCGACGACGATCGCACCCAGGCCGGCGGTGAATTCGCGCCGATTGAAGGCGGGAGCGTTCACGGGTCATGTCCTCCCGTTCGCCTGGGCGGCGCGCAGCACCGCGCGAATGATGCGGTTGTGGGTGCCGCAGCGGCAGAGGTTGCCGGCGAGCGCCGCACGCACGTCCGGCTCGCTCGGCCGCGGATTGCGGTCGAGCAGTTCCTTCGCCGACATGATCATGCCGTTGGTGCAGTAGCCGCACTGGGCCGCCTGCTCCGCGATGAACGCCCGTTGGAGCGCATGCGGCTTGTCGAGCGAGCCCAGTCCTTCGATGGTGGTAATCTCGCTCGTCGTCACCGCGCTGACCGGGGTGACGCAGGAACGCACGGCCTTGCCGTCGATCAGCACGGTGCAGGCGCCGCATTGCGCCAGCCCGCAGCCGAATTTCGCGCCGTTGAGCTCGAGATCGTTGCGAAGCACGTAGAGCAACGGCGTGTCCGGCTCGGCGGGAACCGAGCGGCTCACCCCATTGACCTTGAGGTCGATGGCCATGCTGGGCGTCTCCCACACTCCGCCGACCGCATAGGCCGGGGCCGGCCGCGCCGTTCTTGTTTAGACGGGTTTTATTCTGCGCCGATGCGGGCGCGGCGTCGAGGCCCTTGTGGAGCTGTGAGACCGAGGCGACGAATCAGCTCCCCTTCGAACTTCTGGTCCGTCTACCCCCACGCGCTACGAAGACGCTACGTCGCCCCGCGCCCAGCTTTCGCGCGCGGCGGCGCGAAAATCCGCGAAAGTTCCGGCCGCAATCGCCGTCCGCATGTCGGCCATCAGTTCTTGGTAATAGGCGAGGTTGATAGTCGTGAGCAGGATCGCGCCGAGCATCTCGTTGGCCTTGACGAGGTGGTGGAGATAGGCGCGCGAATAGTCGCGCGCGGCGGCGCAGGCACTCGCCTCGTCGATCGGGCGCGGGTCGTCGGCGTGGCGCGCATTCTTGAGATTGATCGGCCCGAAGCGGGTGAAGGCGAGCCCGTGGCGGCCGTTGCGCGTCGGCAAGACGCAGTCGAACATGTCGATGCCGCGTGCCACAGCCTCGACGAGGTCCTCGGGCGTGCCGACTCCCATGAGATAGCGCGGCCGTTCGGCGGGGAGCGCGGCCGCCACGGCCTCGACGATGCGCAGCATCACCTGCTGCGGCTCGCCCACGGCAAGCCCACCGATGGCATAGCCCTGGAAGCTCATATCGGTGACGACGCGGGCGCTCTCTGCGCGCAACTGCAGATCGTCGCCGCCTTGGACGATGGCGAATAGCGCGGGGCCGGGCGTGCGCTCGAAGGCGCGCTTGCTGCGCTCGGCCCAGGCGAGCGAAAGCTGCATGGCGCGACGGAGTTCGGCCTGCGACGCCGGCAGCTGCAGGCATTCGTCGAGCTGCATGGCGATGTCGGAGCCGAGCAGATGCTGGACCTCGATCGCGCGCTCGGGAGACAATTCAACGATGGCGCCGTCGAGGTGGGAGCGGAAAGTCACGCCTTTGTCCTCGACCTTGCGCAGCTGCGACAGCGACATAACCTGGAAGCCGCCGGAATCGGTGAGGATCGCCCGCGGCCAATTCATGAATCGGTGCAGGCCGCCGAGTGCTGCGATGCGTTCGGCGCCCGGCCGCAGCATCAGGTGATAGGTGTTGGCAAGCACGATGTCGGCGCCGCTTGCGCGCACCGCCTCGGGCGCAAGGCCTTTCACCGTTGCCTGGGTGCCGATCGGCAAGAACGCCGGGGTGGCGACTGGGCCGTGCGGCGTCGCGATGTCGCCGCGGCGGGCAACGCCATCGGTGGCAAGCAGGCGGAACGAGAAGGCGTCAAGCATCGGTGCAGGCGAACTACACTCGTCCTTCGTGGGCTGCACTGGTACCAGCTCCACGGCCGCGATGATTCCACAGAAGCTCTAGCAAAGCTGCCCGCACCGCGTCAGGCCTCGAGCAATGTCAGCAGCCCCTGGAGCAATTGCGTCGGGCGCGGCGGGCAGCCGCGAATGTGTAGGTCGACGGGTACGACGCCAGAGACCCCGCCGACGACCGCGTAGCTGCCGGAAAAAATACCGCCGTCCACCGCGCAGTCCCCGACCGCGACCACCCATTTGGGATCGGGCGTAGCATTATACGTGCGCTCGAGCGCCTCGCGCATGTTCCTGGTGACCGGCCCCGTCACGAGCAGCACGTCGGCGTGGCGCGGCGACGCCACGAAGTGCAGCCCGAAGCGTTCGAGATCATAGAAGGCGTTATTGAGCGCGTGGATCTCGAGTTCGCAGCCGTTGCATGACCCGGCATCAACCTCCCGAATCGAGAGACTGCGGCCCAAACGCCGCAGCGCGGCACGCTCGACGCTGGCGCCCAACTCGGCAAGCATCGCCTCGTCCTTGACCGGCGCTGCTTCGGTCAGGGGATCATCAGACTGTCGAACAAAATCCTGCGCATGTCGTGACCTTAGAGATCGTGACCGGAATAAGAGCAGTTGAACGACTTGTTGCACAGTGGGAAATCGGCGACGATATTGCCCTCGATCGCGGCTTCCAACAGCGGCCATTGAAACCAGGACGGATCGCGCAGGTGACAACGCGCGAGGCGGCCGCGTTCGAGTCGCATCCACACGAGCACGTCACCGCGAAACGCTTCCGCCATTCCGAGACCTTCGCGCGCCTCGCCAGCCGGATCGATCGCGACCCGAATGGCGCCTGCGGGCAGACGTCGCAAGATCTGATCTATCAACCCGAGGCTCTGCTCGACCTCGCGAATGCGCACCCAGACGCGGGCGTTGACGTCACCGGCGTCGAACACGGGAACGTCGAAATCGAGCCGATCGTAGGGCGGGTAGCCGGGCATCTTGCGCGCATCGAAGGCGCGGCCGCTGGCACGCCCGATATAACCGCCGGCGCCGAATTGCCGTGCCAGCTCGCCGCGCAGAACTCCTGTGGCGGCGGTGCCGTCCTGCAGCGAGGCGGTATTGTCATAGAGCTCGACGAGTTGCGGGAACAAGCGCCGGATCTCCTCCAACAATGCCGCCACCTCGGTGCCGCAGCTCGCACCGAGATCACGAGCGACGCCGCCGGGCACCACGGCGTCCATCATGAGCCGATGGCCGAAGCACGACTCCGCGGCGCGCAAGGTTTTTTCGCGCAGGATGCCGCACTGGGCGTGCATGAGCGAGAACGACGCATCATTGCAGATGGCCCAGGTATCCCCAAAATGATTGGCGAGACGTTCGAGCTCTGCCATCAGCGCCCGCAGATAGATCGCACGGGGCGGAACCTCGACGTCCATCGCCGCCTCGACTGCATGAGCAAAGGCAAGCGCGTAAGCAACCGTGCTGTCGCCCGAGGTGCGGCCGGCTAAACGTGCGGCCGTATCGGGGATGGCGCCCACCATCAGCGCCTCGATGCCCTTGTGCACATAACCAAGGCGCTGCTCCAACCGAACCACCGTCTCGCCGTTGGCGGTAAAACGGAAATGCCCGGGCTCGATGATGCCGGCATGAACCGGGCCGACGGGAATTTGGTGCAGGCCCTCACCGGCGGCGGGCAGGAAGGGGTAAGGCGCGCACCTCGCTGGAGCGGCCCGACGTTCTCCAAGCGGGTGCTGCACATCCCAAAAACCGAGATCGAGCCAAGGCCGCGTGTCAGGCAAGCCGACCGGTTCGAAACCGTAGAGATCGCGCACCGCACGCTCCAGGCGAATGGCCGGGGGGTGGAGCGCGGCGACGGACGGAAAATGTCCGTCCGGACACGGCATGGTGACGACCGCGATCTCGCGCGCACCCTCGTCGAGCACCGCCATGTGCACCGCGTCGGTGTCACCCCACAGGCCCAGCAGCGTCCAATATCCAGCGGACAACTGACTTGCGGCAAAACGCCAGCCGTCTTCGTTCACCACCAGCCGCGAGCACGGACGATGTCCCGCGATTGTCCTGCCTTTGATCGTGCCGAGCAGCGTGGGCATCGGTTTATCCCAAAAGCTTCGCCACGTTCTCAAACCAAGCGACCAGCACCGGCGGTATGTAAATTCCGGCCGCGAATACGAGCGCGAGATGCGCAAACATCGGCACATAGGAGGCCTCGGCCTTCGCGGTGGCGCCGCGGGGCTCGCCGAATGCGATGGTGTTCAATCGCAGGAACAGCCCGGCGACGCCGATCAGGATGCCCAATACGAGTACGATCGCCAGCCAGGGCACGCGCGCAAAAGTCGACGTCACCACCAGGAACTCGCTCATGAAGATGCCGAGCGGCGGCAGTCCGGCAATGGCGACAACGCCGAGCACCAAGCCCCAGCCAAGCACAGGGTTGGTCTCGGTAAGCCCGCCCATATCCGCGATGCGCTGGGTCCCCTTGACCTGGGCAATGTGACCGACCGCGAAGAAGATTGCCGATTTCGTCAGCGAATGCATGGTCATGTGCAGGAGGCCGGCGAAGTTCGCAAGCGGGCCGCCCATACCGAAGGCAAAGGTAATGATGCCCATATGCTCGATCGACGAATAGGCGAACATGCGCTTGATGTCGCGCCGGCGGTAGAGCATGAACGCCGCAAAAACCAGCGAGATGAGCCCCATGGTCACCATCAGGGGACCCGGCGCGAGCGCGGCCGGATTGAGTGCGAGCAGCATCTTGAACCGCAGCAAAGCGTAGAGCGCGACATTGAGGAGGAGTCCCGAGAGCACCGCCGATATCGGAGTCGGACCCTCGGCATGGGCGTCGGGCAGCCAGGCGTGCAGGGGCGCTAGCCCGACCTTGGTGCCGTAGCCGAGCAGCAGGAACACGAAGGCGACGTTGAGCAGCGCCGGGTCGAACGCCCCCGCGCGCGTGACCAGCACGGTCCATACCATGGCGTTAAGTCCCTCTCCGAGGACAGGACGCGCCGCCATATAGACCAGGATGGTACCGAACAGCGCGAGCGCGATGCCGACGCTGCCAAGGATGAAGTATTTCCACGCCGCTTCGAGCGCCTCGTGGGTGCGATAGATACCGACCATGAGCACGGTGGTCAGCGTCGCAAGCTCGATCGCCACCCACATCATGCCGATATTGTTGGCGATGAGCGCGAGATTCATCGCGAACATCAGCAACTGATACATCGCGTGATAGAAGCGCAGGAACCTCGGCGTGAGCCGGCCGATGTCGAGCTCATGGCCGATATAGCTCGCGCTGAATACGCTGGTTGTGAAGCCGACGAACGTAGTCAGCACGATGAAGACGTTGTTGAGGTCATCCACCAGCAGATACGGGGTCGGCTGCGGGCGGCCGAAGAATAGCGAGACCGCGGCAAGGAAGGTCAGGAACGTCGCAATCACATTGAGCGTCGCCGTCAGCCGGTATCCCGGCAGCGCCACGAGCAGCGCCGCCGCCACCGCTGGAATTCCGAGAACGGCGGTGACCGGTTCGAACAGTCCCATCATCCGCGCTCTCCGCGGAAGCGGTCGAGCGCCTGCAAGTCGACCGTGTCGAAGCGCTCGCGGATGCAAAACAGGAAAATGCCGATCACGATGAAAGCGATGAGGATCGAGAAGGCGATGCTGATTTCGACCACCAGCGGCATGCCCTTGGCGCCGGTCGCGGCAAGCACGAGGCCGTTCTCGAGTGACATGAAGCCGACCATCTGACTCACGGCGTTCCGCCGCGTCACCATCATCAAGAGGCCGAGCAGCACGACCGCGAGCGCAAAAGCGAGATCTTCGCGTGCGAGCGGGTCGGCCTCAGCCGTCACCCGCAACATCACCACCATCGAAAGCGCGACCAGGCCCATGCCCAGCAGCATGGCAGAGCCCACGCCGACCACCTTTTCGATTTCGCGGTGAATACCGAGGCGCACGATGATGCGATGAAGCGCGACGGGAATGATGATCGCCTTGAAGATGAGCGCGATCGCCGCAGTCACGTAAAGGTGCGGCGCATTTTGGATGTAGGCCTGCCAGGCCACTGAGAGCGCCAACACCAACGCATGGAGCGCGTACATGTTCAGCAGCGCATAGAGCCGGTCCTGATAGAGTTCGAGGAAGCTCACTAGCACCAGCGTGCCTGCGAGCAGGTGAGCGACGTCAAAGGTCAGGCCGCGCATCACAGGCTCCGCGAGACAAACAGAACAAGCGTTGCGAGCAGGCCGAGCATCAACGCGGCGCCCAGGAATTCCGGCACGCGGAACACGCGCATCTTGGCAATCGATGTCTCGAACAGCGCGAGCAGCGAACCGGCGACGGTAAGCTTGGCGATGTAGGCGACGAGCCCGATCACCAGCAACCCAAGTCCGGCGCCCGACGGCACCAAGCCCCAGGGCACGAACAGACAAGCGATCAGCGAAATGTAGAGCAGCAGCTTCAACGACGCGGAAAGCTCGATCAGCGCCAAGTGCCGCCCGGAATATTCGAGCACCATGGCCTCATGCACCATGGTCAATTCGAGGTGGGTCGCCGGATTGTCGACTGGAATGCGCGCATTTTCTGCGATTGCCACCATGATCAAGGCGAGCAGCGCAAGCCCCAGCGATACCCGCAGCCCCACCTCGGACGAAACCAGGAAACCCGCCATCGTCGAGAGCTGCGTCGAACCGGCAATCAGCGCGAGCGTGAAGATGATCATGATCATCGCCGGTTCCGCCAGCGAGGCAATCATCACCTCTCGACTGGAGCCGATGCCGCCGAAGCTGGTACCGACATCGAGCCCGGCCAGCGCCAGGAAGAAGCGGGCACTGCCGAGGAGCGCAACAATGGCAATGAGATCGGCGGACCAGGAAAACAGCAGTCCGGTGCGGAAGGTCGGCACCAGCGATGCCGCCACCCAAGTGGCGGCAAAAATGAGATAGGGAATGACCCGGAACAGCCACGAGGCATTCTCCGCGAGCACCACCTCCTTGCGCATCAACCGCACAAGGTCGCGATAGGGCTGGACGAGCGGCGGTCCTCGCCGGAGCAAGAGGCGGGCCTTCACCTTGCGCGTGAAGCCGGTGAGCAGCGGCGCCAGCAGCAGCACCAGCAGCATCTGTGCGCCCTGAACGCCGAAATCGAAAATCACGGCCATATCGCAAGCACCAGCAACAAGAGCACAAGCGCGGCGAAGACCAGGCTGAGGAATTGTCGAATGGTCAGAAACTGCAGATGATTGAGCCTGTCGGCGGCAAAACCGATGCCGCCCGCAATTGGCGCATAGAGCGCGTCCCAAACGAGATCATGCAATTCCACCGTGAGCCGCGCTGGTCGCCCATCGCCGGGCGGCGGGAACTCGACGTGCTCGCGGGCGCGAAACACGACGGTACCAAACACCCGGCGGATCGGCTGCGCGAAGCTCGACGCGGTGTACTGGGTCGCAGGATTTGCATCAGGATATCCGCAGTCCCAGGGCGGCGCGCGGCGCAACTTGTCGGACGCCAGCCGGTGGATCGCCCAGGCAGCGAGCGCGCCCGATAGCACCATGAAAATGAAGACCAAGAGACCGTTATAGGAGCTGCGGCTCTCGGCAATCGGCACTATCGAGAGCCAATCGACGCTTCCTTGCACCGGCATGCGGTCGCCCACCAGGCCCTCTACCACGGGCGCCAGTGCATCGATGAAGAAGCCGGGCAGGATGCCGGCAACGAGGCAGAGCGTGGCGAAAAAGAACATCGCCGCCAGAGAGAAGCGATCCGTTTCGCGCGCGCGCTCGGCCGCGGGCGTGCGAGCGCGGCCGAGATAAGGTCACGCCGAATGCCTTGACGAAGCAGGCCGCGGCGAGCGCTGCCGAGAGTGCAAGCAGCGCGCCCACCGCCGGCACCAAGAGCTTGAGGCCCCAGGAGGGCACGTGTGGGCTCAGCAAAATCGCCTGGAAGGTCAGCCACTCCGAGACGAAGCCGTTGAGCGGTGGCAACGCCGAGATCGCCGCGCAGCCGACGAGAAAAACGAAAGCCGTCTGCGGCATGCGATGGATGAGGCCCCCGAGGTGTTCCATATCGCGCTCCCCGGTACTGGCCAGCACCGCCCCGGCGCCGAAGAACAGCAGGCTCTTGAACACCGAATGATTGAACACGTGCAGCAGGCCGGCCGTGAGCGCGAGCGCAGCCGCCCACGCCATTCCGTGCGCCTTGAAGGCGAGCGCAAGGCCAAGTCCGATGAAAATGATCCCGATGTTCTCAACCGTGTGGTACGCGAGCAGCCGCTTGAGGTCGTGTTGCATCAGTGCGTAGAGCACGCCCATCACCGCGGTGATTCCGCCGAGCGCCAGCACCACCATGCTCCACCACCAGGCGGGCGTGCCGATGAGGTCGAACACGATGCGCACGAAGCCGTAGACGGCGACCTTGGTCATCACCCCGCTCATCAGCGCCGAGACGTGGCTCGGCGCTGCCGGATGCGCGAGCGGCAACCAGACGTGCAGCGGCACGAGGCCGGCTTTGGAGCCGGCACCGATCAGCGCAAGGATCAAAATGGACGCCGCAAGCGCCGCCGAGGGATGCCCACCGCGGATGTCGACAAAGGCATAACCGCCATCGGGCCCCGCCAGCAGGCCGAAGGTAAGCAGCAGCGCGAGCGTGCCGAAGCTCGCCATGATCAAGTAGACGTATCCCGCGCGGACGTTGTCGCTGACGCGATGATGCGCCATGACCAGCGCCCACGACGACAACGACATGAATTCCCACGACACCAGAAAAGTGAATGCGTCATCGGCGAGCACCACGATGCTCATGCCGGCGAGAAACGCCGGATAGAACGGCAGCACCCAGCGCGGGGCATCCTCGTGGCGGCCGTATCCGAGCGCGAACAGGCTGGCCGCGGCCGCGCCGAGATTGACCACGGCAAGGAAAAAGGCCGAAAGCGCATCGAGACGGAAATGCGCTCCGAGCCACGGGATTCCTAACGGAAGGGTGGCGGCCAAGGGGTCATAAGAGATGCCGAGCAGAGCAAGGAGCGCGATCGAGAACAGCGCCAGCGACGCGATCAGACAAACGCCGTAGACGATGAGCCGCGCGCGCGCAGCGTCGGCGATCACGACGGCAAGCGCGGCCGTCGAGATGAGCACGGCGGCACACGCCAGTGCCAGGAGCACCATCGGTTATCCCCCCGTTCGGCGCACCGGCGCGCCCGCGCATGGACGATCGCAGCGCAATCCCGTGCCCCTCACCGCTTCAGCCGCACACCGCGCCCACCGGCGTGACTGACTGCGCCTTCGCCGATCAGTTCGATGCCGGCGGCCGCGAGCGCGTCAACGAGCTTCATCAACGAGTCGACATTTCCCCTGATGACCCCGTCGCTCGCTTCCATGCGCTGGATAGTGGGTAGCGAGAGACCCGAGCGCTGGGCGAGTTCGCGTTGATCGATCTCCAGCAGCGCCCGCGCGGCCCGCATCTGAGCTCCAGTTATCATGTTTTAGATATCAGAATCGATATCCTCTATATGGCTATTCATGCGTAATTCACGGCTGACCAAAATACAAGGCCAACGGCATCCGCTTGCTCAGGGCCGCGCTGTGCCGTTTACGCGCGACTGCCTAGTCGCCCGAGTCACTCGAACTGAGGGTACAGTCTCTTCAGCTTGACGCGGGCGTTGGCGGTTGTGAATTGCCAGTCGGCTTTGGCGTGGTGCTTGT
>Ga0070699_100005058_pt1 | contig 11608 bp, 15 predicted proteins | sample KBSK1503metaG_FD_65473 | JGI IMG/M metagenome (GOLD analysis project Ga0070699, IMG submission 65473) | Corn, switchgrass and miscanthus rhizosphere microbial communities from Kellogg Biological Station, Michigan, USA - KBS K1-50-3 metaG | ecosystem: Host-associated > Plants > Roots >...
GTGATCGTGGCGGTGATGCGGAAGATGATCACGACACTCAATGCGATGGTTCGCGACGACATCGCTTGGGCCGACCGTCTTAGTGGTCGGCACAGCGTGACGACCGCACGGTAGCCGTTGCGCTGATCGATTTGGCCGAGTCAGGGCCGTAGGGGCGCGAAGCGCCAGCCTTGACGCGGCCAAAGGGATCAGCGATCCCCCTGCGACAAGATGACAGTTGCTCATTCGATCACCTCGTCGGCGAGCAATTGCATCGAATTGGGAACCGCGAGGCCAAGGCCCTTCGCAGTCCGCCCCATCCGGTAGGGCTTGAGAATTGCGTAGACCGCCTCCTGCGCGGGCGTTGGGATGGCGTTCTTGCGGCCGAGGGCGACCACCTTGCCGGCGAGCCAGTCCAATTCGAGCCGGTTGCCGGCATCGAGGTCGTTCGCCATCGAGGCTCTCATCGTCGGCGGAAATGTCGCGACCGAACGATCCAGCTCTGCTCGAAAGTCCGGCGGAAACTCGACGCCGGCCGCGCGACCGACAGCCGTCGTCTCATGCATCAGCTTGTAGAAGAACGCCAGCATGTCCTCGTCGTCGCGGATGACGCCGAGGGGTTGGCGCGTGCTCGCCGTGATGCCGGAGGTGCCCGAGAGCAGCACAAACTTCTTCCAGAGGTCGAGACGCATATCATCCGCCAGCGTGATGTCGATGTTCGCGGCCTTCATTTGCTCGACGTACCCGGCGAGCACGGCATCGGGGCGCCGGTCGAGGCGGCCGCTTTTCGCGATCGTCCCGGTGTGGCGGATCACGCCGGGCTTCGCGATCGTCGTGACGACATAGGTCGCGCCGCCGATCGTGGCGTCATCTCCAAGGATCGGAGCGAGCCGCTCGACGCTGTCGACGCCGTTCTGAAACGTGATCACGCGGGTGTTGGCACCCACCAGCGGGCGCGTTTGCTCGCCTGCCCTCTCGGTACCCAAAGCTTTACCGCGAACAGCACCACGTCGACCGGCCCGACCTGGTTCGGGTCATCGGTGACATCGACGTCCTTCAAATGAAGGTCCCCCAGGGCGCTCTCGATCTTGATGCCATCCCGGCGAATGGCATCGCGATGCGCGCCACGCGCAATGAACGTCACATCGTGTCCGGCCGCTGCCAGCCGCCCGCCGTAGTAGCCTCCGACGGCGCCCGCCGCCATGACCGCGATCCGCATGTCGCACCCTTACCAAGGCAAGGTCATTCCTCTCGCCTGAAAATAGCACTTCGGAAAGGACACGGGGTGTGATGCCAGAGGAGGGGGTCTACGCTGAAACCTGTCGCGCCGAGCGGCCACCCCGCAGCCGCGCCGCCGAGAAGCGTGATGAAATCTCGACGGCTGCTCATTCGATCACCTCGTCGGCGCGCTGCTGAAGAAGTGAAGGCACGTCGAGGCCGAGCGCCTTGGCGGTTTTGAGGTTGATCACCAGCTCGAACTTGACCGGCGCCTGGACGGGAAGCTCACTCGGCTTTTCGCCCTTGAGGATGCGATCGACATAGGTCGCCGCGCGCCGAAAATTATCGATCAAGTCACTTCCGTAGGATAAGAGGCCGCCGACTTCAGTGAAGAAACGGCGCGGATAGACGGCAGGGAGACGGTAGCGAGCCGCAAGCAATGTAACCTCCGCGCGATGGGCGATCAGGAACGTATCCGGCATCACGATCAGGCCAGTATTCGGCTCGCGTGCCTGTGCGGCAATGACGGGCTCGAGTTCAGACCTGTCGTGAACGGGTGCGGCGATCCCCCCACCCCGATGGACGCAGCGGCGGCTTTGTAGGGGCTCAGGTAATATTCGACAAACGGCGCCGTTGCCGGGTTGTACAGGAAGGCGACCCGGACGACGCGCGGCGCGATCTCCTTGAGCAACTCCAGCCACTTTCCGGCCAGCGAGCCCTCCATACCGATGAAACCGGTGACGTTGCCGCCCGGCCGTGGAAAGCTCGCGATGAAACCGTTGCCGACAGGATCGGTAACGGTCGCGAAAATGATCGGGATGGCGCGCGTGTGTTGCAGTAGCGCCGCGGTGGTGGGTGTGTTGTTCGAAAGAATGAGGTCGGGCTGCAGCGCGACGAGTTCCTTCGCGAACCGTTGCATCGACTCCACGTCGGATGCCGCCCAGCGAAAGCCGATCCGGATATTGCCGCCCTCCGTCCAGCCGAGCTTCTGGAGTCCTTCCCGGAACGCCGCGACCCAGACCTGTGCTTCCGAGTCGCTCTCGGCATAGCCCATCAGCATTCCAATCCGCCGCATCCCGTCGGCCTGCTGCGCGCGCGCCGCGAGCGGCCAAGCCGCCGTCGCGCCGCCGATCAGCGAGATGAACTCGCGGCGTTTCATCATTCGATCACCTCGTCGGCCAGTGCCAGCAACTTGTCGGGAATTTCGAGGCCGAACGCCTTCGCGGTCTTGAGGTTGATCACGAACTCGTACTTGGTCGGGAGCACGATCGGCAGGTCGGCCGGCTTGGCGCCCTTGAGAATTTCACCAGCGTATATGCCGGCCTGGCGGTAGGCATCGGTAACGCTCGCGCCGTAGCTCATCAGGCCGCCAGTCGCGGTGAATTCGCGCAAATAGTGCATGGTGGGGAGCGCTTGGCGCGCCGTCAGGACGACAAGGCGTTTGCGCAGGCCCGTGAACAACGAATGGCCGCTGACGAGCAGCGCGACGGGGCGATGTTGGGCGAGGCTGGCGAGAGCCGGTTCAAGCTCGCGTTCGCTGCCAACGCTCAGGATAAGAATTTGCCGCCCGAGTGAGTGCGCAGCGTTCTCCACCTCACTCAATTCAGGTTCGCCTGTCGGGCTATTCGGATTCCTAAGATAAGCGATGATGGCGTCTTTTGGCATCAGCTGGTCCAGGAGATCGAGTCGCTTCGCTGCCGTTCCGAGCGTGCTGAAAAAGCTTACGCCCGTGACGTTGCCGCCCGGTCGGCTCAGGCTGGTCACGAGGCCGATTTCGATTGGGTCGAAACCGGTCGAAAAGATGATCGGAATGGTTGTCGTTGCTGCCTTGGCCGCAAATGATGAAGCATCGCCGCCGGCGACGATCACGGCGACCTGACGGTGGACCAGATCGACTGCCATCGTCGGAAGCCGGTCGAGCTGATTATCCGCGAAGCGATATTCGACCGCTACGTTCCTCCCCTCAACATAGCCGGTTTGCCTTAGACCTTGATGCATCGCCTTCAATAGGTCCGCTGAATCATCACGCGTCGTGTTCCTGATAAATCCGATTACCGGCAATCCCGGCTGCTGCGCGTGCGCCGCGAGCGGCCACGTGGCCGCCGCGCTGCCGAGCAGCGTGATGAACTCGCGCCGCTTCATTCAATCACCTCGTCGGCGCGGGCGAGCAGCGTGGACGGAACTTCAATGCCAAGCGCGCGGGCAGTGGGCAGATTGATGACCAACTCAAACTTGGTCGACTGCACTACCGGCAGGTCGGCCGGCTTAGCACCCTTGAGGATTTTGCCGGTATAGATGCCGACTTGACGGTACGCTTCCGTCGTGCTCGTTCCGTAGCTCATCAGGCCGCCGGCTTCCGCATACTCGCGTATATTATAGACGGCGGGAATCGCATGTCGTGCCGCCAGTGTGGCAAGCTGGAGGCGCCGGCTGGCAAAGAACGGATCAGGCCCTACCACGAGCGCGTCCGCTCTATTGCGAACAAGCGTTCGGAAGGCAGCCTCGATCTCGCGACTGTTGCTCGCCTCAACGACGTCGATCTGCAACCCGATGGCGGACGCTGCCGCGGCCACATCCCTAGTTGCCAGCTCCGTTTGAGGAACGCGCGGATTGACAAGCAGGCCGATACGCACGGCAGCGGGAACCAATTCATGCAACAGCCCCAGTTGCTTTGACCCCAGTTCGGCGACGAGAAAATTCACGCCGGTCGCATTGCCGCCTGGTCGGCCGAGACTCGCGACAAGACCAACCTTGACCGGGTCTTCGGCGACGATGAAGACGATAGGGATCGTCGTGGTCGCCGCTTTGGCCGCCAACGCCGGAGAGCTGCCGCCAGTCGCGGCAATCACGGCGACCTGCCGGCGAACCAGTTCGGCCGCCAGCGCCGGCAGTCGATCGACTTCACCCTCGGCCCAGCGGTATTCAATCGCCGTGTTTACGCCCTCGATATAGCCGGTCTCTTTCAGGCCCCTGTGAAATGCGGCCGCAAAGGGCGCGTAGGGGCCGGGTAAAGCGCCGCTAAGAAACCCGATCACCGGCATCGCCGGATGCTGCGCGCGCGCCGCCAGCGGCCACGCAGCCGCCGCGCCGCCGGCCAGCGCGATGAAGTTGCGCCGGTTCATTCGATCACCTCGTCGGCGCGCGCGAGGACGGTAGCCGGCATGTCGATCCCGAGCGCCTTCGCGGTTTTGAGGTTGATTACCAGCTCGTACTTGGTCGGTGCCTGTACCGGCAGGTCGGCGGGTTTCTCACCCTTGAGGATACGATCGACGTAGCCGGCCGCTTGCCGGAACTGGTCGACCAGATCAGGCCCATAGGAGATCAGGCCGCCGCTGCTGACGAAGAGTCGTCGATGGTAGATTGCGGGCAGTTTGTGCCGCGCCGCCAGCGCGACGATCAGATCGCGATGAACCACCGTCAACGCGCTCGCCGTCGCGATCAGACCGCCATTCGCGGAGCGGGCGAAGGCCGTCACGGCGCGCTCGATCTCTCCGGCGTCGCGCACATTGACCGGGCTCAACTCTACGCCGAACAACGGCGCCACGGACTGGATCGCGCCGAACTGGCCGATCCCAGAGGAAATGGCGGAATCCCGAATGATCGCCGCCCGCGTCACGCCCGGCGCGATCTGCTTGAGCAGCTCAAGCCATTTGCCGCTCAGGCCGTATTCAAACAGGATGAAACCGGTGGCGTTGCCGCCCGGCCGGGCTAGACTATCGACGACGCCGGCGCCGACCGGATCAACGACGCCCGTGAACACGATCGGCACGCTGCGGGTCGCCTGCAACAACGGCGGTATAGTCGCGGCGCCACTGGTCAGGATAACGTCCGGCGCAAGCGCGACCAATTCCGCCGCGTATTGGCGAATGTGCTCAGCATCGCCCCCGCCCCGGCGGATTTCGATCTGCACGTTGCGGCCGTCGGTCCAGCCCAATTGCGCCAGCCCCTGAAGGAACGCCGCGAGGCGGGCCTGTGCGTCCGTATCGTCGGCGTCCGCGTCCGCGGCCGAGCCAATTAGCACACCGATCCGTCGCATCCGGTCCGGCTGCTGCGCGCGCGCCGCAAGCGGCCACATGGCCGCGCCGCCGAGCAGCGTAATGAACTCGCGCCGCCTCATGTGGAGCATCGGGGACTCCCTCCCCATTGCAGTCTATCGCAAGACGCAGGGCAGGTCCCTGGGACAGGCCTGAATCGTTCTGAAAGGATTTCGACCCCATCCGACGGTCCGTGTGACCCACAGAGGGTGGGGGGCGGTCGGAAAAATCCAAGGTCCTAGACCGCGGGGGCGCAGAAGCGCCACAAAAGTTGCGAAACTAAGTTTTTCATTGGGTGTGAAATTTCCCGGTGGTAAAAACATTGGTGCATGCCCCCGCGCAAACCACCCTTGACCCTTGTCGGACCCGGCTCGACCGCGCCGCCACCGCCACGCACACTCGGCCCACCGGGGCTGGCCCTCTGGAACCGGGTACAGGCCGAATACCGCATCCTGGATTGCGGCGGGATCGAGCTTCTATGCCTCGCTTGCCAAGCGCTGGACCGGGCTGAGAGCCTGAGCGCGGTTCGACCAAACAGGCTGCCGCCATCCTGGGACTCGGAAACCGGAAAGTGCAGGCCATGTCGCAGCGCGGCGAAATCCCCGGTGCCGCGAAGATGCGCCGACAGTGGACATTCGATCTCGCGGAGCTTCGCCGCTTCGTCGAGCAACAGGAGCGAGCATGCCAAGGCAACGCAAAGCCCCAGCCGGTTGCTACTGGCGGGGAAATACCCTCTGGGGCCGCGTTAAGGTCCGCGGGCGGCTCATCCGGTGGTCGCTTGAAACAGATGATCCAGCAATCGCAAAGGCGCGTCGCCAAGCAGGGAAAGAACGTGCACTAGCCGACGTGCACGGCGATGCGCGCCGCACGTTCGAGGAAGTCTTTACCGCGTGGGAAGTGCAGTTGATGCGATCGGTCGGAGCGAAGACGGCGCAGCGCTATCTGGTCTCACTCAAGATGCTCGCGCCGTGGCTCGATGGCCGGGCCCTCAACGACATCGATGGCCGCCTCGTCGCCGAGATCATCCGTGAGCGTCAACGTGCGGGCGTTACCAACGCGACGATCAAGCGCGATCTCGGCGCACTTTCGAGCATCATGAATTTTGCGATCTTGCAGGGCTGGATCGAAACGAATCCGGTGCTCGCGAAGCTCGCGCTCGTGCCCGAGCGGCGTGATCCGATTTTATTGCCGAGCGATCGCGACATCGCGCTCGTCATCGAGCGCGCCCCCGGCATGGTCGGTGCGATGGTCCGCGCTGCGCTCTTGACCGGCGCTCGCGAGGATGAACTCGCCAAGGCCAAGCGCATCGACATCGACCACGGGCGCAAGCAGATGACCATCATCGGCAAGCGCAACAAGCTCCGCGTGATCGATCTTGCGCCGTTCGACGGATACCAATTCTTCGCGGCGCTGCCCGCCTATGTCGGCAAGCCGTTCCTATTCTGGCCGAGCCCTATGCGAGCTTCGCGCCGACGTTCGGCAAGCTGATGAAGCGGGTCGAGGCGCACGCCAAGGCCAACGGTGTTGAATTCCGTCGCTTCCGGTTTCACCACTTGCGCCACCGCGCCGCCGTCGATTGGCTCAAGGCGGGCGGCAGCATCTATGACTTGCAAGGCCGACTCGGGCACACGTCGATCAAGACGACCGAAATGTATCTCGACTACCTGACGCCCGAAGAAATTCAGGCGGCGAAATTCGGCACGGCCGCAAAGCGGGATAAACAATCAGCGTGAACGACGACACGAAGTTCGCCAGGGCTCATCAGGCCATCGGGAAGTACTTCTCTGAGTTCTCGGAGTTGGAACGAGAGCTTGGAGAGGCAGTCAAGGTGGTCCTTCACCTCGAAGACCACGACGCCGCCGACCTCGTCGTTGACCTACTGAGGTATCCGCGAATCAAGGCTAGCCTCGTGAAAGAGGCGGCCCAGATCGCAACCAAAAAGAAGGACGGGCGCGAAATCTCGACGAAGTGGAAGGCGAGGGCTGACAAAACGCTGGGAAAGATTCTCAACCACAACGACGCATGTCGCGACCACCTGGCGCATTCTCACCTGGAGCCTCAGGAGGACGGCTCCGTCAAGGTGACGCGGGGGAGCAAGGGGCAACGGAAGTCGCAGAACTGGAATCTCCAAACTAAGATCGACGAGGTGCGGAGGCTAACCGAAGCGCTGAGAGAGATAAGGATCGAGCTATCCAAGCTAGAGGTCGACGTCGGAAAAATCCATTGGGTCAGGACTCATGAGTGGCACCCCAGGCTGTACTTGGAACCACCATACGACCAGACCCAAACGCCTCTGCCTCTGCGCGAGGAGGGTTAGTCTAGTTTCAGCGCCCCGCTTGCGGCGTCGCCGGGAACACAAAAAGGAGCACAGCGGCCAAGGTGAAGTGAGAGGTTGTGGCGATTCCATCGGGGTTTCTGGCATGCACGGAAATGTCTTTGTAAACCGCAGGTCGGGGGTTCAAATCCCTCACCCGGCACCAGCAAAATCAAACGCTTGGCGGTGACAAACAAGACGGCGCGTGAGCACACAAGTAGCCAGGGTAACCGTGGGGGTAACGCTAGGAAGGCCGCACGTGCGATTCCAGCGCTCAGCACTGCCGGCCCTCCTACAGTGTCGGGTACTGGGACGACGGCGCATGGGAGTTGGTTTCAAAATAGGGGTCGGCGGGACATACCCCCCGCCTTGCATGACAAAACTCAAGCCCCGTTTCGGCGGGACTTTTTTGTATTGAGAACGGCGCACCCCAGCCCGAAATAACGCACCAGCGGCCGTCTCTGCAGCGCCGCCGGCAGGGCCGAAGCGGGCAAGACCTGTGGACAGGGTAATCCGAGGCTAGAGATCCTTGAGCGCGCCCGTGCTTCCATGCTGCATACGCGGCAAAAGAGAGGAGGAGCAGCATGGGCGGGAATCAACACCACGCCGTTCGCGAGATAGACAGCCGGAGCATGAGCATAGCGCTCAAGCTCGGCGTGCGAAGCAAGCGCGATCTGCGCGGCGACAAGGAGAGATCGTTCAATCAGAAGTTCGCCGATTTCATCCGCGCATACCCGAGCGAAGCCGAAGGCTTGGCAGCCTACGAGGCGCTGCCGGACTGAGCGGGGTGGACGAGCAGCGGCGGGACTAAAGGGCGCTTGCCCGGTTTCACCGCTAGCTCCAAGTTTTGTTCCAGATGCTTCGTGGCCGTCTCTCTCCTTTGTCCTTGGCGACCAGGTTCCGCCTCGACCGCAAAACCCAGGTAGGCTGGGGGACCGTGTCCTTGATTTATGTGCAAAGACACGGCCCCGGTCAGGCGCGGTCCCGAAGGAATTGTCCGGGTTCATGAGGACACCTACACGCTTCGACGTGAGCAGGCGATAGCGGTGGGCGAGTGCATCATCGGTGGCAACGATCTCGACCATGCGCTTGTCGAGCAGGTCGATGTCGGCGGCGAGGCGAACAATGCGGCGGCGAGAAAGACGCTGCAGCATCGCATCTTCCAGCAGTCTGGAGGCATTCTCGGCGGCGACTGGCGCTGAGCTGACGGCGAATGGCGAGCATCTCGGCCAGCCGTTCGGCGGCCGGTGTCTGCCGCTGCGCTGGACGCGTCGGCATGATCGTGACGAACGAGGCGATCATGCGGGCATCGAGCGGATCACGGGGAAAGTGACCTGCGCATGCCCGAAAACTTCGCGGCTTCACGCAACGGTGCTCGGGGCGAGATTCGTCCTGAGCACCATGCGCGGTGTCTCCACTAGTCTAGTTCGCGCAATCATAATTCGGGGCTTGTTAAGTGCTTGAAGGCGTTGCTCAACCGTGAGCCTACGGCGCTCAGCGAGTTTGCCCACGACCCAGATGATCCCCGAAAGGCGTGAAAGGTAAAATGGCCGTGAATTTGTCATATTCCGGTGCGGCAATCGAAAATTAACAATTGCGCCCATACGGCGCCTAATCGGGGGCATCAAACATGAGGTTGCTACAATCGCGTGAGCGCGCACAAGCCAATGAGGCGGTGGAGGTTTTTTCGAAACTCGAGGGTGAAATTCGCCAACTTGTCTCCCGAGACACTACGGTACCGCGGCTGCGAAAGGGAAATGATAGTGAGTCGGCAGCCACTAATATTGGCTCGATGCTGCAGCACGTTTCTGGGACCTCGGTGCAGGAGATCGAGAAGCTCATCGGCGAGCTGCAGATATTACGAGAAACGCTGCAGAAGGAGGCGGCGCGCGTGCAACGTGAGGTCGTGGGGTACGCAGCACTCATACAAAACGCCAGGCGATCAATGGGGACCATTTCGGAGAGCCTTAGTTTCTGGCGGAACGATCGTGACGACACTCCCAGAATTAGGGCGTGAACCTTTGACGCTCGGATTGGCGAGTTTGTGAAAAGGGGGACGCTAATGATCGCTTCGCGGACCCGATCTTTGCCGCATTTGCGGCGCACAATAATTCGGGAATTGTGTCGTAAACGGGGGGCGCATGGCGCTTAGCTTACGCGATGTTCGACGTGATCCGGTTGCGAACCGCGGTCTCGCGGAGCTTATGCATAACTATACCGTAGCAGAAGAGAAGGGCCGCCTGGTTCTGACCAAGAAGGCAGGGGACATGAAGCTCTTCTTGCATGACCTCGATGACCTTCATCAATTGGATTTCGTCCATAATCAGCAGATGGTGAAGGAGATCGAACGATTGCGCGTGCTATCGACCACGACCGAGCAGCAGCGGGAGAGCTGGAAGGTCCGTGCCTTGATGGCAGAGGCGCAGCTACTCGAAGCTACTGCCAAAACCAGCAACAATGCTAGCCGGCAGAATGTCAGTGACGTCAGGTATGCTTCGCTCAAGCGCTATCTGGCAAAGCGGTTCCACCCTGATTACGCCCCCGGACAAGGCATCGAGAAGATCGTTCGAAACGAGATTTTCAAGGAAATCTGGAACGAGATCGAGCGCCTCGATCAACGAGTCTCGGCCACCCGCTCCGCGACGGGGCAATCGTCTTCGGCTGCTTGATCTCGTGAACCCCACTGCGGCCCAGAGGGATGGTTGGGAGGCTTTGGTCGGAAGGCACGCGCGTGTGACGAAGCCGGCGGGCAGAACACGTATACACATGGCCGGCGGCTAGCTACGACAAGTGTCCGAATAAATCAGGCACGGTCGGCCTGCGACCCCGAAAAACCAGGGGCGCCCGAAGGGTCGTCGGACCTGTGTGTGCCGAACCTCGTCCGTTTGATCTGGTGAAGGAATCACGTACCGTCGGCCACGATGGTCGGGCTGCTCTTCTTCCTTTTGAGGCTGTTACTTTCGCCGTTCAGGCCGATCAGCCGACTCGAGGCTGAGAATGCCGCGCTTCGACGTCAGCTGGCCCGAGACGCTGGTACGATGGCATCGTGCGGGTTTCCGGCGCTATTGGCGCTGGAAATCCCGGAACCTGGGAGGTCGGCCGCCGATCGATGCTGGTCTACAGGCGCTGATCCGACGCATGAGCATTGAGAATATGCTTTGGGGCGCGCCGCGCATTCGTGGCGAGTTGCTCAAGCTCGGCTTTGCGGTCGCTCGGTCGACCGTGGCCAAGTACATGGCCAGCACAGACGACCGGCCGTCTGGTCAGAGCTGGGGCACATTCCTGCGCAACCATCTGCCGCAGATGGCCGCCATGGACCTGTTCGTGGTCCCAACTCATCGGCTTTAACCTGCTGTACGTTGTGGTCATTGTCCGGCTGGCTCGGCGCGAGCTTGTCTGGATCAACGTGACCGCATACCCGACCGCCGAATGGATCGCGCAGCAGATTACCGAAGCACTCCCCTTGAATGAGGTCCCACGCTACCTGATCCGCGATCGAGACGGGATCTATGGTGTTGCGGTCGCGCGCCGATTACGAGCTATGGGCATCCGCGACAAACCCATTGCAGCGGGCTCGCCGTGGCAGAATTCGTTCGCCGAGCGGTTAATCGGAACGATCCGTCGCGAGTGCGTGGACCACATCATTGTCTAGGTGAGGCGCATCTGCGCCGGATCCTGCGAGAGTACGCTCGCTATTACAATACGGCGCGAACGCACCGGTCATTGGACCACGATGCGCCGGTTTCTCGCCCGGTTCAGCGGTTCGGACGTATCGTGTCGCATGCCCTGGTTGGCGGACTGCATCACCAATACGTCCGGCACGCACAAGCCATGTCAAGCGGGTGCTGCGCCAATTGACGATGATCATGAATCCCGAGCGCGGAGTATTGCAAGGAATCGGTCCCAAAAAGGCTTGTTTTCGGCTTCCTGTCGGCGACGCTGCTCCTCGGCTGCCCGTCGGGCTTCGGCCTGCTGGAGTTCTTCCTGTCGGCGACGCTCCTCCTCGGCTGCCCGTCGGGCTTCGGCCTGCTGGAGTTCTTCCTGTCGGCGACGCTCCTCCTCG
>Ga0070699_100005059_pt1 | contig 11608 bp, 12 predicted proteins | sample KBSK1503metaG_FD_65473 | JGI IMG/M metagenome (GOLD analysis project Ga0070699, IMG submission 65473) | Corn, switchgrass and miscanthus rhizosphere microbial communities from Kellogg Biological Station, Michigan, USA - KBS K1-50-3 metaG | ecosystem: Host-associated > Plants > Roots >...
AAGCGGAGACGGAGATTGCGCGAGTCGCGAAAGCGCTCGAGCGCGAGGCCGCGCTCCTCGAGTCGGTGTCACCGCAGCTCGAACAGGCGCGATAGAAACGGGATTGGGGATTCGGGATCCGGGATTCGAATCCCGAGTCCCGAACCCCGAGTCCCGAGGCTTATCTCGTGGCGACTGTCACCGGCGGGGTGGCGCTGCAATTCAGAAACCTCGACGTCTTGAGCCATGCGGGGTCGGGGTAGTAGGAGAAGATCACCCCACCGTCGCGAACCGTGTCGATCACTCGCCTGGCGACCGCCTCGCGCAGCGCAGGGCAACCCCAACTCCGGCCGAGGCGTCCGTTGGCCTTCGCCACAGCCGGATCGACGTACGGCGCGCCGTGCATGACGATCGCACGCTCTCGCGCGTGGCTGTTGAAGCCCGGCTCGAGGCCGTCGAGGCGCAACGAATAGCCGTTCTGTCCGACGTAGGTATCCGCCGTCCGGAACAGTCCCAGGCTCGATGCGCGACTTTCCATGACGTCGGAAAAACGCGTCGCCATGTTGTCGCCGCTGTTACGGCCGTGCGCGACGAGCTCCTTGAAGAGCATCCGACCGGACCGTAAATCGAACACCCACAGCCGGGGCTGGGTCGACGGAACCGAGTAATCAATCAGCGTCAGCGTGGGAGGGGTCGCAAGCTCTCCCGACGTGACCCCGCACGTCACCGCGCTCAACGCCAGGTTCAGCACGTCCGCCGACACACCCGCGCGTGTCGCTGCCGTGCGGTCCAGCGTGATTGCCGCTACCAGGGTCCGCGCCAACAGCGGCTCGGCGCCGATACAGACGAGCAGCGTGAACAGAGCGGTGGCGAAATTCTTCCTGCTCAATCAGTTAACCTCTGCGAAACCTGTGAGCCGAGTGCCTCATATTACGGTCTGCATGTAGCGCAATCAAGCACGACCGACGCGTCCGAACCCGACCATTGCCGACCACACGCCGATGAGCTCTTCACCGTCAGACGGATTCCCGCTGCATCGGATCGGCGGCCAGCGTCCCAGGGTCAAGGGCGCTCGACGCCATACCTCTTATCGACCGATCGACCGGACCGTCCCCACGCACGCGATGGAGCGCCGAACGTCGCGATCTGCGGACCCGATGGTCGGCGCCGCAGCAAATTGATCTCGTCGCGCGTCTCTGTTGTTCGCTCGCCGCCCGTGTTCGCTGCCATCAGTTACGCGTTTCAACGGAGCCGCTTCAGGCGATAATGCGGGCGCCCGCCTTCGCGCTAGGCGCTATGGCGTGGCAAGCCCGCCTTCGCGCTAGGCGCTATGGCGTGGCAAGCCCGCCTTCGCGCTAGGCGCTATGGCGAGGCAAGTCCGCCTTCGCGCTTCCGCGTTCGCCGCTTCGGCGGCTTCGGCGGACGAGGCGCTGGGGCGGGGCAAGGCGCCTACGCGACCGCGTGATGGCGCGATGGCACACGGGCGCGCTGCACGGCGGCGTCGTAAGCACGCGGCCCACTTCGAGGAGACGACATGGCCAAGAGTTCGAAGACTGCGAGGAAATCTACGGGGACGAAAAAGAAGACCGCGGGGAAGACGAAGCGTACCGCGAACGCGGCGTTCATGAAGCCGGTGCAGCCGGACGCCACTCTCGCGGAAGTCGTCGGCGCCAAGCCGATTCCGCGCACCGAGGTGACCAAGCGGCTCTGGGCCTACATCAAGAAGAATGGGCTGCAGGACAAGAAGAACAAGCGGATGATCAACGGCGACGCGGCGTTGAAGGCGGTGTTCGGCGGCAAGTCATCGGTGAACATGTTCGAGATGACGAAGCTGGTCAGCAAGCACCTCAAGTAAGGACGAAAATTCCCAACTCCCAATTCCCAACTCCCAAGATGTTTGGGAGGGTCGCCTTGGGGGTTGGGAGTTGGACCTTGGGAGTTCGCGCGTCTAGCGCGTGGCGTTCGTCCGCTTCAATTCGGTGAACGCCTGCGTCACGAAGCGGTCGGTGCTCGCGGCTGCGTTGCCGACCTTTGCATCGAATTTCGGCCGTTGGCGTTGCCGCCGCCTGCTCCTGCGTCTTGCCTTCCTGGACCAATTTCGCACCGCGACAGCTATCTCACGTTGCGCGACGATGGCGGCCTTGCTAGTGAGGTCGCCGTGCCCGGGCACGACTTTCGTGTCGGGCCCCGCCGCGTCCGCCAGTATCTGCAGCGCGTCGAGCATCCCCTTCAGCGTCGCACGTCGTTCAGATCGATGTTGGGATAGCCGACCGAGCGGAACACGATCCCCAATCAAAAATCGAAACCACTTCTGAGCTTGGGATTTCGGACTTGGGATTTGGGATTTGGGTTTTGGGATTTGGGATTTACCGCAAGGCCAATGGCCGGCGGGCGGCGTCTACGGGTAATATCGATCTTCTGTGATGCGACTTCCGGGCCTCATTCTCCTTATCGCCGCCGTTTCGGCAGCGGCCTGCGGCGACGATACCCCGACCGCGCCGTCGACGCCGACGACACCGACAATGGTGACGGAGCGTTTCGATGCGATCGTCGCTGTGAAGGGCTCGAACTTCTTCCCGTTCTCTGTGGGCCAGGGCGGGACCGTCTCGATCAACTTCGCGAGCCTCTCTCCGCTCAACCGCCCGGGCCTTCTCTCCGTCTCCATGGAGATTGGATACGGCACCACGGTGCTGGACGACGACAACAACGTCGTCGGATGCGACGTGCGCAAGACGATCCAGGCGACGCCGGCGCTGACGGCCCAGATGTCGGAGTCACTGACGGCCGCCGCCAACTATTGCGCGACCATCGCCGACGTCGGCGGCCTGCGCGAGGCCGCGAATTTCTCAATCCGGATCACGCACCCATGATCGCCCTCCGTGCCTTCGTCTCTCCGTGGCCTGTACTCGCGTTCATCGCGGCCATGGTCGGAGCGTGCGGCGACGGGACGAGTACTCCGACGTCTCCCACCACGCCCACGAAACCGGCGGCGGAGACCTGGTCAAGTGCGCTCGCACCAGGCGGTACGAGCAGCCGCTCGTTCACGGTCACGGCCGCGGGGACGATCAACGTGACGATGACCAGCGCCGGGTCGACGGTGGGACTTGGCGTCGGCTTGCCGCGAGTGTCCGGCGGCGGGTGCCGGCTGGGCGTCTCGGTGAATACCGGCGGCGGTTCCGAGCCGCAAATCAGCACGCAGGCGGACGCGGGTCAGTACTGTGTGCAGGTCTTCGATCTGGGTACGTTGACCGATCCGATTCCGTTCACGCTCACGATCGATCACCCGTAGGCGTCGGAGGGTTGGAAACTCCCAACTCCCAACCGCCAACTTCCAAGGCGTCATGGGAGTTGGGAATTGGAAGTTGGGAATTTTACGGAATCTGCGCCGCGGTGTAGGCGGAGATCGCGATCATGTCCGCGGGTGTGAGGTTCACGACCGTCGGCTGCATCAACGTGCTCTGCAGCCCCTTCCTGACCCCGTTCTTGAAGTCATTCAGCTGCCGATAGGTATAGATTGCCGAACGCCCGCCGATTCCCGGTACGCCGGGCAACACGCCGCCGCGCATATCCATGCCATGGCACGTCGCGCACGCCACGGTGTTGCCCATCACGATCTTGCCTCCGGCGACGTGCTGCCCGCCGGTCTTCACGAGGTCCGCGCCCTTCTTGAGGCTGCCGACCGGCACGTATGCAATGAAGCCTGAGTGCGAATCGCGACTCTTTGCCCGTTCGGGGTCCTGCGGGAGCTCGATGATGCGTTGTCCGAGCGGCTCCATCGGGCTCTTATCCAGCGCGAAACGCATGTTCCCGAACCCGACGTAGGTTTTCGGCACCATCGTCGCTTCGACGACCTTGACCCATGGCTTCGGCCTCAGCGAGGCGAAGTACGCCGACGCCTGCTTGAGCTCATTCGGTGTGATTGCTTTCGCGATTGTCACCATGATGCCGGCGCGTCCGCCGGCGGCGCTCTTGCGAGCGCCGCTTTTGAAGTCTTCGACCTGCTGCTGGATGTAGGCCGCCGGCAGCCCCGCGAGATACGCGGATTCCGGATGGCCGAGGCCGTTCGGCAGGTGACACATCGCGCAGGCCCAGACGTCGGGCTTGCGGCCGCGCGCCACCACCTCGGGCATCCGAGGATGGTCGGTATGCCAGTCGGGCGGGGTGAATGGGTCGTCGATCTGCGTCTGCGTGAACCCGAGCTTGCTGCCGGGCACACGCCGCTGCGTCCCCGGTTCGGGCGACGCCTTCAAGGTCGCGGGCGTCACCGGGTACGCCCATGCGGGCGCCGGACCCTGCGCCCGCACTGCCACTGCGACGCCTAACCCGCACACCATTGTCACTATCACACCGACTGTTCTGCGCATCAATCCTCCAGCAAGGGGTGCTCCGTCGAGCATCCATGCGGCAAAAAAGAATAGGGTAGTAGGCGACGATAATACAAATGTGGCTCAAGCCTATGAAGCCTTCCTCGCCGCTTTTCCGGAATACGAGTCGACCAGCCTGCTCGATGCGCTGCGGGCGACGGAGTACCGGCGGCTTGACGAACAGCACCATGTCTATCTCGATTACACCGGCGGCAGCCTGCACGCCGAGTCGCAGGTGCTTCGGCATGCTGCTCTGCTGAACGAGCAGGTTCTCGGCAATCCGCACTCGGCCAGCCCGTCATCCACGGGGATGACGAATCTGGTCGAGCAGGCGAGGCAGGCGGTCCTCAACTGGTTCAACGCCCCGGAAGACGAATACACGGCGGTCTTCACGGCAAACGCGACGGGCGCGCTGAAGCACGTGGGGGAGTCGTATCCGTTCTCGCCAGGGGGACGGCTGCTTCTCACCGTCGACAATCACAACTCCGTGAACGGCATCCGCGAGTTCGCGCGGGTGAAGGGTGTTGACGTTGAGTACGCGCCGCTCACGATGCCCGAGCTCCGGCTCGATCTGGACACGCTTGCGGCTGCTCTGAAGATCCGTCCCCAGAGCTCCGACGCAGAGAGGCCGCGCTGTCTGTTTGCCTTCCCCGCGCAGTCGAACTTCAGCGGCGTCACGCATCCGCTCGAGCTGATTGCGCAGGCGCACGACTGCGGATGGGACGTTCTGCTCGATGCCGCTGCATTCGTGCCGACGCACCGTCTCGATCTCTCGCAGGTGAAGCCCGACTTCGTGAGCGTGTCTTTCTACAAGATGTTTGGCTATCCCACCGGCGTGGGCTGTCTGCTCGTGCGCAACAGCGTGCTTCCGGCGCTGCACCGCCCCTGGTTCGCCGGCGGCACGGTCAACTTCGCGACGGTGCAGGGGCGCGCGCACATCCTGTCGCCCCGGGAAGCCGGCTTCGAAGACGGCACGCTGAACTATCTCGGCATTCCCGCGGTTGAAGTCGGGCTGCGGCACCTGGAATCGATCGGGATCGACACCGTCGAGACTCGTGTGCGGTGCCTGACCGCATGGTTGTTGAACCGGCTCATGACCCTCAAGCACAGCAACGGTCGTCTCATGGCGCGCATCTACGGCCCGGTGACGACGGCGTCGCGGGGCGGCACGGTGACGATGAACTTTTACGATCCGGAGGGACACCTGCTGGATTACCGCCGCGTCGAGGAGCTCGCCGGGCTGCAGGGGATTTCGCTTCGCACGGGCTGCTTCTGCAATCCGGGCGCAGGAGAGACGGCCGAGGGTCTGACCGAAGCGGATGTCCGCGCCGCGCTCGAGGCAGACGCCGACATGAACCTGCCGCGCTTTCTGCAGGTCGTGACGCACCTCAGTGGCAAGAGCGCCGGGGCGATCCGCGTCTCGCTGGGCCTCGTCAGCAACTTCGCCGACGTATATCGATTCATGCAGTTCGCTGAAACGCTGCGGGATCAGACACGCCTGACGATCGGCGACGTGACGTTCGACATCGAATCGTGCCGCGTGATCCGCGACGGCAGCTGAGACAAGCCACGGAGACACGGAGGCACGGAGAAAAAAGTAAGCATTAGTTCGGGTGATGACGGCACGAATCACGCATACGAGGCACTCCTGAGCGGCGACGAATCAGGAGGGTGGGTATGGCCAAGTACGGCAAGAAGGCAAGCGAGAAGGTCGAGCGCGCGATGCACGAGCGGAAGCGCGGCACATTGAAGAGCGGCGGGTCGGGCAAGACGGTGAAGAGCCGGAAGCAGGCAATCGCGATCGGCTTGTCCGAGGCGCGGCGCGCGGGCGCGAAGGTGCCCAAGAAGAAGGGGTCGCGCAAATCATCGAAGAAGCGGTAAACCGTGGCCATCGTCGCGCCGTACGGCACCTGGACCTCCCCGATTTCATCGAGCACCGTCGCCGAACAGGGCGTACGTCTCGGTTTCGTGGCGCTTGATGGTGACGACATCTACTGGCTCGAGGGTCGCCCGCACGAAGGAGGGCGCAATGCGCTCGTGAAGCGCAGTGCTGACGGCACGATCGCCGACGTCACGCCTCGCGATCACAACGTCCGCACCCGCGTGCACGAATACGGGGGCGGCGCGTTCATCGTCTCCAACTCGGTTGCCTACTACTCGAACTTCGCGGATCAGCGCATCTACAGGCTCGGCGCGGCGCGGACCTTACAGGTCGGCGATGCACCCCGGCCCATCACACCCGAGGGGAGCTGGTTTTACGCAGACGCCACCATCGATGAAGGCAGAGGGCGGCTCATCTGTGTGCGCGAGGATCACTCGAAAGTGCGGCATGAGGCGGCCACAACCCTCGTCTCGATTCCGCTCGACGGCCCCCCGAGCGCGGGCGAGATCATCGCGTCAGGGTACGACTTCTATTCGACGCCGCGCCTGAGTCCGGATGGGTCGAAGCTGGCGTGGCTGTCGTGGCGCCATCCCCAGATGCCGTGGGACGGGACGGAGTTGTGGGTTGCGGACATCACGGATGCCGGGATGCTGGAGAGTCCGGTGCTGGTTGCCGGCGGCGCGCATGAATCGATCTATCAACCGGGGTGGTCGGCGGACGGCACCCTCTACTTCGCGAGCGATCGCACGGGGTGGTGGGAGCTCTACCGAATTGCGATTGCAAAATGCAAAACGCAGAATGTACACGCAGATGCAACCACCATCGAGGCGGTGCTTCGCGAGCCGATTCCCGAAGCGGAGTTCGGAAGACCGCAGTGGCTGTTTGGCTGGGCGACATGGGCATGCGCCGACGCGCGGCGGATAGTCGTCACCTACGCGCGGCGCGGACGCTGGACGCTTGCCACGATTGACGCAGCAACGGGAGCGCTGACGAACGTTGCCACAGCCCTCGAGCCGCTCGAGTGGCTCACCGCGACGCCGACCGACGCGTTCTCTGTGGCCGCGTCGACCACTTCGCCCGCCGCCGTCGTTCGCACGAACCTGTCGACCGGCATGACCACGACGCTGCGATCGTCATCGACGCTCTCGCTCGATCCGGGCTACCTCTCGATTCCCGAGGCGATCGAATTTCCCACGGAAGGCGGGCTCACCGCGCATGCGTTCTACTATCCGCCGCGCAACAGTGATTTCACAGCACTTCCCTCCGACCGTCCTCCTCTGATCGTCATCAGTCACGGCGGACCGACAACGCAGACGAAGGCGATGCTGGATCTGCAGGTGCAGTACTGGACGAGCCGCGGGTTCGCGGTGGCAGATGTGAACTACGGGGGGAGCTCGGGCTACGGCCGGGAGTATCGCGAGCGGCTCAACGCGCGGTGGGGCATCGTGGATGTCGACGACAACATCAACGCGGCCAGGTATCTCGTTGAACAGGGGAAGGCGGATCCCGCGAGGCTCATCATCCGCGGTGGAAGCGCGGGCGGCTACACGACGCTCGCGGCGCTGACGTTCCATCCCGAGATGTTCAAGGCGGGGGCAAGCTACTACGGCGTCAGCGATGTCGAGGCGCTGGCGATCGACACGCACAAATTCGAGTCGCGTTATCTCGACACACTCATCGGTCCGTACCCGGCGGAGAAGGAGGTGTACCGCGCCCGCTCACCCGTTCATTTCACGGATCGTCTGTCGTGCGCGCTTATCCTCTTTCAGGGACTCGAAGACAAAGTCGTTCCGCCCGATCAGTCCGAAAAGATGGCGGACGCTGTCCGCGCCAAGGGGTTGCCGGTTGCGTACCTCGCGTTCGAAGGGGAGCAGCACGGCTTTCGCAAGGCGGAGACGATCATCCGCTGCTTCGAATCGGAGCTCTATTTCTACGGCGCTGTCTTTGGGTTCGCACCCGCCGGGCCGATGGAGCCGGTAAGAATCGACAATCTCTCCCGCGGGTAGGCAAGAACTCCTGACTCCCAACCTCCAACCTCCAACTCCCAAGGTTCCACCTCCCAGGCGGCTTGGGAGTCGCGAGTCGGGGATTGGGAGTTGTTTTGGTCATGCGCTACGATTCGCGCGAGGATGGCCGTCGCCGCCGCGCCAGCCGTCGTTGACAGAATCATGAGCCCGGCGTCCGCGGTCGGCCGATCGCGGCGCGACTCAGTCGATCTCCTGCGCGGCATCGTGATCTTCGCCTTCGGCTTCGGCGAGACTCGCCGCAGCGCAAAGCGCCGAGGCGGTCGGACCCGGCGGGTACGCGTCGCGGGCCTTTCAGGTCCGCGGTGAAGGGAACCAAATGAGACGACTTGTTCTTGGAATGCTGATCGCCGCATGCGCGATCACGGCACCGTACGCGCAGGCACCTGCCGAGCCGACGGGACGGGTGACCGGACCGATCACGCTCGCCGTTGACCTCCGCGAGACGCCGCGCAAACTGTTGCACGCACGCGAGACGATGTCGGTGACGCCCGGAGCGCTGACGCTCGTGTATCCGAAATGGCTGCCTGGCGAGCATTCGCCGGACGGACCGATTACCGATCTGGTTGCCCTGAAGTTTTCAGCCGGAGGGCGTCAGCTCACCTGGCGGCGCGATCCGCTCGACGTATACGCCTTTCACATCGACGTGCCTCAGGGCGTCGACGTGCTCGAGGTGTCGTACGACTTTCTCCCCGCAATCGGCGCCGGCGGCTTCAGCTCCGCAGCCTCCGACACGGCGCATCTCGGCATTTACTCGTGGAACCAGTTGGTGCTCTACCCGCAGGGCGCGCGAACAGACGATGTGATGTTCCGCGCAAGCATGCAGCTGCCGAATGGCTGGAAGTTCGGGACGGCGCTGCCGGTGACGGGGCAAAGCGGAGGCAAGGTCGACTTCGCACAGGTATCCCTCACCACACTGGTCGATTCCCCGGTCATCGCGGGCGAGCATTTCCGGGTGGTCCCGCTGGACACCTCGAGCAGGCCGGTCGAAGTGGACCTGGTCGCCGACAGTGCGGGCTCGCTCGAAGCGTCGGCCGACCTGACGCAGAAATGGAAGCGACTCGTACAGGAAGCGGATGCGATGTTCGGCGCCCGGCATTTCACCAAGTACCACTTCCTCCTCACGCTCAGCGATCGCGTCGCGCACTTTGGCCTCGAACATCATGAGTCCAACGACTCGCGCGTGGTCGAGAATGCCGTCGTGAACCAGGGCACCTCGCTTGCTGTCATGGCACATGAGTACGTCCATTCCTGGAACGGCAAGTACCGTCGTCCCGCAGGGCTTGCGACGCCCGACTTTCAGCAGCCGATGGTGGGTGAGCTTCTCTGGGTATACGAGGGCCTGACGCAGTATCTCGGCTACGTGCTCGCCGCACGTAGCGGCCTGTGGGCCGATCAGTACTACAAGGAGCGGCTCGCGCAGATCGCCGCGTATCTTGACAACCAGCCAGGCCGGGAATGGCGGCCGCTTGGCGACACGACGGTGGCCGCGCAGCTCCTGTATTTCGCGTCCGGACAGTGGGCATCGTATCGACGCGGGACCGATTTCTATGACGAGGGCTGGCTGATCTGGCTGGACGTCGACACGCAGATCCGCCAGCTGACGAACGGTCGGAAATCGATCGATGACTTCTGTCACCTGTTCCATGGGGGCGAAAGCAGCGCGCCGATGGTCAAGCCGTACACGCTGGACGAGGTGGCTGCTGCGTTGAACCAGGTGGCGCTGCACGACTGGAAGGGCTTCCTGTCCGCCCGAGTCTACCAGCCGATGCCTCACGCGCCACTCGACGGCATTACCAAGGGCGGATGGCGCGTGGTCTACACCGAGACGCGCAACGACTTTCTTCGGGCGGCGGAGCGCAACCTCCGCCGGATCGACGCGATGTACTCAATCGGCCTCCGCGCCAGGACCAACGACGGCGTGCTCACCGATGTGTTCGTGGATTCGCCCGCAGGGAAAGCCGGCCTCGGGCCAGGCATGCAGATCCTCGCAGTCAACGGCGTCCGATTCTCGGAGGATGTATTGCGGAACGCGATCAAGGCATCATCGAGTACATCGGGTGCACTGATGCTGGAAGTCCAGAATGACGATGTGGTGAAGACGGTTTCGCTCGATTACCGCGGTGGCTTACGCGAGCCCCACCTCGAGCGCGACATGTCGAAGCCCGATGTACTGGGGCAGATTCTCGCACCCCGCGCCAAGTAACTCCAACGCCCAACTTCCAACCTCCGACTTCCAAGACGCCTTGGGAGTTGGGAATTGGGAATTGGGTATTGGGCCTTGCGTCTATAGAATCCATTCATGTTGTATTCGTCAGCGCTCTGGCTCCATTCCCTTCTGCGTTGGGCCGTTCTCCTCGCTGGCGCGGTCGCCTGGTTCCGCGCGATTGGCGGCGGGACGGCGAAGCGTTCATGGACACCAAAGGACGAGCTGTGGGGCTTCCTGTTCACGGTCTCCCTCGACATCCAAATGGTCATCGGCGTTGTGTTCTATCTCTTCATCAGCCCCATTACGACGATGGGCATCCGCAATCTTGGCGCGGCGATGAGGATTGACACGGCGCGGTACTTCACCGTGGAGCACGTCATCGGGATGATCATCGGCATCGCGCTCGCGCACGTCGGGCGCGTCAAGATCCGCAAAGCCGCGAACGATGCACGCCGGCATCGCCTTGCGACGATCTACTTCGGACTGGCGCTCGTGGTCATCTGCGCGTCGATTCCCTGGCCCGGACTTGCAGTTGGAAGGCCCCTCTTCCGGTTCTAGCTGTCCCGGTCTTCACTCCCGCGTTTACCGGAGATTGGAGGTCCGGACGGCAGACCGGAGACCAGCATGATTGAGATTGTTCGGGGAGACATCACCGCCCTGAACGTTGACGCGATCGTCAACGCCGCCAACGAGCGGATGCTGGGTGGCGGAGGCGTGGACGGCGCGATTCATGAGGCGGCCGGCAGTCAGTTGTACGAGGCGTGCCTCGCGGTTCCGGAAGTACGGCCCGGCGTCCGCTGTCCGACGGGCCAGAGCCGCATCACTCCCGGCTTCAACCTGCCGGCGCGGTATGTCATCCACACCGTCGGTCCTGTCTGGCGCGGCGGGGGAAATGGCGAAGCGGAGCTGCTGGCATCCTGTTACCAGAGCGCGCTGACGCTGGCGCGGCAACACCACCTGCGATCAATCGCGTTCCCGGCGATCAGCTGCGGAGTCTATGGATATCCATTGGACGAGGCAGCGGCCATTGCCGTGAGAGAAACGAGCGCGAACCTGGCCAACTTCGATCGCCTCGTGCTCGTTGCATTCGACGAAGCGGTGAACGAAGCACTGTGCCGTTCGGAACGTTAGAATTCTTTCGTTCGGGACG
>Ga0070699_100005061_pt1 | contig 11607 bp, 7 predicted proteins | sample KBSK1503metaG_FD_65473 | JGI IMG/M metagenome (GOLD analysis project Ga0070699, IMG submission 65473) | Corn, switchgrass and miscanthus rhizosphere microbial communities from Kellogg Biological Station, Michigan, USA - KBS K1-50-3 metaG | ecosystem: Host-associated > Plants > Roots >...
GCACCCAAGGCGGAAGAGGCCGGCGGCAAAATGACGGTGACTGCCATCGCGCTGAAGGTGTGCGCCTCGGCATTGAAGGTCTTCCCTCAGTTCAACGCCAGCATCGACATGGCGAAGCAGGAAATCATCTACAAGCAGTACATCAACATCGGCGTTGCGGTGGACACCGATCGTGGACTGCTTGTCCCGGTTATCCGCGATGTGGATAAGAAGAACATCGTCGAGCTGGCCGCTGAGCTTACGCAGCTCTCCAAAAAAGCCCGCGAGAAGAAGCTCCTGCCCGCGGAAATGGAAGGCGGCACGTTCACCATCACCAACCTTGGCGGCATCGGAGGCACGGGATTTTCGCCCATCGTGAACCACCCAGAAGTTGCGATCCTCGGCCTGTCCCGCTCGAGCATGGAGCCGGTTTGGATGGGCGGAAAGTTCGAGCCCCGGCGGGTGCTGCCTCTCTCTCTTTCCTATGATCATCGCCTGATTGACGGCGCTGACGCCGCACGCTTTCTCCGCTGGATCGCGGAAGCTTTCGAGCAACCGTTCCTGCTGTCCGTCCAGGGATAAAAAGATAAGCAGCGATCGAAAACCAGAGAACCACGAAGGACGCGAAGGTACACGAAGGGAAAACACGATTGAGCTTTTGCCTACGGCTCTAGACGCCAATCTTCCTTCGTGCGCCTTCGTGTCCTTAGTGGTTAGAACAATGGAATGAGCGACACTTCGAACTTGCGCATCGCAGTGGTGGGCGGAGGACCGGGAGGCTATGCCGCCGCTTTTCTCGCCGCCGATCTGGGGATGAATGTCACGCTGATCGACCCCGAACTCAATCCGGGCGGAGTGTGCCTCTACCGCGGCTGCATTCCATCCAAAGCGCTGCTCCATGTGGCCAAACTGATTGACGAATCCCGTCACGCGAAAAATTGGGGAGTCGAGTACAGCGATCCCAAGATTGATTTGACACGCCTGCGGTCCTGGAAAGAAGGCGTAGTTAAGAAACTAACCGGCGGGCTCGGCGTGCTTTCAAAGCAACGCAAGGTCGAATACGTCCAGGGGCGGGCGGGATTCGAGAACTCCAGCACGCTGCGCGTAAGCCGCGTGAACGGCGGCGAGGAGACCCTGAATTTCGACCGCATCATCCTCGCAACCGGTTCTCGTCCCGCCATCATTCCCAGCCTCAAGCTCGACAGTCCGCGGGTGTTGGATTCCACCACCGCATTGGATTTGAACGATGTCCCCGGGACTTTGCTGGTGGTCGGCGGAGGGTACATCGGGCTGGAGCTGGGCACTGTGTACGCAGCCCTCGGATCAAAGGTTTCAGTGGTCGAGATGCTGCCCGGATTGCTGCCGGGCGCGGACCGCGACCTGGTTCTTCCCTTGCACAAGCGCGTGGAGAAGATCTTCGATTCCATCCTGCTCAACACCACGGTTGCTGGGATGAAAGAAGAATCTGGCGGAATCTGCGTGACCTTTGACGGTCCCGAGATCAAGGAACGCGAAAAACTCTTTGAGAAAGTTCTGGTCTCGGTGGGGCGTAAGCCCAACTCCGAGATTCCCGGCCTGCAGAAAACGCAGGTCCAAGTTGGGCCGCACGGGTTCATCCAGGTGAACAAGCAATTGCGGACGGATGATCCGTCCGTCTACGCCATAGGCGATGTGGTCGGCGAACCCATGCTGGCCCACAAGGCTTCGCACGAAGGACGCACCGCCGTGGAAGCCATCGCCGGACACAAGGTCGCATTTGAACCGAACGCCATTCCTGCCGTGGTCTTCACCGATCCGGAGATTGCGTGGTGCGGACTCACAGAAACCCAGGCACAGAAAGAGAATCGGGAGATCAAGGTTGCGAGGTTCCCCTGGGGCGCCTCCGGCCGGGCCACTACTCTCGACCGGACCGAAGGCATGACGAAACTCATCCTCGATCCTGAGAGTGGGCGCGTGCTGGGCATGGGCATCGTCGGGGCGGGCGCCGGAGAACTCATCGCCGAGGGCGTTCTCGCCATTGAAATGGCCGCGCTGGCCAAAGATGTCGCGCTCAGCATCCACCCGCATCCGACGCTCTCGGAGACGGTGATGGAAGCTGCCGAGGTCTTTTTCGGGACGAGCACTCACGTGTACCGGCCAAAGCGCTGAACTGACGGCCTACTCACCAATCTCCGGGAACAACCCCCAGAGCCTCGCGCTCATCGGGTTCATTGGTAGTAAAAACCTGGACCAATCTCATCAGATTAGCGAAAACGGCCGATGGAAAGGGGATTCGAACCCGACAGCACCGGATTTCAAAGGTATTACGTGGTGGCGACGGCACGTAAAGTATTTGCCTTTTCTTCCCGATATATCCAGTGGGTTTAGCCCTCCTTTACCCGTCAGTAACACAGCTATACTGGTTTGCCCGTAGACTCCACCCGGAAGGATTTCCGTGCGACCGATCACTCTGTTTTATTTGCTGACAGCTTTTGCGGCTCTCACCATGCCGCTCAGATCCCAGGAGATGACCATGCAGAATTCCCCCGGCACCAGCGCAACCCAGGCGTCCGCTGCCACACTGCAGCCAATGTGGATGAAAGATTCAATGGCAAAGATGGATCGCGAACTGGCGGCCAAGTATGGCGAGCCACAAAGGCCACGCATCCTGCGCGGCCTTCACCAGATAGCCGAGTTCTGGCGCACCGAAGATGGCGATGCGGCTGTGTATGAGGGGTTCGTCCGCAGCAACTTTGCCGGGGATCAGGCCACGATCGATACCATGTTCAATCGCTTCGAGCGCCTCTTGGAGCAACTCGACGGCCACATGCATGAGATCAACCGCGAGTTCCGCCAGCAGATGGATCTCGATCTCGGGCCGGTGCGTCCCTACGACGAAGTGTTCGGCGGCTACGATCCCTCGGCGCACATCATCGACGACTTTTTTCAGAACAAGCTTGCCTTCACGGTGCTGCTGAACTTTCCCCTCACTACACTCGACGAGCGCCTGAAAAACGGTGGGACCTGGAGCCGCCGGCAGTGGGCAGAAGTGCGCCTGGCGGAACGCTTCTCCAAGCGGATTCCCGCGGAGGTGAACCTGGGAGTTGCCCAGGCTGAAGCCGCGGCTGGGCAGTACATCTCGGAATACAACATCTGGATGCACCACCTGCTCGACTCGCAGGGGCAGCGTCTGTTTCCGCCCAAGATGCGCCTGCTCAGCCACTGGAACCTGCGCGACGAAATCAAGGCCGACTATGCCGACGAGCAGAATGGTTCCGCCAAACAGCACACGATCCAGCAGGTGATGGAACGCGTTGTCACCCAGACCATTCCTAAGATTGTGGTCAACAATCCGAGTGTCGATTGGAACCCGTACACAAACGAAGTGAAACCAGCGGCGGTCAAGGATTCGGATTCCGCTCCTTCCGCCGAGAATGTGAATAGTTCTCGCGAACCAGATACTCGCTACGCCATGCTACTGAAGACGTTCGTCGCATCAAAGAAGGCTGATCCGTATTCGTCCACCGCGCCCACGCTGATCGCCCGCCGCTTCGACGAAGACCGCGAGATTCCGGAAGCGCGCGTCAAAGCCATGCTGGAGCAGGTGCTAACTTCGCCATTGGCGTCTCAGGTCGCGAAGTTGATCGGATCGCGACTAGGCCGGCCGCTCGAACCCTTTGACATCTGGTACAACGGCTTTCGCCCGGGAAGCAAGTACACCGAAGCGCAACTCGATGAAATCATCGGGAAGAAATATCCGACAGCCGAGGCTTACCAGAAGGACATTCCCAACCTGCTCATGAAGCTCGGCTTCTCCCCTGAGCGTGCGCAGTACGTCGCCAGCAATATTGTGGTTGATCCGGCCCGCGGTTCCGGCCATGCCATGGGCGCTGAGATGCGCTCGGAGAAAGCACATCTGCGCACTCGCGTGGAAATGGGCGGCATGAACTACAAGGGATTCAATATTGCCGTCCACGAGATGGGACACAACGTGGAACAGACCTTCTCTCTGAACGATGTGGACCACACCCTGCTGAAAGGCGTGCCCAATACCGCGTTTACCGAGGCGCTGGCGTTCGTCTTTCAGGGACACGACCTCGAACTGCTTGGCCTGCCGGCGCCCGATGCGAAAAGCGAAGCGGAGAAAACCCTAAACGACTTCTGGGCGACTTACGAAATTGCCGGTGTCGCACTCGTGGATATGGCAGTCTGGCACTGGATGTACGATCACCCGCAAGCCACGCCGAAACAGCTCAACGAGGCCACCGTCCGAATTTCGAAGGACATCTGGAACCGCTATTACGCCCCGGTCTTTCACAAGAACGATGTCGTACTGCTCGGGATTTATTCGCACATGATCGATCACTTCCTCTATCTGCCCGACTACCCGATCGGCCACATGATTGCCCATCAGATCGAGGAGCAGATGAAGAAGGCCGGCAACATCGGTTTGGAATTTGAACGCATGACCAAGATGGGCGACGTGACGCCGGATCTATGGATGGAGAATGCAACGGGTAAACCGGTTGGACCGGAAGCGCTGCTGGTGGCGACCCAGCGGGCCTTATCGCGGGCTAGTCAATAGTGAGGCAGGCAGCGGTACCTTCTCCTATCGCCGCGTCCTCGGCAGGGTAATCAAACTGCTGTGCGCTGATCTGGGCCGGCGGATTTGCTAATTCCCACGCCACCGTGTGTCGTATGGCGTCGCTCAACGGCACTCGCTCGTGAAAACCGAGTTCCTCCCGTATTTTGGCCGAGCTGGCTGTTCCGTGTTGCTTGAAGTTCCCCGGAAGGAGGAGGTGTTTGGGCATGCGTTCCCGCGGCAGAACGACGAAGTCACCGCGCCAGCCCACTTCTCGCGCAATTTTCTGCGCCCACTCCAGCTCGGAGAAAGCCGGCTCTTCAGCGACGTTATAGATTTTCCCGGCAGCATGGTCCGAACATGCCGCGAGTGTAATCGCCAGCGCGACATTCTCCACGTATCCTCGCGGGGAACGCCACACGGCGACCTCTTCAGAGAAAAGGATCTTCTTACGCCCGTCCCGCATGCGCTTGAGAACCGGAAAGAACCGATGCAGGGGATCTCCCGGGCCGTACACCATGGGCAAGCGCAGGACAGTTGCGGGCAGCTCCGCGTTTCCGAGCACCGCCCTCTCAACCGGGATCTTGTCGTAGGCGTCATCCACCCATCCGAAAACGCTCTGCACTCTCTTCAACACTTCCGCCGGATACGGGTGCAGGTTCTGCCGAATTGCCGATTCTTCCGTCACGGGCAGTGGCTGCAAAGGCCCCGGCTCCGTGCCGTGAAAAATACCGAACGCGCGATACACATCCATGCTGCTGACAGCTACCGCTCGGCGCGCCACGCCGCGAAACACCTGCATCAGAGTCTCCGCCTGCGGCCCCGAACTGAGGATCATATCGATGACGAGGTCGGGAGCGAAGCGTCGGAAAGCCTCTTCGTGTTGGTTCAGGTTTCGGCGATCGCCAATGATCGACTTGACGCCGCTTAAAGAAGTACTATTCGTGCCCCGATGAAACACGGCCACGGCATGACCAAGCCGTTGTAGCTCACGGACCACATGGGGACCGATGAATCCGGTCGCGCCAATGACAAGAACCTTCATAACTCAGAATTATAGACAGTCCGATTGCAAGTCATCCCCTGTGCACTCGTGCGCCCACCACTCTAAAGCCAGGTGCGACGGCCAGTACACGACCAGTGGAACGACAATCAAGTAGGCCAGCAGATAAACCAGGCCGGGGACCAGGTGCTGTTCGCGGAAGAATGGTCCGCGCGCCCAGTTCACATCGTGCTCGGGCCGCCAGAAATAATTAATGGGCACCACAACCCACGTCGTCAGGGTCTGATACTTCCACCCGCGCTCGTCATAGCCTAAACGCCAGATCGCCCACAGCAGCAGTGGCGGCATCACCACGTGAAACAAGCTGAGCAGACGGACAAACAACGGCACGTTCACATCGAACATATATTCCGTGCCGCCGACGAGGTGTGTCCCGGTAAAGACGGCTCCGACCAGATCTATGGTGTAGAGCGTTTGGAAGAGCAACAGCCCGGTGGCTTGCCAGGAAAAAATTAGCCGGCTCTCCAGCCACAGCGCAGCTGCGATAAAAAAGTTCCCCAGATCGCAGAAGTACAGGAAGTTCTGCACTCCATACTGTTTCCAGTAGAAGGGCACCCACGCGGCCACCCAGACGGTCCAGACAATCTTGAGCCACAGTGGCACGCGCATGCCCGCCATTGTACCCGCGCGAATCAGAGTTGATGCCACCTGAATCTAAGGCGGTAGGCGTGCCTTCTGCTGGTGTCGGTTCTTGTATTCTTCTTTGTTCCCCTACGCTCTGCACAAAAACGCGGTCGCGACGCTCGTCCTGCGCCGAACGCAAGCTGGATAGCTCCTAAGAAACTTGGTAGTCCAAAATTCGCGCAGCACCATCCACAGAAGAGAAAGGCAGGGTGTAAAACACCCCATTTTATTCCTCCCTTCATGACCTTCGTAACTTGCTGGAGCTGTCGGGTGTACCTACCATGCCAGCATGGGTTACCACGCGCTATTATTCTGCCCGGAGGAGAAAACGGCTCGCGTAGTTGCGCAGGTCTTGAGTGAGTTGGAATTCGGTACCGAGCTCTGCACCGAACCGTTTGCGGCAGTTAAAAAGCTGATGGCGCAGCACTTTGATGCCCTCGTGGTGGACTGCGACAACGAGCAGAACGCGAGCTTGCTGTTCAAAAGCGCGCGCAATTCCGGGCTGAACCAGAGTTCGCTGACGGTGGCCGTGGTCGAAGGCCAGACTGGGGTCGCCAACGCGTTCCGTATCGGGGCCAACCTGGTTCTGACTAAGCCGATCAATGTGGAGCAGTCCAAGGGCACGCTGCGAGTTGCCCGCGGTTTGCTGAGGAAGGCAGCTGCAGCCAAGCCTGCGGGTGCGGCCTCGACATTGGCAGAACAGCCGGCGCGACCTGCAGACACAAATGTGGAACCCGCACGGCAGTTCACTTCGGCCCAGCCAACGCAGAAGCCAGCGCCCTTTCCAGCGCAGCAGATGCCGGCCTCGATTCCGGCGGCGACTGCTTCCGCGTCTTCCGCTTTCGAACTCGAGCAGGAACCAGGTCCGCCGCCCGGGCCAGCCGAAGCGGCTCTGATTGAATACATGCCTGATTCTGTTCCTGCGGCCGGCAACCATCCGGCGCAGCCTGCGGCAAGTTCCCCAAGCTCGAAAGAATATGCGTGGCAACCAGTTTCCAAGCCGCTGGCGGAGCCGATGGCATCGGCTCTGCGGCGCGCAGCCGAAGCTGCCGGAAAAGCGGAAGCTGATTTTTCTGCCGAAGCCGAAGTCGCGGCTCCCAAGCTCAGTGTCACCGACGCGGCAAAAGGCAAGGAAAGCTGGCCGGCGAGCAGCATGTCCTCGGGGCAGGGAGCGGCGACCGCTCCGGCTCTCGCCAAGGAGACTCTGTGGCCAAGCGTTAAAACCTCGGAATCCAAGCCTGCTGTGACCACCACACCCGCGCCGAAGAAACAGGAGGGCAAACCCGAGCCGGCATTCAAGAGAGCCTCGGCGGCAGCCGCACCTGCGCCAGCCGGCGGGGTGCCCACCTTCGCGTCCCTTGACGACGCCCAGGATGAGGAAACCTCCCACACCGGAGGCGGCAAGACCCTCTTGATCGCAGCCATTGTGCTCCTTCTGGTCGCTGCCTGCTACTTCGGCTGGACCAAGATGCACTCAGCGAGCCGACAGCCTGCCGTGCAGAAACAGTTTGCTCCCGTGCAGGTTCCCGCTCCGGCACCGCCGGCCGCCAACCCGAACCAGCCGGATACTGCTTCCCCCGCCAGTCAGTCTCAGCCAGCTCCGTCAGAAATGAGTGAACTCCAGGCCCAGGAAGCGGGGCAAGTGGCGGCCGCGTCCAGTGCCAAGACCCCTTCGCCGAAGCCCTCAGCTGCGATCGCAGCGCCAGCTCTGGCGACGAAGGCCACCGCAGCCACCAAGGCGCAGGAACCCATTGTGGTGAAAAACGATCTTTCCAATAAATCTACTACCGCGGTAGCCGCAGAGGAGCCAGCGCTGCCGCCGGCCCCCGCAGTTCCCGGGGTGGGTTCGAGTGCCGATGATAAGGCCCTTGCCGGAATCGTAAGTCCCAGTCCGGTGAACATGCACAAGCCCGTTCCGCAAACCCTCAGAGTATCGCAGGGTATCTCGGAGGGCATGCTCCTAAAGCGGGTTCAGCCCATCTATCCACAGCAGGCTAGGCAAATGCGCCTCCAGGGCGCCGTGCTACTCCAGGCCATTATCGGTAAGGACGGCAGCATCACCAGCGTCAAGGCGCTCAGTGGTGACTCGATCCTGGCGCGTGCTGCCACGGATGCGGTCAAGCAGTGGAAGTACAAGCCCTACTACCTGAACGGTGAACCGGTCGAAATCCAGACTCAGATCGCGGTGAACTTCAAGCTTCCGTAAGACAGCAGCACAATCTTTACCGCCTGTAGCACGCAACGAAGTGCCTAGGATGTCAACAGAACACGCACCGTTCTTGAGCATCAGAATTTTAGAGGGATAGGATCGCGCACGTTTTCGGCACAGGCTCGTCACGGGCACCCGCTTCGGTTCTCGCAGCAGAGACCTCTAGCTCCGTAAGCCCCGCTCAGCTTTGCGTATTTCTCGCGAGCCTCCTGCATTCAAGTCAGATTGATTTGCAGGCCGCCCAGGGCTTGTGCCCGGGAAACGCGACAAGTTCTACGGAACGCGGGGGAAAGGCCACGCCCCGGAAGAGTGTGGCAAAACCTCCGAAGCAGCCGGCCTGGACAGCGTGCCGTCGGCTTGTGTCTCCGTCTGGGAATACATGGGAGACAAGCGCTCGACAGTCCCGATCAGCCGCTGTTCAAACATACCGTTGTCGAAGGGCAGGGATACAAATTTCTGCTGTAAGCAAAGTCGGTCCACCAGTTTCTGTTGCCGATGATTGAGCACTACCAGGGGCAGACTGGTGAAGTTGCGAAACGTCCACAGCAGGTACACGCGTTCCAGAAAAGATGGGCTGAGATATCGTGGGCCCAAAGGTGTCAGCACCCGCAGCACGCCATAGAGCAGTCTTTCGATCCACATAAGGGCCGCGCTTTTTACCGAGAAGAAGATCGTGGGCAGAACGCCCAGTGGCGAGGGGCAGCAATTGTTGCACCAAATTGAGGGCATTCCATCAAACGCCGCGCCAATCAAGGCGGAGACGCCTTCCCTTGCTTCCAGCGGCCTCTTGGGCGGCGCGAAGCAGTGTGCAACAGTTTGGACCTAAATAGGAAAAAACTTTGCAGATTGCGAGCACGCAGGCACCCTCGAGCCCTCACGGGGATGCATTATCGGACCTTCTTGCGACCGGTTGCCCCCGGTGCAGCTCAGGAAGAGCTGCTCTAGACGCTCAGAGGCGGGGTGCCGAAAACGTTCGCGGGAGGGGTGTTCCAAGCGATTGAAACCGGAGGACGTTACCCAGAGAACTGACCTGTGCTAGAACCACATGTTTTGGACACAGTCCACCAATAACTCCAGCGTGGGCGAATTCTGTTGTCATTCATGCATGTCGTCGAGAAATGCCTGAAGCTTGCGGGAGCGCGAGGAGTGGCGTAGTTTGCGCAGGGCCTTTGCTTCGATCTGGCGAATGCGCTCGCGCGTGACCGCGAACGCCTGGCCAACCTCCTCCAGCGTGTGCTCCGAGCCGTCCTCCAGACCAAAGCGCATCTTGACCACCTTCTCTTCACGCGGGCTGAGGGTGTGCAGCACGCGCGCCGTCTGGTCTTTCAGGTTCACGTTGATGGCGGCCTCGGCGGGCGAGACCACGGCGCGGTCTTCAATCAAGTCGCTGAGGTGGGAATCTCCCTCCTCCCCGATTGGCGTCTCCAGCGAGATCGGTACCTTCATAATCTTGAGCACCTTGCGCACCTTGGCCGCGGGAATGTCCATGCGCTTGGCAATCTCTTCCGACGTGGGTTCGCGGCCCAGCGCCTGGACCAGTTGCCGCGAGGTGCGAATCAGCTTGTTGACGACCTCGGTCATGTGTACCGGGATGCGAATGGTGCGCGCCTGGTCGGCAATGGCTCGGCTGATTGCCTGACGAATCCACCACGTGGCATAGGTGGAAAACTTGTAGCCGCGGCGGTACTCAAACTTGTCCACCCCCTTCATCAGGCCGACGTTGCCCTCTTGGATCAGGTCGAGGAACTGAAGCCCGCGGTTTCCATACTTTTTGGCGATGGAAACCACGAGGCGCAGGTTGGCTTCGATGAGCTCGTGTTTGGCCTGCTCTGCCTCCATCTCGCCCTGGATCATTTCGCGCTGCGTGCGGTGCAGCTCCTGGAACCTCACGCCGGCATCGCTTTCCAGTCTTTCCAGATCGGCGCGATGCTGTCGCCGTGTCTTGCTGTAATCTTTCTTGAGCTCTTCGCTGCGCGTGCTCTCAATCTTCTTTTCCAAGTTGCTGATCTGGCGGTCGAGCGAACGCATGCTGTCCACGGTTTTATTCACCCGGTCGATCAGGCGTTTGCGCTCGAAGTTGGTGAAACCGAGTTTGCGGACGATGAGCGAAATCCGAACGATCTCGCGGCCTAGGCTGTATCGGCAGCGGCGGTATTCGCGTGCTTTCTTTTTTGCCGGGATGATCGGTAGTCGTCCGGCCAGCTGGCTGGCTCTTTTGTAACGCTTCTGCAGCTCGTCGATGCGGCGCGTGATGTCTTGGACGCGCTTTTGCAGGATCTCCTCGGTGATCTCTTCCTCATCGAAGACAAAACTCTCCTTGATCGAGCGCATGCTGCGCTTCAAATCCTCGCCAATGGCCAGAATCTGGCGGATCACAAGAGGCGAACGTGAAAGTGCCTTCAGTAAGCGCACATGTCCGCGCTCGATGCGCTTAGCAATGTCCACCTCCCCTTCGCGGGTGAGCAGAGGCACCGCGCCCATCTCGCGTAGGTATATGCGCACCGGATCGTTAGTCTTTCCGAAAGCGCCTGGGGGCAGGTCGAGCTCAACGTTCTCGTTGGCCTCGAATTCCTTCTCCAACTCGTTTTTCAGCGCCGAGGAAGGTAGCTTGGGCGGGCCCTCAAGCACGTCAATGCCCTGCGTGCCGATGGTGGTGAGCAGGTCGTCGAGGTGCTCTGGGGAACGGACGTCATGCGGAATCAGGTCGTTCACCTCGTTGTAGGTGAGATAGCCCTTTTCCTTTCCTGCATCAATGAGTTTCGTTATGTCGTCAAGAGCCAAGCGAACCCTTTCACCTGCATGGAAGTGAGACTTTGCGTGGGACAACAGCTGATTACTTTTGCCCTTGCCGGTTGTAGAACCAGGGCAAACAGGAATTAATTTTCCCTACGCTTTCTGCGGAGCTATACTGTGCGACGTTGACGCGTCAACGTCCTCTATTGTAGTCCCGGTTGACGGGCCCTGCTTCGAGTACCCGCACGCGCGTTTCAGAGCGAACGAAATGCGGCGGAATTGCGTCCCGCTGTGCCGCGCCTAGGTGACTCGTAAACTGTTCGGAGGCAATACGGGGTAAACGGAGCGCCCTGCGTGAACGTTCACCTGATTAACCCTAGCGATGTGTCGTTCGGAACCGCGGTGATCACTCCTCGCTGGCAGTACGTGATCGCTGCC
>Ga0070699_100005062_pt1 | contig 11607 bp, 8 predicted proteins | sample KBSK1503metaG_FD_65473 | JGI IMG/M metagenome (GOLD analysis project Ga0070699, IMG submission 65473) | Corn, switchgrass and miscanthus rhizosphere microbial communities from Kellogg Biological Station, Michigan, USA - KBS K1-50-3 metaG | ecosystem: Host-associated > Plants > Roots >...
GTACTGAACGCCGAGATGGCCCAAGCCGCCGATGCCATGAATCGCAACGACGTCTCCGGCGCGAGCGCCGGCATTGCGCAGCGCGTTGTAAACCGTTACACCGGCACACATGAATGGACCAGCTTCTTCAGCAGGAACTTCATCCGGGATCGCCGCCAGCGTATTCGCCGCAGCGATCATGTACTCCGCATAACCTCCATCGAAGTCGAAACCGGTAACTTTGCGATTGACGCACATCGCGAAGTCACCGCGGCGACATTGCTCACACACGAAGTCGTGCCCGCCATGCCAGCCCACACCTACGCGCTGCCCGACAGTCCAGGCGCTGACGTTGTCGCCGAGCGCGTCGACGCGACCAGCAACTTCATGGCCCGGCACACGTGGATACTGAAGTCCCGGCCAGATTCCGTCTTTGACTAGCACGTCGCTGTGGCAAATACCACAGGCATCAACCTTCACGCGCACCTGTCCGGCTCCGGGCTCCGGTATGTCGCGCTCCACCAATTCCCAGTCTCCACCCGCTCTACTTATCTGAGCTACTTTCATCTTGTCTGTCATGATTGCTCCCTTTTGTTCTTTCGTGGTCATTTGAAGTACATCACGAGCATGGACTCAACACAATTGTACCAAGGTATCGATCCACGTAAATCCGTGATCGATACCAAAGTATGATGGAACTTCAGGGAGTGTGGGAGGCGGCGGGATTTCTCGCGAACCTGGTCAAGGTTGCTATGCGACTCGGCCTCGCACCCGCAAAAATCTCGCACGCGACGCGCAAGGCCGACTAGACAAATTTCCTTTGCTCCGCTTATCGACCGCGCTGTGGTCGAAAGGAGCGAACCCCACCTTTGTAACCTCGGCCAAAAGGGGAAACTCCTGTGGCGGCCCGCATCATCGGGATCTTAAAACCACCAAAACCTTCCGGCACGACGCGTTTCACCGGCTGTCCGATCAGTCGCTCGATTGCTTTCATCGACAACTCATCAACCGGCGTCACGATCGTGATCGCTTTACCGTGTTTACCCGCTCTGCCCGTGCGACCGACTCTATGCACGTAATCTTCCGGAACATCCGGCACGTCGTAATTGATAACGTGCGACACGGAATCGACATCCAGGCCACGAGCCGCAATATCCGTAGCGACGAGCACTCGCGTTTGACCATCGCGAAAATCCCGCAACGCGGCTTCACGTTGTGGCTGGCTGCGATCCGCGTGAATACGATTCACGCTGTGATTGCGAGCCTTGAGAATATGCGACAGCCGTTCGCTGCCGCGTCGAGTGCGCGTGAAAACCAAAACCTTTGCCAACGATTCCTGCGCGTTCTCTCGCTCGAGCAGGTCGAGCAACAGCGCGGTTTTGTTTTCGAGCGAAACTTGATAGGCGGTTTGCTCAACCATCTGCGCCGCGTGACCACGCTGGTTCACTTCAACCAACTTCGGTTGTTTCATGGTCGAGCGCGCCAGGCTCTCGATAGCCTGAGACATCGTCGCTGAGAACAAGAGCGTCTGTCTCTTTGTCGGCAACATTGCTAACACTCTTCTGATCGCCGGCAGGAATCCCATGTCCAGCATGCGATCCGCTTCGTCAAGCACCAGCACTTCGACCGTTGAGAGATCGATTGCGCCACGTTCTTTCAGGTCCAGCAAGCGGCCCGGTGTAGCGATTACGATAGTTGCTTTGCTGCGTATCTCGGCGATTTGCGTTCTGATATTAGCGCCGCCGATAACGAGGACACTGCGATTACCTTTCAGATGATTGAGCTCGGTGTAGTTCTTTTGAATTTGGAGCGCCAGCTCGCGGGTGGGAGCCAGCACCAGCACCCGAATGCCGGGGCGTGTTTGAACGCTCAGGTTCTGAATGATGGGGAGGAGGAATGCGGCCGTTTTGCCAGTGCCGGTTTCGGCACAGCCAATCACATCCTCGCCGCACAGGATGATCGGGATCGCTTTGATCTGAATTGGGGTTGGATTTACGTATCCAAGGGATTTGCAAACGTGCAGTTGCGCGTCTGTTAATCCTAGTTGAGAAAATTTCATAGATTCCTTTGTGTTATGCGCCTCATATACTTTTGTGGCCCATTTCTTCTTTGTGCCTTTGCAGGCTAAATCCTTTTGTAAATCGAATTGAGTAATTCGCTGTGCCTCAAAAGTCGAATCGCTATTGGAGATCATAGACTCACCCGCTTCCGCGGGCTGGTACTGACCGCTCCAGATATGACTCTGACTTTTGAGGCAAGCTGAATAGTTCGTGAGTGTTTATCTTACCAACGGGGTTCCGAACGCCGTCCCGAGTTGCCGCCACGATTGCCGCCGAAGCCGCCGCCGCCACCGCGATTGCCGCCATAGCCGCCACCACCACCGCGATTGCCGCCGAAGCCACGTCCACCACCACCACCGCCAGGGCGATTTTCGCGTGGTTTGGCCTCATTGACTTTCAGCATCCGGCCTGCGACTTCCTTGCCATTGAACTGGTCAATTGCGGCAGCTGCTTCCTCCTCGGTAGACATTTCGACGAAGGCGAAGCCTTTCGATTGTCCGGTGTTGCGGTCTTCGATGATCTGCGCTGACTCAACCGTTCCCGCTTGAGCAAACAATTGTTGGAGATCCTGACTCGTAGTTTGGAAAGCGAGGTTTCCAACATAAAGTTTTTTTGCCATAGAGATATACCTTTTCCTGTAATTAGGAATGAAAGAAGCTACGAATCAGATTTGACTTCGGCGAACGGTAGCGTTCGAAGGATCAGGTTCGGGTGCTCATTAAGAGCGGCTTCGAAGTGTGAAACAAACCCGCTCTCGAACCATCCAAAACGTCCGGCGCTTATCGTTTGTGCGCGGGGCGCATCACCGTCGATGCGCGAGAGAAGGAATAACGGGAGTTAATGATGCCTGAGTACGGTCCAGATTGCAAGTTCATCTTGACTCGGCGTCTTCTGCGCCTCTGAGATTAGAGGTTCTCTGAGGGCTCTTTTACCACAGAGGCGCAGAGGACGCAGAGATTACGCAGAGTTGACAGCGGCGCGGGCGAGGCATAGAGTAACCCACCACTTACAGCATGTTCTTTGTATTAACAAGTAGTAAATCGCTATTCCAATTCGTCCATATAAATAAAGGACTTATTGGACCGTCGCAGGTACCCATCGAGGGTGACAAGGGAAGTTGGGTGAAATGCCCAGACGGTTCCCGCCACTGTGTACCGGCAATTGCGTAGCTTCCAACCAATGGTCACTGATCTCGCGAGAGATTGGGAAGGCCGTGAAGCAACGCGTTTGAGCCGGAAGTCAGGAAACCTTGCCTGCTGCCGACGGAAGCGACCACGTATGCTCCGGGAAAGGGCTAGTGGCGTCAACAGCAGCTCAGGTAATCGTCCTTAATATAGACCGTAACCTGAACGCATTATCGAGTTTTAGACGCCCTCGATCTTCCCCCGGAGATCGAGGGCGTTTTTGTTGGTACACGTAAGACAAATAACCGCGATGCGCCAGAGGTAACGGGAAGTGCGGTGCGATTCCGCCACTGCCCTCGCAACTGTAACGGCAACGAAATCCGCGATCGAAAAGCCACTGTCCCCGGGATGGGAAGGCGCGGAGAGTAGGCAGCAGTCAAGGCCAAAGTCAGGAGACCGGCCTCAAGTGCGCGTCTTTACCAATCCTCCGAAGGGGAGGAGCAGGAGACCTAATGAAAGAAATTCTTAATCGAGTTTTCGTCACCACTCTCATCGCCGTTGCTCTCGCCCTCACCATACAAGCGCAAACCGCCACCAACGCAAGTATCAGCGGTCATGTAAAAGATCCGCAGGGCGGCAACCTGCCCGGTGCGACTGTAAGACTCTATGGCCGCGACCGGAGCTTCAGTTTGGTTACTGCGACCGATTCGAGCGGCGCGTATAACTTCAAACATCTCGCTTCCGGCGAATACCTGGTTGAAGCCGAGGCCACTGGATTTGCACTTGCAACGGCACAATCAGTCATGGTCGAGCGCGGTCAAACGACCACGCTCGACATCGCCTTAGAGTTGTCTAGCTTACGCAGCTCGGTAGTGATCACTGCTTCCGACACGCCACAAACAGTCGATGAAGTGTCGAAAGCGTTGACGGTCGTTGATAGTCAGGAGATCGAAGAACGCGATGAGATGACGATACCGGAATCGCTGCGCGTCGTGCCGGGATTGCGAGTGCAACAACTCGGTGGTCCAGGTTCGTTCGTCTCGATCAAAACGCGCGGCCTGCCCAGCGAAGACACAGCGGTACTGATCGACGGCATTCGCTTCCGCGATGCTGCATCAACTCAGGGTGACGCTTCGGGTTTTCTGGAAGACCTCCTGGTCACGAACGTCAGCCGGATTGAAGTGCTGCGCGGATCCGGTTCGTCTTTGTATGGCTCAAACGCGGTCGGCGGTGTGGTGAATGTAGTGACTGATGAAGGCGGTGGTCCAATTCACGGCAGCGCCCTCGCCGAAGGTGGCGGTCTCGGGCTGTTCCGGACCAGAGGCCACATTGCCGGTGGCATAAACAACAATCGCGTCGTTTACAGCGGCGGCGTTTCGTTTTTCAACGTCACTCGCGGCGTCGACGATGACGACGAAGCGCGCAACACCAGCGGTCAGGGACGCGTGCTGTTTCGTCTCACGCCAACGGCAACACTCTCGGGCCGCATCTACACCGCCAGCTCTCGCTTACAGTTGAACAACAGTCCGCAAGGCATCGGCAACTTACCGCCGGCAGGCATCATTGAAGCCGTTCCCTTGTCACTCACCGAACAACGTCGCTTCGAAGCGGGTGTGCCTGAGTCGCAACTAAATATCGGCGCCGCCACTTTCGTCCCGGCGGCAAACGATCCGGACAATCTGCGTGAGGCGAATTTCTTCGATGGCGCGGTGATCTTCACGCAGCGCCCGACTGAGAATTTTGGTTACACGATCAGTTACCAGGGTTTGGTATCGAATCGCAGCAGTATCAATGGACCACTCGGTATCGGCTTTCAACCGTTTGGGGGAACGACCAGATCGGATTTCGACGGCCGCATTCATACACTCAACGCCCGCGTCGATCTGCAAACTGGACGTGTCAATTACCTCACGGGCGGATACGAGTTTGAGAGTGAAAACTTTAAGAACCCTTCGATTCAAGTCAATCCGGCTGACAACTCCGATGTGGATGTGACGCAGAAAAGCCACGCGCTCTTTGTCCAGGACCAACTGCGATTCTTTGACGATCGCCTTCAGATCGAAGGCGCATTTCGTGCCCAGTTTTTTAGACTGGACCGTCCGATCTTTACACCCGCCGCGTCGTCGCCGTACCAGGGAATCACATTCTTATCGCCGCCGACTGCTTACACCGGCGACGGCTCGGTCGCTTATACGTTTCGATCTTCAGGGACGAAATTGCGTGGACACGTCGGCAACGGTTATCGCGCGCCCTCGCTCTTTGAACGTTTCGGCACTGCCTTCGACAGCTTCTTCGGCTACTCGATCTTTGGCGATCCGCGTCTGGAACCCGAAAAGTCCATCGCCTTCGACGCCGGAATCGATCAGACGTTTCACAACGATCGCGTGCGACTCTCGGCGACTTACTTTTACACGCAACTGCGGCAAGTGATCATCTTCGACTTCTCGGGTTTGATCGATTTCACGACCGATCCGTTTGGTCGCTTTGGCGGTTATCTCAATACCAACGGTGGGATCGCGCGCGGCGCTGAAGTGGAATTGAGAACGACACCAACGAGAACGCTCAACGTCATCGCTGCATATACCTACACCAAAGCGCAGCAACGCACGCAGCAAGTGCCGGGCACGATTCGTTCGCTCGTGATTCCCGATCATCAGTTCTCGATCGTCGCCACGCAGCGTATCGGACGGCGCGTGCTCGTCAATTTCGATTTCTCTGCTTCCAGCGATTACCTCGCGCCAATCTTCGACCCGGTTACCTTTGCGAGCCGCGGCTACCGGTTCAAGGGACTCGCAAAGGCTGATTTGGGAGCGAGTTATTCGTTACCGCTGCATGGTGAGAAGCGGCAACTGCGGTTCTTCGGTTACATCGACAACCTGTTCGATCGCGAATATTTCGAGAGCGGCTTTCGCACTCCCGGCCGCACCGGCAGAGCCGGCGCGAGTATCGTGTTTTAGACCATGCGAACCTCGTCCAGGATATTCGCGCTGCTGCTCATTCTTTGTGCGAGTTGCCGGACACAACTGCGCCCGGACCAGAGCGCTGTGGCCCAGTCGCCACAGCGCATCATCTCGATCAGTCCCAACGTGACGGAGATTCTTTACGGTGTGGGTGCGTGGCCGCAGGTAATCGCAGTTTCGCAGTTCTGTAGTTATCCGGATGATGTGAATAACAAACCGCGCGTGAGTGGCTGGGACAGGACCAATCTCGAGCAGCTCACCGCGCTTAAACCTGATCTGGTGATCGGTGTCGAGGCGCAGGCGCCGTTTCTGCAAGATAAGTTGAATGGACTCGGCATTCGTTCCCTGTTCGTTAAGAGTGAAACGCTCAGCGATGTCTACGCTTCGATCGGGGAGATCGGCAGAGTCAGCGGGCACGAGCAACGGGCAGCGGAGTTGTTGACGCAGACACAGGCAGAGATTGAAGCAGTTCGTAAAGCGGTGGGTGATCGTCAACCTCTGAAAGTTCTCTGCGTAGTCGATCGCGTGCCGGGCACGATTCGCGAGTTGTACACGGCGACGCACGGCAGTTATCTCGACGAGTTGATCACCATCGCGGGTGGTCAATCGATTGCGCCGCCGGCCGAGCATGGTTGGGGCAAGATCACTAAAGAAGCGGCGGTGTCGCTCAATCCGGAAGTAATCATCGACATGATCCAAAGCTCGAAGGGCGACTTCGGCGAAGATCCGATTGCGGTTTGGCAGGAGTTGTCGATGGTGCGTGCGGTCCAGAACAAGCGCATTTATCCGCTGGCGGATCCGTTTGTGATCCATCCGAGTCAGTTTGTTGGTCACACGGCACAGGTGTTTGCGCGGGCGATTCATCCGGAGGCTTTCTCCCATGGACCATGACTCTGCGGCGCCGGTAATCGAAGCACGAAATCTGAGCTTCGCGTACGCGGCCTTGCCGGTGTTGAGTGACGTTTCTTTGTCGCTGCCGCGTGGTGCGGTCGGAGCGCTGATCGGCGCGAATGGTTCCGGAAAGTCTACGTTGATACGCGTGCTGGCGGGGCTGCTAACACCTGCGAGTGGTGAGGTCTTCGTCGAAGGTCTTCCACTCGCGAGCATCCCGCTGCGCGAGCGCGCCAAGCGAATTGCTTATGTGCCGCAGTCGACGCCAACCGTATTTCCGTTTACGGGAATGGAAGTCGTGTTGACCGGGCGCAGTCCGTACAGCGGCCGATTCAGTTTTGAAAGTAAGGAAGACGAGGAGATCGCACTGGCCGCGCTCGATTCTTTGGACGCAGCTCATTTGGCGAATCGTCCGGTGACAGAACTGTCCGGTGGTGAGCGTCAACTCGTCACCGTGGCACGCGCATTGGCCCAGGAGCCCGATGTCATGCTGCTCGATGAGCCCGCGAGTGCATTGGATCTCAAGCATCGCACGCAACTGGCTCGCGCACTGCGACGACTCAGCAACGAACGTGGCATAGCAGCCTTAATGATCACGCATGATCTCATGTTGCTCGACGCCGCGGCTGATCTGATCTTCGCGATGAAATGCGGACAAATGATCTCGATGGGCCAACCCGAATCCGTACTGATCGAACCCATCCTCAGCGACATCTACGACGCGCGTGTGCGCACTGAGCGCAGCCGGGACCGGATCTTCGTCTGGTCCGAATTGTGATTTCAACGGAGGGTTTCACGCAAAGGCGCCAAGTTCACGCAAAGGCGCAAAGAGATTTCTTGCGCCTTTGCGGAAACTTTGCGCCTTTGCGTGAAAACAGATCTGAACTGTGATTTCGACGACAGCAAAATTGAAGCTTACACAGGGACGACTTCGGTTGCGCATCATCATTCCTGCGCTGGTGGCGGGATTACTGATCTCCATTCTTATTGGACTTTGTGTCGGGTACCAGCGGATCGACATTCACGCATTGCAAACTGATCCGATTGCTCGCGCCGTCTTGTTCCGGTTGCGTTTGCCGCGAGTCGTGATGGCCGGAATCGTCGGAGCGTCGCTGGCACTCGTCGGTGCGTCTTTGCAGGCGCTCTTTCGCAACCCGCTGGCCGAACCGTTTACGCTCGGCGTTTCCGGTGGTGCTTCGTTGGGTGCGAGCCTCGCTATCGCCCTGGGATTAGGGATCAACATCGCGGGCGTTCCGATCGTTTTCGTCGCGGCTTTTTTAGGCGCCGCGCTGTCAGTGGTCCTGGTCTATCGTTTGGCCCACTCGGCAGGCGGAGTGATGTTGCCGGGAGCGTTGCTGCTCGCGGGAGTGGTGCTCAATCTTTGTGCCTCGGCATGCGTGTTAGTTGTTCAGTACGTCGCCGACCAGAGTCGCGCGCTTCAGATTCTGCGCTGGCTGATCGGCAGTCTCGACGTAGTTGGCTTTGGCCTGGTCTGGCGCATGCTGATCTTCCTCGTACCGGGTTGGATCATTCTGGGCACGCACGCGCGTGACCTTCATCTGCTGGCAACTGACGAAGAATCGGCTGCGAGTTTAGGCGTCGATGTGCCGCGTATCGAGAAGATTGTTTTTATCGCGAGCTCGTTGATTGTCGGCGTGACTGTTTCCGTCGGCGGCGCGATCGGTTTTGTGGGACTCATCGTCCCTCATGCGGCGCGCTTGTTGTTCGGACAAGACGTGCGGTTGTTACTGCCCACGTCGTTTCTGCTCGGCGCAGCGTTTCTCGTGCTCGCAGACACACTCGCGCGAGTGGCGATCGCGCCCGGCGAACTGCCGGTCGGCGCCATCACCGCGTTGCTGGGTGGACCAGTATTTCTGCTGCTACTCAGACGCCAACGCCGCTACTCGGCAATGTAATCGAGCGAACGTAATGACAGCGCGCGCACTCATGGTTTTGGGAACAGGTTCCGACGCGGGTAAGTCGCTTACCGTCGCCGCGCTCTGCCGCATCTTGCGGCAGGACGGATATGACGTCGCGCCATTCAAAGCGCAGAACATGGCGCTGAACTCTTTCGCCACGATCGACGGCCACGAGATCGGACGCGCGCAAGCAATGCAGGCGCAGGCGGCAGGTCTTGAGCCGCACGTGGACATGAACCCGATCTTGCTCAAACCGACGTCGGACATCGGCTCGCAAGTGATACTGAACGGCAAAGTGTTCGGCAACTATCGCGGCATCGATTACTACGAGCTAAAGGATCGATTACTCGAAACTGTGAGAGCTGCGTATGAACGCCTGGCGTCGCGACACGACGTCATCATGTTGGAAGGCGCCGGATCTCCAGTGGAGATCAACCTGAAGGACCGCGACGTAGTCAATTTGAAGATGGCTGAGATTGCGAATGCGGCCTGCATCCTGGTGGCTGACATCGATCGCGGCGGCGTGTTTGCGTCACTCGTCGGAACCTACAGCCTGCTCGAACCAGCGGAGCGCGCGAGGTTCTGCGGCTTCCTGATCAATAAGTTTCGCGGCGACATAAACCTGTTCACGTCCGGTATAGAGTACCTGGAGCAGAAGTTGGACCAACCTTGCCTGGGCGTCATTCCCTATCTACACCAGCACGGCATTGACGACGAAGACAGCGTTTCACTCGAACGTCGTGCAGTGAAGCCGCCGACCGCCTATGACAAAAACTTGTCGATCTGCGTGGTTGGCTTTCCATATCTGTCGAACTTTACTGACTTCACCGCGTTGGAGCAGCAGCCGGACGTCACTGTTTACTACACGCGGCGTCCCGACGACGCTCGCTTTGCCGACGTGCTGATCCTGCCGGGTAGTAAGAACACGATTTCCGATCTACGTTGGCTCAAGCAGAATGGCTGGCAAGCGACGATCGCTAACCACGTAGCTGCGGGCAAACCTGTGCTCGGTATTTGCGGTGGATTTCAAATGCTCGGGCGTGAGATTCGCGATCCATTCCGGACCGAAAGCGAGGCCGAAGCGAGCGAAGGTCTCGGTATCCTGGATGTCACGACTTCTCTTGCCCGTGAAAAGGTCACTCGCCAGGCATCGGCCACTCTTTATCAACCGGCAACCAACGAACGTGGGCCAGACTTCAACGGTTACGAAATCCATCTCGGCGAGACTGTGTCGGGCGAAGATCTCCAACCGCTGTTTCGCTTGCAACGAGCCGGCGATGCGGAAGCGCATCACGACGGCGCCTTTAGTCACGACGGAAGAGTGTTAGGCACGTATCTGCACGGGATCTTCGATGCGGCCGATGGTTTAGCCTGGATACTCAATCACTGGTGTCGAATCTGCAAAAAAGATCCGATCGAAAAAGTCGTCGATCCGAAAGCTGAGCGCGAGCGACGCTACGATGTCCTGGCCGATCATTTCCGCCGCCACCTGCGGCTCGATCTGATTTACAACGCGCTCAAACGCTCCTTAAGTTTTTCGACCACCACATGAGCAAACTCATTCTCGTTCTGGGCGGCGCACGTGCAGGCAAGAGCGCTTTCGCTCTGCGCCTCGCCGCAGAACGATCGGCGGATGGCAAAGGCTGTTTCATCGCAACAGCGCAGGCGCTGGACGACGAGATGGCGGAGCGAATCGCGCGTCATCGCGAAGAGCGATCGGCGCAGTGGACCACTGTGGAAGAACCGTTTCAGCTCGACGAAGCGCTGCTGCAAGCCGCTGATTCCCCAGTCGTAATCATCGATTGCCTGACGTTGTTCGTAACGAACTGGCTGCTGCGGTTAGAGAATGAAAGTCAGTGTGAACAGACCATGCAGACAATCATCGAGCGGCTGCTGGCGGTGGTTAAGTCCCAAACGGCAACTGTGATTTGTGTCTCAAACGAAGTCGGCCTCGGAATCGTGCCTGACAATCCGCTGGGTCGAACTTTTCGCGATCTGCTCGGTCGCGTCAATCAACAATTTGCTGCCGCGGCTGATGAAGTCTACTTGCTCGTCGCCGGCTCGCCGTTACAACTAAAGTGATGACCTCGATGGACCAACTTGACGCGCAGATTGAAGCGGTAAATCAATCATGGATTGAAAACGCCGCCGCACGACAGCTAACACTCACCAAGCCGCCCGGGAGTCTGGGGCGTCTCGAAGAAATCGCTAATCGACTCGCAGCGATTCAACAAACCGTTACACCCAACACCAGTCGTAAACGCATTTACGTTGTGGCCGCGGATCATGGTGTCACTGCCGAAGGTGTAAGCGCTTACCCGCGCGAAGTAACGGCCCAGATGGTCGAGAACTTTCTCGCGGGCGGCGCTGCCATCAACGTGTTGGGCCGGCTGGGACAGATCGATATCAAGGTTGTGGACGCCGGCGTCGCTGCCGAGCTCACGCCGCGTCCGGACTTGATCGATGTAAAGCGTGTGCGAGGCACAGCGAACTTTGCCCATGGACCAGCGCTGAGTCGTGAGGAGACTGAGCGACTGGTCACAGCCGGAATTGAGCTGGCACGAGCTTCGCGAACTGACGGGATTCAACTGCTCGGGATTGGCGAGATGGGGATCGGCAATACCACCGCCGCGAGTGCGATTACGGCTGCACTCACACGCACAGATCCGGCGCA
>Ga0070699_100005063_pt1 | contig 11603 bp, 11 predicted proteins | sample KBSK1503metaG_FD_65473 | JGI IMG/M metagenome (GOLD analysis project Ga0070699, IMG submission 65473) | Corn, switchgrass and miscanthus rhizosphere microbial communities from Kellogg Biological Station, Michigan, USA - KBS K1-50-3 metaG | ecosystem: Host-associated > Plants > Roots >...
ACCGGGTAAGGGCCCTGCTAGACCAGCAGGTTGATAGGCCGGAGGTGTAAGAGAAGCAATTCTTTGAGCTGACCGGTACTAATAGCCCGAGGGCTTGTTCACCTATAACTCACTCTTCAGTTCACTGAGGAGCGCAACAACAAAAAGAATTTCGGATCCAGCGCAAGAAAGCACCTGGAGCGTCTCGTAGACCTAGTTCGGTTGCTCAATAAACGAGGCCGAGCCACAACCTGCTGTAATGCAGGTCGTGGCGGAAGACCGGCCCGGCCTCGACGGCGGCGAGCTGACGATCGCGATCGTGGTCGCGCGCGCCGCCGACGAGGAGGTCGCGAAGCGCCTTCTGCGCGGAGCGACTGAAGCCCTGGGGCGCCACGGCGTGGAGGATCCGGACGTCTTCTGGGTCCCCAGCGCCCTCGACATCGCCGTGGTCGCCCTGGCGCTCGCCGAGAAGGGCGGCCCGGACGCCATCGTCGCCCTCGGCACCGTCATCGGCGACGACATCGCCGCCATGCAGGCGGCGTCCGGGATCATGCAGGTCCAGCTCGATACCGGCGTCCCGATCGCCTACGGCGTCGTCGCCACCGAAGACGTGGACCAGGCCCTCGCCCGCTCGGGCCCCAAGAACAACGCCGGGGCGACCGCCGCGGAGGCCGCTATCGAGATGGCCAACGTCCTCGGTCAGATCCAGGGCTAGGAGCCGGTAACCGACACCGCCACCACCCTCTTGCCGGCCGGCGCGACGACGAACCCCTCGATGGCTGCCGGTGTGCCGAACCGCGTCGCGGCGCCAACCGCTGTCGAGTACAGCGTCTTGCCGCTCGCCAGGTCGACGGCAAAAAGCGTCGCCGAGCCGGGTTCGACTGCCCACAAAGCGCCGGCGGCCACGATGGGCGAGGCGTCCGCCGGGTGGGCGGCGTGCCACATGACGTCGATCGACGTCGACGTGACCGCGAGGGCATAGAGTCCGTCGACGCAAGGCACATAGACGGTTGAACCAACGACCGCCGTGCCTCCGTACGCCCCGCCACAAACGCGCCGCGAGGCGACCTGGCCGCCGATCCCGCCCAGGCTTCCGGCCCGCAGCAGGTACGCGACCCCCTCCTTGCCGATGACGACTACACGTCCGAGAGCCGGCAGCAACGCGGCGCCCACCGACCCGAGGTCAGTGTCTCCCGCGTTCAGCTGCTCCCAGTTCGATGGCGCGAAGTACGACCGCACCGCACCAAGGTCTGGCGCCAGCTGGAGCACCGAGTCGCTGTAGCCGAACCCCGGCCCGAACGAATTGCCTGTGACCACGTACACGCTCCCGTCCGGCGCGATGGTCGGCCCTGCCGGCGACCAGATGCTCCCTCCCCGGCCCGCCGGCACGGTGTAAACGCGCGACCGCCCGCCGTTCAAGGGAACTGCGACCACGTAGCCGCGGTACTGGCCGCAGTCGCCAAACAGCCCACCGAACGGCACGTAAACGTTCCCCGAGCCGATCGCGAGCGCCCCGCGCAGCTGCTGCACAGCTGGGGTCGATCCAGGCGGGTCGACGTCGACCTGCCACTTGACCGAGCCGTCGACCAGGCTCAACGCGAAGAGCACGTGATGGTGGCCGCGCAGGTAAGCGACGGCGTACGCCCGACCCGAAGCCGGGTCCGCTGCCGGCGTGCCCGTGATGCCGGAGACCGGGTGGATGTTCCCGCACGGGAGCGTCGATGCGTCGACCGGATCGCCCAGGTGCCGCATCCACACCTGCGCCCCGGTGAACATGTCGAGCGAGTACACAGTGTTGTTCTCGGTCGCCACGATCACGTGTCCCGCGACGATCAGAGGCGACGCGTAGACGTCGCCGTCGACATCGACCTTCCAGGCGACGCTCGGCTTGTCCAGCGGCGGCTCCGACGCGCCGACTCCCGAGCGTCCCGCGTCGTGGTGGTACTGGGTCCAGTCGGAGGAGATGGCCGGGCTCGGGGTCGGTGAAACGCTCGGCGATGGACCGGGCGCCGACCCCGTGGTGCAGGCCCCGGCGCACACCGCCAGCGCCAACCAGAACGAGACCCCTCGGATCAGATCCCCCAGGCGAACTTTCTGGCCGGGTTGAGTCGCGCCCTCTCGGGCGCGATCAGCTCCACTCGCCCCTGCATCGCGATCCCGCGCCTGGGACCCATCGCATCGACGACCATCGCCGCGCGCGGCTCTGACTTCAGGTTTCGCAGCTTCACCCCGTCGACGTCGAAATCGAGCGATCCGTCGTCGTTCATGGTGTACATGACCGGCACCACGTGCGGCCAGCCCGCGGGTCCGACCGTAGCGAAGCGCGCGATCCGCTGCGAGCGCAGGAACTCCAGCTCCGCGTCACTGAACACGGCTCACATCGTAGAGGCCTCTAGACTCAACAATTCACATGGCATTGACGCGGGAGAGCGTCGGCGGCTACACGATCACGCGACGAGAGCCGGTCGCTCATCTCGAAGGGTCCTACCTCGAGCTCGAGCACCAGCGCACCGGCGCGCGCCACGTCCACATCGAATGCGCCGACGACAACAACGGCTTCGCCGTCTTCTTCCCGACGCCGCCCAACGATTCCACCGGCGTGGCCCACATCCTCGAGCACGTCGTTCTAGCCGGCTCCCAACGCTTCCCGGTCCGCGACCCCTTCTTCAGCATGACGCGGCGTTCGCTTGCGACCTTCATGAACGCGCTCACTGGATCGGACTGGACGATGTACCTGTACAGCACGCGGAACAAGAAGGACTACATGAACCTTCTCCAGGTCTACCTGGACGCCGCGTTCTTCCCGCGGCTCGCCGAGGACTCGTTCCAGCAGGAGGGCATCCGCTTCGAGTTCGAGCAGCGCGACGACGCGAAGAGCGGCCTCCGCTACAAGGGCGTCGTCTTCAACGAGATGAAGGGCGCCCTCGCCACCCCGGGCGCCGCCGTCGACCGCGCCGTCGGCAAGACCCTCTTCCAGGGCATGCCCTACCAGTACGTCTCCGGCGGTGACCCGCGAGACATCCCCAACCTGACCTGGGACGCGCTGAAGGCGTTCCACGCGCGCTACTACCACCCCAGCAACGCGCGCTTCTACACGTACGGCGACCAGGCCCTCGAGGCGACCCTCGAGGCGATCGAACGCCACGCGCTGGGGCGCTTCCAGCGCACCGAGATCGACTCGCGCGTGCCCAACGTCAAACGGCTCACGAAGCCGGTGTCCGCCACTGAGCCATACCCCACGGCGCCAGGCGAGGACATCGCACGCAAGGCCCAGGGCCTGACCGCGTGGGTCACCATCCCCAGCGCCGACTCCTTCCGCACCCTCGGCATGAAGGTGCTGGCCGAGGTCCTCCTCTCCAACGCTGGGTCACCCCTCCGAAAGGCGCTCATCGACTCGGGGCTCGGCAGCGCGCTGGCGGACGGCAGCGGCCTCCACGACGACTTCAAAGAGGCGGTGTTCGGCGCTGGGCTCAAGGGCATAGTCGCCGAGGACTCCGAGAAGGTGCAGGGCGTGGTCCTCGAGACGCTCGAGCGGCTGGCGGACAAGGGCGTCGACCAGTCGCAGGTCGACGCGGCCATCCACCACCTCGAGTTCGAGAAGCGCGAGCGCTCGAACGCGGGCTTCCCGTTTGCCCTCCGTCTCCTGTTTGCCTCGCTGCCCGCCTACCTGTTCGGCGGCGACCCGCTCAGCGCGCTCAACTTCGACGCCGACCTGGATCGCCTTCAGGCCGCGCGGCGCGAGGGCCGCCACTTCGAGAACCTGATCCGGTCCGAGCTGCTCGACAACACGCACCGGGCGCTACTGACGATCGTCCCCGACCCCGAGCTCGAGGAGCGCCAGCGCCGGCAGGAGCTCGATCGCCTCGCGGCCATCGAGTCGCAGCTCACCGACGCCGACCGCGCCCGGATCGTCGAGGAGGCGCTGCGGCTGAAGGCCGACCAGGACGCCAGGCAGGACCTATCCGCGCTCCCTACCCTCGAGCTGACGGACATCCCGATGCAGTTCGAGGACGTGCCCAGTCGCGACGACAACGTGAGGCGGGCGCGGATCGAGTTCTATCCGCAGCCGACCAACGGCATCACATACCTCGACATCCGGAGCGACTTCTCGTCGCTGACCCCAGAGCAGAAGGACCTTCTCCCGCTCCTGGGCCGCGCGCTCACGCAGAGCGGCGCCGCCGGGGCGGACTACGCGGAGATTGCTCAGCGCATCGCGTCGGTCACCGGCGGCATTGGCGCGGCCGCCCAGGTGCAGTCGGTCGCGGAGACGGACGACTACTTGCAGTCATTCGTCATCTCCGGCCGGGCACTCGACCGCAACGCGGAACCGTTCGTCGAGCTGCTCACCGATCTCGCGGCGCGTCTCGAGGTCGAGCCCAAGCGCCTCAAGGAGGTCATCGCCGAGATCACAACACGACTCGAGACATCTCTGGCCGGCCTGGGCTTCCAGTTCGCCGTCCTGCGAGCGCACTCGAAGCTGACATCCGAGGGCGCCGTGAACGATCGCCTGCAGGGCATCGGGATGCTGCACACGATGCGGCGCCTCGCCCGGCTCGACGATGAGGGACTGAAAGACGTCGTGCGCCGGCTCAACGAGGTCCGCCGGCTCGTCTTCAGGAGCGACGCCCTGCGCATCGTGGTGACCTGCGAGCAGTCGATGATCGAGCCGCTCGACGAGCTCCTGGCCGGACTCGTCGCGGCGTTCCCTGAAGACGGCGATTCCCGGCAATCGGTGAAGCTCGAGGCGCTCGCGCCGGCCCCGGAGGCGCGCACCGCGCCCGTGCCCGTCGCCTTCAATGTGCGCATCTTCAAGACAGTGCGCTACACGCACCCTGACGCCCCCGCGTTGCTGGTGCTCGCCAACTACCTGCGCGACACGTTCCTGCACCGCGAGCTGCGCGAGAAGGGCGGCGCCTATGGCGCTTACGCGCAGGCCGGCGTGGCCAGCGCGACCTTCTACTTCGGCTCCTACCGCGACCCGAACATCACGAAGACGTACGACAGCTTCGACCGCGCTGTGCGGTGGGTCATCGACAACGACGTCGAAGCGGAGCCGCTCAAGGAGGCGATCCTCGGCGCTTGCGGCGACGTGGATCCTCTCGAGTCGCCGGACATCAAGGGCCGCCGCGAGGCGACCAACCGGGCCACGGGCTTCACCCGCGAGAAGCGCGAGCTCTTCAAGCAGCGCCTGCTGCAGGTGACCGGAGAGGACCTGCGTCGCGTGACCAGTGCGTACCTGCTTGCTGCGCCGGCCGTGCAGACCACCGTCGCCGGCGCCGACCTGGTCGAGGCCGCGCGCAAGGAGCGACCCGCGCTGTTCGAGGTGATCGCGCCGGTCTGATCGCTCCTGGCTGACTAGACTGGGCGCACATGAAGCCGATCTGGCGCCACGAGCTCGTCTGGCCGGCCTTGCTGATCGTCGTCGGGGTCTACTTCCTTCTCTCCAACCTCGGCTGGCTCAAGTGGCTGCAGGCTGACATCTTCTGGCCGCTCGTGCTCATCGCGCTGGGCGTCTGGCTCATCGCGCGCCGCGGCTGGCGCTGAATGATCTGGAACCGCAGCCCCAGCATCTTCTGGGGCGCCATCCTCGTCATCGCCGGCGTCCTCTTCCTCCTCTCGAACCTCGACATCAACATCAACTGGGACTTCGTCTGGCCCATCTTTCTGATCGGGTTGGGCCTGTGGCTGATCGCCGCCCGCGTCGGGCCTGGCGGCGCGTGGGCCGACGTCGACAGCACTGAGCCACGTGAGGAGCTGACCAAAGCTCGGCTCGAGATCGCGGTCGGCAGCGGACGCGTCGACCTGAAGTCCGCCACCCTCGGCGACCCGCTGTACAGGGTCCACATCGCGCATGCGGGCACCGCCCCGGAGGTCAAGCTGGACCGCGCCACCGGCACCCTTCGCATCAGCCAGCGGCTGGACTGGTTTGCCGGCGCCCGGCGCCTCCGCATCGACGGCCAGGTCTCAGACGCGATCCCCTGGGAGGTCAGCTGCAGCACGGGCGCGATCCGCGGCAACTTCGACTTCGCGAGCGCCGAGCTCACGTCGTTCGAGTGTCGAACAGGCGCAAGCCAGATCGACCTCGACGTCGCCGCGCCGAAGGGCAACGTTCCGATCCGCATCGAGGGCGGCGCCCTGACGGTGAACATCGTGCGCCCCGCGGGTTCGGCGATCCGCGTCCACGCGTCGGGTGGCGCGATCCAGATTCGCGCCGACGGCGCGCACCTGGACGGGATCGGCAGCCGCGACTGGCGATCGAGTGAGTTCGACTCGGCCGTCGAGGGCTACGACGTCACCGTGCAGGGCGGGGCGCTGAGCGTGAACGTCACTTCCAGGTAGTGCGCTACACCTACCGCTACCGGAGCTTCTTCTGGCCCGCGCTCTTGATCCTGGCCGGCGTGGTCGCGCTCCTGGTCAACACCGGCCAGATCCCCGTCGACCGCCTCTACCAGTTGTTGAACCTGTGGCCGCTCGTCCTCATCGTGATCGGCCTCGAGCTCATCCTTCGCCGCACCGTCCACGGCGTGATGGGCGATGTTGCGATGGCGCTCATCGTCCTGCTGGCGATCGTCGGCGCCGCGGCATACGTGACCGTGTCGCCGAACCCCGGCAACATCAACAAGCTCGACACAGAGCAGGGCCTGGGCGAAGTCAAGACAGCGCGGGTCGAGATCAACGCCGGCGCGGCCACCATCAACATCTCGAGCGCCGCCAGGTCTGACCTGTACCGGGCCCACGTCGATTACTCGGGCCAGACGCCTGACGTCCACTTTGACGCGGGGACCGGAAGCCTGATCATCTCCCAGCGCGGCAAGAACTTCCTGCCTTTCCAGCCGCGACACTTCGCCGTCGACCTGAAGATCAGCTCCGAGGTGGCGTGGGCGATAGACCTCAACACGGGCGCCGCCACGACCACCCTCGACCTTGCTGACGTTCACCTCTCGTCGATCAGCCTCAACACCGGCGCCGCCAAAGACGAGATCACGCTTGGTCCGGCGACGGGCGTCGTGCCTGTCGAGATTAACGGCGGCGCGCTCACGGTGAACATCCACCGCCCGGGTGGGACAGAGGCGTCGGTTGACGTATCCGGTGGCGCCGTCAGCCTGAACGCCGACGGCAGGAACATGCACGCGATCGGCCACCTGAGCTTCGAGTCGCCGGGCTATTCCGGCGCCACGAACAGCTACCGCGTCGAGGTCAACGGCGGCGCGTGCACCGTAAGGCTCGACAAGACCGCGGAGTCATAGCCTGGCGTCGAGGGCGTCGACCCTGGCTCGGTAGATCCCGGCCGTCGCCGGGCTGATCGCCGCGCGAAAACCTCGGGCGGCGGTGTCGAGCAGCTCACGCAGGTCCGGCTTCAGGACCCCAGCCGCCTCGAGGACGCGGACCAGCGCCGCCGCGCGTTCCGCCCCGCCGAGGAACGCGTCCTGGCCTGCGGGAAGGGATCCGAGCTCGCCGGCCTCCCGCCGCAGCCGAGCCTCCAGGGCGGCGCTCTCCTCGTCGCCTCGCGACAGGAGGGTATCCGCGGCCCTAACAGCCGCCGCGGAGGCGAGCCGTCCCTCCAGAAGGCGCCCGTCGGCGGCCGGGTTCGCGGCGGCGGCTGGGCACAGGCCCACCACCTGCTGCGCGCCGAGCTCGACCCCCTGCCGCTCCAGCTCGGCGATGACGTCCGACGGCGTGGTCTCGTCGGCCCGGAACAGGTTCATGGAGAGCTGGACCCGCCGGCCGGGCAGCTCGAAGACCAGGGCCTGGACTCCACGCAGCCCCGCCCTGGACTCGCGGATCGAGCGCGCCAGCGCGCGGGCGCCCACCAGGTCGATGTCGTAGAGGATCACGTTGAACGCGACCAGGGCGCGCCGGGCGCCGACGCACACCGCGCCCGCGGTGGCGTGGAGGTCGGGCCCGCCCAGGCTCGGTGTGGCTCGACCCGCCCGGATGTCCGCGAGCGTGACGCCCTCACCGTGACCGTAGAAGTACACCGGCACCCGCATCTCCGACCACACCCGCCGGCCGACCTCGTGCGCCAGCTCGCGCGCTTCGTCCAGCGATGCCCCGGCCAGCGGGATCACGGGCACCACGTCGGCCGCGCCGACGCGGGGGTGGACGCCGTGGTGTGAGCGGAGGTCGATCCGCTGCGTCGCTTCGCCGATTGCCGCCGCCAAAGACTCGGCGATCGCCGCCCGGTCGCCGGCGACCGAGATCACGACGCGGTTGTGGTCGGCGTCCGGGTCGACGTCGAGCAGGTGAGCCTTGCCAGCGGCCGCGACGATCGCCCCTATGACCTCGTCGCGACGCCCCTCTGAGAAGTTCGGAACCGATTCAAAGAGCATTGAGCGGTTAGCGTAAGTTGCCGTGTCCGGGCCGGTCGCGCTGGTGTACGGCGAAGAGCTGATGAGGCATCAGCTGTCGGAAGAGCACCCGCTGCAGCCGATCCGGGTCAAGCTGGCCGTCGATCTCATCCGCTCGACCGGGCTCATCGAGCACAGCCATCTCCTTGCACCAAGGCCGGCGACCATCGCCGAGCTCGAGCTCGTCCACTCTCCCGAGTACGTGGACCTGGTGCGCAAGCTCAGCGACCCCGCGCAGCGCCGCCACGTGCCGGCGCATGCCATCGACGCCGCGGGCTTCGCCACCGCGGACAACCCCATCTCTGACGCGCTCCATGAAGGCACGTCGATGGTCGTGGGCGCGTCGATCGTGGCCGCCGAAGCCGTCGCGGGCGGGGCTGCCCTGCATGCGTTCAGCCCCTCGGGCGGGCTCCACCACGCGCATCGCGAGCGCGCTTCGGGCTTCTGCACCTACAACGACGCGGCCATCGCGTGCCAGTGGCTCAAGAAGCGCGGGCACCGGGTCGCGTACGTCGACGTCGACGTCCACCACGGCGACGGAGTCGAGGGCGTCTTCCAGGCCGACCCTGACGTCCTGACCATCAGCCTCCACGAGAGCGGCCACTGGCTCTTCCCGGGCACGGGCTTTCCCCAGGACCTCGGCGTGGGGGAGGGCAGGGGCACCGTGGCCAATCTCCCCTTCGTGCCCTACACGTGGGACGAGCCCTGGCTGCTCGCCTTCGAGAACGTCGTGCCGGCGCTGGTGCGCCGGTTCAAGCCGACCGTGCTCGTCACGCAGGACGGCTGCGATTCCCACCACCTCGACCCTCTCGCGCACCTCGCCAACACGACGCGCATCTGGCCTCGGGTCGGCCGGGTGTTCCACGAGCTGGCGCACGAGCTCTGCGAGGGCCGCTGGCTGGCGCTGGGCGGCGGCGGCTACGCCATCTACGAGGTCGTGCCGCGAGCCTGGACGCTGCTCTTCGCCGAGATGGTCGAGAAGCCGGAGCTCGCGGCTGAGGTCGACGATCCGAGCACGGTGGTACCGGGGATCGAGGCGCAGGAGAGGGTCTGGACCGCGCTGCGCAAGGACCTCGATCGCCTCGGCGAGGCCCACGGGATGGAGTTCTAGACGGAGTAGGTCCTCAGGCAGCGCGTGCACACACGCGCCCGAAAAGTCTTGCCCGCAACCGTCACCCGGCCCATCTGAAGGTTGGGCAGGAACCTCCGGTTGACCCGGTTCTTCGCGTGGCTGACGTGATGTCCATATTGCGGCGTCTTGCCGCAGATCGCGCACTGTTTGGCCATGGGTTACCTTCTGCCTGGAGTAGGGAGGCGCGCAACATCGCAGGATCGCTTGCGCGCGGAGCCGAATTGTACCATGAGCCTTCAGATGGCCTCCAAGACCACCACCGCGCTGATCCAATCCCGTCAGTGGGGCCGGATCGAGGTCTTCCCCTCGGCGGTCGCCGCCATCGCCGGCCACGCCGCCACGCGCTGCTACGGCATCAGCGGGATGGCGGGGCGCGGCCTCCGGGACGGGTTTGCCGAGCTCCTGCGCCGCGAGAACGTCGACAAGGGGGTCGACGTCGTCCAGGTCGAGGAGGGCCTGGCGATCGACGTCTACGTGATCGTGCAGTACGGCATCCGCATCTCGGAGGTCGCGCACAACCTGCAGGAAACGGTCAAGTTCGAGGTCGAGCGGTCGGTCAACGTGCCGGTGGTGAAGGTCAACGTCAACGTCCAGGGCGTTCGGGAAGAGCGCGCCTGAGTGGTGGCGACCATCAAGGTGACCGGCGTGGATGGCCCATTGTTCAAGCGGGCTCTGCTGGGCAGCCTTTCCTGGCTGTCGTCGAACCATGAGGAGGTAAACCGCCTCAACGTCTTCCCGGTGCCCGACGGCGACACGGGGACGAACATGCTGCTCACGCTCCAGTCGGCGGTCGAAGACGTGAAGGAGTCCGGGGCCGCCGAGGTCAGCAAGATCGCCAAGCTCGCGTCGCACGGCAGCCTCATGGGCGCGCGCGGCAACTCGGGCGTCATCCTCTCCCAGATCTTCCGCGGCTTTGCCCGCGCCGTCGAGGGCAAGGGCTCGCTCACTCCGGCCGAGCTCGCGGCCGCGTTCGAGGAAGCCGCGAACGCCGCCTACCGCGCCGTCAACAAGCCGACCGAGGGCACCATCCTCACCGTCGCCCGCGAGGCGGGACGTGCGGCCGCCACCGCCGCGAGTGCTCCCGACGCGACCGTACCGCGCGTCATCGCCGCCGCGGCGGCGGGAGCGAAGGCCGCCGTCCTGAAGACCCCCAGCCAGCTCCAGATCCTGCGCGACGCGGGCGTCGTGGACGCCGGCGGTTTCGGCCTCCAGCTGATCCTCGAGGGCATGCTCAAGACGGTCGAGGAGTCGGACCCCGCGTTCGCCGCCCTGGCCGACGTGAGGAAGCCGGCGCTGTCAGCGGCGGCGCAGGTCTCGCTCGACCTTCCCGAGGGCGGATGGGGCTACTGCACGGAGTTCTTGATCGAGGGCACCAACCTCGACACGGAGCTGATCCGCGGCCAGATTGAGGCGTTGGGCAACTCGGTGCTGGTCGTGGGTGAGCCTGAGCTCGTGAAGGTCCACGTCCACACCGACGACCCGACCCGTGTCATCAACCTGGCCGGCGGCTACGGCAAGCTCCTGAAGCTGAACGTCGGCGACATGTCGACGCAGCACCAGCGCATCCTCGACAGCGAAGGTGCCGCGAAGAACGGGACGCGGCCCAACGGGATCGGCATCGTGGCCGTCGTGGCCGGGCGCGGGCTGGTCGAGATCTTCCGCGGCCTCGGCGTCGACGTGATCATCGAGGGCGGTCAGACGATGAACCCCAGCACGCAGGACATGCTCACCGCAATCGAGTCCGTGCCCTACGACGAGGTGATCTTGTTGCCTAACAACGGCAACGTCGTCGCCGCGGCGAAGCAGGTGATCGGGCTCACCAAGAAAAAGGTCCACGTCGTCGAGACGCACAGCGTCCCGCAAGGCGTCTCCGCCGTGGTCGCGTTCCGGCCCGAACGGCCGGGCGCCGAGAACCTGGACACGATGAAGGCGGAAGCGGAACGCGTTCAGACAATCGAGGTCACGCATGCGGTCCGAGACACGCGCTCCAACGGCGTCAGGGTCAAGAAGGGGAACGTGATCGGGCTCATCAACGACCGCCTCGAGTTCGCCGGCGACGACTACGCCGAAGTCGTGAAGCAAGCCCTGGGCAGGCTGGGCCCGGACTCCTACGAGCTCGTCACCGTCTACCGCGGCGAGCAGGC
>Ga0070699_100005064_pt1 | contig 11602 bp, 9 predicted proteins | sample KBSK1503metaG_FD_65473 | JGI IMG/M metagenome (GOLD analysis project Ga0070699, IMG submission 65473) | Corn, switchgrass and miscanthus rhizosphere microbial communities from Kellogg Biological Station, Michigan, USA - KBS K1-50-3 metaG | ecosystem: Host-associated > Plants > Roots >...
AGCCATCCCATCACGCAACCGGAAACCGGCATCAGGACACACACGGAACACCAGAATCATAAGAACCCAAGAAAACCGAAACACCTAAAGTCCGTGGTGTTGGGATCAAGACCGGGGTTCACCTACGGCCAGCGAATGCTTTGGCAGGCCGTTGTCGCTTCTCTCGCTGCTGGCGGCAGTTCTGCCGCGGCAGATTAGATGCCTCTCGCTAACCTGGATGAACGGACCACGAGGTCAAGAATGGAACGGGCAGACAACCAGCCCCGGCAGCGCAGCGCGTAATGGCCGAGACATCGCGATCGGGAACCTGTATAGCGGCTGCCCTTGCGAAGCCGTCCATGCCGGGGCCATAACCAGACCTAGCATCTCTATGGTGACCTTCGTCACTCTTTCCAAGTCATAGCCAGGCCATCTTTACAGCGTCTAATTCGCTGCACAGTGCTCGGCGCCATCCTGCATCTCCGCAGGCCAGGAGAGCGTTTCGAGCAGGATTCTTACCATGGAGACGCTCTGCCGACTGAGCTAACGGGGGCGGGTCTTCAGTTGTCCGGCCGTCGACTACCAGCAGGCGTCCGCCGAGCGAGGCGTCCGCCTCCGCGGCCGTCACGGCGGGCGTCACGGCGGGCGTCACGGCGGGCGTCACGGCGGGCGGGCACTTCGTGCGGTCGGCCGCCCTGGACGTGCGCTGGAGTCAGGACAGGTGCCCATCCGGTGCTTGCCGCCGGCCGGGGGCATGCCCTGCGCGGTCCGTTCGGCGTAATGTGGCCCGCGATTCGTTCGGCAGCAGCGCCGGGCCGCCGCCGTTGGCGTACCGATCCTTGTTGACGGCGGCAATGCTGGGCGCGGGGAACATGTACTGCACGCGCTCGGTGAATATGCCGTCCTCGCCGGGGGCCTCCATTTCGTGCTGGCGTCGAGCACCGAGCGATGGAGAAAGGCCCGACCATTTCTCCTTTTGCCCGCGCAAGCTGGCGCTACGAACCGGAAATCGGGCCACAGGCGCATGATCCTAGGGGATGCCGACATTCCGGTCACCAGGGCAGTCCGGCAACTCGTTCGGGCCTTTGTTCTTGTTTCTGGTTCGACCGGGTCGCGGTCCGTGACCAGGTCACTAATGGCGAGAAAAAGGCTATGGCCTGCCTCGTAATCGGGCACGATAGTAAAGCGTTCAAGGGGTGGGTCTTTATACGCGCGGTGACCGGATAGGTCCGTTCCGGCGTATATCACATTTCTGAGAGGCTGCGATGGTCCGTCCTGGTTCCCCGGCCAAGAGCCCGGCCACCCGGGCTGCGGTCATGGTCATGCTGACCGTCGCGATCCTCGGCGCGCTGTGGGTGCCCATTTACGCGCATTCCCTGCCCAAGCTGGGAGATTTCCCGTTCTTCTACTGGTATCAGCTCATCTTGGTGCCGGTGACCGCGATCCTGTGCTGGATCTGCTATCTGCTGCTGCGGACCAAACCAGCTCCGCAAAACGACGCGCAGGGCGGCGAGGGAGCGCGGAGATGAACCACGTGAACGGCGTCACGCTCGCCATCGTGGTCGCCTCGTTCCTGATCGTCACCTGTATCGGCTTCGCCTCGGCCCGGTGGCGCCCCGCTGAGGACCCGATGCACCTGAACGAGTGGGGTCTGGGCGGCCGGGGGTTCGGCACGTTCGTCAGCTGGTTCCTGCTTGGCGGCGACATCTACACCGCCTACACCTTTATCGCCGTGCCCGCCCTGGTCTACGCCACCGGCGCCGCGGGGTTCTACGCGCTGTCGTACACGATCATGGTGTTCCCGATCGTGTTCATCTTCGCGCCGCGGCTCTGGTCGGTCGCCCGGGCACGCGGCTACGTGAGCCCGGGCGAGTTCGTCCGGGGGCGGCACGGATCCCAGGGTCTCGGGCTCGCGGTGGCGTTGACCGGGATCCTGGCCACCATGCCGTACATCGCACTCCAGCTCGTCGGCATCGAGTCGGTGCTGACCGTGCTGGGCATTGGCGGTAACTCGGGCAACATCTTGGTCAGGGACCTGCCGCTGATCATCGCGTTCGCGGTCGTGTCGGCGTACACCTACCTGGCCGGGCTGCGTGCGCCCGCGCTGATCGCGTTCGTCAAGGACACCCTGATCTACGTGACGGTCATCGTCGCGATCCTGGTCATCCGGGGCAAGCTGGGCGGCTGGGGGCACATCTTCGGCGTCGCTTCGGCCCACCTGAGCTCGGTCAACCCGGCGACCGGCAAGCCGTACGGGAACCTCGTCGTGCTGCCGGCCGGCGAGTGGGCCTACGCCACCCTGGCGCTCGGCTCCGCGCTGGCCCTGTTCGTCTACCCGCACGCGGTGACCGGGGTGCTCGCTGCCAGGCGGCGCGACGTGATCCGGCGCAACGCGGCCATGCTGCCCGCCTACTCGCTGGTGCTCGGGTTGATCGCGCTGTTCGGCTACATGGCGCGGGCGGTGCCTTCTGTGAACGCCGGGGTGAAGGCCGGCCATGGCAACGCCCAGCTGTCGGTGCCGCTGCTGTTCTCGAGCATGTTCCCGAGCTGGTTCGCGGGCGTCGCCGACGCGGCCATCATCATCGGCGCGCTGGTCCCGGCGGCCGTCATGTCCATCGCCGCGGCGAACCTGTTCACCCGGACCATCTACAAGGAGCTCTTCAGGCCCTACGCCACCCCGGCCGAGGAGACCCGGGTGGCGCGGCTGGCCTCGCTGCTGATGAAGGTTGGCGCGCTGGGCTTCGCGCTCGAGCTGAACAAGACCTTCTCGATCAACCTGCAGCTGCTCGGCGGGATCTGGATCCTGCAGACCTTCCCGGCCGTCGTGATCGGCCTGTACACCCGCTGGTTCCACCGCGCCGCGCTGATCATCGGCTGGGCGGCGGGGATGGCCTATGGCACGATCCAGGCGTACCGGACGTCCGGCGGCGGCCAGGCGCACTTCGGCGCTTCCGCGGCCCCGGTGTTCGGGCACACCACCTATATCGCGATCATGGCACTGATCGTGAACCTGGCCGTGTCGGCCGCGCTGACCGTGGCGTTCCGGAGGTTCGGCCTGCGGGACGGGTACGACGAGACCAGGCCCGCCGACTACGTCGCCGACCCGGTGCCGGCCCCTGCCACCGCGGGCGGAGCCAGGACTCGCCGGACCCCCGACTCGGTCGCCAGCCGCTAGCCCCCGGCTCTGGCCGGTCGCGGACCAGCCGCGACTGTCGCATATCGTCGTGTCCGAGCGTCGTGTCCGAGACCGGCGTGAAATCACCCGGGCGGGCAAATTTTCTGCCGGCGCGGGGAACCGATCGGGGGGCGGGGATCGTCACATCACATGGCCGGGCCGCCGAACCGCCAGGGCGGCCCAGCCGTGACCAGAAGTGCGGGCACAGGCATAACTCGCCCGGCACCGGATATGACTATTCATACCCATCCGTCACCCAGTCGCCTCCGAATCCCGCAAAGAGCACACAGTAACCCCGATGAGCAGCGTAGACAGGGCGATATTCATGCGTCTGGCGCACGTACGAGCCGCGGTTCTGAGCCTGCTGGCCGGGGGCTCCCTTACCCTCGGCGTGCTCGCGGGCTGGCCGGGCGTCGCACGGGCAGGCACGGTGAAGGCCCTAGCAGCCTCGCCGAGCCCGAGTACCTCCGCCAGCGCTAGCCCGAGTACCTCCGCCAGCGCGAACACCGACACCAAGTGCGCGGTGCTGCCGGCGGCCAGCACGCCGACGCCGACACCCACGCCGACAGGCGGCCCGACGACGTCACCGTCACCCTCGCCGTCGCCTTCGGCGTCGTCCACCTCCGCTTCTCCGACCGCCCCGGCGGCCGGCAACACGCCGGAGTCACCGTCGCTCTCAAGCACAAGCACGAGCGCGAGCGCGAGCGCGAGCCCGGCTTCAGGCTCGCCGTCGGCGGCGACGTCGGCCTTGGCGTCCACCTCGGCCTCGGCGTCCACCTCGGCCACGGGCTCGCCGTCCCAGCCGGGTTCGGCGTCTCCGTCGTCGTCCCAGACCTCGCCTACGGCCAGTGTCTCCGCCTCCCTCACCGCGTTCATCGCCGCGAGCCCGAGCCCGAGCCCGACCGGCACGGCCGCCCAGCCCGGGCTGTGCGTGAGCGTGCAGCGCGTGAAGGCCAGCATCAGCCGGGGCCAGCAGGCGGCCTACGTCGTACAGGTCTCGACCGAGAATAATGGTTCGGCGGCCGACGTGACGGTCGCCCTGACCGCCCAGCCGTCGAGCCAGAAGCCCGCCTTCACCAGCGGCTGCGCCAAGGGCGAAGGGACCGCCAGCTGCACGGTCGGCTCGGTGTCGGACAAGCAGCCGGTGACCCTCAAGGCGCAGATCCCGGTCGCTGCCAGCGCCACCTCGGTCACCTCGGTGAAGCTGACCGCCACGGCCAGCATCGTCACCGCGGAGAAGTGGATGCCGCCGTCGGCCGCCGAGACGGTCACCGTCACCGCCGCGCCGGCCTCCCCGGCCAGATCCTCGGCGGGCACGTCGGCTGGCGTCTCGCCGGGAACCACGCTGCCGCTGGGTCCCGTACCGAACCTCAACGGCATATCCAGCCAGCTCATCGGCGCCGGAAACGCCTCCGGCCTGTTCCCCGCGATCAACCCGTCGGCCACGCCCGGCCCGTCGCCGGGGAGTCAGGCACAGGGCGGCCAGGGCAATGGCAGGCCGGCCACCGGCTCCTCGGCCATCGCCTTCGTCCAGCCGGGGCTCACCGGCCAGGTGGCCGGGCTGATCGCGCTGGCGGTCGCCGTCCTGCTCACGGTGACCCGGCTGTCCCTGCGCAAGCGGTTCCGATCGCGCAAGCAGGGCAGCTGACCGGATAGCCCGGCACGGGGCAAACTGGTCGGGACTGGAACGGTACTACCCGTTCGGCCGGGACGACGGGAAGGGAGCCGCGTCATGACCACCGGTCCGGATGCGCCTCAGGATGACCCGGACCCGTCCGCGGCCGGCTTCGCGTGGCTCGGCGAGCACGCCGCGGCGGGCGACGCCGACCAGGTCCGGGAGTACCTGAAACAGGTCGGCAAGGTACCCGGGCTCACCGCCGACCAGGAGGCCGAACTGGTCAAGCGGATCGAGGCGGGCCTGGTCGCCGAGCATAAGCTGGCGGAGGGCAGCGACCGGCTCACCGCGGGCGAGCGCGTCGACCTGGAGTGGGTCGCCGAGCTCGGTACCCGGGCCAGGAACCATCTGCTCGAGGCCAACCTGCGGCTGGTGGTGGCGGTAGCCAACCGCTTCACCGGCCGCGGCCTGCCGTTCCTTGACCTGATCCAGGAGGGAAACCTGGGCCTGATCCAGGCGGTCGAGCACTTCGACTCCGCCAAGGGCTACCGGTTCGCCACGTACGCCACCTGGTGGATCCGGCAGGCGGTCATCCGGGCGCTGGCCGGCCAGCCGCCGCCTCAGGCCGGGAAGCCGCCCGGCGGGGAAGCGCCCGGCGGGGAAGCGCCCGGCGGGGAACCGCCCGGCGGACCGGGGCGGTGAGCGGGCTGCGGGTGGCCGTGGCAGGCAGCGGCTCGTCTTCGGCTGCGAGCTGACCGGGTACGAGGCCGGCCCGGACGGCGTCCGGCTGTGTTGTTCTGGCTCTACCGCCGGATGACCGGCACGCGCGCCTGAGGCAAGCGCGGTCGCCGAGGGCCTGCAGGCTCCTTACTTGCCGCTCACCTGCTCTACCGACGGGCGGACCTTCTGCATCGCGCTGGCCAGGGCGGTGGAGTTCATCGTCGGCGAGACGACCTCGCCGAAGCTGTCGTTGTCGAACCAGGCGCACATGGCCACGCTGTTCGACCCGGTGCCGTCCTGGACGCACGCCGCCTTACCGCCCAGAGCGCCCGCGCTCACGACCCTGGCCCCGTGGAACTGCTGGGTGAAGCTGGTGATCGAGGCGGCCGGGTCGGCGTTGGCCAGGTGACCGCCGATGAACATGATGATCTGTGCGGTGTTGCCGGCCGCGGAGTTACCCGACTCGTAGACCCCCGACTTCACATTGCTGGCCTGGCCCGAGCTCATGCTGATGACCTTCTGCCGCAGCGCGGCCACGTCGGCCTGGTGTTCCAGGTCCACGGTGCGCGCGTAGGCGCCGATCTTGTCCGGGATGCCCATGACGTGCGCGGGGCCGCTGTGCGACGGGAACTCGAACTTGACGATGCCCGCGATCGCGGCCGCGGCCACCACGATCACGCCGCCCAGGCCCAGCCAGAGACGGTGATCGTTGCTGCCGCCGCGGCGACGGCCGATCCGCCGCTTGGCCGCGGCCAGTTTGGCGTCCGCGCGCTCGAACTCGGCTTCCCGGTCGCCGAACAGGCCGGTGTATTCCTCGTCCGCGTCGTCCCGCCAGAAGTCCTGGTACGAGTCGAGGTGGTCGTCGACCGGGGGCTGGGCGGGCCAGGAGGAGGTGATCTCCGGGCCGTCCAGGCCATGGCCCGGGCGCACTGTCGCGGTTCGCGGACGGCTCACGCTCGGAGACTTCGGGACGGTCAGGGCCTGGGTCGCCGCCGACGCCCCGGGAGCGCTCGGGGGGGTTGTCCCCTCCGGAGCCAGCAGAGTCCCACGCGAGCTGGCGGCGGCAGCGGCGGGTTCGCGCAGGGCGTCAACCCGGGTGCCGCCGGGCGGGGTGAGCAGGCCGACGGGCGCGGCCGGGGCGCTGAGGAAGCCGGCGCCCGAGGCCGCCGGACCCTGCTGGGGGCGTCCGGCGCTCATCTGCGGGCCCTGCGGGGTCTTCGGGCCCGAGCCATCCCGGCGGGGCTGGCCGTAACCCGGGGCCCGGTCCGGCGCATAGCCGGACTGCTGGCCGAACGCGGGACCTGACGGCTCCGCCCGCCGCTGGGGGGCACTGCCGGGACCCTGCGGGCCGCCGGGCGCCTGGGGGTACGCGGGGGCGCTGCGCCGCAGCTCCTGGAACCAGGATTCGTCGTCGAGCGGCTCGTCGTAGCCGCGCTCGCCCGGCTCCGGGTCGTCGTAGCGCAGCTCGCCGTAGGTCATGCCTGCTAGCCGCGGGTCACGCGAGCGCCAGTTGCGCGTGTCGTCCACGGCCCGATCGTCCAGGCGCGGGTTGTCGTACCACTGCTCCGGATAGGCAGTGTTTTCTCCCGGGGGACGACCTCCCGGGGACCCCCCGCTCGGGGGGACTACCCGTCCCCCCGAACCTCCCTGGCCGGTGTCGGGCAGCGCCTCCTGGGCGCCGGTCACCGGCCAGATGTCGTGGCCGCCGCCGGACGGCGGCGCGGCCGGCTGCGGCTGATAGCCCGAACCTGAGTATCCAGGCGCCTGGTACGCGGACCCCTGGCTGGCCGGAGGGGCCGGAGGGGAGGAGTCGCGGACCTGGGGTACGTGGTACCCGGGGACGCTGCCGCCGGATGGGCCCGACGCCCGGTAGCCGGTTCCGCCGAAGTCCCTCGGCGCCCCGGCGTTCCCGTGACTGGCCCCGTAGCTGGCGGGGAACGCGGGACTGCCGTACGGGGCCTTCGGGCCCTCGTAGGACGGGTCGGAGTAACCAGGGTCGCCGTAGCCGAAGTCGTCCATGGCCGGCTGCTGATAGGCGGGGCCTGTGCCGTAGGCCGATTCGAGCACCTCGCGGGACTCCGGGTCTAGCTGCCGGAAGCCGTAGGGCCAGGAGATCTCGGGTCCGAACGGCACGTCACGCCGTCCCGACCCCGGGCCGTCCTGCGGTTCGCTTCTCGCCCCCGATCCGTAGCGGCCCTGGTTGCTCAGGGCCTCATCGGAATGGGGACGCTGCGCCGATGGCCAGCCACCGCCATCGTTAGCGGGCGAACCGCTCCTCATATACCGGGTCACTCCCCTGTTGTTCTGTCGTACAGCAGGTCAATGATCTCTAGCATCATCGCGACAAACGAGACACTCTGCTACCTACTTGAACAATTTGCGAGGTCACGCGGTCGTGATGAAGACACACGCTACTGCGCGACCGCCCTCGGCATGGTGAATTCCCCGCTTTACGGCAAGTCGCGCCGTCGCTCGTTTGCCCAGGGTAAGTGCTATGTCACACTAAGTAATATCTGTGCGCAGGGGCAGAAACCGGGCATCTTGCGGACGCATACTGGGCAGTACGCAGCCGCCACCCCGGCTCTGAGCAGGCCGCACGGCAGGCCCCGCGCCGTCGGCGGAAAGCCGTCGGCCGGCCCTTGACGGCAGGTAACACCGGCGTACGATGGCGGTATCCTGCCGACAGTATACAAAGTGTTTGATGGGTTGCGAGCGCGCCGTGCATCATGAGCTCACTGTCTGGTCCCGCGGGATCATCATGGACAAGGAGGCGCGCGACGTCTCCACCTGCATCGCCACCGCCGCCCGCAAGCTCGGCTACCACGCCGAGAACGTGAGCGACTACGTGGACGACCCGGACCGCACCAACTGCCTGGTGCGCCGGTACGCGCGATTCGCCGACCATCCGATCCTCGACCGGTTTATCTACGAGAACCCCCACCCCGACTGGGTGGTGCTGGTCGAGGAAACGATCATCAAGGCGGTCAACTTCTTCCGCGGCACGCCGCCCGCCAGCGGCGTGCTGGTCATCAACTCCGCCCGCGACCCCCGGTACCTGCTGAAGTTCCTGCCCGAACCCATGCTGGCCAAGCTGGGAAAGCTCGTCGTGGTCGACGCGACCGGGCTGGCCGAGCAGCGCGGCAGCAGCCCGTGGATGTTCGTCCGCGACCTGTCCGAGCTGGCCTTCGACCGGATGTCCACGGAGGGCGCGGTGGAACGGCTGGCCATCGGCCGGGGCATCGCCGCGCCGCTGATCGGCGCGCTGGTGGCGGCGACCGGCGTGCTGCCGGTCGACGCACTGGCCGAAGTGGTGGCCGACCGCGACGCCATGCTCCGCGGCGCCGGCCAGCACGCGGCCATCCAGTACGCCGCCGCCTGAACCCGGGAGATCTTATGTCCGTGCGCGGGACCCACATACCCGAACACCTCAGGCTGCCCATCGCGGGCGTCACGCCGCCGCCCACGGAAAAGGACGGCCAGCGGCTGTTCCCGACCGGCAACTTCCGCTTCTACCGGCCGGTGTACCGGGACAAGACGCCGCCGTGCAACCACGCCTGCCCGACCGGCGAGCAGATCCAGAAGTACCTGGACCACGTCAAGCACGACCGCTACCTGGACGGCTACCTCACCATCTGCGAGGACAACCCCATGCCCTCGGTCACCGGCCGGGTCTGCTACCACCCCTGCGAAACGGCCTGCAACCGGGCCGCGCACGACGAGCCGATCGGCATCCGCGGGGTGGAGCGATTCCTCGGCGACTTCGGCCTGAAGCTCGCGGAAAACCCGGTCAAGCAGGATCTCCCCCCGCTGAACGGCAAGACCGTGGCGATCGTGGGCTCGGGCCCCGGCGGCCTCGGCTGCGCCTACCACCTGCGCCGCAGGGGCTACGCCAGCGTCATCTTCGAGGCTCTGGACCAGCCCGGGGGGATGCTGCGGGCCGGCATCCCCGCCTGGCACCTGCCCGGGGAGATCCTGGACGCCGAGATCGCCAAGCTGCTGGACCTGGGCGGCATCGAAATCCGCTGCGGCGTCCGCGTCGGCACCCCGGAGGGCCCGTCCCTGGACGACCTCGCCCGCGATCACGACGCGGTCTTCCTCGCCCTCGGCCAGGACGTCGGCCGCCGCCTCGACGCCGAGGGCGGCCAGGCCCGGGGCGTGATCGGCGCGCTCGAGTTCCTCCGCGAGACCGGCCTGGGCCGGCCGGTGCAGGTCGGCCGGGACGTGCTCGTCGTCGGCGGGGGCAACACGGCCTCCGACGCGGCCAGGTCGGCGATCAGGCTGGGCGGCGGCCGGGCGACGATCGTGTCCCTGGAGGCCGAGGACGAACTGCTGATCGTGCCCGAGGACCTGGTCCAGGCCCGCGACGAGGGCGTGCTCTTCCGGCCCGGCACCGCCCTGGTCAGGGTGCTGGCCGACGAGGACGGCGCCGTCCGCGGCGCGGTCCTGGGCCGGGCCGCCCTGCACCGCGACGAGCACGGCGCGGTGACGCCCCGGCTGGTCGCCGGCACCGAGTCCGAGGTGCCCTGCGACACGATCCTGGTCGCCATCGGCCAGGTGCAGGTGCTCGACTGGCTGCCCGCGGACTGCGCCGAACGCGGCCTGGTCAAGGCCGACGACTACGGCCGCATGCCGCACCCCAGCGGCATGGTCTTCACTGGCGGCGACGTGGTGCGCGGACCGTCCATGGTGGTGGACGCGCTCGGCGACGGCAAGCGCGCGGCCCGGGACATCGACCGGGTGCTCAGCGCCGAGCCGCTGCGCCCGGAAGACCCGGTCGAGGTCATGCCGTACGAGAAGCTGAACACCGCCTACTTCCGGCACGCGCCGCGCACCGAGGCCCCGCTGGCCGCCGCCGAGACCCGCCGCGCCAGCCAGGTCACCGAGGTCACCCTGGCCTACAGCCGGGAGCAGGCACTCGCCGAGGCGGACCGCTGCATGTCCTGCGGCGTCTGCAACGGCTGCGACAACTGCTACATCGTGTGCCCCGACGTCAGCGTGCTGCGGGACGCGCGGCAGAACGGGCACTACTCCATCCGCACCCACTACTGCAAAGGCTGCCTGGTCTGCGTGCAAGAATGCCCCACCGGCTGCCTGGAGCGGGTGCCGGAGCTCGACTTCGACGACCCGGGCGACGTGGTCCGGATGGAGACCGCGTTCGCGCCGTACGACGGCGCCCACGCCGAGCAGGCGCCGTTCACCCGCCAGCTCATCGAGGACGCGATCGCCGAGTACGACAGATCAAGATCAATGAGGCCGAACGGGCCGGGTGATTCGCCATGACCTCCGTACATGCGGACATGGGCATGCCGCCGCGGCTGCAGCGGGCCATCCGGACCCCGGAGGGAGAGAGGTTCCTGCGCGATCTGGCAGGCACCCGGGTGCGGCAGAACGGGTGCGCGGCGGCCGCCTACGCGGCGCTGTACGCCAACGTGGACGTGATCACCGCGTACCCGATCCGGCCGTACACGGCGATCATGATGAACCTGGCGCAGTTCGTCGCGGACGGGATCCTCGACGCCGAGTACATCCACGCGGACGGGGAGCACTCGCAGTTCTCCGCCGCGTTCGGCGCGGGCTCCTGCGGTGCCCGGGCCTACACCGGCTCCTCCGGGGTCGGCGTGACCTACGGCTACGAGATGTACTCGATCATCTCCGGGGCGCGCATCCCGATCCAGATGGCGATCGCCGACCGGACCCTGGACCCGCCCGGCGACTTCGGCTCGGAGCACACCGACGCCCTGTGCACCAGGGACATGGGCTGGCTGATGGGCTGGGCCGCGACCCCGCAGGAGGTCTTCGACAAGTCGCTGCTCGGCTACGCGATCGGCGAGGACCCGCGGGTGCTGCTGCCGCAGATGGTGGTGCAGGACGGCTACTTCGTGTCGCACATCGCGGGCGAGGTGGAGATGCCATCGGCCGAACAGGTCGACGAGTTCCTGCCCCCGTACCAGCTGCCGTTCCCGCTGGACCCGCGACGCCCCGTGTCGCACGGCCCGCAGATCCACCCCCAGCAGGGTCCGCCGCTGCAACTGGAGCGGGCCCGGGCGATGGAGGACGCGATACCGGTGATCCGGGAGAAGACCGACGAGTTCGCCCGGGTCTTCGGCCGCCAG
>Ga0070699_100005066_pt1 | contig 11600 bp, 13 predicted proteins | sample KBSK1503metaG_FD_65473 | JGI IMG/M metagenome (GOLD analysis project Ga0070699, IMG submission 65473) | Corn, switchgrass and miscanthus rhizosphere microbial communities from Kellogg Biological Station, Michigan, USA - KBS K1-50-3 metaG | ecosystem: Host-associated > Plants > Roots >...
AACTGGTCAACGCAGCCAAAGCTGCGGCTGTGAAAAGGATCGTTCACATCAGTATCGCCAACCCGTCAGCGGATTCACATCTCCCCTATTACTGGGGCAAGGCAGCCAATGAAAAAGCAGTAATAGATTCTGGCTTGTCTTACGCAATCTTACGTCCCGCTGTTTTGGTTGGTGGTGGAGAAGATATTCTCATCAACAACATTGCCTTCCTACTACGGCACTTCCCCGTCTTTTTTATTCCGGGCGATGGTTCATATGGAATTCAACCCATCTACATCGAGGATTTAGCCGATCTGGCAGTGGAAGGTGTTTACAGTAAAGAGAATTATGTGATCGATGCTGTTGGCCCTGACTGTTATAAGTTCAAGGACATGGTGGCAATGATCGGAGAAAGAATCGGCGCAAAACGATTATTGATCTCCATCCCCCCGCGTTTGGCATTGCTCGCATCCCAGTTCTTGAGTCTCTTCGTCAAAGATGTGATTCTCACACCCGAAGAAGTGGACGGCCTCAGAGCAAATCTACTTGTCTCCAAGCAACCAGCTCGCGCTAAAACTGCCTTCAAAGATTGGCTGGAAGCAAATAAAAATACCATCGGAACAAAATACGCATCTGAGTTGAAAAGACATTATGCGTGATGAAGAAACAAGGCAGCAACATGTCATCCTTTTTGATGGCGTATGCAATTTGTGCAACAGTTCGGTGATTTTCATACTCAAGTATGAAAAAGACCTCGTCTTTCGGTTTGCGTCTATTCAGTCAGAAGTTGGAAAAGAGTTATTAGCCTGGTGTGGATTGCCAGATAATTTCAGCGATGCTGTAATCTACATTGAGAATGGAAAAATTCATCAAGGCTCAACCGCTGCACTTAAAATCGGGCAGAGACTAAAGTTCCCCTGGTCGCTTATTTCTTCGGCAGGTTTGCTGATCCCAAAATTAATCCGTGATTGGGTCTATCGACAGATTGGGACACATCGCTATCAATGGTTTGGGAAACGAGATGTATGTATGATTCCGACAAAAGAATTGAAGACAAGGTTTTACGATTAAACAAAAACGCTCCCCATTGGGGCTTAGCCCTAACGGAAGCAATTATTAGATCTCTTGTGAAAGTATTTTAGACACGAATTTATTCAGAAAAATCCACGCGAATTCGTGACATCGTACCTGAAGGTAAATCCATAGCTAAGAACTTGACCGGCTCTTAGGATTGCAGACTTATGTAAGAGGTCTATTATCCTATCTCCACCACGCCATTACACTTGGGGCTATCCATACACCCATAATACTTCTTCCCGGCGTTCGCTCCTTCGCGGTGGATTCGCAGGACCATCATCCGGCCGCAGACGGGGCACATTGGGACTGAATCAGTTTTGGACGACGCGCGCAGCGGAGCGGTCTCCCTCACTTTCATGATCGCGAGTTGGAATAGTTCCGCCACATCCCGCTGCACATAACTTTGACTCGAGGGGACGTGGACAAGCGGCAATCCGGCATCCAGAAACAAGTCCTCCATAAATTGATCGGCTTCCCGTGTTTCATTTTTTGTAACGGGTTTCACCAACTCAACGCCAATTACCGGCTTGAGGGTCTTGGGGTCGCACAACAGAAAATCCACATGTTTGCGAAAAATCTTGTTGAAGAAATGCACATTTTCATTTGGGCGCACAATATAAAAGATATCGTTCATCCCCACTTTGGGGCAGATGATATAGCGGTTTCCCACCATCTCCTGCAATGTACGCAGCAAAGCCAGCTCGGTCGTGGACATAAACGTCTCACGCAGGCGGTATGGCAGACGATCAGGATCTTTGATGGGTTTCAGCGTTGTCATGTGGTGGACTTGCCTCGCGTCAATTTCAGGACTTTTGACCTGAGTGCGGCGTTAACCGCCAGACCCTCTCCGTGAGTATGGCCCTCTTCGCCGCTCCACGAACCGAAGAAGCCACCTGCCTCGCGAAAGATCGGCGGCCAGGGCGCGACATCCCAAATTTGGATTTCAGGGTCAATATAGATTTCTGCACGCCCGGTAGCGACCATGTGATAGCCATACGCATCGCTCCAGCCACGCCCGAAGAAACATTCCTTGTGCAAACTTTCAAAGACATCCAACCTCTTTTTTGTGCGGAAACCTGACCAACTTGTATAACAAAACACCGCTTCCTTGAGTTTGGATACGTCTGAGACGTGGACGCGTTTGCCGTTGCACCATGCGCCGAGTCCATCGGCCGCGCAGAGAATTTCATCCAGCGCCGGGAAACATACTGCACCTACACGCGAGATGCCTTCGATTTCCAATCCGATTAGGACTGAATAAAACGGCACGCCCTTGATAAAAGCTTTGGTTCCGTCAATCGGGTCTACGATCCAGCGAAATGGATTCCCTTCACCCGCCAGCTCCCCATATTCCTCTCCCACGATCGCGTGGTTTGGATAATTCTTCTCGATCTCACCACGGATAAATTCCTCCGTAGCGCGGTCAGCGGCAGTGACAGGCGATTCGTCTGATTTCAAATCGTGCTGAATCCCTTTGTTGAAATAGCTCAAGCTGATACGCCCGGCGCGGTAGGCAAGTTGTTTCGCAAAGTTGAGGTAGGGTTGGATGTTCATGAACGAAATTCATCAAAAAAATTATCGTCAATCTCATAGGCTTTCTTCGGTCTTAAGCCTAATTCAAGTTGCTCGAACATATCGATCAACTTTTCCCCATCAACCAACTCAATCGGTGGAACGCCATCTCGAACTGCTTCCTTTCTTGCGTCGGCTGTGAATCCGCCAGTAGTCAATATTATTCCCTTATCTGCCCTTCCCATCATTGCGCCACGAAAATCTCTAACCTGAGATGGGTTAACAGAACCGGAATATCTTTTGCACTGAAAAAGAACTTTGAAACTTACAAAGGCATTTACCTGAAGAATACCAATTCCATCCAAACCGCCATCACCGCTCTTTCCCGTAATTTGAACTTTCTCAAATCCAGATTCACGCAGCAATCTTTGGCAAAGTCTTTCAAAACCCTCGGGCGGTAAATCCAAAAGAGTCGTAAGTAAGGTTGATCTATGATCTTCAGGCGTAACTATTTCATCTTCTGTTACCTTTTCGATCTTGGTCTTTTTTCTTTCTGCTACAAAAGGCTTATGAATTTGATTGAACAGTTCCAAGGCTTGTTCAGCAGTTAACGATGTAACTCTACCTCTTTCTGTAAGACTCCAAACACCCCTCGTTGAAGAGTCTATTAACCCTGCTTTTACTAAATAAAACCTAGCCCAATTTACTTTATTACTAAATCTTGATTGTCCACTTGGTATTTGTTGGTTTCTTTCTTCGTCACTTAACTTCAATTGAGTTGCTACAACTTCCTCAACTTCTTCGGGACGTCCAGATCCACCCAATTCAAGCAGCGCATTAATAACTGGTTGAAAATATCGAACAAACTGAGGACCTTTTTGTTGATTTGAATTCATAATTTACCTTCCACCATAACATTCAATAATTTTACTTCCTCATCTTCAGTCTGTACCTCTCCATCCAGCCATGCCATACGGAGACGAGTGAGAATTTCCTTATATTGAGGCCCTGGAGCCAGGCCACTTTGCTGTAATGTATAACCCGATGTGTAGGGTTTGATGGTTCGCCAAAGGGTGAGATACTCCAATAGCGACTCATGTTTTGTTACGAGATACACTGCATACACAGACAGTAGTGAGATCCCATCGAGATAAAACGTCCACTGGCTGGGTTTCCAATCTTTGACGGATGGTAGTTCTTTGATCAAAGAAGAACCGCCACGCGCGGCTTTGGTCAATAACACCGGGAAACCCAATCGTTGGGCAACGGCATCTATATCAACAACTGGGAGGTTCAATAAATACAAAACCCATCCTAGCGTTTGGCGAAAGGACAATATATCTGGCACTACAAAATCGCCGAATCCATCTTCCGCTTTATCCACCATGGCAGCTAACCTTCCACTATCTGCCATGCGCAACGGAGGATGCACGATTGCCAATACGTTTAACTCGTTCAACATTTCCAATATCGTGGTGGGATGTCCCTCTTCAAAGATCAAATCAAACTCATGGCGTATGCGCTCCCCACTCAACTGCGCAAGCACTTTGCGCGCTTCATCGTTGACCAGTTTCAATGTCTCTGGTGCAATTTCAAATTCATAACGGCCAGCATAGCGGACAGCTCGAAAAATTCTGGTTGGGTCATCGACAAAAGATTTATTATGCAAAACGCGGATCAGCTTTCCGCCTAGATCCAATTGTCCATCCAATGGGTCGTATAAATTTCCGAAGTTGTCTCCGTCCAACCGAACTGCCATGGCGTTGATGGAGAAATCGCGGCGTCTCAGGTCATCGTCAATATTGGAGCGTTTTACTGTTGGCAACGCGCCAGGATACTCATAGGTCTCGGAGCGGGCCGAGATCAGGTCAAAGGAAAGAGGCGTATCCGAAATCTGAAAAGCGGGAACTTTCAGTCGTTTATAGGTCGATTCGTTCAACATCCAGGTGGCACTTCCAAAGCGGGAATGAACGAGAATCTTCCCACCAAACTTTCTTACGATATATTCGGCAAATTCCGCGCTGTTGCCCTCCAGCACCAGGTCGAAATCCTTGACGGGCCTTCCGACCAGAATGTCTCTCACCACGCCACCAACCAGATAGAGCGGTATCCTCAACATGGAAGCCTGATACGCCAGCAGATGCAATACTTCCAACCGCGAGCTATCCAATGTCCGTTCCAGGAGGCTGGAGAGATTTCGTCCCATGCAGATATTGTAGCAGAGAAAACCAAGACCCATTTCTGGCAGGATGATTTCAAATATCTCCGGTCAGGCATGGTTGAAAAAAGAAAATCGTGTATAATCGCGGCATGCTCTTGAACCCGCTCCCGTCCCCTAGGAACACACACCAAACCTGGTCTGGATAAGGTTCGATTCACTACGTCAACCGACGGCTCCCAGACTCTGGTGAGCCGTTTTTTATTGGATGGGAAACCCGTTCACTCCTAGCTGAAAGCTGATACAGCGTTATGGATATCAAACAGCTCACCGATGAAATGAATCGCTTCGTCCGCTCGAAAGGCTGGTACGAGGAAAACAGCAAACGTCCGCAGACGCCACGTAATCTTTCAATCTCATTGGCATTGGAAGCCGCCGAAATTCTCGAACATTTTCAATGGCGCGATGAGATCAAAGATAAGGAAGAGTTCGCCAGCGAACTCGCAGATGTGGGTCTATATTTACTGGAGTTGGCATCGGTCACAGGAATTAATTTGGAAGAGGCGATGCTGAAGAAATTGGAAATCAATCAAACCAGAGAATGGGATGTAGATTGAAGAAACACAGGTGGTCGAGTAGGGCGAAGCCCGTATCGAGACCCACCAATAATTGAGATAATTTTACTTATAAGGTGGTCTCGATATGCTTCTCGCTATCGCTCGAAGCTACTCGACCACCAAATTTGGAATGATTATGAACATATCTGTATTCGGTGGTTCACAACCCAAGGAAGGCGACGCGGCTTACGCAGAGGCACAGGAACTCGGGAGCCTGTTAGCTCAACGCGGACATACTGTCCTCACCGGCGGTTACATCGGCGTGATGGAGGCCGTCTCGCGCGGCGCGTACGAAGCTGGCGGACATGTTATTGGCGTCACCTGCAAAGAGATCGAACGCTGGCGCCCCATTGGTGCCAATCAATGGGTGAAAGAGGAACGCAAGGAAGAAACACTGCTGGAACGAATACATACCCTCATCCACGCAAGCGATGCAGCCATCGCTCTCCCCGGCGGAGGTGGCACATTAGCCGAAATCGCTTTACTGTGGAACTTAATGGGCGTGGAGTCTGTGCACCGGAGGCCGCTTATACTGGTCGGGCGTGGTTGGCAGTCCACATTCGATCAGTTCTTCAGAGAATTTGACGCTTACATAACTGCACCTCAACGCAACTTATTGCATTTCGCGAGTGATGTGAAAACTGCCGTAAAATTATTAGAATAATCTGGTGGTCGAGTAGTCCCGAGCGGTTTTCGAGGGACGTATCGAGACCACTTATAAAGAATAAAAATAATTGTCATTTGTTGGCCTCGATACAAGCGAGAAGAACACTCGCCCTACTCGACCAACGGGGCATAAAACAAATTGAGGAAAAATGGCTGAAGAAAAATTAACCACCCGCGCAGAAGACTTTGCAGAATGGTACAACCAATTGGTCTTGAGATCAGACTTGGCCGATTACGCCCCCGTGCGCGGCTGCATGGTCGTTAAGCCTTATGGCTGGGCGCTCTGGGAAAATATCAAATCCTGGCTCGATGCCGAATTTAAGAAGACCGGTCACGTCAACGCGGCGTTTCCCACTTTGATTCCTCTTTCGTTCTTTGAAAAGGAAAAGGAACACGTAGAAGGCTTCGCTCCTGAACTTGCAGTGGTCACCCACGGCGGTGGCGAAGAGTTGGAAGAAAAACTAGCTGTACGTCCCACGTCTGAAACCATCTTCGGTTACATGTATTCCAAATGGATCAAATCGTGGCGCGACCTACCCATTTTGATCGTGCAGTGGGGCTCTGTGCTGCGCTGGGAATTGCGTACCAGACTGTTCCTGCGTACGGCTGAATTCTATTGGCATGAAGGCCACACCGCTCACGCCAGCGCCGAGGAAGCCAAAGAGGAAATGTACCGCATTCTCGATATTTACGAACGCTTCTGCCTCGAGGAGGCTGCCATCCCTGCCATCATAGGGACTAAGAGCGAAACCGAACGCTTCGCAGGCGCGCACACCACTACATCCATTGAAGCGATGATGTGGGATAAGCGTGCGTTGCAATCCGGCACGTCGCACTATTTCAGCACCAACTTTGCGAAGGCGTTCGATATCCAATTCCTTAATAAGGACAATTCTCTGCAATACGCCGAAACGACTTCGTGGGCAATCTCTTCCCGTATCATCGGCGCGATCATCATGGTGCATGGTGATGATCAGGGACTCATCCTGCCTCCTCGTCTGGCTCCCATTCAAGCGGTCATCGTTCCCATTTACAAAAATGATGCCGAGAAGAGCAAAGTCATGGAAGTGGCAGACCGCGTCTTTACGGAGCTTAAGTCGACAGGCATCCGCGTCAAAATGGATGATCGTGACAACGTCAGTTCAGGATTCAAATTCAACGATTGGGAGATGCGCGGCGTTCCTGTCCGCCTGGAGATTGGGCCCAAGGATGTCGAAAAAGGATCCGTTGCCCTCGCCCGCCGTGACCGTCCCGGCCGCGAAGGCAAATCCTTCGTCTCACAAACGGATCTCGCGTCGACTGTGGCTGGGCTGCTCGTCGAAATACAGGATGCCCTCCTCAAGCGCGCCACCGAATTCCGGGATGCCAATATCCATGATGTAAAGACCTATGATGAGCTCAAGGAAGTTGTGAAAGATGGTTGGGCATTCGCCTACTGGTGTGAGTCCAAAGAATGCGAAACCAAAGTCAAAGAAGAAACCAGGGCCACCACACGCAATATTCCTTTCAACCAACCCGAACAGGAAGGCACCTGCATCGTCTGCGGCAAGCCTTCCAAACGCAAAGTCTATTTTGCAAAGGCATACTAGGAATACGGGACACAGAGTAGCTGTGTCCCGTATTCATTTCTGATGAAATTAGAGGCACTCTAAGATGAGGATTGATCCAAGGGTCTATCGTCAAAGCCGTGAAGCTTTACTAACAAAGATAACTGAAGAGCTTGCAAGTGATGAAAGATTTCTTGCGGCGTGGCTGACGGGGAGTTACAGTAGAGGCGATGCAGATGATGTAAGCGATTTGGATATTCAAGTAGTAGTTAAGGAATCTTATAGCGCACTACTGTGTGCAAAACGGCAACAGGTAAGTCACACAACAACTGCAGAGCGCTTGGCACTGTTCAGCAAATTTGGCAAACCTGCACTCATTCATGAGAATAATCATAACGCTCCCAAAAACGGTACATTCACTTTTGTGCTGTATTCAGAGTCTGCTCTTACGGTGGATTGGGTTATGATTCCACAAACCAATGCAGAAAGGTCCTTGGAATCCATATTATTATTTGATAAAGGCAATCTGCCTATTTCTACTCCGCCTGCCCCTGAAGAATTGGAAGCGAGTAAAAAGACTGTATCAGAGATTTGGGCCTTCTTCTGGATGATGATCGCGGTCACAGTGAAATACGTCATTCGTGGCGATCTTGTATTTGTGCAAAATTGGCTTGAGCAGTTGCATGGCATAATTCGAGAAATAGAAAGACGAATTGAAAGACTTACCTGGCAACAAGTTTATACGCGCGGTTCGATTAGTCAACTTCAACCAACCCGCGAAAAACAGATACAATCCATCCGTCAACTGGTTGTCAGAATGCAACAACTTCAACCCAAAGTAGCTGAGTTTACAGAATCAGAACCTTTGATGCCATTGGCAGAAATCGAAACCTTACTTTCCCTCGCGAACAAATAATGCCTGCGATTGATTTAGCCCGCCTCAAAAAACAAACTGCCCGCCTCGCTGATCTCTTCGACCAGCCTCCTGCCTTCCTGCGTGAACACCGCGAGATATTGGATCATTATGTTAATCACACGCTCCGAAGTCTGGGCGTAGCCCCCTCATCAGTTCTGCCCACGTATCGAACCCCCGCCGTTGTACTTCGGCAAATTGAAAATGAATTAAGCCCAATCGCAGCAAGGCAACCGATCCAGGCGTTGGAACTGGCTGATGCACTCTGGGATGAAGGCTGGCTCGAAACCCGCCTGCTTGCTGCATTTTTGCTGGGGCGCATACCCCCTCAAGAAGAAAGACTATTGGCCCGCCTCACCGCCTGGACCCAGGCCGTGCGTGATCCCAGCGTCCGTGCCGCGTTGTTAACCACCAGCCTCACGCGGCTACGGAAAGAGACACCTGAACTGTTTCTTATCCTCGTCAAGGAATGGCTGTATCCAACGCGCAAAAAGATGTGGTCCAATGGGATCCAAGCGCTTGTTCCACTGGTTTCCTCCAATGAGTTCGACAACCTGCCCCCCATATTTGAAATCGTAAGTCCTATTCTCAAAGCCTCACCTGCCGCATTACAATTCGATATACAGGAACTGCTCATCACCTTGTATAAAAAATCACCTGATGAAACACTCTACTTCATCCAACAGGTGCTTGAGAGTACAAAGAGTGAGCTTCCTGCAATCTCGTTGAGGCGCATGCTACCCGATATGCCACAGGATTTTCAAACAAATCTACGCGAGATTCTTCGTAACCAGACTGAATAGAAAGGATCATCCATGATAAACATCACTATCGCCAGAGGCATTTTTGGGGCAGTCCTTTTATTCCTGGGGCGTGAATTGAATTTTGTCTTTGCGGCCGGTATCGCCGCCTTGTTTGGTTACCGAGTTGTCTCACATCTACCCGCCAGTTGGCCCAGCTGGGCCGATACTGCTTTTATTGTTGGCCTTGCCCTTATCGCTGCGGCCATTCCGCTGATCAATGAAAAAATTGGCTATTATCTTTCCGGCTTCCTCGGCGGCGGGTATTTCCTTGTTGAATATTTTGCGCCCGGCGGAACCAATATTCCCCTTATCCCATTCTTTGTGGGTTCTGTCATTGGCGCGTTCGTCATGGGGTTTTTCACCGAATGGGCCATGATGATCATCTCCAGCATTGTGGGTGCATACTTTGTCATTGACCTATTCACATTGAGGCGTGAAACGGAAATGATGATTAGCGGAGGTCTGTTCCTCCTGGGAGCGTTGGTGCAAGTGATTCTTTGGCGCATGCAAAAATACGCAGGTCAGTAGTTCAATCCATGCTCGATAACAGCCGTCTACTCTACATTCATGGCTCTGAGAGCGATAGTAACAGCGGCAAGGCGCGCCTTTTCCGTGAATGGTTTCCGGGTATGCTCACCCCTGATTTCACCTGCTCCTTCGAGGAACGCATGGCCAAACTTCGAGCCATTCTTACAGATGTAACAAGCTGGACTTTAATCGGCTCTTCCTACGGTGGCCTGATGGGGACCATGTTCACACTGGACCATGAACCTCAGGTACGCAAACTGCTTCTATTAGCCCCAGCCCTGATATTGAACCCACTCGCCTCACTTCCCGACCCGAAACCTGTTTCTGTTCCAACGATCATTATCCACGAAACACTTGATGACGTTGTCCCGCCTGACCCCGTCTGCGAGATTGCCCAGCGACTGTTCACAGACCTCACCTACATCGCCGTGGACGATGGTCATCGCCTGAGTAAAGCCGTCCACGAACTGGATTGGAAAGCCATACTTGAGTAAAGCAATTCTTTAACCCTGCGGAGGTTGAAATGCTGGCGTTCATTAATGCGATTCTTGGGAGTGCCTTGTTGGTCTCCGGACGTAAACTGTTTTGGTTATTCATTGGAGCAGCAGGTTTTGTATCTGGCATACAGTTCACAAACCGTATCTTCCATGGGCCCGAAGTTCAGGCAATCATATGGGGTTTGGTGGTCGGCTTGATCTTCGCGGTACTGGCCATCTTTGCCCAGACCCTGGCCATTGGCATCGCCGGGTTTCTAACAGGTGGATATGTCTTCCTTGCGCTAACCTCCATTGTAGGTTTGGATAGAGGTCCCTTCGCCTGGATAATTTATATAGTCGGTGGAATTATTGGTATTCTATTGGTCACGCTGCTTTTCGATTGGGCTGTCATTACCCTCTCTTCCATGGCTGGCGCCGCGCTGGTTGTACAGGCTTTCAGTTTTCAGCGTATGGTCGGCGGACTATTGTTTTTTCTCCTCTTCTTTGCCGGTGTGATCATTCAAGGTCTGACTCTGCGATATGAGCGAAGCCGCGTACAACAAAATTCAAATTCATAAACAGGTGACCATTTCATGCCTACTCAACAAATCTACTGGCACACCACAGTTCAAATGCCTGATGACTCGCAACTGACACCTCTTCCAGAGGCTGTGGATGTGGCGGTTATCGGCGGCGGGTTTACCGGCCTCAGCGCCGCACGGACTCTGGCCAAGCGTGGCGTAAGGGTTGCCGTCCTCGAAGCAGAGACCATCGGCTGGGGCGCAAGCTCGCGCAACGGTGGCATGACTCTGACGGGCCTCAAACCCTCCATGCGGACAGTGGTCAAGAAATATGGGCGTGATCTGGCTAGAAGACTTTTCCATTGTTCGATTCAGTCAGTTGATACCGTGGAACAGATCGTCAAAGAGGAAGAAATTGATTGCGGCTTTGCCCGCTATGGTCATTTACTCACTGCCAGCAAGCCCACTCATTATGAAGGCTTCAAAGGCGAAGTGGATTTCATGGCCAAGGAATTCAATCATGCCGTGCGGCTCGTGCCTCAAGATCAACTGCGTGATGAAATTGGCTCAGCCAGTTATTATGGCGCGCTGGTGGATGAGGTCAGCGGCGGATTGAACCCAGCCCAGTATGTGACCGGTCTCGCGGCGGCAGCCAAAAAGGCTGGGGCGATATTGTGTGCCCGAGCACGTGTGAACAGCCTCGAGCGTAGAGGGTCGCGGTTTTACATCCAGACCGAAAGAGGGAGCTTAAATGCACAGTCTGTTTTGGTGGGCACATCCGGCTATACAAGCGGCGTCACACA
>Ga0070699_100005068_pt1 | contig 11597 bp, 12 predicted proteins | sample KBSK1503metaG_FD_65473 | JGI IMG/M metagenome (GOLD analysis project Ga0070699, IMG submission 65473) | Corn, switchgrass and miscanthus rhizosphere microbial communities from Kellogg Biological Station, Michigan, USA - KBS K1-50-3 metaG | ecosystem: Host-associated > Plants > Roots >...
CGGGTGCTGGAGACGGGTGAGTTCGAGCGGGTCGGCTCCTCGATGACGCGGCGGGTCGACGTGCGGGTGGTGTCCGCCACCAACGCGGACCTGCACCAGGAGGTCGCCTCGGGCCGCTTCCGGCAGGACCTGCTGTTCCGCATCAACACCATCGAGGTGCGGGTGCCGCCGCTGCGCGAGCGGCGGGAGGACATCCCCGCCCTCGCGCATCACTTCCTGCGCCAGCACACGGGGCGCTACCGCAAGGCGACGCGCGGCTTCAACGAGGCGGCGCTGCGCAGCCTCCTCGAGCACCCGTGGCCCGGCAACGTGCGTGAGCTGGACCACGCGGTCGAGCGCGCGGTGCTGATGGCGCCGGGGCCGGAGATCGGTCCCGCGGACCTCGGCCTGCGCGTGGGCTCGGAAGCGACGGCGCGGCTCGACGAGATGAGCCTGGAAGAGGTGGAGTGCTTCCTCATCCGGAAGGCCCTCGGCCGCTTCGACGGGAACGTGAGCCGCGCCGCCGACGCGCTCGGCCTCTCGCGCAGCGCGCTCTACCGGCGCCTGCAGCGGTACGGCCTGTGACGGGCTGAGACGCCATGGCTGGCCCCGCCCGCCGCCGGAGACGGCTCACCCACGACCGGCGGGTGCTGCTCATGGCGCTGCTCGCCGGCCTTCCCGGCTCCCTTCTCGCCTTCGGCCTGCTCTGGTTCGGGGACCACACGCCGAAGGTCCAGTGGACGTTCACCGTCCTCGTCGTCGCCCTGTGGTGGGGCTTCGCCTTCTCGCTGCAGGACACCGTCGTGCGCCCGCTCCAGACACTGTCGAACCTCCTCGCCGCCCTGCGGGAGGAAGACTTCTCGTTCCGCGCCCGCGGCGGGCGCGAGGACCCGCTCGGCGAGGCGATGAGCGAGGTCAACGCGCTGGCGGAGACGCTGCGCCAGCAGCGCCTGGGCGCGCTCGAGGCGACGGCTCTCCTCCGCAAGGTGATGGAGGAGATCGACGTCGCGGTCTTCGCGTTCGACGGCGAGCACCGGCTGCGGCTGGCGAACCGCGCGGGCCAGCGCCTGCTCGGACGGCCGGAGGAGCAGCTGCTGGGCCGTCTCGCCTCGGAGCTGGGTCTGGCGGAGGGCCTCGACGCGGGGGCGGCTCGCGTCCTCGACCTCTCCTTGCCCGGCGGCGCCGGACGGTGGGAGGCGCGGCGCGGCACGTTCCGCCAGGCCGGGCTGCCGCTGCGGCTCCTCGTGCTCTCCGACGTGAGCCGCGCCCTGCGCGAGGAGGAGCGCCAGGCCTGGCAGCGCCTCATCCGCGTCCTCGGCCACGAGCTCAACAACTCGCTCGCGCCGATCCGCTCCATCGCCGGCAGCCTGGAGGCGCTGGTGGGCCGGGAGCCGCGGCCGGCGGACTGGGACGAGGACATGCGACGGGGGCTCGCCATCATCACCGCGCGCTCGGAGGCCCTGAGCCGCTTCATGGAGGCCTACGCGCGCCTGGCGCGACTGCCTCCGCCGCAGCTCGGCCCGGTGGCCGTCGGCCCCCTCGTCCGCCGAGTCGCCGGCCTCGAGACGCGCGTCAAGGTGACGGTGCGGCCGGGGCCGGAGCTGACCGTCCGCGCCGACGGCGACCAGCTCGAGCAGCTCCTCATCAACCTCGTGCGCAACGCCGCCGACGCCAGCGTGGAATCGGGCGGGTCGGTGGCGATGGGGTGGAGCGCCCCCAACGGCGGCCGCGCGCTCGAGGTGTGGGTGGATGACGACGGGCCCGGGCTGCCCAACACCGCGAACCTGTTCGTGCCGTTCTTCACGACCAAGCCGCAAGGCTCCGGCATCGGCCTCGTCCTGAGCCGGCAGATCGCCGAGGCGCACGGCGGCGTCCTCACGCTCGACAACCGGCGGCCCGGGCCGGGGTGCCGGGCCCACCTGCGCCTTCCGATGTAGAGTGGCGGCATGAGATCCCGGGTCTTCGCCGCCGCCCTCGCTCTTCCTCTCGCCGCCCTCGCCCCTGCCGCGGACGACGTCGCCGCGCGGGCCGCGCGCATCCACCGCGAGGCGATCGTCGTCGACACCCACGAGGACGTGCCCGATGCGCTCGCCGAGAAATGGGCGGACGTGGGGGTGAAGGGCGCCACCAAGCACTTCGACATTCCCCGCGCGAAGGAAGGCGGCCTGACCGCGCCGTTCTTCGCCGCCTACGTCTCCGCGTCGTATGCCGGCGCCGGCGCGGCGCGGGTGGCGCTCGACCGCATCGACATGGTCCAGCGCATCGTGGCCGCGCATCCCGCCGATCTCGCGAGCGCCGCGTCGGTGGCCGAGATCCGCCGGGCGAAGCGGGAGGGCAAGATCGCGATCCTCGTGGGCATCGAGGGAGGCCACGCGATCGAGGACTCGCTGGGCGCCCTCCGCGACTTCCACCGGCTGGGCGTGCGCTACATGACGCTCACCCACACGAACTCCAACCACTGGGCGGACTCGTCCGGCAACTTCTTCGCCCCCCGCTTCGACGCCGAGTCCTATCGCCTCCACCACGGGCTCACCGATTTCGGCCGCACCGTCGTCCGGGAGATGAACCGCATCGGGATGATGGTGGACGTCTCGCACGTCTCCGACGCGACGATCGACGACGTGCTCGAGACGTCGCGCGCCCCCGTGTTCGCGTCCCACTCCTCCTGCCGGGCGCTCGCGAGCCTGCCGCGCAACCTGACCGACGACCACATCCGCCGCATCGGCGCCAAGGGGGGGGTGGTGATGATCAACGTGTCGTCGGTGTTCCTCGACCAGGGCCTGGTCGACGCGGCGCGGGCCGCCCTCGACGCGCTGCAGGAGCCCGCCGAGCGGATCCGCAAGCAATACGAGAGCGATCCCCGGCGGGCGCAGGCCGAGATCGCCAAGCTCATCGACGCCCTGCCCCCCCGGCCCCCGGTGCCCTTCACGAAGGTCGTGGATCACATCGAGCACGTGATGAAGGTGGCGGGGCCGGACGCGGTCGGCCTCGGCACCGACTTCGACGGCATCCCCGATCCTCCCGCGGGTCTGGAGGACGTGTCGAAGCTGCCACGCATCACCGAAGAGCTCCTCCGCCGCGGCCATTCCGAGGAGGAGGTGCGCAAGGTGCTGGGCGAGAACTTCCTCCGCTTCTTCGCGAGGGTGGAGGAGGTGTCCCGCTCCCTCGCCGCGGAGCCGCCGGCCGCCGAGGTGCTCGAAACCCCGAAGAGCTAGGAGAGCCCATGCCGCTGACCTTGACCTCACCGGCTTTCGGTCCGAAGGCCGAAATCCCCGCGGTGCACACCTGCGAAGGCGGCGACACGTCGCCGCCCCTCGAGTGGTCCGGCGTGCCGGCACGGGCCAGGAGCCTCGCCCTGATCGTCGACGATCCCGACGCCCCCGATCCCAAGGCGCCGAAGATGACCTACGTCCACTGGGTGCTCTACGGCATCCCGCCGGCGACGACGCGACTCGCCGAGGGCGCGGCCAAGGGCGGCCTGCCGCCCGGCACGCGGGAAGGGAAGAACGATTGGAAGCGGACCGGCTACGGCGGGCCCTGCCCCCCCATCGGCCGGCACCGGTATTTCTTCAAGCTCTACGCGCTCGACGCCGAGCTGCCCGACCTCGGCGCGCCGACCAAGCCGCAGCTCGAGAAGGCCATGGAAGGCCACGTGATCGAGAAGGCGGAGCTCGTCGGGACCTACGAGAAGAAGAAGAAGAAATAGCGGCTAGCGGCTCAAAAGGTCTTCGACAGGCCGGTCAGGACGGCGGCCCGCGGAGCGAGCTGCATGTCGTTGACGTAGCGGTAGGCCGGCAGCTGCAGGTACCCGTATACCGAGACGCCGCCGGGGACCTCCACGTGCAGCGCCGGCGTGAGGTAGAAGAACGTCATCCCCGTCGAGGGGACGTCCTGCGCCAGGTAGATGCTCCGCGTCTGGTGGAAGAGCTTCCCTTGCAAGGAGGCGCTCAGACGCCCCGCGACCGGCCGGCTGAGGTTGAGCGTCAGGATGGCCGCGTTCCCGAACCGGTAGTCGAGGTCGCTCCGCGTGTTCGCCTGATAGGACGCCGCCGCCGACCATCCCAGGCCCAGCGAAGGGATCTTGCCGGTCTGCTGGAGCGTCCCCACGAACCCCACGGCGCCGCTCCCCGGCTGGAGCGAAGGATCGAGAATGCTGCCGTCGAAGTCGCCGTCGAGGCGGTGGCGGCCGGTGGGAACCTGCACCGCGAACCCGGCCACGAGACGGGGACGCAGCGCAAAGCGGGCGCCGAGAAGCGTGTCGCCGATGCCCTGCGTCGTGTACCGCTGCGTGACACCGAAATGGGCGATCGTGTGCTCGCGACGGGTGTGGAGGGGCAACGAGGCCTCGAGGCTGAGGCGGGAGGTCAGGCCGTAGCCGAGGTCCATCTGGACGAAGCTCTCGCTCGCCTCGATCTCGCGGTGGAAGGCGGGCCAGATCGATCCGTAGGTGAAGGCGACCTTCGGGACGTAGACGTCCCCGACCGCCTGGCTCCCCTGCCGCTTCACGTCTTCGTCGGTGTAGCGAAACGAGAGGTCCAGGCGGAACGCGCCCTTCGCGAGCGTGCCGCTCTGCCCACGAGTGAGGAGCGCGCAGCTCGACGAGTCGCAGGCGGCGGCGGGAGTGGCACGCGCCACCGCCGCGACGGTGGCGAGTCCGAGAACGAGACGCTTGACGACCGGAGTACCCATGCGGCCTTTCAGTGGACGACGATGATGCCCTTGAACTTCAGGTTCGAGGGCTGGAGGGCGTCGTGGAAGGAGCAGATGTAGTTCGCCTTGTCGATCGTGACCGTACCGGTACCGGCGGGATCGATCGTGCCCACCTGGGCCATTTCCGGGCAGTCGCCGTTGCCGACTTCGGGCGCGGATTCGAATCGGTGCGGCACGGCATCCCGATTGATGAACGTGACCGTCACCGGGTGGTTGAGGTGGCTGTCGACGGGATCGACGCCGCCGGCGGTGATGACGACCGTCGGGTCCGTCCGCGGTTGCGACGGGTCGAGCAGACCGCGGGTCGTCACGTCCTGGACGGAGGCGGAGCCGCACGCGCTCAGCAGGACTGCGACCGCCAGGGGCCAGACTCGAGGCACGAACTACGATGCTAGCACCGCCGGCGGGCGCGCCCGAATGCGCTCTCGGGTGCGCGATGGCCCCGCATTTGCAGCTTCGCGTCCTCGCCACGGGAAGAACGCCGTCGCCGGGTTCCAAGTGCTTCGGGACCTTGGGCTTGAGGCGGACGGCCACCGAGCCGCGTGGCCCGCGAGACACAACGGGCGTGGCAACCGGGCCACCGAGCAGCGAGCGGAGCGGGATTCACTCCCGCGAAGCGAGCGGGGGGTCAGGGGGGTGCGCCGCTAGCACCCCCCTGCTCGATGACGAGGAGGACGAGCAGATGAACGTTCAAGTACGGTCCGCATCTCTGCAAGACGGCGTGGCGGTCCTGGCGCTGCTGGAGGAAGTGGGCTACTACCCGGAGCCCATCTCCTTCGCGAAGACGTATCGCAAGACCCTCGCCGATCCTCACTTCCTCGTGCGGGTGGCCGAGGTGGAGGGCAAGATCGTCGGGATGGCGACGCTGTCGATGCGCTGGCAGATCGGCCTCGGCGGCCTGCTCGCCTGCCTCGATGAGCTGGCGGTCGCTCCCGGCCACAAGGGCGTCGATCGCGCCCTGATGCAGGCCACCGTCGGCAAGGCCCGCGGGCTCGGCGCCCGCCGGATCGTGGTGCGAGCCAACGAGGGCACGCCGCCGCCGCGCGCGGCCCAGCTCCGAGCCGCGCAGGAGCGCGCCCACCTCCCCCAGAGCGCCTAGAATAGAGCCGAGAGCCACGGCTGCGAGCGAAGCGGGATTGCTGCGCGCCTCCACTACGTGGAGCCGCGCCAGCGGGACCTCGCTAGCGCTCGATCCACACTCCCGCGGATAATCTCCGCTCGTGGCCCAGAACGAGAGCTTCGACATCGCGGGGCCGGCGGGCCGCCTGGAGGCGATCCTCATGATGCCCGAGGGCCCGCCCGTCGCGGCCGGCGTCGTCTGCCACGCCCACCCTCTCCGCGGCGGAGTCATGCACTTCAAGGTCGTGTTCCGGGCGGCCAAGGCGCTGCAGCAGCACGGCGTGGCCGCCCTCCGCTTCAACTTCCGGGGCGTGGGGCGCAGCGAGGGCACGCACGACGAGGGACGCGGCGAGCAGGACGACGTCGGCGCCGCGCTCGCCGAGATGCGGCGCCGCTTCCCGGCGCTCCCTCTCGTCCTCGGCGGCTTTTCCTTCGGCGCTTGGATGGCCCTCCGAGTGGGCTGCGCCGAACGAGGCGTGCGCGCGCTGTTCGCCCTCGGCTTGCCGGTGATGATGACGGACCTCTCGTTCCTGGAGGCCTGCCGGCCACCTCGTCTCTTCGTCCAGGGAGAGCGCGACGAGTTCGGCGGCGGAGATCGGATGCGGGAGCTGGTCGCGCGCCTGCCCGAGCCAGGCACGCTCGTGATCGTCCCCGGCGCGGATCATTTCTTCGGCGGCCACCTGGACGAGGTGCAGGAGGCGGTGGGGGCGTGGACGGCACGGCGGCCCTGGGGGGCGGCATGAGCGCGCCGGAGGATGGTGCGCTCGACGTTCTCCACCGCGACCGCGCGGTGCTGGTCGTGGTCGACCTGCAGGAGAAGCTGCTGCCCGCCATCGCCGAGAAGGAGCGCGTGCTGGGGAGCAGCCTCCTGCTGCTGCGGGCGGCCCGCGAGCTCGAGCTGCCCGTCGTCCTCACGACGCAGTACGAGAAGGGTCTCGGACCCACCGTGCGCGAGGTGCGCGCGGAGGCGCCGGGGGTGACGCCGGTGGACAAGGTCGCCTTCGGCTGCTTCGGGAGCGCGGATTTCCTTGCGCGACTGTCCGCCTTCCCCGGCCATGACCAGCTCCTCGTGGCCGGGATCGAGAGCCATATCTGCGTGGCGCAGACGGTTCTCGGCGCGCTCGCCAAGGGGTACCACGTCCACGTGGCCACGGACGCGGTGGGCGCGCGCACGCCGGACGATCGCGAGGTCGGGTTGCGGCGGATGGAGCGGGCGGGCGCGGTCCTCTCGAGCGCGGAGATGGCGGTCTACGAGCTGCTCGCCCGCAGCGACGGCGCCGCCTTCAAGCGCCTGCTCCCCTACCTCAAGAACCACCTCTAGCGAGGTCGATCGTGCGGCGGCTCCGGTTCGCGCGACCACTGGAAGACGAGCGCCTGGAGGACGGAAAGGACCACGAGCGTCACGTCATCATTGCGATAGAAGGACAGGAAGCGGTGGACGGCGGCGCGCGCGAGCAGGACGAGGCCGAGCCCCAACCCGACGTTCAAGCAGAGGAAGACGACCGCGAGCCCGATCGTCTCCAGCGTCTTCCCCACCGCCGATCGCACGCTCCGACGGGCGCGGCCCCGCGCGACGAGCGCCGCCGCCAGCGAGCTCAACCCCGCCACGACCAGGATGTACGCGGCGTTCAGATGGCTCAGAGGTACCCCGCCGCCCGGTAATAGGCGCGAGCCATGAGCTCGCGCAGCAGGGCCCGGGCCAGCTCGAGGCGCCCCTGCGGGCGATCCGTCCCCGACGACAGCTCCTGGACCGGCGCCTCGACCACGTCGAACCCGGCGCGGCGGAACAGGGCCGCCGCGCGAGGCATGTGCTCGCTCCCCGTCACGAGAAGGATGCGCCGCGCGCCCCGGGGCGCGAGGTCTTCCCAGCACACGCGCGCCTCGTCCCGAGTGGTGCGGCCCCGGGCATCGGCGAGGAGAGCGGTCGCGGGCACGCTCAGGTCCTCCGCCATGCGCACGCGCACCGTGGCCTCGCTCGGCTCCGTGCCGCCGCCGGGCCCCAGCATCACGAGCAGCGGGGCCAGGCCCCGCCGGAACAGCGCGACGCCGCCGAGGGCGCGCCGCAGCGACGACTCGCTCAAGACCCCATTGTCGACGCCCGCTCCCAGCACGACGATCGCCGCCGCCGGTTCCGGGGGGGCGGACGGCGGGACGAGGACGACATAGAGGACGTTCGGCAGCGGCGTGAAGGCCAGGGCGGCGAAGAGGGCCACCGCCGCGGCCCCGATCCCGCGCAGCGCCACCCGCGCGCTCACCCGACGTGGATCCGGGGCTCGGGATCGGGGGGTCAAAGCCGCAACCCCAGCCCGGAGGCCGGGGCTTCCTCCGGCGGCGGAGCGGCGGGACGCAAGGGGAAGACGCGCAGCATCAGCCAGGCCAGAAGCCCGGCCAGGGCGTGGACGATCGCTCCGGCATCCGCGCGCAACAGGACCGCGACCCCGAGGGCATAGCCGGCCAGGACCGGCACGGTGTACCGCCAGAACACCGTGCGGCCGTCCCAAGCGTAGGCGGCGGCGAACAGCGGCAGGGCGATGTGCGGTCCCGCTCCCAGCGGCGCGACGTAGAGAGCGCCGACCTCCAGCGCGGAGGCGAGCACGATCCCGCGCACGAAGCCGAGAGCCGTGCGTCCGTGCTCGTAGAGGTAGGGAAAGAGCGCCCCCAGGAGAATCGCGGCCAGCGCCGCCCCGGCCGGCACCTCGGGCAGCCCGAAGGCCCGCAGCGCGTGGCGGCCGAAGGCGAGCAGGAACAACAGCGGCGAAGCATTGCGGACCCATTTGGCCAGGCGCGAGGGAGGGATCAGGAAGTGGTCGAGCAGGAGGTAGGCGATGTAGGCATAGACCGGCGCCACCAGCGCCAGCGAGCGTGTCTTCCAGAAGAGCGCCACCGCCAGCGCGAGGGCCGGCACTGCTTCGTATCCGCGCGGCCACGGCGGCGGGGTCCGGTAGAGCACGCTCGTGCGCAGGTCGGCCTTGACCCCGGGGAGGAGCGATCGTTCCACGCGGCGCCGCAGCTCGGTCAGCAGGCCGTCGAGGGCCTCCGCTTCCGGCAGGCTCCGGTAGGGCGTGGGATCGATGGGATCGTGGAAGCGGACGCGGATGCGGGCCGGTTTCGGCAGCGACTGGAAGTGGGGCCAGGCCCGATGGGCGCCGGTGATGGTCGCCGGCACCAGCGGCGCCGCCGTCTCCAGTGAGAGCCGGGCGGCGCCTTCCCGCAATGACTGCTCCATCCACCCCGTCCGTGAGCGTTTGCCCTCCGGAAAGATCCCCACCACCTCCCCCGCCGTCACCAGCTCGCGGGCTCGCGCGTACGCCTCCCGGCCCCGCCCCCTCCGCACGTCCACCGGGAAGGCTCCGAAGGCGCGGATCACGGCCCCGAGCAGCGGGACCCTGAAGAGCGCCTCCCAGGCCATGAAGCGGATGGGACGCGCGACCTGCAGCGAGAGCAGCACCGGGTCCAGGTACGAAGGGTGGTTGGCGGCGACGACCACGCCGCCCGCGGCCGGTATCTTCTCTTCCCCGACGCAGTCGTAGGTGAAGAGGACGCGGAACAACGCTTCGGCCAGGGTCATCACGAGGCGCCGCATGGGGGTGGCCCGCGGAGGAGGATTCAAGCCCGAGAGCGTCCGCGCGTCCGCGCCTCCCCGCGGGGCACCACCACCGTCAGGGCCTCCCGCAGCCGCTCCAGCGCGGACGGCGACAGCATGCGCACCTCCCGGAGGCGGCGGGGACGGCTCGCGCGCACCGCCGGGCAGGCGAGGACGTCGGCGAGGACGAAGTCCGCGGCGGCGACCAGGCGGCGCCACTCCCGCGCCGCCGAGAGGAGCCGCACTTCGACGTGGATGTCTTCGCCCCGCAGGCTGCGCAGGAAGACCGAGGCGAAGGGCAGCACGGTGGAGGCATGCGAGACCACGAGCACGATGCTGCCCGCGGGCAGCGCGTTGATCGCGTCGCGGTCCGGCGCCGAGACCTCCAGGTGGACGACCTCCAGCGCCGCGCCGGGGGCCATCTGCGAGATCCTGGCCTCGTGGTACGGCAGCGCGACCGCGAGCGCGCCCGAGAGCAGGGTGGGATCGCGCGCGAGGTCCTCGAAGGTGGCGCTCGACGCCGGGATGCCGAGCCCCTGGCGGACCTCGCTCATCATCAGCTCCGCCATCTCGCGGCTGGGGTCGATCACCACCACGCGGTCGGGAGGTGCCGCGGCCAGCCACCGCTCCACCGCGGCCCGGACCTCGCCCCCTCCGAAACCCTTCGCGAAAGCGGCGTGGAGGGCGAGCCGGATCATCTCGTCGAGACCGTCGGCCTCGGCCAGCGCGCGGGGACCGCCGCTGCGCACGAACACGCCCGAGCCCCGACGCAGATCCACGTGACCCGCCGCCTGCAGGTCCTGGTAGGCGGCGGAGACCGTGTTGTGGTGGAGCTTCAGACGGCGGGCGAGGGCGCGAACGCTCGGCAGGCGCTGGCCCTGGGCGAGCTCGCCGCCCAGGATCTTCAGCTCGAGCTGGGTCACGAGCTGGTCCCGGACGGGGACGCCGCCCCGCCGGTTGATGAAGATGTCCATTCCTCCCCTCAGCGCGGGGCCAGCGCGTCCGCGGTCGTGAACTGGGGCTCGATGTCCACCGGCACCGTCTTCAGCCGGTCCAGGACCCGCTTCACCGTCGGCCTCACCACGGCCATCCGAGCCAGCAGGTCCCTTGCCTTCGCGTAGTCCCCTTCGGCCTGGAGGGTCATGATGTCGCGCGTCAGCGCGCTGACCGCGTCCTTGACCCCGTCGGCGTCGACGGTGAAGGTGCCGTCGGGGCGGATCTTGAAGCCTCCAGAATCGAGGAGCGTGTTGAGCTGGAGGGCGATGCCCTTCCCATGGGCCTCGGTGAGCCCGAAGCGGATGGAGCGGAAGCAGGAGGCGAGGAACGTCGTGTACATCGTCCGCTCCATCGACCTGTCGAGCACGCCCTTGTCCACGAGGTACTGCAGCGCCCACAGCCCGGAGATGTCGGCCTTGGCCTCCTCGAGGGCGCTGTAATTCTCCTTCAGCTCCTGGCGCACGGTGGTCCTGCGTCCTCCGACCTCGATGTTGTGGGGGCCGAGGCCGTGCATCAGCTCGTGCATCAGGATGTGGGTGAAGAACGCGTCGAAGGAGATGCCCTTGCGGTCCTCGAGGGGAAGGGCCACGCGCGAGACGGGAACCAGCACCTTCTCGAACTTCGCCTCCTGGGTGTTCTTGAGCATCACGCGCTTGGAGCCCTTCTCCTGGACGACGCGCTCGTCGTTGGGCAGGTTGAAGGCCGCGGTCTGCACGCCGTGGTTGCCGTCGCCCGCGGAGAAGATCACGTTGACGACCCGGATCGGAGCCAGCGCGCCCAGCTTGGGGTTGCGGTACCGCGGGTCGATCGGGAGGTGGTCCTCGAGCTCCTGGAGCTCCGCCGTGAAGCGCGCCAGCTTGGCCGTCTGCGCGTCGTCCCGCAGCGCGACGAAGGCCTCGAAGGCGGCCTTGGCGTTGAGCCACTCGTCCTCGTAGACCTCGTAGGGGCCGATCGTGGGCTCGACCGAGGCGTCCAGCTCCATCCAGGCCACGTCGCTGGCGTAGTAGTCGTTGCTCACGAAGGCGTCGGCCCGCTTGCCGAGGAAGGCCTTGAGCGTCGGCTGGGCCGTGAGCGCGGCCGCTTCGTGCAGCAGCGCGGCCGCCCGGGCCAGCTCTCCCTGGTACTCGACGCTGTAGGGCACGGCCATGAGACGGCCGTCCGGCGCCCGCCGGATGGTGGTGAAGAAGCCGCGAGCGCGCTCGGCCTCCGC
>Ga0070699_100005069_pt1 | contig 11596 bp, 12 predicted proteins | sample KBSK1503metaG_FD_65473 | JGI IMG/M metagenome (GOLD analysis project Ga0070699, IMG submission 65473) | Corn, switchgrass and miscanthus rhizosphere microbial communities from Kellogg Biological Station, Michigan, USA - KBS K1-50-3 metaG | ecosystem: Host-associated > Plants > Roots >...
CACAATGACCGATGTTTTGAAGGTTCCACGACACCCATATACACAGGCTTTGCTTTCTGTGATCCCGGTGCCCAACCCACGTTTGCGAAAGAAACGTATTATTCTTCAGGGTGAGACGCCGAACCCAATTGACCTGCCATCGGGTTGTCGTTTCCATCCGCGTTGCCCTGTGGCATTCAGTGAGTGCCATCGAACTGATCCACAACTTTTTTCAGTCAGCGAAACTCATCAGGCAGCTTGTTTGCTTGTTGTAAAATGAAAGGCATCTTTTGTTTTGGAGGATTCAATGTTATCAAATGTTTCGCGCTGGCTTACATACCTCACGGCACTTCTTTACGCAATTCTGGGTATCTGTCTTTTCTTCCTTTCTGAAACTCTTGCGCCAGTTTTTGCCTGGAAAGTCACTCCTTTCATGACTGCCACCATGGGCGGATGGTGTATTGGGAACGCGTGGTCGGCATTCTTTAGCGCGCGCAGATGGGATTGGAAACTTGTTTACCCTGCATTGGTCTATCTCTGGATATTTGGTGTTGCAGAGTTGATGGTCCTCATTGCATTCCGCGATAAATTGACCCTTCAACATCCGATTGCTTGGCTATATTTCCTCACAATATGCATCAATGCTCTGACCGCAATTGTTGGCGTTTATGACTTGCTACGGCTGAGACCCAGGAGTGAATCGTTTGGCCCGCAGGCAAAGAGCTATCATTATGTTCTCATTGGTGGGTTTGTGGCCATTGTGGTTGGCCTGGCTATTTACGGACTCTATGCACAGATCGGTGATGTGGGCACAAATGGTGGTGTGTTTCCTGAGATCATGTCATTGTTTACCTTACGTGCATTTGCCGCATTTTATTTTTCGCTTTCCGTCAGCGCGGCTGTTGGCCTGCGTGAACGAAATTTATTGACCCTTCTGAATTATGGTTTTTCATCCTACCTGCTTGTGGTTGCGATCACCGCGGCCATATTCGTTTACTTCAATCTATTTGATTTTGCCAATCAACCGGGGCAACTTATCTACGTGGGCGCATATTTTTTGGTGGGCATTCCACTCACAATAACTCTCCTGCGGGAGGGCACAGGGCTTCGTCAGGAATAAATGGATATTACAAGTCTTCAGAACCCACGCGTCAAAAATATCGTCCGGCTACGCGACGATAAAAGGCAACGCCAACAGGACGGCTTGATGCTTGTCGAAGGATTCGACGAGATCTCCCTCGCCCTGGCCGCTGGACATTTCCCACGCACGCTTCTTACCGCGCCCGAGCTGGTTAGCCGTGAAATTAAAGATATCTCCACAGACGTCTTCACCGTTTCCGCAGATGTGTTCAGGAAGATTTCTTATCGAGAGAATCCGGATGGCTGGTTGGCAGTCTTTCCCGTTCCGCGCTCTTCTCTCGATGACTTAAAACTGAGCGAGTCACCGTTGATCATTGTAGCCGAGTCGATTGAGAAGCCCGGGAATCTTGGAGCCATGCTGCGCACTGCTGATGCGGCAGGCGTGGATGCGGTCATCGTCTGCGACCCGCGCGTGGATGCCTACAGCCCGAACGTCGTCCGCGCCTCCCGCGGGGCGATCTTTACTGTCCCAGTGATGGAAACAAATAGCGGTCAGGCATTGGTCTTTCTGCAACGGCTGGGCATTCGCGTGCTTGCTGCCACGCCCTCCGCTGAAGATGAGTATACGCGTCAGGATCTACGCGGCCCGCTGGCAGTCGCGGTGGGAACCGAAGATGAAGGTTTGAGCGAATTCTGGCTGAGTCAGGCAGACGTCAAAGTGAAGATCCCAATGTCCGGAAAGGTCAATTCGTTGAACGTCTCCGTCTCCACCGCATTGATCATTTATGAAGCGCTGAGGCAAAGGTCTTCGCACTGACTGTACTTCTACAATCATCACTTCACTCACTTCGTCTCGATGTCACTTTGAGATCGCGAATAGCCTTGAAGCGCGTATTGAATCGCATCTTCCAATTCCATTGTCTCCCCTTTTTTCCATGCTTCATCAAAAAGCTCATCCCCGATTTGCTCCCGTGTAGTTGGAATGAGCGATGTGTAAATGTCTTCGCGTGAGGGATCGAGGGGCATCTTCAACAGACTACGCACTTGTTCTGCCGCACCCCAGAGGACGGCCGCGTGCTCTGGTTCTCCATCCAGAACAGCGACTTGTGCCAGCCCCTCAAATGAATAAGCGAGACCAGCCTTGTCCATAGCTTCCAGCTTGGATTTTAAACTTTCCCGATGGAGCATTCTGGCCTTTTGCGGCTGATTTTCCAGAAAGGCTGTATCTGCCAATCCCTCCAGGCCCCATGCGATAAACGATTTATCATTCATCTTACGGGATAGTTCCAGGCCACTCTCCCAAAAAGACCGGGCTTTGGAAAGTTCGCGCGTTTGTACATAAGTGGTAGCCAGTTGATAATAGGCATTCAACATGCCACGGGCATCTCCCAATTCCTGAAACCGAGACAAAGCTTTGGAGAAATCCGGAGTCACCTCTTCTGTCTTTCCCATATCACGTGCAGCAGTGCCAAGATCGAGAAGTGCCCAGCCCGCCCGTTCCTTATCGCCAATCTCGTCCGCAATGGTGAGAGCCTGCTCCAGAAAATCAGCTGCCTTCTCGAAGTCGCCGCGTATGCGGGTGAGAAAGCCTGCCTTTTGGAAACCCAGAGCACGGCCGGGTGTGGGAGGCAGGTCGAAAGAAAGCAGTTTGTCGAACCACTCAAGCGCCTCCATCACATAACCGCGATGGAAAGAGTAATCGGCGAGAAGCCCCAGTAGATAGGTGGCCTGTTCCACTTGCTTAGTGGATTGCGACTCCAATGACCAGGCAAGGGTAGCACGGAAGTTATCTTGTTCGGCTTCAAGGCGATTCAGCCAGATTGATTTTTGTGGTCCGAACACCATTGCTCTTCCAGCAAGGTCCAGGAAGTACTCGAAGTGACGCTGTTGAAATTTCGATATTTCGCCTGCCTCATGGAGTTTCCCACGCGCATACTCGCGAATGGTTTCCAGTATGGTGTAGCGCGCCTCCATTCCGGGACGGCGCTCAGTGACAATGAAAGATTTATCCACAAGATGTGAGAGATATTCCAGTGTGGAAGTTTGTTGCGTCTCGGTTACCACTGCTTCCGCGGCTTCCAGCGTCCAGCCGCCAGCAAAGACAGATAGCCGGCGAAAGAACTTGCCTTCTTCTTCAGAGAGCAGGTGATGGCTCCAATCAAGCATGGCGCGCAAGGTTTGGTGGCGCGGCAGAGTCCTGCCACCAGTGGTCAGTAATTTAAATCGATCCTTCAACTGTGTTTCGATTTGTTGAACGCGCAGCAAGCCCACGCGAGCCGCAGCCAACTCTATTGCTAGAGGAATCCCATCTAAACGGCGGCAGACCCGGGCCACGTAGGTTGCATTTTCATCCGTCAGGTCGAATGAGGGCTGGACGTTCCTTGCGCGTTGGATAAAGAGACGCACTGCGTCAAATTCGCCAATAATATTTATCGCGAGATTCTCCTCTTGCGGATATGAGAGAGGTGCGACATGGAATTGCCTTTCACCCTGAATGTTCAGAACTTCACGGGAGGTAGCCAATATCTGCAAGCGTGGACAGGCACGCAATAGTAATTCGATCAAGTAAGAGACCCCTGTGAGGATATGCTCGCAATTATCGAACAGGAGAAGGGTTTTCTTCGGACGCAGGAATGCAATCAGATTTGATGTGAATTCCTGCCCTGGTGTTTCCAGTAGGCCAAGCGTGGTAGCAGTTGCAGGCGCGATCAGGTTTGGATCAGTTAACGGTGCCAGATCAATGAACCATACCCCATCTGGATAATCAACTACCAATTTTTCTGCAACCTCCACCGCCAGCCGCGTCTTGCCGCAGCCACCGGCACCCACCAGACTTAGCAGCCTGACTTTGTTTGCTCCCTGAAGAAACTGCTTAATCTCATCGATTTCCTTCTCACGACCGATAAAGCTTGTTAATTGCAGAGGCAGGCTGCCTGGGATTTCCACCGTCTCAATAGTTTCTACCACTTCATTCTCAATGGAACCTGTGATGGTCAGCTTACCGCCTGATGGAATGCTTTCGTTGCGTGCAGTTGCAGCCAACTCCAACATTCGGGCCGCGTCAGAGGGTTCATCGTCCAGCCCCAGAACCGGGACGAACAATGCGGCTAGTGCAGATAGGTCTGGCAGACGCTGGTTGCTCTCCAAACGGCTTACATGCGCTTCACTATAGCCAACGGCAATTGCCAGCTCTCGCTGTGTGAGCTGGGCCCGCTTGCGCAGGAATTTCAGCATCTCGCCGAACGTATCAATATTCAAGTGTGAAATGGGGTATCTATTCTCAGGCATGCAGGAATCCGACGCTGGTTTTCCAGCAGTATACCTCCACTGACAACTTTAATTGACAAGTAAAGTCATAATTGACAAGTTCGATTCCCCTATACTGCCAATAGCAAAGAAGTTGAGGCTTCCATGTATCGAATTGTCAAGCGCACTGTACACACCATTACAACCGTGACATTGTTAATCCGCTGGGAGGATTCTGCAAGGCATGCAACCGTTGAAAAACAGTTCACTCTGCCTGCAAGCCATTCTTTCGGGGAGGAGGAAGTTGTTGATGAAATAAGTGATCCAAAGAATGTCCACCAATCGTCCAATCCAATTCTAAATAAAGGAGAAAAACTATGAACCCCAAACGTATCAGCATCTTATTAGTAATCGTCGGGGTGATTGCAGCCATAGCCACCAGTGCATACGCTGCCAAAGCAGACGATGATAGCCGCAAACTGGTGGGCACCTGGCTTTGTGATATCCCCGGAGAAGCGCCCTTCCAGGCGTTGCAAACCTTCCATGCAGATGGAACTTTTACCGAAACATCCAGCCTGTTGGGGATGCGAGAAGAAGGCCCAGCCCACGGCGTTTGGAGCCGCCAGGGAAAAGAGTATCTCAACACTTTCTATCTGTTCGCCTTTGATAAAACCACTGGCGAACACATAGGCATGTTCCGTGTCCGGCTTAGCCTTCGCCTGGACGGCCCGGATCACTTTACTACTACCTATTCGGCTTTGGACTTTATCGATCTCGATGGCAATATCATCGAACTGGTCCTAGCAGGTCCTGGTGGGGATACCTGCAGTCGCCTAAGCGTGGTGCCCGTGCAGTAAGCTGTCGCGTAATCGCTCGTCGCCATACCAACCTTGCGGCGAGCGATCACACGCTATATTATGAAAACTACCTTTCAAGAAGGAGAAATTCTATGAATAGCAAACGTATACTTTTCATTTTGTTCGTCATTTTGGCCCAGGCTCTGGCGGCTTGCAGTACGCCTGCGCCAACTCCTGCGCCGGTCACACCTACCTCAGCACCGACACTGGCGCCGACTGTGACGCCAACACCTGAACCGCCTGACTCTGCAGAGGTCGTCCAGAATTTTTGGGATGCGATGAAAGCCCAGGATGTTAACGCGGCGATGGCTTTCATCGCAGATAATGCATTGTGCCGAGGCTACTGCTATTTTTCGGGCAAGGAGACGTTTCGGTCCGTCTTGCAGGGGATGGTCAATTCTGGAAATATCACCGAGATCAGCATCGTGAAGGTTGAAGGCGATACAGTCACCTATAACTATAAAGTGTATAGGAACGGATTTGTGGTAGAGGATAATGCTGATGAAGGTGAGACAATGCAAGTGCAGGATGGCAAGATCATCCACTGGAACAATCTGCATTTTTAGAGCTTTTGAAGATCAGCCAGACCAACCCTCAATTTGACTATCCCCACCTCTCTAATGAACGACCTGTCGCGAAGACGGGTCGTTCATCCGTTATGGTACACTCGCATGCAAACTTTTGTAAGGTTGATGGAGATGATATGAATTGGGCCATCACAATTGCAATTCTCCTTCTCGTTGGTTTCATCCTAGATCGAGAGGTTTATTTTTATGAAGGCACGCATCTGGGTCCGCGTGTGCAATCGTGGTTATATGATCGCTGATCTAAGAAGTACGATGAAGGCAAGCGCGAGAGTCAATTGCGCGACAACGAAATGCTGGCAAAGCCTCTACTGGCTGTATTGAAAAATGTTCCCGAGCCTTTTGTTTTAGATTTCGCAACCGGTACAGGAAGGTTGTCTTTTGCACTGTTGAGTCAACCAGAGTTCAACGGACATATCATCGCCCTCGACCTTTCGCAGGGGATGCTGGAAAAGGCAGTTGCGAAACTCAACGCTCGCACTTTGACTTCGGAACAGAACAGCACTGTTCCTCCACTCGCATCGTCCCGAAGCTCTTTCGGGAGCGCGACGAGAGGTGACAAGGTGGAATTTCTTCGTCATTTATCTCTGCCGCTCCCGTTCCCAGATTCAGCCTTTGACGCGGTCTGTGCGCTCGAAGTGCTGGAACTCTTCCCAAACATGGACCAGCCACTTGCAGAGTTAAGCCGCGTCCTGCATCCATGTGGTATTTTGTTGACATCCCGCGGTACCGAGGAATCGGGCCGGAAAGCCAAAGTGAAAAGTAAAGCGGATTTTGGTTCGCTATTAACAAAACATGGCTTCACAAATTTTCAGATCGCCCCATGGTGGAAGCTGTTTGACCGTGTGTTCGCCATGAAGAATGGCGTGTCAAGCCCGGTTGGCGCGCGAAAACTGATAGATGTAATTCGTTGTTCGGTGTGCGGCCACAGGCAATGGTTGCGCGAGGCGGATGTGTTGAAATGCGTCAATTGTGGGAAAGCGTTGGGCGTCACAAAAGAGGGAATCTTATTGAATTAGATCAGTATCTTGCTCCTTTTGTGCGTAACCTTTTTGTAAGTTTCTCTCCGTTACTTTTTCCAGAATTCACGTCATGTATATGGAGGCTCATTCTCCTCCCTCAATAGCAAAGCCGTTGAGATTACTTACGTTGGAATTATGGAGTGCAGCATGATCACATTACTAAAATGGATTGCCACCGCACTATTTGCCGGACTAGCCTGGCTGGTGACAGGCTACACGGTTGAATACTTCAGGCCATTCAAGCAGGCTGGCACACGCATACGAAACAAATAAAAAGAAAGGCTTCACCCAATCGGGTGAAGCCTTTCTTGCAAATTTAGATAGACCCCGCTCGCTGGGAGCGGGGGAGATGCTAATTCCCTTTCCACTGATAATCGTATGCTGTGGTTAGGTGTTGGAAGCCGTGCTTTTCAACAATAGGCCTGCTCATCGGTCCGGCCTCGACGACTGCAAACTGATAGCCGCGTTCACGGATCTCCTTCAGCCTTACTGAGAGCAGGCTGGTGTACAGCCCCTGCTTTCGATACTCGGCGATGGTAGAGCCAGCGAACAAGGTGGCAAAGTGGCCTTTGGGGAAATACGTCCACGCGACGGATGCCGGCTGGTTATCCACAAACGCAACGTAAACGCTCAAATAACCAGGGATCTTGAGATGCATCCCAAGCCTGTTATTGACCCATGAGTTGTCATTGCCATACACCTTGTTCAGGACAAAGATAATTTCTTTGAGTCCCTCAAGGCTTGTGACGCGGCGAATATCCGCGGTCACAGGCTGGAACAGGTGTGGGGGTGCGTTATTCACATCCAAAGCCATCACATCGCCATAATCATCCTCGACAAAATTGCGTGATACAAGTTTATCTTTCAGGCTCGGCAGCAGGTCGTGGTCGTAAACCTTCCAGGTAAAAGGTTGTTCCATGGGAAGGAAGTAACCCAGTTCCTGATCGATGACGCGGTCGAGATCATGCTCGTCTGCAAACGTGAACGAGACGAAATTCATGGCAGGCGCCTGGCGGATAAACCTGACGACATCTCCAGTGACCTCTCTGCGCGCTTCGGGATATGTGATATGCAGCCTCAAGTCCTTGTCGTATCTTGCCAATAAGTTGCTTTTTTTCATGATATTCACCATCTCTGATGGAAGGCTATTCATTGAAATGCCTTCCAATCGTTTAATAATATTACTATTCATCTTTTGCCCATGCGATCATCGGGTTTACTTTTTTGGAAACCCGGTACGCTGCATCTTTGAAGCCAAAGCGCGGCCAGAAACGCGATGCTAAAAGATTTGGGCTGATCCAATTGGTGTAACAAATTTTGAAGCCATCCTTGCGCGCCTGCTCCAATCCATGCCAGGTGAGGATCGTGCTGACGCCGCGTCCACGTGCCTCTGGTTTTGTGGCCGCGACGCTCAGATATATCGTACGCGGAGAAGCGAGCATTTGCGTATCAGCTTCTTCCTCAGGGCGAAAACCGACAGTGCCGAGCGCTTCCTCCGCAGGACTGCTGCGCTGGTCATTTTCGAGCGCCAGCCAGACGGTCCATTCCTTGTCATCGGCGAGTTCAGACCAGCCTTCATGCAGATCATCCCAATCCTCAGGGACGGTTGGATGCCAATACGGTGCATCTGACAGGGCGCGAAAGATCACGTTCGAGAGATTGCCAAGATGAGCGTTATCTCCCGCACCCGCCTGGCGGATGGTTATGCCTGTCGGTTCTTCAAAATCCGGAATATCCAGCGCACTGAAGTCCAGCAATGCGTCCACGCGCTCCTTACCGAAGCCGATATCGAACAACGCGTCGATCACATTTGGGTCTGCAGCTGAGATGTAGAGATAATGATTGAAGCAGCCTCGCTTCACCCAGCTTTCGCCAAGCAGGGAATAAAGATCCTGGAGCACTGCCGCACTTTCATCTTCGGCCAGCGCATAACCCGGTAGGTAGACGGATCCGCATCGTCCCCATGGCAGGGTCGTATTCTCTCCGATCAAATATGCGACCATCTTTCCGTCGCGGAACGCGGCGAACCCGCTCTTAAGTTTCTTTTGCCAGAGTGCTTGCACTGCCTTCACCGCCACCTGCGGGTCTTCAAAACCTGCGGGTAACAATGGTAGACTCTTACGATTTCGTGCATGTCGTTGCGCCAAAAGTCTTCCTGCATCGGGAAGCATACTTTCGGTAAATGATACGTATTCAATTTTCATTCCTACTCCTTGCCCCACCCGATCCTGCCTTCGGCGGGTCTCCCTCCCCAAATACGACGAACTTCAGTCGTATTTGGGGAGGGCAGGGAGGGGTCAATCCGCTACCATTGCTTCTTCCGTGGCATGTTCAGTGTCGGGCGCGTCTTCCTTTGCTCCGACAGCTTCCGCCAGGCCATATTGTGTTTCCAATTCGTGACGGAACTGCTGTGTGTATAAGCGATAGTAGTGCCCGCGCATTTTAAGTAACTCAGCATGTAAGCCTTGTTCAGCGATCCTGCCATTCTCAATGACGACGATCCGATTCGCACGCCGAATGGTGGACAGACGATGTGCGATGACGAACGACGTGCGTCCCTTCATCAGCGCTTCCATGCCTCTTTGGATCAATGCTTCGGTCAATGTATCCACGCTGGAAGTGGCTTCGTCCATGATGAACAATTCGGGGCGAGCCAACACCGCGCGTGCGAGACTGATCAACTGCTTCTGTCCGACCGACAGCAGGTTGCCGCCTTCGCCCACGTTCTGGTCATAACCGTTTTCCAGCGTCACGATGAAATCATGCGCGCCGGCAATCTTCGCGGCATCCAACACTTCATCCTCGGTGGCGTTCAGCCGTCCATAACGGATGTTGTCGCGCACACTGCCCGAGAAAAGATGCGGCGTCTGTAGCACGATCCCGATGCGGCTGTGGATCGATTCGAGTTTGTAGTCCATATAATCGCGCCCATTGATGCGGATCGTCCCTTCGCGCGGCTCATAGAAACGGCACAGGAGGTTCACGATCGTGGATTTGCCTCCGCCAGTGGGGCCCACCAAAGCGATCATCTCGCCCGGCTTAACCTTCAGCGAAAAATTAGTGAGGACGGGTTTGCGGTCCTCATAGTAAAAATCCACATGATCGAATTCGATCTCGCCCATGAGCGTCTTCGCTTCGATTGCATCGGCTTTATCATGGACCTCGGCCGGGGTATCGATCAACTTGAAGATCCGTTCGGCTGACGCGATGGAGTGTTGCATTTCGGAATAAACGCGCGCCAGATCCTGGATGGGCCACATCATGAACGTGAGGTACGAAACAAAGGCTTGAATACCGCCGATGGTCATAATGCCCAGATTGATCTGTGTGCCGCCGTAGCCAACGATGAGACCAAGCGCCAGCGCGGCGATGATCTGCACAGTGGGGAGGAAGAGCGCTGAGAGCCACGCGGCACGATAAGATGCCTTGTACATTTTCCCAGTCAGCTCCTGAAATTCCCTTGTGTTCTCGTCTTCGCGCATCAGGCCCTTGACCACGCGCACGCCCTGGAAGTTTTCGTTGAATGCACCGGTGATCTTTGAGTTCGTGCGGCGCGAGACGCGGTATTCCACCAGGATCAGCTTGCGGAATTGAACCGCAATAAACAACATCACCGGGATGATGGTAAAGACGATCAGCGCCAGCCTCCAGTTGATGATGGCCATGAACGTGACTGACGTGATGATATTCATCACAGCCCAGGTCGAGTCCACGATGCCCCAACTCAGCAGGTCTGAAACGCGCCCCGTATCAGATGTGACGCGGGCGATCAAGCGACCCACCGCGTTTTGAGCGTAGTACGAGAGCGAAAGGTCCTGCAAGTGATTGAACAACAGCTTGCGCAGGTCATATTGCACGCGCTCGCCCATCACGCCTGCCAGGTAAATGAACGTGAACACTGTGACCGCCTGAAACAGGATGATCGAGCCGTACAGCCACGCGATGCGTGTTAGCTCCGCTGTATCTTTCAGGTTGATTCCTTTATCCACGATATCTTTGTTCAGGTACGTGAAGTACGCGTCAGTCGAGGACGTCAGGGCAATAGTAATGAGAAAGCCAAGCACCCATTTCCAATGCGGTTTGAGCAATTGCACAATTCTCTTGAACACCGCACCAGTTAGTTGGCTTGTGTATTCTTCTTCTTCGATTTCGATAAGGTCGTTGTCAGACATTGTTCAAATTCCTTTTGCCACAGAGTTCACAGAGAGCATTGAGCATTTCTTTTTGCTTTTCTCAAAGATCTCAGTGTTCTCTGTGGCTAATTAACTCTTGAAATTTCCTCTTCCAGCTCTTCGTCAATGCGGGTCTGGATATCATAGATCCGGCGATACATGCCATCTTTTTGGGAGACCAACTCTTCGTGCGTTCCCGTCTGAATGACTTCGCCTTTATCCAACACCAGGATCAAGTCCGCGATCATCACAGATTGGATGCGATGTGCGATGATGAAGGTCGTGCGGTTTTCCATCAGCTCGTTCAAGGCATCACGGATAGACGCTTCAGTCTCTGTATCCACCGATGAAGTAGAGTCATCTAGGATCAGAATGCGCGGGTTCTTCAACAAGGTGCGTGCAATCGTCACCCGCTGCTTCTGTCCACCTGAGAGTGTGACGCCTTTCTCGCCAACCAGCGTGTTATAGCCATTGGGGAAGGTAAGGATCACATCGTGGACTGCGGCCGCTTTTGCGGCGCGTTCCACTTCTTCCTGCGTGACATCGCGTCCTACACCATAAGTAATGTTCTCACGGATCGTGCGGCTGAACAGGAAGGGCTCCTGCTCCACGATGCCGATCTGCCTTCGCAAATATGCACGCGAGTAATCCTTGAG
>Ga0070699_100005071_pt1 | contig 11594 bp, 7 predicted proteins | sample KBSK1503metaG_FD_65473 | JGI IMG/M metagenome (GOLD analysis project Ga0070699, IMG submission 65473) | Corn, switchgrass and miscanthus rhizosphere microbial communities from Kellogg Biological Station, Michigan, USA - KBS K1-50-3 metaG | ecosystem: Host-associated > Plants > Roots >...
CCGCCCGGGTGAGGGTGGTCGCCGCGCCCCGCTACAAGGCGGGACCGATCCACAAGTTCCTGCTCGGCCCGACGTACCGGCGGCTCTGGACCACCCCCGTCGAGGTGGACGTGCTCGACCTGCGCGCGTTCGACGGCGGGCTCAAGCCGGTCTCGAAGGGTGGAGGCAAGGAGACCACGTCGCTGAGGTTCGACAGCGCCAACGGCCGTGAGTGGCGGGTACGGTCGGTGGACAAGAACGCCCGGCGTACCATCCCCCTCGAGCTGCGCGACAGCTTCGTCGCCCAGCTGGCCCAGGACCAGATCAGCGCCGGCAACCCGGCCGGCCCCTTGATCGTGGACGGGCTCGCCGAGGCGGCCGGCATCCTCTTCGTGCCCCACCGAATGGTGGTGATCCCCGACGACCCGCTTCTCGGGAAGTTCCGCGAGGAGTTCGCGGGCCTGCTCGGCCTCATAGAGGAGAACCCTCGAATCGAGGCCCCCGTCACCCCCGGATTCGAGGGCTTCGACAAGAAGCTGAACAACACGGTCGCGCTGTGGGAACACCTCGACGATCACCCCGAGCAGCGCGTGAACGCCCGCGCCTTCCTGAAGGCGCGCCTGTTCGACGTCTTCATCGGCGATTTCGACCGCCACGACGACCAGTGGGACTGGCTGAAGCGGCCGGGCAGCCCGGAGTGGGTCCCCTACCCCAAGGATCGCGACGAGGCGTTCGTGAAGTTCGACGGCTTCATCCTGGCCCTCATCCGCCCGGCCCAGCCCAAGCTCGTGAACTTCGAGAAGCACTACTCGGACATGGTGGGGCTCACGTGGCAGGGGCGCTTCCTCGACCGCCGGCACCTGACGACGCTCGAGTTTCCGGTGTGGCAGGAGGTCGCCGCCGACCTGCAGGCTCGCCTCACCGATCCGGTCATCGACGCCGCGGTCAAGCGCCTGCCCCCCGAGTACTACCGGATCGTCGGCGGCCAGATGGCCGCGAAGCTGAAGGCGCGTCGGAACCTGCTGCCGGCGGCGGCGCGAAAGTTCTACGAGATCCTCGCGAAGGACTCCGAGGCCATCGGCACCGACAAGGCCGACTCGGCGCAGATCAGCCCCGGGAGCGACGGCGGGGTCGAGGTCACGCTCGGCGGCGCCGAAGGCGGGAGCGCGCCCTATTTCCAGCGGCGCTACGACCCGCGCGAGACGAAAGAGGTGCGCGTCTACCTCCGGGGCGGGGACGACCGGGCGGTGCGAGAGGCCGGCACCCAGCAGCTCTTCGTGCGGGTCATCGGCGGCGACGGCAACGACGTGCTCGACGATTCGAAGAGCGGCCACACCCACTTCTACGACTGGGTGGGTGAGAACCGCGTGATCCCTGGACCGGAGACCCTGTTCAACGACGAGCCGTACATACGGCCCGTCGACCGGAGCGGCGATCCCGCCCGGGACTGGGGCCACATGAACCTGCGGTTCCCGTGGCTGTCCGCGGGCGCCGACCTCGGCGTCTTCCTCGGGGCGGAATGGCAGCACACCGGCTACGGCTTCCGCAAGGATCCCTACGAGAACCGGCAGAGCCTGCGCGCCGGGTACTCGACAGGCCTGCGGGGCGCGCGGGCGGAATACGAAGGCGAGTTCGTGCGCACGGACTCCAAGAAACGGTGGCACCTGCTCGCCCGCTACTCGGACGTCGACCTCCTGCGCTTCTACGGCTTCGGCAACCAGACCATCGACACCGGGAACGACCGCTTCCACCAGGTGCTGATGCACGCCTACAGCCTGGCCCCCGCGTTCCGCCTGGGCTCCGACGCGGTGAACTTCTCACTCGGGCCCGTGGCCCGCTTCACGTCCACCCGGCTCCGGCCCGACCGGCTCATCTCCATCGCGCCGCCCTACGGCGTGGGTGACTTCGGCGAGGTGGGCGCTACGGCCCGGCTCGTCCTCGACGGCCGGAACCGAAAGCTCGCTCCCAGCCGCGGCGCCCTGCTGTGGGCCGCGGGGACCTACTACCCGGCGGTGTGGAGCGTCACCAAGCCCTTCGGCGAGGTGCATGGCGAGGCCTCGACGTACCTGTCGCCGCCCCTCGTGCTCGATCCGGTCCTGGCCCTGCGCGTCGGCGGCAAGCGCGTGTGGGGTCCGTATCCCTTCCAGGAGTCCGCGTTCCTCGGCGGCGTGGAATCGGTGCGGGGGTTACGTCCTGGACGTTATGCCGGGGATGCCAGCGCGTACGCGAACGTCGAGCTGCGCCTCGCGCTCTTCCGCTTCCGCGCCCTCGTCCCGGCGCGCTTCGGCGTCTTCGGCCTCGCCGACGGCGGCCGGGTGTGGCTCAAGGGAGAGGACTCGACGAAGATCCACACCGGCTTCGGCGGCGGGATATGGGTGGCGTTCCTGAAGCCCGACAACACGCTGAGCCTGGCCGCCGCCCAGAGCGAAGGCCACCTGCGCGTTTATTTCTACGCAGGCTTTGCGTTTTAGTAACTTATTCGGGGGGGTACGAGGGACGACAGCACCCCCCCCCGCGCATTCGCGCTCCCCCCCATGTCGCTCGCTCGGGAGTGAATCCCTCGCTCGCTGCTTCTTACTGATTGCTCTCGCTGTCTGTCCCTCAGAGTAGCGGGCTGATGGCACGCCACTTTTCCATGATCCGCGACTTTCATCTCGCGGATCTATTGACACTCGCGAACGGCGGCTGCGGCACCGCCGCGTTGTTCCTGGCCATGGACCACGTGCGCGAGGCCGGCTTGGGCAAGCTCTACGCCGCGGGGGCGTTCGTGGCCGCGGCCCTGGTCTTCGACGTGATGGACGGGCGCGTCGCCCGCTGGCGCCATCGCGCCTCGCCCCTGGGCCGTGAGCTGGACTCGCTCGCCGACGTGATCAGCTTCGGCGTCGCTCCCGCCGGCCTCGCCTTCGCCGCGGGCATGACGGGACTCTGGGACGCTCTCGGCCTCGTCTACTTCGTGGCCTGCGGGATCAGCCGCCTTGCGCGCTACAACGTCACCGCCGAAGCGATGTCCGCGGAGACAGGGAAGGTCACGTACTTCGAGGGGACGCCGATCCCCACCAGCGTGCTCCTCGTCGCGCTGCTCATGGCCCTCGCGCGCGCCGGGCGGATCGGCGACGCGATGCTCGGAGGCGTGTGGAGCATCGCGTCCTACGACCTGCACCCGCTCGCGCTCCTCTTTGTCCTCTCCGGGTCGTTGATGATCTCGAAGACGTTGCACATCCCCAAGCCCTAGTAACATTGAATCCGGAGGCCGCTCGTCATGGGCTTGAAGGAGTACTACCGCAAGCGCGACTTCGGGATCACGCCGGAGCCGCGGGGCAAGGAGAAGAAGCGCGAGGGCCGCTCCTTCGTCGTCCAGAAGCACGCCGCCACGCGCCTTCACTACGACTTCCGCCTCGAGATGGAGGGCGTGCTGAAGAGCTGGGCGGTTCCCAAGGGCCCCAGCCTCGACCCGAAGGACAAACGCCTCGCCATGATGACGGAAGACCACCCCGTGGAGTACGGCGACTTCGAGGGGATCATTCCCAAGGGCCAGTACGGCGGGGGAACGGTCCTGCTCTGGGACCGCGGGACCTGGGAGCCGATCGAGGATCCCCACGCCGGATTGCGCAAGGGCAACCTGAAGTTCCGGCTGAACGGCGAGAAGCTGAAGGGCGGCTTCGCCCTCGTGAAGATCAAGGGCCGCGACGCCCGCGACTCCGAAAAGACGTGGCTCCTCATCAAGGAAAAGGACGAGTTCGTGCGCCCGGGTTACGACGTCACCGCCGCGCGCCCGGAGAGCGTAACGACCGGGCGTTCGCTGGAAGAGATCGCCGCCGACCGCGACCGCGTCTGGGACACGGGCGTGGGCGAGGTGAAGGTCGAGAAGGGGAAGAAGACGGCGGCGCGCACACGGCCGAAGGCCACGGCCGTCGTCCCGTCGAAACTGCCCGGCGCGCGCAAGGCTCCCCTGCCCACCTCGTTCCACGCGCAGCTCGCGACCGCGGTCACGGATCCTCCCCACGGCGACGCATGGCTGCACGAGATGAAGTTCGACGGCTACCGCATCCTCGGCCGCCTCGACAAGGGACGGGTGCGGCTCGTGAGCCGCAACGGCAAGGACTGGACCGACCGCTTCCCGGCGTTGAGGGACGCGATCGCCGGCATCGGCGCCCAGCGATCCCTGCTCGACGGCGAGGTGGCGGTGTTGCTGCCCGGCGGCAACACGAGCTTCCAGGCCCTCCAGAACCTCATGAGCGGGGCGGCCGGCGGGCAGCTCGTCTACTACGTCTTCGACCTTCTGCACCTCGACGGCTACGACCTCGCCGGTGTCGCCCTGGAGGAGCGCAAGAGCGCCCTGCAGCGGCTCGTGGCCGGCGTGGGCGGCGGCCAGATCCGGTACAGCGACCACGTCGTCGGCCAGGGCGAGAAGGTGTTCGAGAACGCGTGCCGCATGGGCATGGAAGGGATCGTCTCGAAGCGACGGGACATGCCCTATACCCCGGGGCGGACGCGCGGCTGGCTGAAGGTGAAGTGCCATCTCGAGCAGGAGGCGGTCATCGGCGGCTACACCGACCCCGAGGGGTCGCGGGTGGGCCTGGGGGCGCTCCTCGTGGGCGTCCACGGCGGCAGCGGCCGGCTCTTCTACGCGGGCAAGGTCGGGACCGGGTTCACGGAGAAGATGCTGCAGGACCTGCGGCGAAAGCTGGAGGCGCGGGAGCAGAAGACCTCGCCGTTCGCGGCGGGGACCGGACTGCCCCGGAACGCGCACTGGGTGAAGCCGGATCTGGTGGCGGAGGTGGCGTTCACCGAGTGGACGAGCGAGGGCCACCTGCGTCACCCCACGTTCCGCGGCCTGCGCGAGGACAAGCCCGCGGCGCAGGTCGTGCGCGAGAATCCCGAGCCGACGGCGAGGGCGGAAGCGGAGGAAGAGGCCGCCGGTCCGCGCCGCACGTCGCGCGGGCCCCTCAAGCGCAGCCGCAAGGCCGGCGCCGCCAAGGCGAGCGTCGTTCGGCGTCAGGCGAGCAGGGCGGAAGCCAGGACCGCCAAGGCGGAGGTGGTCGTGGCCGGCGTGCGCATCACCAACCCCGACCGCGTCATCTACCCCGGGCAGGGCCTGACCAAGCGTGACATCGCCCTCTACTACGAGTCGATCGCCGACGAGATCGTTCCCCACCTCGAGGGCCGTCCCACGACCCTCGTGCGCTGCCCGGAGGGAATGGGCAAGCCGTGTTTCTACCAGAAACACATCGGCTACTGGGCGCCGGACAGCCTGCGCCGCGTCCGCATCCAGGAAAAGAAGAAGGTGGGCCAGTACCTGGTCGTCGACGATCTGCCCGGCCTCATCGGCCTCGCCCAGATGGGAATCCTCGAGATCCACACGTGGAATTCCACCGTCGAGCACCTCGAGCAGCCGAACCGCCTGGTCTTCGACCTGGACCCCGACGCGGCCGTGGGCTGGCCGGCGGTCGTCAAGACGGCCGAGCGCATCCGCGAGCGGCTCGACGGCCTGGGCCGCGCCGCCTACGTGAAGACGACCGGCGGCAAGGGCCTGCACGTCGTCACGCCGCTGCTCCCCGACGCGGGCTGGGACGAGTGCGCGGAGTTCGCGCGGGATCTGGCCGAGGCCCTGGCCCGCCAGCATCCGGACGAGTACCTCACCGAGGCGTCGAAGGCGGCCCGCAAGGGCAGGATCTTCATCGACTGGCTGCGCAACGTCCGCGGGGCCACCTCGATCGCGGCCTACTCGACCCGGGCGCGTCCGGGGGCTCCCGTCTCGACCCCCGTCACGTGGGACGAGCTGCCGCGCACGCGGCCCGACCAATACACGGTGCCAACGCTGCCGGCGCGGTTGGCCTCGCTGAAGAAGGACCCGTGGGCCGGCTACGAGAAGGCGGCGCGGCCCCTGCCGAGGACATAGCTCACTCCCCGATCACGTGGACGACCACCTCCCTTCGGTGGCGGCCCTCCCGATGCTCCCAGACGTAGAGTCCTTGCCACGTGCCCAGGAGCAGCTCTCCCTCCCGCACCGGCACGTGCTCGGAGGTGCGGGTGAGGGCGGCCTTCACGTGGGAGGACATGTCGTCGTCGCCTTCGGCCACGTGCGTATAGAGCGGGTCGCCGTCGGGCACCAGCCGGCTGAGGAACGCCTCGAGGTCGCGCTGCACCGCGGGATCGGCGTTGTCCTGGATGAGCAGGCTGGCCGAGGTGTGGCGGATGAAGACCGTGCACAGGCCCTCGCGGATCCCGGAGGCGCGGAGGACGCCCCGCACGCCGCCGGTGATCTCGGTCAGGCCCCGGCGGGTGGACACCACGAGCGTCTCGCTCCGCTGTTTCATTTGATCCGCGGCCCTCTTCGCATTAGTCTAGGCGTTTCGTTGGGACTGAATGGAGCCGCGGACGATGTTGCTGAAGCCGAGGCGGGTGGTCCTGGCGGTGGCGCTCGTCGCCGCCGGCGGTTGCGGAGGAGGCTCGTCGCCCACCGTCCCGCCTGTGACCACACCCACCGCGGCCCCCACTCCGACGCCGACGCCGAGCGCCACCCCGACACCGGCCGCGACCTCCTGCAAGTACGGGATGGGGACGGTCGACACCTCGTGCGCGCGCACCAACAACCCCGCCTTCATCGGCGACGTGAACGCCGCCATCAACCTGCTCGCCCAACAACACCCGGAGCTGTTCAACTTCAACGACACCAACGGCGGGGACGCCTGGCGCGTCCTCGACTCCGACCGCTTCTACGCCGGGGTCATCGCGAACCTGCAGGCCAAGGACTACTGCGCGGACTTCGACCTCCAGAACCTCCAGGTCAAGAACAGCAACGACTTCAGCGAGGACTACGACATCCTGCTGTCGTCGAGCTTCATCCGCCGCGGGGCCAGCGCCTATCGCGAGACGTGCACGCCGGCCAACTTCCCCCTCGACCCCTCGGAGGTCATCGACAGCGTGCGGGTGGCCTTCTTCGGCTTCAGGTGCCCGGACGACGTCGCGATCCCCAACAACGGCGGGAACCGCCTGCCCGTCGGCTGCACCGGCAACGTGACCGCGACGCCGAAGAACAAGCAGAACCAGGACGTCGACCCCCGGATCCACGGCACCCAGATCACGTGGACGTGGGAGCTCGAGAGCGGCCACCCGGCGGACCTCATCAGCTATCCCGACCAGCCCTTCAACAAGAGCGTGGTCGGCCTCTCGGTCGGCAACTTCACGCTCTGCGCGATCGTGAAGGAGGTGCAGGGCTGCCTGCACGGCGAGGTCGTCACACCGTCGCCCCGTTAGCTCTTCGGTCGGGCGAGACCGGGCACTACCTTCACGGCGGGCACTCGGGTCAGCGCCGCGGGCGCGAGCTTGATCTTCGAGGACCGGCCGCCGCCGCCGAGGATGATCCACTCCGGCGCCATCACCGCTTCGTCGACGTAGATGGGAATGCCCTCGGGAAGGCCGAAGGGCGTCACGCCGCCCACCGCCATCCCCGTGACCGCGATCGTCTCCTCGGCCGAGGCGAACGACAGGCGAGAGACGCCGAGCAGGCCCCGCACCGCGTGGTTGACGTCGAGGGAGGTGGTGGCCAGCACCACGCACGCCGCGTGGACCTTCGGCTCCTTCTTCGACGCGACCAGGATGGTGTTCGCGGAGCGGTCGGGGGGGATGCCGTAGCGGGCGCAGAAAACCGCGGTGTCGGCGGCGTCGGGGTCGCACTCGAGCCGCTCGTACTCGACTCCGAACCGCGCGAGCGCGGCGAGCACCGGCGCTTCCGGATCGGGCATGCCGGGCGCAGGCTATCATGGGCGGACGCATGGACCCGATCTACCGCAGCGCGCTGAACCGCGACGTGCCGCCGGCGCGCCCGGGCGAGTTCGGCCCCCTCCGCATCGGCGCGATCCCGGTGTGGCCGCCGGTGGTGCTCGCGCCCATGGCCGGCGTCACCAACCCGCCCTTCCGCACCCTGTGCTGGAGGTACGGGGCTGGCCTCTACGTCAGCGAGATGGTCACGGCCCGCGCGCTCGTCGAAGGCAACCGCAAGACGCTGCTGATGGCCAGCTTCGGCGCGGAGGAGTCGACCCGCAGCCTTCAGCTCTACGGCGTCGATCCCTTCTACGTGGGGGAGGCGGTGCGCCTCCTCGTCGGCGAGGGCCGCGTCGACCACCTCGACCTCAACTTCGGCTGCCCGGTGCGCAAGGTCACGAGCCGCGGGGGCGGGGCCGCCATCCCGGTGAAGCCTCGCCTGCTGCGGAGCATCGTGCGCTCGGCGGTGGGGGCGGCGGGCGGCGTCCCGGTCACGATCAAGTTCCGCATCGGGATCGACGAGCAGATCCTCACCTACCTCGACGCGGGCCGTATCGGCGAGGACGAGGGCTGCGCGGCGGTCGGGCTTCACGCGCGCACCGCCGCCCAGCTCTACGACGGCGAGGCGTGCTGGGGCGCGATCGCCCGGCTCAAGCAATCGGTCACGCGTATACCCGTCCTCGGCAACGGCGACATCTGGGAAGCGGAGGACGCCCTCCGGATGATGCGGACGACGGGCTGCGACGGCGTGATCGTGGGCCGCGGCTGCCTGGGACGGCCGTGGCTCTTCCGCGACCTCGCCGACGTGTTCGAAGGCCGCGAGCCGGCCGACCCGCCCGGCTTCGGCGGCGTCGTCGACGTGATGCTCGAGCACGCGCGCCTGCTCGCCAAGTGGCTGGGGGAAGAGGCCACGGCCATGCGCTCGTTTCGCAGGCACAGCTCGTGGTACACGAAAGGCTTCCGCGGCGGGGCTCCGCTGCGGCAGCGGCTCATGCAGGTGGCGCGCCTCGTCGAGCTGCGCGACGTCCTGTCGGAGGTCGACCGCGCCCAGCCGTTCCCGCCCGACGCCGTGCGCGTTCCCCGCGGGAAGACGGCCGGCCGGCAGAAGGTGGCGCTGCCGGAAGGCTACCTGGACGATCTGGAGGACGACACGCCGCCGGGGATCGAGGCGGAAGCCGCCGACTCCGGAGGATGAGCAGCCCGCGGGGGTTCGATCAAAACTGCGCCGGGAAGCACGTCGTTATGTAGGCGCCCGGCCCCTTGCGGATGTAGCCTCCGGTCGAGACCCAGATGTTGTACTGCTCGTTGAAGTCGTTGCTGGTCTTGACCGCGATCTCCTCGAACTCCTCGACCGCGCACACGCCCTGGGCGTGGATCGCCTCCACCACCGCCTTGATGTACCGGCTGCGGTCCAGCACCCTGTAATTCCCGTCGAAGAGATCGTCGTGGAGATCGAACAGGCCCGGGTGGTCCTTCACGGTCCGGGCGATCGCGTTGTCCACGTACTGGTTGAGCTGGGGTGTGAGCTTGGGGCAGGTGTTGTGCAGGTCGGGCATCGCGGGCAGCGGGCACGAGAAGGCCTGAGGGGTCGCGGCGGGAGCCGGAGTCGGCGCCGGGGTCGGGGCGGGATTGCTCGCGGCGGGACTCTTGCCGCCGGAGCCGCATCCGGCGAGCGCGCCGGCGCCGAGCACGACGGCGGCGAAGGCACGGTTCATCTTCACCAATGGGCCTCCCAGATAGAGACTGATGGGCGTCCCGGAAAGAGCACGGCCGGATTCTAGGGGAGACCGGCTCCCGATCAGGTCCGAAACACCCTAGCGCTGGAAGGCGTACGACAGCTTCATGAAGAACTGCCGGCCGACCCGGTCGAGGTGCTGCGCCGTCTCGTCCAGCTCGCGGTTGTCGCCGTAGCCCACGAACAGGACCGTCTGCCAGTTGAGCTTGTAGGCGAAAAGGGCGGAGCCCCCGAAGCGGCCGTCCTTGCGCGCGACCTCGGTCGAATACAGGGTGGGATCGCGGCGGGTGCCGACGTACTGGCCGATGACGCGCACGAAGGCGCGCGCGGTGAACGTGTAGGTCGCGCGGAGCCGGTCGACGCTGGCGGTGAAGAGGCGGGCGCGGCCGCCCGTGGGGTTGGCCACGTTCAGCCACCGCCGCGCCTCGTTGAACCGCAGCTCGAGGTGGTTGGTGGGGCGGAAGGTCGCGTTGAAGTTGATGTTGGCGCCGGTGCCGGTGCGGACGCCGTCGAAGTCGATCTCCTGCCCCACGAACCCGTCGACGCCGATCTGGTTGAACTTCAGCGACGGGCTCAGCTGCACGACGTAGAGGAGCTGCTGCCGCGGCAGCGTCACGGTGCCGGCACGCACGCGGTCGAACGCGTACCAGAAGCGGAAGAACGAGCTCCACTTGCCGTCCATGCCCGCGCCGACGGAGAGGCGCCGATTGAGCAGGGCCCCTTCGCGATCGGTGGAGCGATCGAGGATGTAGAACGTCCGCAGCCGCCGCAGGAAGCCGTTCGGCCGGAACGTGTAGCCGCCCTCGAGGTCGGTGCGGCGGTAGCCGACCTGGGGCACGAAGCCGTCATCGGCACGGAAGTCGTTGCCGAAGTCGTGGTACTGCGCGAACCAGTCGACCGTCTTCGTGGTGTGGAGCCACCACGCGATCGCCCCGTGTCCCTTCAGCGCGCGGCCGTCCCACTCGGCGGCCAGGTCCGGCTGGATGGGCGTCCGGCTGTCGCTGAAGAGGACCTGGCCGGTGACGGTATCCTTCGTCGACGGCCGCCACTGGAAGTCCGGCCCGACGACCCGGTTGTGGCCGCCGCCCCGGATCTCGCGGTCGGTCCCGAGCAGGCTCAGGAAGGACTTGCCGATGTCCCGGCGGAACCGGCCGATCGCCACGAACGAGCGGAACTCCTGGTTGGCGAGGTCGGAGCTGTTGGGGCCGGGAAGGATCACGCTGCCCCCCCCGTCGTCCTCGGCCATGAGCGCCGTGTACGCCGTCGAGCCGAACTTGCCCGTGCCCCGCACGCCCCAGCGCGGGGCGGTGACCGTTCGCGTGTACACGGCCTGGATGGGCGTGCTGAACAGCTCGCTGCCCTCCAGGAAGAACGGCCTCTTCTCCGAATAGAAGAGGGCAAACCGCTCGTTGACGCCGATCTGGGCGATATCGGACTCGATCTGCGAGAAGTCGGGATTCACCGTGGCGTCGACCGCGGTGCTGGCGGTGGGCGTCCATTTCACGTCGAGGCCCGCGTCGCCCTTGACCTTCTCGTTGTGCCATGGGGTGCCGGGGCCGTCCGTGGCCGCGCCCGCCTGGCGTCCGGTGGCGTAAGGGGCCAGCACCAGGTGGCCGCCGGAGGGCAGGCCCTCCAGGCCCGTGACCGAGGTGCTGCGGCAGACGAAGCAGCTGCCGCCCCGCGGCAGCTTCACGTTGAAGAACTGGTAGCGGTAGTCGCGAGGGTAGTTGCGATAGAGCATGATCCGCCACGTGTGCGGATCTCCCTTTGGATACCGGAGGGAGGAGAAGGGGATCCTGATCTCCAGCGTCCAGCCCTCCTTGGTGATGCGCGCCTTGGCATCCCAGTAATAGTCGGGAGAGGAGTCCTCGTTGCCGGACGGGTCGTCGAGGACCGAGTCGTACTGGATGCTGCGCGGGTTGGCGACGAAGAGGATGCCGGTCTTGCCGTCGTTGCGGGTGTCGAGCAGCACGCCGCCGTAGTCGGTGGTGCCGGGCAGCGCGTCGCGGTCGCCGAGCGGCGCGCGGATCTTGCCCGGCTCGGGGTCCTGGAACTCGAAGCCCGCGTAGAAGAACTTGTCGTCGTAGGTGAGGTAGCCGACGTTCTTCACCTTGGG
>Ga0070699_100005072_pt1 | contig 11593 bp, 14 predicted proteins | sample KBSK1503metaG_FD_65473 | JGI IMG/M metagenome (GOLD analysis project Ga0070699, IMG submission 65473) | Corn, switchgrass and miscanthus rhizosphere microbial communities from Kellogg Biological Station, Michigan, USA - KBS K1-50-3 metaG | ecosystem: Host-associated > Plants > Roots >...
TGGCAAGCTTAGGGTGCAGGGCGCGGGACAGATCAAAGTCAAACTGCACCGCCCGGTTGAAGGGAAGATTAAGACCGTCACGATCATTCGCAGTGCTGGGAAGTGGTACGTCTGCTTCAGTGTCGAAGTTGAAGCGCAGTCTCTGCCCGAATGCTCTGAAGTTACCGGGATTGATGTCGGGCTGACCTCGTTTGCCACGCTCTCCGATGGAACAGAAATTGAAAATCCCCATTTCTACCGTGAAGCCGAACGCCGCTTGAGAATCGCGCAGCGCAGAGTCGCACGCCGGAAGAAACGGAGCAAACGGCGGAGGAAAGCGATCCTGCTGCTTCAAAAGAAGCACAAGAAAATCAGAAACCAACGCAACGACTTTACCCACAAGGTCTCCCGCACAATCGTGAATCTTCACGGCTTCATCGCCGTCGAAGACCTGAACATCAAAGGACTCGCTAGCGGAATGCTGGCGAAGTCCGTGGGCGATGCCGGATGGTCGGCCTTCATCGCAATGCTCGCGTACAAAGCGGAGGAAGCTGGGCGCGTGCTGATGAAGGTTGATCCTCGTGGCACCTCGCAACGCTGCGCATGCGGCGCGCCGAATCCGAAGACACTGAGCCAGAGGTGGCACAGTTGCGATGAATGCGGATTGTCGGTCGGCCGTGATCATGCGTCTGCTTTGGAAATCCTGAGGCTCGGACTGAGCCTTCGTGGGCTAACGTATCCGGTTGCGGACTGCGTTCCACGAGAAGCCGTCTGCTTTAGCTGACGGAGTAGTCACAAGTTTGACTGGCCGAATCGCGACACACTCAACTTCGCCTACGAACTGGTCTGGGACGGGGAAGAAGAATCGAACGAGGCCGGAGATGCCTACGCCACCGCCTGCGCTGTCACCGCCGAGTTCGCCAAACGCCACGCCGGGCGTTACGCGATCGGCGTCAACGGGCGGAGCGGGGGTTACGCCGTCCTCTACCGAGCCGAGCCCGGGCGCCACGGGAGCACGACCATCTACCCCTGCCGGGGGCTGGACGATGATGCCTGTTTCGAAGACTGGGATGACGACGAGCTCCGCGACCGGGTCGAACTCGTGCGCGACTTTGACCGGACCATCCTCCAGGCAGTGGAAGCCTTCCAGGAACGGGTCGCCCAACTCATGCCCGACCGCGACTCTGACGATTCGCGAGGTGAGGGAGAAGAACTCGCTGCGGCCACCTGAGGCCGGGGGTCATGGCTTCAGGCCCGGAATAAGGGATCGGCTTCGAGGTTGCCGAGCGCCTGAAAGACGTCCGCTACCAGATCCCCGACCTCCAGTAATCCCGCCGCACCCGGCCAGCGCCGAATAGACTCTTTTTCCCGTGCGCGCTTTCCCCGCGAGGATCCAAGCGGAAGGCATACGCCCGAGATTATTTTGTTCGGAGGTTATTGTTCGCCCATGAGTTCGACTCTCACTGCCCCGGTCCACGGCAATTTCCATGAAGCCGCGCTGCTCGCGCTCCAAGAAGACGAGCAATTTCGTGAAGAGCAAGCCAGGCGACGCCGCCTGAGCGAAGCCAAAGAACTCGTCAAAAGGCTGAGGATGATCGTCGGCGAACGCTACCACATTCTCAGCGACACCAACGGCGACTACAACGGCGAGCCGCGGGCGCTGGCCCGGATCGATCAGACCACCTTCGCCCTTGTCCTCCAGTCGAGCGACGACCCGTACGCCGTGGCCGTCGTTGACCGGTGTCAGAAGTGCGGCCAGATGGCCACGAGCGATCCGATCGGCGAGATGTCGGAGATCGGCCAGCAGCTCACCGCCTTCCAGCCCGACAGGTGCTCGCACACCTGTCGGCGGTAGAAAGCCTTATGCCCTACACCTGGGTGGAAGCTGAACCGATCGTGATCCTCGACCAGAGTCGTGAGATCGGGGCTTTTCACGCTTACAGGGACGATTACGTCGAGCACGGCCCGCGCGAGTTCCGCTTCGTGCTGCGCCCCACGGACGGCGAAGAGGCGGCCTACGACATTCGCAACTGGGCGGGCTATAACCCCGGCCTTTCGCTCGCCAAAAACATCAAGCTCGCCTACGCCCTGGGCGCCATCTCCTTTGACGAAGACGACGAGCCTTCGGTCGGCTGGGAAGCGGACTGAGGGTGACCTGCTCCCACCTCTCCTATGGTCAACGCCACCGCCAGCCCCGCCAAGAAGCCAAAAGTGATGGGCGAGTTCGAGGCCGTCCTCCTCGACCGGACGCTGACGCCGGCCGAGCGCATCGAGCGGGCACTCGCCTTTGACCCCACAGGCCGGCCGGGCGCCGACCAGGTCCGCGACCGCCAGAAGAGGATCGAGAACCAACGCACCATCCTCCACCACCGCCTCGACGCGACCTTCTCCCGCCTGCCCGAAGGCGAAGGGACGCTCGCGCGTCAAATATCGCCAGAGGGGATGCGTTTGGTCATCGATCAAGCCCGCCCGGTGACCTCGAGCCGCGAGGTGCGCCGCGCCCTCGTCGCCTCCCGCCACGAGCCGCCAGACGCGGCCCGCCAGCACAAGAGCGGCGACGGCAAGTTACTGGAAGAATTTCGAGAGTGGTACTCGGCGAAACTCCGGCCGCTCTACCTCTACCGCCTGGCCGTCATCTACCGCGACCATCACCAACGGCGCGGGCACGGCTACGGCGTAATCTTCAAAGGGGCGAGGGCCTTCGAGGCGATCGTCGACCTCGCCCGGCTGCGCGCCTCCGGCTGGACCAAAGAGGCGCCCGAAACATTCGACCTCACGGGGATCGTGCTCAAAGAAGTCACCGGCACCTGGTATGAGGAGGAGATGTCGATGCGCGCTCTCAGGGGCGAAGCGACCGAGGTTGCGGACCTCCTGCCCGGCGGCCCCCTCAACCCGCACGAAATCTGGCGGGACCTGACGTTTGCGATCAATATCGCGAGCCCGCGCGCCTTAGATCTCATACCCGAAGACGTCCGGTTGCTCTCGCTCTTAAGTGATGTCTACTTCCGCTCCTACGGGAAGGCCGCCGAGATGCAGGCCTATGTCGCCGCCCGGCTGGGCATCCCAAAATCGCACATCCGCTCCATCCCGGCCCATGACATCAACACTCGCCAGGTCCAGGCCGCTGATCTTGAGGTCGAGTTTACTCAGGGTGCCGGGGCGCCGGCGGCAAAAACCTACCACCTCTACCTGATCGAAGGAGACCGCCGCCGCCCCCTCGAGGTCTGGGCGAACGGCCAGAGAGCGACGCTCCGGCCGGGCGCCGTCCCGCACTCCTTCGAGAGCTATGACGAAGTAAGGCAGACGCTCGAGACCGCGGAGATCCCGCGCGACCTCGGCCCCGAACTCCGCCTGGAGATAGTAGAAGTCGCCCACACCCCGCACGGCGAGTTTAAAGTCACACGGCCGAAAGCCGTCACCGACAAGCAAGAGACCTACGAAATGACGATCGCCCTGGCGGGCAACTTCAAAGCGCTCGACGCCCCTGCCGCGGGGAGAAAGTGAACATGGAAGAGCCGAGGCCACTCATCGCGCTCGCGCCGAACGGGTCCAGGATTATCGGCACTCAGGACACGATCCCGGCCGTAGCCCACTGCACCTTCTATGAGAACCCCGACGACCCGGCCAACCCCGAACGCGACTATGACGGCGAAACCAAAGTCGACTGGGACGGCCAGACGACCGACAACAGCCCCGAGGGCGAAGACCTCTACGCCGACGAGCAAGGGGGAGTCTGGCCCCGCTCCCGGCTGCGCTTCATCCTCGATTTTAAGGCGGCGCCGATCGTCACCCTCGACGAAGCCCGGCGGCTCCTGGCCTATCAAGTTTACGAAAGCGACGACAACCGCCGCCCGGCCATCCCGGGCCTCTTCGTCTTAAGCCCCTACGGGCGCTCGGATGAGGCGCACGACATCCGCCTCTGGCCGGGCTACCAGAAGGGGAAGTCACTCTCAAAAAAAACCTCCAACTCGCCTACGCCATCGGAGCCATCCAGGCAGGGGGAGAAGAAATCTCGATCGCCTGGGAGTGAAACGATGCCAGACGCAGTTGGAGCAATCATCCACGACCAGCAGTTTCTGATCAGGGCCGAAAGACAAGCCGAAGCCCTCTCGGCCGTGCTCGCCTGGGAAACGCTCACTGGCGCCAAGCCCATCTTCGGGCGCGACGGCGCGCCTGAGACCCTCGAGGAGCTCTTCCGCGACTATGGCTTCGACCCCCAGACCGACCGCCGGGGCAACATCGGCTATCTCAATTTTTGGGAGGACGGCGGAGAGCGCGCCGACTTAGGCCCCGCCGGGCTGCTCGGCCAGATTGCCCCCTGGGTTGAAGAGGGCTCTTACCTGGTCTTCATCGACGAGGGACTCCAGGCCTGGCGCCTGCGCTACGAAGGCGGCCGCGCCGTCGAGGAGACGGGAAGAATTGTCTGCCTCTTCGACTAAAGAGGCCCGGAGGGCAAAGAGGATAAGGCGGCAGGCAACTTTTACAGGAAGTCATAGTTATGGACCAAGAGCAGGCAAACCGAGACGCCCGAACCGAAGCCTCGGTCGCGCAGCCGGGAGACGACATCAAACAGGCCCAGAATTTATCGGAACCGACTGGGCATGTCGCTTCGGAAGCGGCTTCCGAAAATGCTCCTGACACCAAGCCGGGAGAAGCGACAACCGCGGACGACCTCAGGGACGAGCCCTACGAATTCGAGCGCTGCACCGTCCAGGTCACCATCACGCTTCTGCCGCAGGAGGCGACCGGTGACCGCCCGGCCATCATCGGCGTGCGAAGCCACAAAGACGCGCCGCTCATCAAGATGGCGCGGGCAAGCGACCTCGGCGAATTGCCAGCGCCCATCCTCGCTCTGCTCGAAGAGCTCAAAGGGCTGCTGCCGGCCCGGGCAGCGACCGCCCGGGCGCGCCGCGAGGCCGAGGCCGAACAAAAGCGGATTGAGGCAGAGCGGCGCCAGAAAGCCCAGCCGGCCGCCGCTAAGCGGAGCCCCGCTACGAAGAGGAAGACCGCGGGCGCAAGCCAGGCCCGGACCAAGGCGCCGACACAGGCGGGCGGCGCTCCCGCCCTACAGCCAGGCGGCAACACCGCAACACTGCCAGAAGCTACCGCGGCGCCCGGCAAGACCACAGACAGCGCAGCCCCGCAACAGCCGGGGTTTTTCGACGAGGAGTAAGTTATGGCCACGATCAACCTCGGCAGCGACGGTCAATCGCTCACGCTCGACGACGCGATCGCGCGCGACGACAAGCTGCTCAAGCGCGCCCTCACGCCCTACTACCCGGAGCTGGCCAACGCCGCGTTCGAGCGCAATGAGTCAACCGGCGAACTCGTCGTCAAGGTCATCAAACAGCCGGGGACCAAGGGCGCGCCTTCGGCGGTCCTCAATACCCTGCTCTCGGCCCCGGAAACAATCAACCCGGCCGTGGTCTGCTACCACCGCCTGGCCGAGATGGAGTCCCGCGGAGAGCTCGGGACCAGGGCGCTGCTCCTGCTGCAGGGGGAGATCTCCTCGGCCGTCGAGGCCGGCGAGGCCCAGGTCAAAGAGGTCGGCCGGGCCCTTAAAAGTTTATGCTCGGCCGAACCGGTCGCGGCCACCTTCACCCCGCTCGGATTCTGAGATGGCTCGACCGGCAACGATCGCGCCGGGGGCTGCCATCGGCTGCCTGAGGGCCTGGCAGGTCAATGCTGCCTCGGCCTCAGGCGGCCTCAGGCGCACGCTCCAGGTCGCCAAGGTTCTGTCGCTCTTCGAGCGGTTCTTCCCCGCCGAACACCAGAAACACGCCTGCCGCCTCATCGGCGACCCCGCCGGGCAACACCGGGCGCTCGAGGCCTTCTTCACCCTCATCTGCCGCCACCTCTTTCCGCTCCCGGATCACATATTTGACTTTGAGGAAGACCTGGAGGCTTACCTCGGGGGCATCACCGTCTTGCCGCTGATCCCTGAGTGGTGGAACGGCGATGCCGAAGAACTCGGCGCCGCGCACCGCGTCGCGCTCGGGCTACTCCACGGCGGGGAGTGGGCTCTTGACGGACTCGGCCCTTACACCGCCCGCGTCAAGACAGGTCAAGCGTACGCCGTCGACTGGGAATTGCTCGAACGCCTGTGCGGCGAAGCCCCGCCGCCGCTCGCTCACCTGTGGCCGGCGGTCACCTCGCTCGACCACAGCACGGGCAACCCCTTCATCGACTCCTCCTACGAAGCGCCCTGGGAAGAGGACTGGGGCGAAGAGAGCGTCCAGATGCTCACCGCCGCCTACCAGGAAGCGGTCGAACTCCTCAAAAAAGTCGACGAACTCGACGCGTGGGTACAAGAAGACCCCACGCGCGTCGGTCAAATAGTCGAACTCTGGAATCGTGCGGTCGGCTTGAGGTGCGAAGGGAAGGGATAATCGCGATGCCTGAAACGAGCGATCCAAACGGACAGGTTCCCCTGGGATACTACCCCCGGCCGCTCGAAGGCGCCGAGGCGGCGCTCCTCTTTGTCCAGGGACAGTACCTGCTCCACACCCGCGAGGGGAACGTCGATCGGGTCAAGTTCCTCGCGCCTGCCTCCGTCAGGCAGGCCTTCACGCTCGAGCGCATCGATTCGGGCTGGCTCCCCGAAGGCGTCTGCCGCTGGGGGACGGGCCCCGCGGGCGATTGGATGCTCGCCTACCACAAGCCGCAGGTCTACGAAATTCAGGTCGAGATGAAGGAAAACAGGCCGCCGCGCCGTCTGAAGGTGCCGCTGCCGGCGCTCGCCTTCTTCGGCTGCGACGATAACTATTACCTGTGGGCGCTCCGCGGCGTGTCGCTTGAGCCCAAGGCGCAACTCTACCGCGCGCCGCTCCCGAACATCAACGAGCACGGCCTCATCTGCTTCGGCTCAAATCAACGCCCGCGAGTGAGCGCCGCCAGTTTCGCCGAAGCCTGGAGACTGTTTTTAGCCGCACCCTTCAACGACCATCACGCCGACGGCCTCAGTCGGGAGTTCCCGGAAGACGTCCGCCGACAACTCGCGAAACTCTACCGTGAGCGGGCCAAGCGCTACCCGGCGCGCGACCTCGTCAGGATCGACAACACCCTCGAGGGCGCCGTCGATCGCCTCACCAACCGCCACCGGTGAAAGGGGCGGAGGATCTTCGACATGCCAACCGCCAGAATGGAGTCGATCATCCAGCGCCTCCGAAAGGAAATGATTGGAAGGCACAAAGGCTCATCGCCCGTCTCAAGGCTCGTGGCCAACCTTCCTGGGGCGCCAGCACTGCCAGGCGCTACGACGGCTTGATGCGCACCTTCGAGTAGGACCCCATGACCCGACAACCGCTGCCCCTCGTAGGCTACCGCTTCGCCCAAGATTCGACGCTCGGCCCTATCTCGGGTCAGATGTACGAATACGTCGTCGGGGCGGGCGGGCTCTACCTCCGCGCCCGTCGCCGGGGCCTCTCGGTGACGATGCCAATAGCAGGATGCGAGGTGCGAGGACTCGCCGCCGTCAGGCCCGTGCTCGAACTGGACTGTCCGAAAGTCCCGGCAGCGCTGCTTGCCGAAATTCTACGCCAGTCCCGCGCGGCGGCGGCCTCATCGCCCCCGCTTGAGAGGCTCTTCTACCTCGCCTGGGAGGGCGGCGGATGGAGCCTCGAGGTGCCGCCCCAGCGCCAGACCGAGCGCGAAGTGGAGCCGCTCGATACCGGCCCCGGATCCGCCTACGAGCGGGCGCTCATCGAGGTCCACAGCCACCACCGCTGGGAGGCTCGATTCTCCCCGAAGGACGACCGCGACGAGTCGGGCTTTCGCCTCTACGCCGTCCTGGGGCGGATCAACGAGCGGCCCGAAGTGAGAGTCCGTGTCGGAGCCTTCGGTTACCGGCAGGAGATCCCGGCTGAACTCGTCCTTGAGATGCCCGACGGCATCGCCGACCGCGTCAAGGCGGGGAGGGAATATGCCTAAAGCCAAAGCCGCACCGACCGCCACGGCCATCGATCTCTCCTACCTCAAGGCCGCGCGCCTGCTGCTCGCCGAACATCACACCGTCCGCATCACCCTGGTCGGGTGCGGCGGCACCGGCAGCTGGCTCGCCCCGTCGATTGTGCGCCTCGCCCGCTCGCTCAAAGACGCCGGCCGGGGCGTCGAAGTCGTCTTCGTTGACCCGGACAAGGTCGAGCCGAAGAACACGCTCAGGCAGAACTTCTGCGACGCCGAAGTGGGCCTGCCGAAAGCCCACGCGCTCGCTTCGCGCTACGGGTTGGCCTGGGGGTTGGGGATCACTGCGGTCAAAGATCGCTTCGACCCCTCGTCGGTCTCCCACGTCTGGAACACGCTCGTCATCATGGTCGGCTGCGTGGACAACGCGGACGGGCGGGCGCAACTGACCAGGGCGCTCTCTCACAACCGCCGCGGCTCGGCCCCGCACATCTTTCACCTCGACTGCGGCAACACGGCCGAGGCCGGGCAGGTCTACTTGGGCACCGCCGCCGAGGCCGCAGACCTCAAGGGCGCTTTCATCTCGCCGGGCTTCTGCCAGACCCTGCCCGCCCCGGCACTGCAGCAGCCGGCGCTGCTCGTGCCGCGCCCCGAGGAGAAGACAGACAACAACCTCTCCTGCGCCGAGATTCAGCAGGCCAATTTTCAAAGTCTATGCGTCAACCAGAAGGTCGCCGCCGAGGCGGCCGACTACCTCCTGCGGCTGGCGACGGGGGGCGAGCTGCGGCGCTTCGCCACCTACTTCGACCTCGCCTCAGGCAGTTCGCGGAGCCGCTACACGACGCCCGAGGAGGTCGCCTCGGTCATCGACCGGCCGCTTTCTTACGTGATCGACTATGAACGCTAAAGAACTCGGGATTCTCTTCGAGGAGGATGATGCCTTTGCCGCCGGCGTCAAGGTCCGGCTCCGCTGGACCAACTCGGGAAGGCAGTTCTGCGGTTTGGGGACGATCACCCGCCTCAACGCCAAATCATTACGGGCCGCGCTCGACCATGAGGTCGGGTCGCCGTCCGAACCCTTCGGCTACTACCCAGCCAGCTACGAGATCATCGTCCCGCGCATCACAGACCCCAAGAAATGGACTGCCAACAACTGCGCCAGGCTGGCCATAAACGAAGGCTGAGCTGGTAAACCCTTATTGCAACTAAACCAAAACGCCGCCACTCTCAAAGGCCGAGCAAAAGATCCTTGTTCGGCTCAAGGCCGGTGATTTCCTTCACATCGGCCGCCTCTACTTCGAGGGAAGAATCATCGACCATTTCTGTTAGGACTATGACCAGGATCAAGACGACGTTCCTGTCTGGAGGCTTATGCGCCGAGGTCTAATCCACCCCACAGGCTGCGCTGGCGGCGCGCGGTGGTTCGTCATGACCGAACTTAAAGAGGGAAGTGAACGAATTCCAGGGGGGGCCACTCGCCTCAGACGCCACGTTAGTGCTGTAGGTGCCATTATGGACACGCCATACCAAAACATCATCACGATCGAGCCAGGCAAGCGAGCGGGCAAACCCTGCGTTCGCGGGATGCGCATCACCGACTAAGACCTCCTCTCTGACCTAGCCGCCGGCATGACGCCGGCGCAGATCCTCGATGACTTCCCGTCTCTCACGGAAGAGGACATCCGCACCTGTCTCAGCTTCGCCGCCGACCGCGATTTGCGGGAGCACGCCGGAAGGAGTGCGCGGCGAGGTGGACACAAAAAAGCTCGCACTCAACCGCCCCCGCAGGCGAAACCTCGCGGCTTACGTCGTCGACGCCCGCACCTCGATCGCGGCGCGACAGATCGAGAAGGCTGGGGTGGAACTTTATCCCAGCGAGACGGTCTAGTGCGTAATTACCGAAGCCGGGAGCTTCGCCAAGAACAGGCGCGTGTGTGAAGCCGAGATCAGCTCAAGTCAGCGTTATGACAAGCGCGAGTACTTCAGAATGCTACGCTACGCGGCAGCCGAAGTGATCCACAAGCCTGCGCCAAAGGGTAAGCGTAGAGCTTCCGAACGTAACCTACCTTGGGGCTGACTGTGACGCGCAAATGGGGAGCCATTCTCACAGATTAACTGTCTCTTCCCTGGCGCCCGGCCCGCCGTACCGCTTAACCAGAGAAGCATGACCCTCCAGGTCCAAACCCCGTGCGGCCTGGGTTAAAAATTCGCCGAGCGCGTCGGCCCCAAGGCCGTAGATGAAGAGCAGGCCATCACCCCCCTCGAAATCGTGGCTGCCATATTCGCCGACCTCGCCACCTTCCAACAAACACAACAGGGATGACTCGATCCGATGAAACCTTTCCTTCTCCGGCCAGGCGACAAACCCCTGGTCGGAAAGCTTAATGCGCACGATCACTGCTTCTTCGTCCGGACAAGGAAGTTTAGCCATAGAAGCCTGGGTGGGGCCGGTCGGGGCCGCTCTGACGGGCCTGACGTTTCGGACACTCACTGTCGGGGCCTAATTGCGTCTGCGGTAGCCGTAGGCCACGAGTTGCTCTAAGAGCGGCGATCTCGGATAGACGCGCAACATCAACCCATTGGTGAGCGGTATGTCAAGACTCCACACTAACCCACACGCCGTCTCCTCGCGCCAGAGTCCGAGCTCGCGGTACTCGTATGGCCCGGCGTCAAACCGCTGGCGGATGTCGTTGAGCGTCGCCAACACCGCGTCGAATTCCTCGGCGCAGAGGACAAAATCGGGCTCGTTGATCCGAAGCGGCGAATCTTCTTCCATAAAGGAATTCTACTGGGGCTCGTTACCGAAGGGAGCGAGGGGATAACTACTGACTGCTTATTTTTTATGAAGGACCATTGTCTTCCAAAGACAAGATATCTTCAACAGAGCAGTTTCCAGCAGCATATTCTTAAAGGTTAAAAGGTTAAAACCAGGATAAAGGGATAGGCGCCAGCGTCCGGCTTTCAAATGTAATATCTGTAGCAGTTTAGCGCCTCAAACCAAACCGGATCTCAGAGTCAGACCTACTTATTTCAAATAAACTCAGACCCGCCCCCACATATTGAAGTCTGAACTCAGACTCACGCACATATATCCTCAGACTCATTCCCACATATTCCGGCCAGATCTCAGATTCAAACCCACATATTTAAAGGCTTTTTTTGACCACTTAATCTGAGGTCAGGGCTTGTTTGGGCCAAAAGACGGGCGAATTCAGACTCATCCCCAGATATTCCTCAGAGCCGTTCCCACACCTTTAGCCCAAACTCAGACCGATTCCCATATCTGGGGAACATTTTTCAGACCCATTCCCACTTATTTTCAGGATCATTCCCACATATTCTCAGATTCAAACCCACATATTTCTCAGACCGGTTCCCGCATATTTGGTCCCGAACTCAGAGCTGTTCCCACATATATAAAACTACAATCAGACCGGTTCCCACATATCCGCGGACGTCGTTCGCCCTTTAGCGGGTCGCAGGCAGGCTTTTACCGTGGGGCCGGAGGCGCTGGTTAACGCGAATCGTCTCCTTGATGAAGCTCTCGTGCGGGTCGATGGTGATCTTGGCGTCAACGAGCTTGTTCTTCCGGTGCGGGTCATAGACATGCGCGACTTCATACTTCTCGACGACTTGCTTGCCGCACATCTCCTCAAGGGCCTCTAGGACCTGGCGGAGGTTGTCGCGGATCTGCGCGCAGCGCGTGAGGCCG
>Ga0070699_100005073_pt1 | contig 11593 bp, 13 predicted proteins | sample KBSK1503metaG_FD_65473 | JGI IMG/M metagenome (GOLD analysis project Ga0070699, IMG submission 65473) | Corn, switchgrass and miscanthus rhizosphere microbial communities from Kellogg Biological Station, Michigan, USA - KBS K1-50-3 metaG | ecosystem: Host-associated > Plants > Roots >...
ACAAGGTGACCGTCCGCGAATTGACCGGTGCCGAACGCGACCGCATCTACGCCGAGCAGGCGCGGCGCTACCCCGGCTTTGCCGAGTACGCGCGCCAGACCGCTGGCGTCCGTACCATTCCGGTGCTCGAACTTACGCGGGCGTAGCCCACGTCCCCAAGGCCGGCCAGCGAGGTCCTGGCAAGCTGGAGCTGACCAGGTACCACGCCCCCGCGGCGGCCGGCCCCGGGCCGGGGAACCCGTCGCCGAACACGCCGGGCCTGCATCGCGTCATGTTCGCTGTTGACGACATCGAGGACACCGTCGCCCGGCTGCGCGCCCACGGCGCCGAGCTCCTCGGCGAGGTGGCACGGTACGAGAGCATCTTCCTGCTGTGCTACCTGCGCGGCCCCGCGGGCATCATCGTCGCCCTGGCCGAGCAGATCGGCTGACGCGAGCCTGCGAGATCAGAAAGCACACAGTGCCGGAGCTTCGCCGACGAGGAATGGCGCCCTACCAGCAGGGCCAGCAGGTCCTGGTAGCTGTAGTGCCGCACCGTGCTGCCGGCGTAGGCATCAGGCCGACGTTCCCGCGATCGGGCCAGCGCACGGGGCCACGCCGCTCTACGATGGTCGGGGTCAGCTATGCACAGCAATCAGACGGTTTCCGGAGCGCAACGGGGACGACGAGTACGAGGTTGGCTGCTGTGCGTAACGATATGTGCCATCGCTGTAGCGGCTTCGGCCACGCCAGCGGCAGCCGAACCTTCCGCCAGCCGTACGCCCAGCCTCGGGGTTCGAGTGGTCGGCACGGTTGCGGTCGACCCATCGCACGTTGGTGTGATCGTCGCGGTTCCGGGCGCGGGCGGGCCGCTGAACGCGCAAGCCTTTCGGCTGTGGCAGAACGGGCGGCTCAAAGCGGTCCGCGTGGATCCGCTTCCGGCGTCGGCGCTGCGCATCGGCGTGGTTGTCGACGCCGGTCTCGGCGCTCAGCTTCTGGGGACGCAGAACGCCGTAGCCGACCTGATGATCGGCCTGCCGAGCGGCGCGGAGGCGGCGGTGGTGGGCGCCAGGCCTGCCCGCCTCGTCCAGCCGCTGACCGGCGATGCCGGTTCGGTCGTGCGGGCGCTCGCGGATGCGACGTTCTCGGGCCCGAGCGATGATGCGTCGGCGCTGAAGCTGGCCGTCCGAGAGGTCCTCAGGGGACCTCCGGGGCGGCGCGCAATTGTCCTCATCACGACCGGCCCCATCCCGGCCGGGTTGGCGAGCGCGGTGTCCGGGCCGCTTCGTGCCGCAGATGCCAGCCTGTACGTCGCGGCTGTGCCGGGAATCGCGCCGTCGCTCGCCCGGCTCGCCAGCGCAAGCGGAGGCTGGGCGGTTACCGCATCATCCGCCCGCTCGCTCTTGCCAGCCGTAGATGCGATCGGTGCCGACCTGGTCCACCAGTACCAGCTCGCGTATACCCCGGCCGTTCCGGCTCTGACCGCGACCGGTCTTCGAGTCGCGGTGGCCGGAGCGGGGACAACGGCAACCGCCGAAGCGACCGTGCGGGTGCCGGCCTACGACTCGTCCGCTCCACCGGCGCAGGCGTCCGCGGCCGCGCGCCGCAGCGGGACCGCTGGTGTGTCCGTGGCCTGGCTGATCGCCGCGGTGTTGCTGGCCGGCCTGGTTGGCGCGGCTATCTTCGATATACGGCAGGAACGGCGCAAGCCCGGCCGCTCGTGACGAACCTGAGAATCTGAGGCAGATCGTCTAGCTCAGGTGACCAGCGTCGCGTAGACCACGATGTTGTCGAGGTAGCTGTGGCGGGCGTAGTCGAACTCGCCCCCGCAGGTGATGAGGCGCAGCTCCCGGTCGAGCGTGGGGAAGTAGACCGCCTCCGTCGGGAACTCATCCTTCGGATACCGCTGGATGCGCTGCACTCGGAAGGCAAGCATCCGGCCGTTCGCCAGGCCCACCCGGACGGTATCTCCCGGCCGCAGCGCGCGCAGGCGGTAGAAGACCGCTGGGCCGGTCTTGGAGTCCACGTGCCCGAGGACGACCGCGGGGCCAGGCTGCCCGGGCCGGGGCCCCCCGTCGTACCAGCCGGCCGTGTCCCAGTCCTTCGGGACTTCCAGGCTCCCGTCGGGCAGACGGCCGAGTTTCACCAAAGGCGTGGACACGTCGATCGCCGGTATCTGCAATCGCACCGGTAGGGCCAGCTGATCGTACGTACGAACGGAGTGGAACCCCGCCACGCCGGGCGGCTCGTGCGGCTCCGCCGTCGTCGCGGGCCCGCTGCGAGGAGATGATGCTGCCGCGAGGCTGTGGCCCGGCCCGCCACACCCCGACACGAGCACCGCCGCCAGCGCCACGCCGGCCAGCGATACCGCCGGCCAGCCGCTCATCGTGAGCCCGCCATCCCCCCGCCGCCGGTCTGGACGCCTCCCTTGGGCAGCCGGGCCGCGATCGTCGGACCGATCGCGCCGGACAGCGCATCGGCGACGGCGAACATGTGCTGATAGCCCTCGTACGCAACGCTGTACGCGGTCGTGTAGTCGCTGCGGGCGTACGCGTCGACTTGCTGGACGAGGTCACGGTCGTGCATGTGGAGCACGTCCGAGAGCGCGGGTGCCGTTAGCCGGCCATCGGTCGACGTGCTCAGGAAGGCGCTCAGGTGCCGTTCGAACGCACTCAGCTGAGCAAGGGCCTGGTCCTTGCCCTTCTGATCCTTGGCCGCGACCGCCCCGGAGTAGCTGACCAGTGCGTCCACGTGATCGCCCCACACGCTCGTGAACTTGGCCCCGCTCTGCGGCCCGAACAGGACCCCGAACGCGCCCGCCAGCTGCTCGGTGTCGGCGTTCACCTGGGCCGCGTCGGCCCTGAACTCCGGACCGCCCCGGAGGGCGGCCCCCATCGCGTCGACGACGAGCTGCATGTGCTCTCCGAGCAGCTCGCCGAGTGCCGACCGCAGCCGCGTGAGCGGGCTATCGAAGCTGGCCGGGAGGTGTCCGTCTCGATCCTCCTCGATCCCCGCGGCGATGACCGTGCCGAGCGCGAACTGACGCTCGTAGTCCACCCGTTCGATCCGGTAGGCCGTCGCGTAGTCACCTGCGGCGTAGGCGTCGGTGAAGCGGATGAGGTCGTCGATGTGCGTCCTGAGGCGGGAGCTGACCGTACCCGCGGCGATCTTCCCTCCGGTGAGGTCGTGCAGGTACCGCGCTATCTGCCCGGGAAAGGCGTCGAGCTGGCGGCGGGCGGTAGCCTTCGCGGCCCGGTCGTGCTGGCTGGCCGCGCGGGCGTACGCGACCAGCCCCTCCTGCTGCGCTTCCCAGAGCCGGCGGAATTCCTCCGCTCGTGCGCTGCCGTAGACCTGACCGAGGAGCTTGACCAGGTCGTCGGAGTTGCGGGACAGGGCGCTGACCGCCGCTTGCGTGAAGTCAGGATCACCACGCAGCCGGCTTCGGGTTACGCGTATGCCCACGAACACGTCCTGACCGAATAGCTCCTCCAGCCCGATCCGCAGCCCGACCGCCGTTGCCTTCTGGGCCGCCGGGGCCATCTGCATGCCTGGCGCCATCGACGACCGGGCAGGCGAAGGCTCAGCGGCCGCCGGTCGCGCCGGGTGGCTCGCCGTGCAGCCGCAGGTGCCCAGCAGGAGGGCGCCGGCCACGATCCACGCACGCATTCGGCCCGAACGGGCGGTGCGCGTGCCCCTCGTGCCTCTCGCTCGTGTCCCTATCGAGGTCCTTGTCAATGTCATCCTCCCCGGGCCATGGCTGACGACCCGCCGGCGGTACTCTCGCCCGTCGCGGAATGCGGCCTCGCCCTGACTGCGCTGGTGAAATGCATGATCGGCGGCTGATTCAGCGGAGGTAGCAGCTGCGGACGAGGGGGAGGACCGCCAATCTGCGTCGGGCTGGAGCTGGTAGTGGCACCTACTCTGGGCAGCACGCCCCAGTGATCGGCCAGTGCGGCAGCGACGAGGATGCTGACAGCGGTGAGCGCGTAGAGCAGGAGTCTGCGGCGTCTCCTAGGCCTGGCCGCGCGGGCCGGTTCGGGTTCCCGGGAAGGTACGGGCCGTGAGGCTCCGCTGGCCGGTCCAGGCACCGAGGCTGGTTCCCCGGTCTGCGTCGGCTCTACCGCTTGCGTCGGCCCCGGAAACCGGGTCGGTTCAGGTGTGCGGATCGGCTCAGGTGCGGGAGCCGGCTCAGCTGCAGGGGTCGGTTCGGGCTCTAGGACCGGCTCGGGCTCGCCGATCGGTTCGGGCCTCGCCAACCGCCCGGCCGGGCGAATCGGTTCCGACTCCGGCACGCTGTCGGCGTCGTCGTCCAGGCGACGGACTGTCACGTGGCGGCCGCGCTGGCGTTCGGCCTCGGCCAGGCTATGAGCGATGGGCTCGCTGACGGTCGTCAGCGACGTACCGTCGTCATACAGCACCGCCCACATCTGGCCTCGCCCCTCCGTCGCTGCGCACGCTATAGCCTTTCCGGCGCTCACGAGGGGCGTTCGCCACCAAATCCACCGAAATCAATCACACTGTAAGCAAATCGATTGATTTCTCCAGGTTGGAACGGGTCGCCGGCGCCCGCCCGGCCTGGACGTTCGCCGTCATCGCGGCCGCCCCACGTCGGCGGCTGACGCCTGGTGGAGAGCACGCTTCTCCAGCCCGAACGCCGGCCGAGTAGGAGCACGGACCCCAGGACCATGGCCAGGAGCAAGTCGGCTGCGCCGACAATGCCGGAGATCCACAGGGGAAACAGCAATGGCTTTTTCTGCTCTGGAGTTCTGCAGTCCGATAAAGCCGATATAGGCGAGCGCAAGGCTGATAGGTTCGCCAAATGCCCTGGGATCCGGGGTTGGCCGGCACGCGGTCGGATTCAACGGGCTCGGTGTGGCACGTCTCCGGGACCCTCGATCGGTGACCGCATCAGGTCTCGAGCATTCAGACGTTAGTGTTGCTAACGAGAATCCGGGGAGCCTGACGGGGAGCCAACGACCACAGATCCCAGGCCACGCCAGGCCATGTCCAGCCATCCTGCGTACCTAACAGGCGTTTGCGTATCGGCCTTGAGGTGGGCGCCGGATTCACAGCGTGGCTGGTCAGGTGTGGTAAGGGTCGGGCAGGTCGATCGTCAGGGTGAACTGCTGGAGGCCATCGGGCTCGATGAGCTCCTGCTGTGCCGGTGTCCCGGTGGCGAGGGTGAGCGACACGATCCCGCACCGCTTAGCTCCGAGCACCGGCTGCACGTGGCCGGGAAGGACTGCCCATGTCGTGGGTACCCATAGGTGATCGGTGCCGTCGAGGTGCAGCAGGCGGTACTGGTGCACGTGGCCGCTCATCACCAGCGCGGGTGGCGTGCCGCCGAACAGGCGAGCGAGGCGGTCGCGAGCCGGCGGTGGCCAGAACCGGTAGGGCGGTGCGGCAGCCAGCTCCGTTCCGGTCGCGGTTACGGGCTTATGGGTAATGAGTGCCACCGGCTGGCGGCCGCGATGCCGGCCGGCCTGTTCTTCCAGCCACGACCACTGCGCCGCCTCGGCGTCCAGGCCAGAACCCAGAAGCTGTGCGTTGACCGCCAGGACCATCCAGCCACTGACCGTCACCGACCAGTAGTCGGCGCCGACGATGTCCACCCATCGCTGACGCCGGGCGGCGTCCACGTTGCTGTCAACGAGGGCGCCCGGCGACGGGTTGTCGCCGACGTCGTGGTTGCCGGGAACCGCGCGCCACGGCGCCGGCAGCCGGTCGAGTTGGGTGCGGCCATGACGCAGATCGGCAGCGTCGTGTGCCCCGTCGAAGCTGAGGTCGCCGAGGTGGATCACCAGATCAGGGGCGCAGGCATCGACGTAACTGACCACGGCATCCCAGTTGGCCTGCGCCTGCGGCGCAGACGCGGATAGGTGAGTGTCCGACACCAGGATCACGCGCGCCGCGGCCACGCCTGAAGCCTACCGGCGAGGTCGCCGCGCGGCCGGTGCCGGTACCGGGATGAGCGGTGATCCCCGCCAGGTGCACCCGCCGGGGTGCCGTGCTCGATGAAGAACAGCGTACAGGCGGCGCAGGAACACGATATCGATGTGGCAGAAGTCCACAGCCAGGATCGTCTTGGGCTGCCCGGCTAGGAGCGCCCGCCAGGTGCATCCGGACCGCTCGGGTGCAGGGTCGATGCCCGCGGTAACGACGCGAAAGCTCTTCCGATTAATTCCGCGTATTCACGCTGGCGTGCCAAGTGCTCCCGGCCCTGAGAAGTCAACACAGGGGATTACCTTGCCCTCCCAGCACACATAGTTCCTGTCACCGCGAGCGGCTGACGACCAAGGCATCCAAGTCACCTCGCACTCCGGGCAAGTCATCCGGCTGCCGACACTAGGAACCCCACGGTCACCGCAACTCCAGCACAGCTTATGATCACCTTTTTGCTGGCTTCCGCTCATTTGCCTTCACCACCCCGAACTTCCCCGCATGACCCGGATCCGCGGCTACCGCGGCAACCTCAAGTCCAGATCCGCCGGCCTCTTTGACGTCATTGCCCGCATGTGACCGGCTCGCTGCCAGACGCGACCTCCGCGACGCCCCCGTTAACGCGTATACCTGGCAGAGGGGCCGGCGGACCGCGCTGATACATCCTCGTGACCGCCGCTGTCCGGACACGCTGCGCCGCGATCCGCCGATCAAGGTACCCGGACGGCCGCCGCAGCATGACCCAGGAGCAGGTGAACCAGGTGCCAGACCACTGTGGGCCCAGATCGCAGCCCGAGCTGATCGAGGCGCCGGGAACTTCTTGACGGCCCAGCACCCTCCGACATCAACAGGCGAATCCAGGAATTCCTGGCAGCGTAGCCCCGCCTTGCTATCGACACAGCGGTGATGATCTGGCACCGTGCCTTCCCCGGCCGCGGTCACCCAGGCCAACCTCCCGAGTACCAGCCGCAGCAGACACCGCACAGTCGACTCTGAGACGAACCTCAACGCGGCATGAGCGCGCTTTCTCATTTGGGACGGTCATGAATAATCATGCAACCCGTCGGCCAAGCAACCGACGACAAATCCCTGGTTGATTAGATCCTTCCTCACCGGACTCTGGCATAAGGCCAACGGTACGACGAATGCGGTCGCGGCTCCAGTCAGCCCCCCGTCTGACAAGCCCTGTTGATATGCCGGGGCGAACCACATCCTGTGCTCAGGGCACACGGCCGCTGACCGCCCACCACGACGTGATGCAGCCCGGCCTTGACGCGCTGCACGCAAGAATGCTTGCCTCCCGGCCCGGTCGGCGGCATGAGCGATGACTAGCCCTGCCCGGCCGGGGTCAGAACCGGAAGCGAGTCAGGCCGCCCGGCTCCGCCGCCAAGGTCACGATCGCCGAGCGTGGCTCGATGCGATACACGTTCCACGGTGGTGGTCCTTGCGACGGTGCGTTGAACGGGGCAGTGATGCCCGACCCGCTCTCGTCGGGTTCGGCCGGCCAGCCGTTGTCCGCCCACGCCTTCGCAATACGCGCCACCGCGCCCGGCTCGGTCACTCGCGCAGCGTCACCCTCGATTACGACGTCCGCGTCGCGGATCGATACCGCGATCGAACACCGCGGATCGCGCGCGACATTGCGTCCCTTCCGCGTGCCCGCGCCCGTCTGGAACCAGAACGTGCCGTCGAGCCACAGGGCACCGACCGCGGTCACATGCGGGCTACCGTCCTCGTTGACGGTGGACAGCCAGGTCGTGCGGGAGTTCGCCGCGTCCGGAGCCGGCGCCGATCCCGCAGCGAGCTTCCCGGCAACTGCGGCCCAATCCACCGGCGGCAGCCCATCCGTCTTGCCCAGATTGATGATCTCCATAAGGCATCCCTTCATTGTCCAGGGGACATCCTGGCTAACAGCATCTGGTAAATACGACGCACTGCGACCGCGGAAGTCATCGCGCATACGCGCGTCACGATGTCGCTTGCCAGGGTGACTGCCGGATTCGGCGGAGCGTCGCTCATCTCGGCTGTTCTGTGCCTGGTCGGTGGCGTGCTGGCCGTCGTCACCATCCGTACCCCGCGCGAAGGGCGGCCCGGCGCTGCTGCGGCTAATGCACTGTGCCTTGGACGCAGCAGCCTCACGCGGCCGGCTGCGACTGGAGGGGGAGCTGACCGACATTCGCGCGGCCGATCTGCGGTTCACCTTGGCGGAGGCGGGGGAGTTGTTCGGCGCTACCGGGGTGAGACTATCCGAGGCGGCCCTGGCGCTGCTGGTGGAGCGGGCCGAGGGCTGGGCGGCAGGGCTGCGGCTGGCGGCGCTGTCGCTGGCCGGGCACGAGGATCCGGAGCGGTTCGCGGCGGAGTTCTGCGGCAGCGAGCGGACGGTGGCGGAGTACCTGCTGGCCGAGGCAGTCGCACGAGCCCGCACCCCCGGCCTGCTCGCGCCATCCCCATCCCCTCGCGCGCCCTAAGGGCTCCTTGGAACACGACAGCTACGCCCGCAACCACTAAAATGACGGCCTGATGGTGAATGATCTGACATAAACGGAGCCTTTCGCGGCACGGCTAGCCGGGCTTGACAAGTGAGACTTGCTCGACCGGGCGAGTAGTCAGACGGGCCCGCCGAACCGCTCGCGGTCGGCGCAGCCAGGGCTCGTCGTCACCGCATAAGCCGGCCGGCCGTCGCTACAGCGAGCGCCGCAACAGGGAGTCGAGGCGGGTGAACGAGCTCTGCCACGCTGCCTCCGAGTCGCCGCATATTTCGCCGCGGGACGGGTCCTGGCGCAGCTCGAGTCTGGTCCTGCCGCTGGACTGGTCGAGGAATTCCAGCCGCAGCCTGATCCTGGCCGTCCTCCCGGCGCCCGCTATCGCGCCGATGTCGGCGTGTGCCACCAGCAGCTCATCCTCGACGACCTCGCTCAATGCCACATCGACCGCAGTGCGGTGGGTCGGGTCCGCGTCGCTCACCAGCACAAAGCGCTGGAAACCGCCTATCCGGGCGTCGCTTTGCACCGTCTCGCACGGCACTGAGAAGCCCGGGGGCCCGAACCACTGGCATAGCTGGTCGGGGTCGACGAAGGCCCGGTAGACCAGCTCGCGGGGCGCGTCGAAGACGCGCGAGACGCAGATTTCCCCACCTTGGCTCACAGGAGACAGACTAGCGCCGGCCAGGTCACGTTGGCCCGCCGAGATATGGCCGGCCCGATGCTCCATCGTGCCGCAGGAGACGGTCCCGCTGGCCGTTCGGGACCGCGTTACCGCGCATTCTCCGGTCCCGGGGAACGGTGTCCTGGCTGGCCGGCTTGGTCCCGGTCATAGCTGTAGAGGCCGGCGAGCTCGGTGCCGATCCGGGCCAGTTCGGTGCGCACCGTTCGCGGTTCGATGACCTCGATCATGGTTCCCCACCCGGCCAGGTTCCTGGCGATGTCCAGGGGGGTCGGTGCGGCGACGCGGACTTGCGCGCGCCCGTCGCCGAGGTGGCTCTCGGTGTGGCAATGACGGCCGAAGTGGTCGCGCAGAACCGGCACGAACCGCGTCTCGATGAGAACGGTCGCCCAGGTGCGTGAGCGCCGTTGTTCGACGTCGGTGACGACCTGCTCCCATGCGGAGGCAAGGGTGAAGCTATCCGGCCGTGACGCGGGCTGCCCGGTCTCCTCGGCCTGTACGATCCGGTCCACCCGGAAGGTCCGCTGCCCCTGCTCCGTGCCGGCGATCAGGTACCAGATCTCGTCCTTGGCCACCAGGCCCCACGGGTCGATGAGCCGCTCGCTCGGCACCCGGGCACTGCCGGTGTAGGTCAGGCGGACCTTCCGCCTGCGGATGACCGCTGCTTGCAGCAGGTCCACGAGCCTGGGATGCCCGCGGTCGCGCCCGCCCCACCGGGTCGGATCGATCATGGTCGCGCTCGCGGCAGCTTCCGCATCGGCCCGGAATGTGGCCGGGAGCGCCCGCACGAGCTTGCGCAACGCGGCTTTCGCCTGGTCCGATACTGCGGCGGCGGGGCCGGCGAGCAGGAACAGCGCCTGTGCCTCGGCCGCCGACAGCCCGCTCAGGTCGGTGCGGGCGCCGCCGATCAGTGACCACCCGCCGCCGCGCCCGGGCTGCGGGTACACCGGGATCCCGGCCGCCGACAGCGCCTCCAGGTCGCGGCGTGCGGTGGCAACCGAGACCTCCAGCTCGCGGGCCAGCTCGGCAGCGGTCACCCGGCCGCGGCTCTGCATCAGCAGGAGGGCAGCCACCAGGCGGTCGGCGCGCATGTCTCATATTCTCCCGCAAAGTGCTCAGTTGGTGAGCGCTTTAACGCGGAGGATTGATGGCATCACCAACCCGCACAGGAAGGAACCACCGATGTTGCGAGGACTGACAACGGTCACCTACCTTGCCGACGACGTCGCGGCCGCCGCGCGCTGGTACACCGAACTGCTGGGCGCGGAGCCGTACTTCGCTCGCCCGGCCGGGGGACCGCCGGCCTACATCGAGTTCCGCATCGGCGATTACCAGAACGAGCTCGGCATACTCGACCGCCGGTTCGCGGCGCCGGGCCATTCGCGCGGGGACTGCGGGGCGGTCGTCTACTGGCATGTGGACGACGTGCCAGCCAGCTTCGGGCGGCTGCTGGAACTGGGTGCGACCGCGTGCGAACAGCCGGTCGAGCGGGGACCCGGATTCGTCACCGCATCGGTCACCGACCCGTTCGGCAACCTTCTCGGCGTGATGTACAACCAGCACTACCTGGACGTCCTCACGTCGCGCCAGGCAGGCTGACGTGACCGGCGAGATCACCGTGGTCACGGCGAGCAGCGCCAGTGACTGGCGAGACTGGCTGGCCCGCAACGGGCAGGCCGCCACGGAGGCATGGCTGGTCCTGCACCATCGGGACGGCGGCACCCGGGGCCTGCGCTACCACGAGGCCGTCGAGCAGGCGCTGTGCTTCGGGTGGATCGACGGCCTCCACCGCGGCAACGGCCCGGACAGCTCGCTGCTCCGATTCACCCCGCGCACGGCGCGCAGCAGGTGGAGCCGGGTGAACCGGCAGCGCGCGGCCAGGATGACCGAGCTCGGGCAGATGACCGAGCACGGCCAGGCCGCTATCGACCGAGCCAAGGCAGCGGGAACCTGGCAGGTGCTGCCGGACCAGCAGCGCCTGACCGTACCCCGCGACCTGCAGGCACTGCTCGATGACGATCAAGCCGCCCGGGCGAACTTCGCGCGCTTCCCGCCGTCCTCCAGACAACTGATCCTGGAATGGATAACGAGCGCGAAAAGACCCGCCACCAGGTAGCGCCGCATCCAGCAGACGGTCACCCTCGCCGCGCGCGACATCCGGGCCAACCATCCCCGCACCACGCAGCCACCCCACGCCGCAGATCCGGGCGCCGCCAGCCATAGGGCCATTTGCACCGCCGGACACAGATAACCCGGTCCCGCGTGGCGCCAGGCGACCACCTTGACCATCAGGTCGCCGAGCAGATCGGCCCGGCGCGCGGGCCCGGGCCGCGAGGTCCCGCTGACCGGCGGGCCGCCGCGAGATCATGGCGCAGGCCGGGGCGCCCGCGCGCCCGATGCCGGTCCCGCAGCGCCCCGACGGGCCCGCGGGCCGGACCCGGGCAAGCGCCGGTGACGGCAGCGATGCCCGCCGCCGGGGCGTGCTTCAGGCGCCGCGCCGGAACTCCAGCGGC
>Ga0070699_100005074_pt1 | contig 11591 bp, 13 predicted proteins | sample KBSK1503metaG_FD_65473 | JGI IMG/M metagenome (GOLD analysis project Ga0070699, IMG submission 65473) | Corn, switchgrass and miscanthus rhizosphere microbial communities from Kellogg Biological Station, Michigan, USA - KBS K1-50-3 metaG | ecosystem: Host-associated > Plants > Roots >...
AGCCCATGGGCCGTCGTCGCGGTGTCGATGTCGAGCCACTGGGCGCCGCCCTGCGCCCGCGCGATTCGTCGCTCCGGGTCGACGTCCACGCGCCGCATATGGCGCAGGTCCACGACCAGCGCGCCATCGGCGACCGCGTGGCCCGCGACGCTGTGGCCGCCGCCCCGGACGGCGACCGGCAGCCCAAGCGCACGAGCGGACTTCACTGCCGCGACGATGTCCGCGGTCGAACGGCACTGAACGATCACGGCGGGCCGTTTGTCGAGCATGCCGTTGAAGGTGTGCCTCGCCTCGTCGTAGGCCGATTCGCCCGGCATCAGGACCGTTCCGTCGATCCCGTCGAGGTCGTGTGGTCGCTCAAGCAGATCCATCGTCGCCCTCCGTCTGCGTCACACAGTGCTGCGGCGAGCCGTGTCAAGCGGGACGCCGGTTGTCACAACATGCTCATCCGTGGTATCACGTAATCTCCGGGGCCACCACCAGCGAACCCATCTCGGGACTCGCGCTAGACTCGCCCCGACCCCTTCCTGGAGCCCACTCCGCGTGCAGATCCTTCCGACCCTCCACGGACCCGCCGACCTTCGAGGTCTGAACGAGTCGCAGCTGGAACAGCTTGCCGCCGAGATCCGCGAGACCATTATCGCGACTGTTGCCACGACCGGGGGACACCTCGGCAGCTCATTGGGCGTCGTCGAGCTCACGATCGCGCTCCACCGGCTCCTCGAATCGCCGCGGGACCGGATCGTCTGGGACACCGGCCATCAGGCCTATCCGCACAAGCTCCTGACCGGGCGGTACGAGCGGTTCGGGACGTTGCGCACGCTCGGCGGGGTCGGCGGCTTCCCGCGCCGGAGCGAGTCCGAGCACGACGTCTTCGACGGCGGTCACGCCGGGACCGGGCTGTCGATCGGGCAGGGCCTCGCGACCGCCCGCGACCTGCGCCACAGCCAGGAGCGGATCGCCGTGGTCGTTGGCGACGCGGCGATCACGAGCGGCCTCAGCCTCGAGGCGCTCAACGACATCGGTCAGCGCAAGACCCAGCTCCTGATGGTCCTGAACGACAACGAGATGTCGATCAGCCCGACCGTCGGGGCGCTGTCGAAGTACCTGAGCCAGATCAAGCTGTCGGGGACGTGGCAGGTCAGCAAGACCGCCTACGACGACCTGGTCGGGCGGATCCCGGTCGTCGGCCCGACGATCCGCGAGCTCAGCCAGCGCCTTCGCCACTCGGTCGTGAACTTTGCGCAGGCAGGCCGCCTGTTCGAGGACCTCGGGATCACGTACATCGGGCTCGTGCCGGGCCACGACATCAAGGCGCTCCTGTCGACGTTCGGCCAGGCGCTCGAGCTCAAGGGCCCCGTGATCGTCCACGTCCGGACGCAGAAGGGCCGAGGGTTCACGCCGGCCGAGACGGACCAGATCGGCTTCCACGGGGCAGCGCTCCCACCGATGGCGGTCCCGGATTCGGTCAACGGGACTGGCAAGGCCGACGCGGCGACGGGCGCAGCGGTGCACGCGATGCCGACGGAATCGATGGCCGACGACGCCGCGCCGCCGACCGCGAAGGTCGCCCCGAAGAAGAATCCGAACTACACCGCGGTGTTCGTCGCCGAGCTGATGGAGCTCGCCCGAGCGGACCGGCGGATCGTCGGGATCACCGCCGGCATGCCGACCGGGACGGGCCTGTCGACGTTCCAACGCCAGTTCCCGGATCGGTTCGTCGACGTCGGAATCGCCGAGCAGCACTCCGTCGCGCTCGCGACGGGTCTCGCGATGGGCGGGATGCGGCCGGTCGTCGCGCTCTATTCGACGTTCCTCCAGCGGGCCTTCGACCAGACCGTTCACGACGTCTGCCAGAACGACCAGCCGGTCCTGCTCGCGGTCGACCGTTCCGGGCTCGTCGGCGAGGACGGGACGAGCCACCAGGGCATGTTCACGCTCCCGGCCCAGCGCCAGCTGCCGAACCTCGTGATCGCCTCGCCGAAGGACGAGCAGGAGCTGCGGGCGCTGCTGCGGACCGCGCTCGCGCAGGATCACCCGTTCGCGCTCCACTACCCGCGAGACGCCGGCTTCGGCCTCGACCCGGTCGAGCCGGCGATCCTCCCGATCGGGCGGGGAGAGGTCGTTCGAGAGGGGAAGGACCTGCTGTTCGTCGGGTTCGGGCCGATCGTCGCCCGCGCGCTCGAGGCCGCCGATCTCCTCGCGGCCGACGGCTGGTCGGTCAAGGTCATCAACGCCCGGTTCGCGAAGCCGCTTGACGTCGACCTGATCCTCCGCGAGGCGCGCGGCAAGCGCCTCGTCGCGACGTTCGAGGAGAGTGTCGAGGCCGGCGGGTTCGGGTCCGGCGTGCTCGAGGCGATCGAGACGGCCCGGATCGAGGACTCGACCCTGCGCGACGTGCCGGTCCGGATCATCGGCATCCCGGCCGGCAGGTTCGTCGATCACGGCTCCGTGACGGACCTGCGGCGCGTCCTTCGCCTCGACGGCGCGGGCCTCGCGGAGCAGGTGCGCGAGACGTTGTCGGCGATCGGCGCCCAGCCGACCGAACCGCGACCCGCCGAGCCGATCTCGACCGGCTAGGGACGAAGTGTCGCCCGCGTCGGCGGCGCGACGAGCATCGCGATCGCGAAGGCCCAGATCGCGACGCCGATCAGCAGGACGACGTCGCCGAGGCCACCGAGCGCCAGCACCCACCCCAGGACGACGAGCCCGGCACCGTCCGTGGCGAGCGCCAGCCACCAGCCGATACGAGACCCGCGCCACATGAGGATCGCGGCGATCAGGGCGACGGCGCCGTAGATCACGATCCCGACGAGGACCGGCTCCACACCGAGGGCGGCGTTGGAGGCGATGAGCAGCTGAACGCCGACCCCGAGGCCACCGACGCCGAACAGGGCGTTCAGCGCGATCGCGTTGACGAGCGTCCTTGGCCGTTGCTCCATCCAACCTCCCAGCAGTGACGGATGACGATACGTGCCGGTCCTCGCTCTTGGATGAGTGAGCCGCAGTGAACCGGGCTGTGCCACGATAGGCGGGTGAGCCCGACGTCCACATCCGACACCGCCGCGCGCCCGCCGAACCGCCAGCGGCTGGACCAGCTGCTCGTCGATCGCGGCCTGGCGGAGACCCGCTCGCGCTCCCAGGCGCTGATCCTCGCCGGGAAGGTCAAGGTGGGCGAGGGTGATTCCGCTCGCCACGACCGCAAGGCCGGCGACCTCGTCCCCATCGAGACGCCGCTCAGCGTCGCTGGCCCGGATCCGTACGTGAGTCGCGGCGGGCACAAGCTCGCGGCGGCGCTCGATGCGTTCGGGATCGACCCGACCGGCCGCGTCAGCCTCGATGTCGGGGCATCGACGGGCGGCTTCACGGATGTCCTGCTGCAACGGGGCGCAGTGCGCGTCTACGCGGTCGACGTCGGGCGGGGCCAGCTAGCCGAGGCGCTCCGGCGCGATCCGCGGGTCGTGTCGATGGAGCGGACGAACGCGCGAACGCTGGGGCGGGACGTGATCCCGGAGCCGGTCGATCTCGCCGTCGTCGACGTCTCGTTCATCTCGTTGGCGCTGGTCCTGCCGCCGATCGTGAACACGCTCCGACCCGGCCCGGATTCGCCGATCGTCGCCCTCGTGAAGCCGCAGTTCGAGGCTGGCCGCGGCCGGACGGACCACGGCGTCGTCCGCGATCCGGCGATCCACCGCGAGGTGCTGGAGCGGGTCGTCGCTGTGGCTGCAGAGCTCCGGTTTGGCGCCCGCGACGTCATCGCCTCGCCCATCCTCGGGCCGGAGGGCAACCGCGAGTTCCTCGTCCACTTTGCGTTCGGCCCGAGCTGCGCGGACCTCACCGAGCGGATCGCCGCGGTCACCGCGCCATGACCATCGGTCGAATCGGTTTCGCCTACAACCCGACGAACGAGGCCGCGCTCGAACTCCGCGAGCGGGCCGCCGGCTGGTGCCGGATGCGGAACATCGAGCACTGGGCCGCCCAGGCCAGCGACTTCGACGCGCTCTGCGACCAGCTGCCGGGAACGGACGTCCTGGTCGTCCTCGGGGGCGACGGGACGTTCCTGCGGGCGGCTCGGGCCGTCATCCAGATCGACGTGCCGCTGCTCGGGATCAACCTGGGCAAGGTCGGGTTCCTGTCGAAGGCCGAGGCGATCGAGCTCGAGCCGGTCCTCGAGAAGCTCGTCGGCGGCCAATTCACGATCGACGAACGGATGGCGCTCGAGGCGCGCATCCTCCCCGCCGGTCGGGACGCCGGCGGCGCACCGCATCACGCGCTGAACGACGTCGTCGTCGCTCGCGGGGCCCTCGCCCGCGTCTGCCGGCTCGACGTCGAGATCGGCCCGTCGCACCTCGCGACGTTCATCGCGGACGGCCTCGTCGTCTCGAGCCCGACCGGCTCGACCGGCTATTCGTTCAGCGCCGGGGGCCCGGTCGTCGATCCGTTGAGCCGCAACCTGATCGTGACCCCGATCGCGGGCTACCTCTCGGCGATTCGGTCGGTCGTCATCAGCCCGAAGCAGATCGTCCGTTGCCGGGTCGTCGATGCGAACGAGGCGCTCGTCAGCGTCGACGGCCGCGAGGACCTGCCGATCTCCGTCGGCGACGTCGTCGAGGTCCGCGCCCTCGAGCGCCCGATCCGGCTCGTCGAGCCGGCCGGCGCCCGGCCGTTCTGGGACCTGTTCCGCCACAAGGTCGAGCTCCTGCCGTCGTGAGCACGGGCCGCCTCCTCGAGCTGACGGTCGCCGATCTGGCACTCATCGAGCGGCTCCGGCTCGAGCTGGAGCCGGGCCTGAACGTGTTCACCGGCGAGACCGGCGCCGGCAAGAGCCTCCTGATCGACGCGGTCGGGCTTGCGACCGGCGCCAGGGCGGACACGACACTCGTCCGCCACGGCGCGGATGCCGCGCGGGTCACCGCGTTGTTCGACCGCGTTCCGGAGCCGCTGATCGCGACCCGCGAGGTCGGCGTGAACGGACGCTCCACGGCGCGTCTCGACGACGAGCCCGTGACCGCGGCTCGACTCGCGGACGTCGCCGGGCCGCTCGTCGAGATCCACGGCCAGCACGATCAACAGCGACTCCTCGACGAGCGCTGGCAGCGGGACCTGCTCGACGCGTTCGGCGGGCACCCGGACCTGCGCGCGGCGATGGCCGACGCCGTGGGGCGCTGGCGGGCGAACCGTGCGGCGCTCGCGGAGCTCGAGGTCGACCCGCGCGAGCTCGCCCGACGGCTCGAGCTAAACGAGCACGAGGCCGCAGAGATCGAGGCCGCGAAGCTCCGCCCGGGCGAGGCGGCGGAGATCCGGTCGCGGCTCGAGGCCGCGCAGCACGGCGAGGCGATCGCCCGCGGCAGCGTGGCGCTCCACGACGCACTCGCGGCCGACGAGGGCGGCGCCCGGGACGCCGTCGCGGTCGCGCTTCGCGAGGCGCGGGCGATCGGACGCCTCGATCCTCGCTTCGAGCCAATCGCTGAGCGCATCGCCGGTCTCGAGGCGGAGATCGAGGACGTGGCGTCCGCCGCACGGGACCTCTCAGAGACGATCGACCACGACCCGGCGGAGCTGGCGCGGCTCGAGGAGCGGCTGTCGACGATCTACTCGCTCGAGCGCCGCTACGGCGACGACGAGGCGTCGGTGATCGACCACGGCCGGCGCGCCGCCGAGGAAGCGGAACGGCTGCGGGGCGTCGACGCGGATCGGGCGGCGCGCCAGGCAGAGGAGGCCCGCCTCCTCGTCGAGGTCGCGGCGTCTGCCGCGTCGCTCTCGGCGGCACGCAGCCGGGCGGCGACGGGGCTGACGGACGAGGTCGGCGCGGTGCTCGAGGAGCTCGGGTTCCCGGCGGGCGTGTTCGAGGTCGTCGTCGGCCACCGTCCGGCCGGCCGCGACGAGGCCGCGATCGAGATCGACGGCGACGCGCTCGCCTTCGACGAATCCGGGATCGACCAGGTGCTCTACCGGCTCGCGCCGAATCCCGGCGAGCCGCCGCGGCCGCTTGCGAGGATCGCGTCGGGCGGGGAGATGAGCCGGGTCGCCCTCGCGATCAAGCAGGTCCTCGCCGCGGCCGACGAGACGCCCACGCTCGTGTTCGACGAGGTCGACACGGGCATCGGCGGCCGCAGCGCGGACCCGATCGGGCGAAGCCTGTGGACCCTCGGCCGGCGGCACCAGGTCCTATGCGTGACCCACCTCCCGCAGATCGCGGCCCACGCCGACGCCCACTTCCAGATCTCGAAGCACGAGCGCGACGGCCGGACCGTCACGGAGGTCGTGCGGCTCGACCGCGACGGGCGGGTGGGGGAGCTCGCCCAGATGCTCGCAGGCGCCCAGGCCGGAGCGGGGACGACCGCCCTCGCCTCCGCACGGGAGCTGCTCGACGGCGCTGAGGCGTGGCGGGCCGAGACGATGGCCGCCAGCTGATCGCGGGCCGCGACGTGCCGGATCGGACGGGCCTCGATCGCGCGATCGACGACTTCCTCACGTACCTCCGCGTCGAGCGCGGGCTCGCGCCGGCGACGATCCGTGCCTATCGCGGCGACCTCGACGACTTCGCCGCTGCCCGGGGAACCGCCTCGGAGTGGAACCGGACGCCGGATGCGGCCCTCCGCTACCTCGCCGCGAGGACCCGTCGTGGCCGGCCGCGCGATCCCGGCCTGGCGCCGACGTCGCTCCGACGCCGGGCCGCGAGCATCCGCGGGTTCTATCGGTTCGCGTTCGGCGAGGGACTGATCACGGTCGACGTCGCCCAGCACATCGACCTCCCGCGCCAGCCGCGCCTGCTGCCAGAGACGCTGACCGTCAACGAGGTCGAGCGACTGCTCGACGCCGCGCCGGACCTGCGGGGCCGGGCCCTGCTGGAGCTGCTCTACGCGGCCGGGCTGCGGATCAGCGAGGGGCTGGGACTCGACCGAGAGGACCTGTCGATCGACGGAGGCTTCGTCCGGGTCATTGGCAAAGGCGATCGCGAGCGGCTCGTGCCCGTCGGCGACGTCGCGCTCGATTGGCTCGGTCGTTGGATCGACGAAGGCCGGCCGGCGTTCCTCGCGCTCGGCCACGTCGCGCCGGATCGCGGCGGGCCGCTGTTCCTCGGCGATCGCGGGCGCCGGCTTGCGCGCCAACAGGGATTCGCGATCGTTCGAGCGGCGGCGAAGGCGGCCGGCCTCGGCGATCGGGTGAGTCCTCACACGCTCCGTCACTCGTTTGCGACCCACCTGCTCGAGGGCGGTGCCGACCTGAGGATCGTTCAGGAATTGCTCGGACATGCGAGTATCAGCACGACCCAGCTCTACACGCACCTGACGGGGGAGCGGGTCCGAGAGGTCTACGCTCGCGCTCACCCGCGCGCCTGAGAGGGAGGGCTTCCGCCCGATGGCCTACGTCGACAGCATGCTCGCATCCGGCGAGGTACCGATCCGGCGCGAGCATCAACACTGGTTCACGCTCCTCGCCGACGCCCGGTACGGGATCGCGTCGATCGTCCTGGCGATCGTGCTGTCCGTCCTGAGCACCAATCTCGGGACAGGTTCGCCGCGCGACCTCCTCGGGATCGTCGTCCTCGCCCTCGTCGTGGGCGGCCTCCTCTATATCGGCTGGCAGATCCTCCGCTGGCGAGCCGAGGAGTACATCGTCACGAGCCGCCGCGTGCTCCAGCTCGAGGGCGTCGTCAACAAGCGGGTGCTCGACAGCTCGCTCGAGAAGATCAACGACGCCGTCCTGACCCAGTCGCTCTTCGGCCGGATGTTCGGGTTCGGCGATCTCGACATCCTGACGGCTGCCGAGACCGGGATCTCGCGGCTCCGGATGCTCCGCCAGCCCGATGACTTCAAGCGCGCGATGCTCGACGCGAAGCACGAGCTCGAGCTCGAGCTGTCGGGCGCGAAGCCGCTCCCGTCGCCGCCGATGCGAACGGGCGCACCGGTCCCGATGCCGCCCCAGGCGGCCAACGTCGCGCCGTCCGCGCCGCCCGCTCCCTCGCCATCACGACCCGATATGAGCGCGGACGAGCTAACGCGGACGCTCGCGAACCTCGCGGATCTGCGCGATCGCGGCGCGATCAGCGCCGAGGAATACGAAGCCAAGAAGGCCGACCTGCTGGGCAGACTGTAGGTGGGCATCTACGCGGTCGAGGAGCCGTTCTACACGGTCGTCATCCTCGCGTTCTTCCTCTTGATCGCGTTCCCCGTCCATGAGTTCTTCCACGCCTTCGCGGCCTACCGCCTCGGGGATGGGACCGCGAAGCTCTTCGGCAAGCTGACCCTCAACCCGATCGCCCATTTCCACCCGATCGGCGGTTGGATGCTGGTCATCTCGACGGTCCTCATCGGCATCCCGCTCGGATTCGCGGCGACCCCGGTGAATCCCTCGAACCTGCGGGCCGGTACGGCGAGGCGATCGTCGCCGCCGCTGGCCCGTTGTCGAACCTCCTGCTCGCCGCGGCCTTCGCGATCCCGCTCCGGATCCTGCTCGCGACCGACTTCGGGGTCGACACGTTCCAGGTCATCCAGATCCTGCACTTGGTCGTCCTGTACAACATCGTGCTCGGGCTCTTCAACCTGATCCCGGTTCCGCCGCTCGACGGCGGGACGATCCTCCTGTCGGTCGTCTCGCGCCAGACCGCGTGGCAGCTCCGCCCGATCTTCAACCAGTACGGCCTGATCCTGGTCCTCGCCGCGGTGTTCCTCGGCGGCCGCGTCCTCCTTCCGATTGCGAATGCGATCTACTCAGTCCTGGTGGGGTAGCAAGGTCCGCCAGTTCCGATCGCATCTCGGCGCGCGCGTCGCCGCGGACGAGCGGGTCGGCCTGGCGGCCTGGCTGACCGACGCCCAGCTCGACCTCTTCGACTCGATGCACGTCGCCGACCGCCGGCACGGGCTCGACGTCGTCGCAACCCTCCGCGCAAGCGGGGTAGCCAATCCGGATCCGCTCATCGCGGGACTGCTCCACGACGCCGGCAAGGGGCAGACCGGGGTGGGGCCGCGGATCGCGTACTCGCTCGGGCAGCGGTACGGCGGCTGGGCGTGGCAAGCGGCGCGGATCGTCCCCGGCTGGTCGGCGGCGATCGAGCGGCTTCGGACGCACGCCGAGACGTCCGCGCGCCTCGCCGCGGCCGCCGGCTGCTCGCCACTCACCGTCGAGCTGATTCGGGACCAGGACGAGCCGCGCGACGCGGTGTTCGGCGAGCTCCTGCGCCTCGCGGACGAGGCCAACTGATGTCGACCAACGGGTTTTCCGTGCCGCCGGGCCGTCCGAGCACCGCGGTCGTCTTCGGCGAGGGCCGGCGACCGGAGGCGACGACGACCCACGTCCAGCTGCCGGAGTTCCAGGGCCCGCTCGCGCTCCTCCTCGCGCTGATCGAGGCCCGCCAGCTCGACGTCCTGACGGTCCCGCTCGGGGCGCTCGCTGAGGCCTACCTCGACGCGCTCGCGACGCTCGAGGACGATCGGCTCGGCAACGTCAGTTCGTTCGTCGCGGTCGCCAGCCAGCTGATCCTCATCAAGAGCCGGGCGATCCTGCCGCGCCAGGTCGAGCTGCCGCCGGGCGTCCTGCCCGAGGACGAGCCGGATCCCGAGGCGGAGCTCCGCGCCCGCTTGATCCTCTACCGCGCCTACCGCGACGCCGGCCGCGATCTCCAGGCCGAGGCCGCGTTCCGGGTCGGGCTGTTCCGGCGGGAGCCGTCGACGGCGCTCGCGGCGGCCTACGCGGGTGCCCGCCCGCCCGACGGCCCGCCGCTGGACCCATACCTCCTCGTCACGGCCCTCGACGGGCTCGCCCAGCTCGCGCTCCCACCGGACCTGCCGCCGGAGGTCGTCCCGCGGACGATCACGCTCGGTGAGCGAGCCGAGATCATCCGGGCCGCGATCCGCCGCGCCGGCGCCGATCCGATCGTCCTCCAGGAGCTCCTGCGCGGGATCCGCGACCGAGTCGTCATGGCGGTAACGTTCCTCGCGATGCTGGAACTCATGAAGCGGCGCGAGATCGTCGTGACCCAGGACGAACCGTGGGGTCCGATCGTCGCACGGGCGACGACACCAGAGGAGCGCGGCGGGCTCGCGACGCCGGCAACCGACGACCCGCTCGACGAGCACCTGGAGTCGTACTCGTGACCGACGCGCTGGACGGCGCGCCCGTCGACGTCGAGGATGCGGCGCCGTCGTCGCCCCCGCCCGGCGAGCTGACCGAGACGCAACTCGAGGCGCTCCTCTTCGTCGCCGAGCGGCCGCTCAGTCGGCGCGAGATCGCCACGCTGTCGGGCGTGGATCGGGCGACCGTCGATGCGCGGCTCGGTGACCTCGAGGTGGCGCTCGCGGCGCGCGGGATCCGGCTCGTCCTGTCCGGGGACCGCGTTGAGCTCGTGACCGCGCCCGAGGCCGGCGCGCTCATCGCGCGGTATGTCGGCGCGGATGTAGTCCGCCTGTCGCCGGCATCGCTCGAGACGCTGGCGATCGTCGCCTACCGGCAGCCGGTGACGAAGTCGGCCGTCGAGCGCATCCGCGGCGTGGACTCGGACTACACGATCCGGAGCCTGCTCCACCGGCGACTCATCGTCGAGCTCGGCCGGTCGGACGCGCCGGGCCGGCCGTTCCTCTACGGGACCGGCTTCGATTTCCTCGAGCGGTTCGGCATGACGAGCCTCGACGAGCTGCCGGCGCTCGAGGTCGACGTCGCGGCCCGACTGGCCGAAGAGGGCGGCGATGCGGTGATGGCTCCCGAATCGGATCCGCTCGCCGCCGATCCCGCCTGATGCCCGCCGAGCGGCTCCAGAAGGTCCTCGCGTCGGCGGGAGTGGCCAGTCGCCGCGCGAGCGAGGAGCTCATCGCCGCGGGTCGCGTGACGGTCGACGGTCGCCGGGCGACGCTCGGGCAATCCGTGGATCCGGCGACGGCACGGGTCGAGGTCGACGGGCTGCCGATCGGCTCCGCCGCGCGGACGACATACCTCCTGCTCCACAAGCCGGCCGGCGTGACGTCGACGACGCGTGACCGACACGCGGTGACCACGGTCCTCGAGCTGCTCCCGACGGCGCTCGTTCCGGACGGGGCGCGGCTGTACCCGGTCGGACGGCTCGATCAGGACTCCGAGGGGTTGCTGATCCTCACGAACGACGGCGCTTGGGCCGAGCGCGTCCTCCATCCGCGATTCGGCGTCGAGCGCGAGTACGCGATCGGGCTCGGGACCGGGCTCGACGAGGCCCAGCGGCAAACGCTCGAGGCCGGGGTCGAGCTGGAGGAGGGGATCGCGTCGCTCTTCCACCTCCGCGCGATGACGGACGATGAGGCCGGGCGCGTCGAACCCCTGCTCGCCCCGGCCGCGGTCGGGCTCACCTGGTACCGGGCGACGCTTCGCCAGGGCTGGAAGCGGCAGCTTCGGCGGATGTTCGCGACGGTCGGCGCGCCGATCGAACGACTTGTCCGCATCCGGATCGGGCCGGTCCGGATCGACGGCCTCCAGAGTGGGCGAACGCGACCGTTGAAGGCGCCGGAGGTTCGTGGCCTCGGGTCGGGTGCCGGGCGATCGCGAGACGAAGCGCCCGCCGCGAGCGCACGACGAGCCAAGCGCCGATGACGCCGCATGGTCTCGTCGTTGCTCTTGACGGCCCC
>Ga0070699_100005077_pt1 | contig 11590 bp, 13 predicted proteins | sample KBSK1503metaG_FD_65473 | JGI IMG/M metagenome (GOLD analysis project Ga0070699, IMG submission 65473) | Corn, switchgrass and miscanthus rhizosphere microbial communities from Kellogg Biological Station, Michigan, USA - KBS K1-50-3 metaG | ecosystem: Host-associated > Plants > Roots >...
CGTGGTTACCAAACCCGAAGCGCGTGGACTCGGTCTGGCCAGCGTTCTGATGACAGAAGCCATGAAAACTGCCCGTGAAGATGGCTATAAACTCGCCGTTCTGGATTCTTCTCCTCTGGCAGAAGACTTGTATAAACGGCTCGGTTTCATCACAGTCACATCCTTCCCGTTATATACCTCCGAGCCAGCTTATTTGTAGTGAATTGAAGTTTTCAGAAACAAGCGCTGTGCTTCCGCTTGTTTTTTTTATTTCCCCTGCAACTTTTTCACATCCTCATCTGTATTACACTGTAGCCATGGCCGCGTCTACAGACCGCGAACTCATTGTCCGTGCCCGGCGCGGCGACCGTAACGCGTTCGGCGAACTTGTCACGTGCTATCAAACTAGCGTGTTCAACGTCTGTTATCGTCTGCTCCACGAGCGCGGTGAAGCCGAAGACTTGGCGCAGGAAACTTTCATGCGAGCTTATGACCGCCTCCACATTTTTGACTTGGAACGTGAATTTGGTCCGTGGATTCGGCGTATCGCCGCGAACCTGTGTTTGAATTATCTTGAATCTCGCAAATTAACCGCCCAACTCGATGAGGAACGGGATGCCGATGACAATGCGAGGCCTGAGAAGCAGATTGAAGTCAAAGAAAGAAGCGAGCACATTCGGGATGCGTTGTCCTCCCTGCCGCCGCACTATCGGATTGTCGTCGAATTGCGACACTATCAGGAACTTTCCTACGATGAAATTGCGGCTGAACTCAACATTCCTCTGAGCGACGTGAAGAGTCATCTCTTCCGTGCCCGCAAACTTTTAGCGGAGAAACTCCATGCATCTGACTGATGAACAGCTCAACGAATATTTGGATAACGAAACGACTGAGCACGTCGAAATTGAATCGCATTTATCCACATGTGACGAATGTGCGGCGCGTTTATCGGCGCTTCAAACATTGTTTGCCGAAATCGAATCATTGCCCGAATTGACCTTATCTCAAGACCTCGCCGCCCGCCTCCTCACTACCCCAAGCCTGCAACTCCCTCGTTGGCTCACGCTGACAGTGACTCTGCAAGCCATAGCTGCTTTGATTGCGATTATTTTCGCCATACCTTTCATCACTCAGTATCTCACCCCAGTTTTGCAAACTGTTTATGTCCCATCTCTCAGTGATGTGCTGATCGAAATACAGATGTATTTTGTGATGTGGATGCAATCCATTCAATCATTTCAGCTTCCAATCATTTCAACAGAGATATTGACACTGCCAAAAGAAATTTCACCTGCCATGCTTTCAGTCAGCTTGTTGGGTATTTTCATTATCTGGTTGATTGGTAACTGGTGGTTGTTATGGAAACGTCCCAATCCTCTTACCTAAGGAGAATCATCGATGGAGCCACTATTTCGTATTCTGACCTTGTTTATCATTATCCCGCTTTGTCTGTTCGGGTTCTTCGTTGTAATGAATACCTTGTTCCCGGAACAGATTTCTAAAACGCACAACACGCTTCAGCAAACCCTGAGAAGAGCCTTTGGGATAGGTTTGGTGAATATTTTGTTTTTTCTGCCAGTTTCACTGATATTGCTTTCACTTGGTAATACCACTTCTGGATTGCTGTCCGCGATCATCATGCTCCCTGGGTTATTACTGTTGGGAGTTTTACTGGGGTTGGCAAGTTTTGGCCTGACAGGTATCGTCAATCGGATTGGTGAACAGGCCATGCCAGAACAGAATCTTTTGAAGTGTACCTTCTGGGGCACACTTTTATTGAGCCTGGGCTGTGGATTACCGTTTGTTGGATGGTTTTTACTGTTGCCCTATGTTTTGACCATCGGTGTTGGCGCGGCTATTTTAGGGTTTTTCCAAAAAAGTCCGTAATCCAAAAGATACAAGAAATGTCCTCTCCATTTTGGAGAGGACATTTTATTTTGTCAGTGTACAAGATTTACGAACTTCTTGGAGTAATTGTCACAGGCAACCCATATTTCGGACGCATCGTGATCGCCATCTTGCCTTCATCCGATTGCATCGGTGATTCGCGCAGGTCAACTTTTTGGACCATCATCGCCAGCAACAATTGACCTTCCATCAATGCGAAGTGATTGCCGATGCACATGTGCGGCCCGCTGAGGAAGGGCATATAGGCACTGCGGTTGAGTGAAGCCTTATTCTCAGGCTGGAAACGCTCGGTCTTGAACTCAAGGGGATTCTGCCAATAATCCGGGTGGCGATGAATATTGCGAATGGCAATCGCGGCGAGATGTCCCTGCGGAATGGGCATGCCGCCCACTTCGGTTGATTCGAACGCGGCGCGGACAGTCATAGGTACGGGTGGGAAAAGACGCATTGTTTCTTCCAGAACAGCCAGAGTGTAGGGAAGATGCGGCAGATCGCTTGCTTGAACGTCATGTCCCAGTGCATCTACTTCTGCGCGGATTTTGGTCAGCACATCTGGATATTTATTGAGCACGTGCCAGGCCCAGGCGAGGGCGAGAGCGGTTGTTTCATGTCCAGCGCCATAGATACCTGCCACTTCGTGACGAACCTGCTCGTCGTTCATCATTTCACCGGTGTCAGCATCCTGTGCTTCAATCAACATTTCCAACAGATCGCCTTTGCGTTCATCCTTTGCCAACATGACGCGGCGTTCGCGAATCATACGGAATAGAAATTCATCCAGTTTCGCGCGTTCATCCCAGAACTTTTTATGCGAAGGGATGAATGTCCAACGCGCTGGCAGGGCAAATGGATTTCCTGCACGGTGCGCAATGAACTCCACTGCTTCATCCACCACGCCACCCACCTGATCCACTTCGGGCAACACATTGGTGCTGAACATGGTGCGGTTGATGATATCGAGCGTGACCAGTTTCATTTGCTTGGTCAGGTCAACGATTTTGCCTGCCGGGATTTGTGACCAGCGTTCCAGCATCGCTTCACCTGCGGCTTGCATTTTGTCGCCCATGGCCGTGATGTTCGAGCGATGGAAAACAGGCTGCATCATGCGCCGTTTCAAAAGCCAGCTTTCGCCATCCATGGTGATCAGGCTCAGCCCCAGAATGTAAGTCAACGGCGTGCCGCCTTCAAACGTGTTCGAACGGCGTAGAACATGTTTGCGGGTGGTCAGCACCTCCTGTGCCAGTTGCGGATTTGAAATCACATGCATGCTACGCGGCCCCAGCCTGGTAACAAAATGATCGCCATACATCTGCCAACCGTGCTCAAGAAACGCGAGCGGGTCGCGGCGAAACTCAGGCATCACGCCAATCAGTGGGGCACCTTTATAAACAGGGAGAGATTTTGGGTTCGTTTGAACAGTTGCTTCCATTGTGAAATTCCTTTATAATATGAGCAATTACTCATGTATTATATGAATAATTGCTCACGTGTCAAGACTTTCGGAGCAACTTCATCAATAATAGGTAAAATAGGTGATGCCTATGAAATCAATTACAAAAACAAGACCCGTCCGTGATGCAGTTCATAAACTCATCCGCCGCAAGCCCAAACAGGCGCGCGGACAACTACGCGTGGACGAGATCCTGGATGCCGCCGAACGCCTGACACTCACCACAAGCTGGGATAAACTATCCACCAATCATATTGCCAAAGAGGCAGGCATTCCCATCGGTTCGCTGTATCAATTCTTTTCAAATAAACATGCGATTGCTCACGCGCTCGTTGAACGCTATATTGCAGGTCTCGAGGAAGCCTTTGCTGCCCTTCCTAAAAACATCGAGACGATGTCGCCTGCCGAACTCGTCAATGCGCTTTTCGACAGTTTATTTGTGGTAACGCAAAAGCATAATGGCTTTCATGCCATGTTGATGGTAGCTAGTGAAGAGAGCGAAATGGGGAGGGTCTCTGCGCCCATCCGCGAGCTGTTGCGTGGGAATATCGAGCGCATGTTGGCGGTGCGGGCACCTTGGATGAGTCCCGAGGAGCGTAAAGTCCATGCCCTGGTGAGTCACGTATCTAATCGCGCCATCTTTTCTCAGGCGATCAGTTTGAATTCTCAGGGTGACAAAGCTACAGCTCAACGCCTCTTACAACAAGCGCGTGTCATGCAAATTTCCTACTACGATCATCTTTTGCACGACCACGAAGCCGCAACTTCATAAGCCTGCATGATTTTCTTTTCACATCTCGAAGACGCGCATCCGCGCGTCTTTTGTTTTTACGGTGCAACTTTTCCTGCCTCTCGTCTGTATTCCTTGCATCAATCAAAAGAAAGGACTTCCCTATGGCTGATATTTCTGCCATCTTCTTCATCTTACTCATCATCGGGATTGCGTTCCCTGCCATGCTCACCGCTTGGTGGCTGTTATTTCCGTCTGTAGTTGCCCGTGCTCAAATGCGGATTGAAAAATCCCCAGCCTCTTCCTTTTGGATGGGACTTATCGTTGTCCTCGCGCTTGGAATCCCCGTCTTCATCCTCCTTGCGCTTCCCTTCGGACCCGCGAAGCTGATCGGCTGGATTTTGCTTGGTGCGTCGCTGACAGTTTCTTCCGTTGGTTCGGCAGGCATCGCCGCGCATCTCGGTGCAAGGCTGACAGGACATGGCAACATCTCACCACTTGGTGGATTCATCCGCGGCGCAGTTATTCTTGAACTCACCGCTTTTTTCCCGATCATTGGTTGGGTTTTTATCTGGATTCCACTTCTCGTTACTGCCTTTGGCGCGACAGCTTTTGCAGTTATGAACTGGATGCCTCGCGAGAAGACTGCCCGTACGCCCGAACCTGTACCTTCCCAAGCATAACTGCTCACCGTTGATAAAGCAGAGTCTTTACCACTCTGTGATCTCAGTGAACTTTGTGGTGAATAATTCTGTGTCAATCCGTGTAATCAGTGGCTAAAAATATGACTCTTTCCCGACGCGACTTCCTCAAACTTGGCGCACTCATCACAGCCAGCGCGGCATTATCTTCCTGCGCTCCTGTCTATCGTAGACTCAGCGGTGACCTCCCCGCCATCCCGTGGACACCGCTCACAGCGCAGGACTTCCTTGCCTTAAACCGCCTTACGTTTGGTGGAAGGGTCGAGGAACGCGCTCGTTTTGCCGAGATCGGACTTCAAGCCTATATCGAAGAACAACTTGCGTTTGACTCTATCAACGATTTTGACTGCGAATTATTGCTCAATCCATTCAAGACCTTGAATATGGCAGCGAATGAGCTCGAAGGTATCAGCAATCAACTCTTTGAAAATTACGACCGCGAGAAAATCCCGAATGAATTGCGCCAGGCCACACTTCTGCGGCAACTTTATAGCAAACGTCAACTCTATGAAGTAATGATCGAATTTTGGAGTGACCACTTCAACGTTTTCATCGAAAAAGGGAATTGCTTCTATCTCAAAACTGTGGACGACCGCGAAGTGATTCGCAAAAATGCAATGGGCTCCTTTCGTGATCTGGTGTGGGCATCCGCTCATTCGCCAGCAATGATGGTGTATCTTGATAATCAGGCTAACGAGAAAAGCCACCCCAATGAAAACTACGCCCGCGAACTGATGGAACTCCACACTCTCAGCGTCGATGGAGGCTATACCCAACAGGACGTAATGGAATTGGCGCGCTGCCTTACTGGCTGGACGGTCAAGGAACATTTCTGGCTCGGCGATTTTGTCTTCAAACAGGAATTGCACGATACAGGCACTAAGAATATTCTTGACATGACCATCGCCAATGCAGGCCTCAAAGAAGCCGAAAATATTATTGAAGCGTTGGCAGCCCATCCAAGCACAGCCCTCTTCATCGCCACAAAGCTGACTCGTCGCTTCATTGCCGATGAGCCTCCACAAGAGATTGTTGAAAAAGCCGCCCAGGCTTTTCTCAACACGAAGGGCGATATCAAATCTGTCTTGCGCGTCATTCTGCTGGATGGATTATCTCTTGCACAACCAAAATACAAACGTCCTGCGAATTTCGTTTTATCTGCATTACGTATGCTCAATGTCGAGACCGATGGCGTGGCGATTCAGGATCATTTGCTCCGCATGGGGCAGTCCTATTTCAATTGGCCGACGCCCGATGGTTACCCGGATCGCAGTGAAGCCTGGCAGGGTAATCTCATGCCTCGCTGGCAATTTGCATTTGAGTTGATTCGAGATGAGATTCAAGGGACGAAGACTGGGCTCAAAGCGTTGATGGATGTTTCGCAGGTCGACAGTTTGTCAGAAGAAATCGATGCTGCCTCATCCTTGCTATTGGGCGCGCCCATTGCCCCAAGTGCACGTGATGATTTAATACATTCTGTGATTTCAGCGGGTGCGACTGAAGAAGAGACTTTGCTGGTTGTCACCGCAGGTCTAATTGCCTCGCCTGCGTTTCAGTGGCGTTAACCATGTCATTGCGAGGAGCGAACGATAGTGAGCGACGAAGCAATCTTTACCACGACGAGGAGATTGCTTCGTCGGGCTAATGCCCTCCTCGCAACGACATAAAACTTTAGGAGATAAGTTATGTTATCCACTCTTACCCAAACTTTACCCACATGGATGCCTCGCCTTGCGTTCGCACCGCAAAATACAGCCCCGCGCGGCGATACCTTGGTTGTTGTCTTCCTTCGCGGCGCGGCGGATGTACTGAACATGGTAGTGCCGCATGGCGAAGAGGCCTATTATCAATTGCGTCCCACGCTTGGGATTCCACATCCCGATGACTCGAACACAAAAAAGGAAGAACGCGTCGTTGACCTGGATGGCTTCTTCGGCTTTCATCCGTCCATGCGGGCGTTGCTTGATGCGTGGCAAGGTAGACAACTTGCGATCATCCATGCTTGTGGCGCGCCGGATGAGTCGCGTAGTCATTTCAAAGCCATGGAGTTGATGGAACGCGGCGTGGACGATGAACGCGGCCCTGCCTCAGGTTGGATTGGTCGTCATCTCGCGACTTTGAATACGGGTAACTCATCTCCTCTACGTGCAGTGGGGATGGGGACTCGCCCGCAGCGCAGCTTGAGCGGATCAGTGCCAGTTTCCGCCTTGCGTTCGATTGCGGATTTTCATCTGGGCGGTGACCAGCGCGCCTTGAGACAAATGCGCGCGGCGTTGAACACTGTGTATGAAGAAGATGTTTTGGGGCAGGATACGCTTTCAATTATGGATACATTGCAAACGCTCGACCCATTGACTTACACTCCCTCACACTCTGCACAATATCCCGACTCTGAATTCGGGCTTGCTCTCAAGCAAACCGCCATGCTCATCAAAGCGGATGTGGGGCTTGAAGTCTCGGCGATCGATGTGGGTGGCTGGGATACACACTTCGCCCAAGGCGCCAGCATAGGACAGATGCCCAACTTGATGAAAGATTTGGCGGATGGTCTCGCCGCGTTCCATGCCGATATGTTCGAGCACATGAATCAATTAACTACTGTGACGATGTCTGAGTTTGGGCGGCGTGCTTCGGAGAATGGAAGTTTGGGCACGGATCATGGTCATGGCAGTATGATGATGGTGCTGGGCGGAAACGTGGATGGTGGCAAAGTCCATGGCGAGTGGCCTGGGATGAGAGCAGGTCAATTGATAGGACCTGGCGATCTGGCGGTCACGACCGATTATCGCGATGTGCTATCCGAGATTTTGAGGAAGCGGCTGAATAATCCCGCGACGGAGGAAATATTTCCAGAATACAAGCCGAAGATACAAGAAATTATTCTGTAGAATAAATGGTTGCGTTGTTCATTTGGGGTAAAATTCCACGATGCTTTCCTCAGACGTTCTCAACCCGCTTCTCAACTCTGCTTTCACCCGCGAGATCACCTGGTTCGAAGCCTCAGAGCAATATTCACTTGATGAATTCATCGATACTTTTTATAACACCCGCAAACGCGTGCAAGAGTTATTAGAAGGTATGACTGATGCACAAGTAACTTTTGCTTCTCCAGCCCATTCCCTATGGTCGGTCAGTGAAAGTATTACTCATCTTATCTACACACAGGGTTATTACATCAATAAATTACTGGCCATCACGACCAGTTCCCTGCCACATATCGTCGAAGCCGCGCGTGGTTTTGGCGAAGGTGCGCGTACAGGCATCGCTGCCGATGAATTACGCAGGCAAATGAGTTTTGCTACCGAACAAGTCACGACTGCTATTGAAGGCACGCGCGAACATCACGACATGGAAAAGACGGAGAACAATGAGGTTTTCGGGGTCTGTAATTATCAAACCTGGATTTTGCTTTTACTGGCTCATGAAGTGGATCATCTCAAACAGATTGTTGCCATGCGCAGGCTGGCCAGGACGGAGGGATAAAGAGCTTTGTCTGTTCCCTTCAAATTTTGGACCACTGGTGTATTCAATGACGATGGAAGATCAGAAACTGCGAGAATATTTCAAATTCGATGACGCTGATTTGGACGCCAACCGCAAAGGACAGTTTAGTGAAAAACAGCGGACGCGCCTGATTGAAGCGGACAGAAAAATTCAGCAGCGGTGGGGCTGGCGTTCCATTCCCTTATTTCTCATTGCAGCAGTCGGGCCATTTGCGGCTGTATCAGCAGGGGATTTCTTTGGCTTGGGTTGGAAAATAATTTGGGGATTCGTTTGGACTGGTGTGTGGGGTGGAATTGGACTGGTCATGTTGATCAGCTCACTTTCAAAAACCAAGCAACTCGTTCTCGCGAAAGCGACGGGCAAAGTCAATATTGTTAGAGATCGGCGTTATCGTTCGTCCACACGCACTCATAATACTTCACTTCAACTTCGTATTGGGCGGCATTCGTTCGATGCAGAGGAAGCTCTCACTGACTTAATGATGCAGGGGGATGAGTATATTGTCTATTATGAAAAAGATTGGGATGAAATTATTTCTGCTGAATTTGTGCCAAATATAAAATAAGGGACTCAGACTCTAGTTTTTGGGACACCGAACTAAACCATAGTTCACGGACTCCCAAAATCCACAGTGAAATACCCACCCCTTCTATCGGAGTCATACGCATACCCGACACCCATCTCGATCATGTTGGGGTTCAGAATCGCATCGCGGTGGATTTGGTCATTCATCCACCAATCAAAGGCTGTCTGTGGGTAGCCACCCCCATAGATAATTTCTTCCGAGTAAGAAGGGGCATACCCTGCAGCGACGATGCGTTGATAAGGCGTTGACCCATCCGAGCCGTTGTGACCCAAAAAGCCAAAGCAAGCCATATCAATACTGTGGCCTTGGGCTGCAGCAGTCAATTGGGCATTGATGGAGAGGGCTGGTAATCCGTTTTGGGTGCGGGCAGAATTGATTAAGTTCGCGATCTCATTGGGATAATACAGACTACTCACATAGTTACAACTGGCCGGACCATTGGGTTGAGCCGCAGGTGTACTATTGGAAGGAGTGAAAGCGGCAATCGCTACTGTAGGGATGCTCACATTACCGATCACGATCTTCACCCAGAACGTGTTCCCCGTTCCAATCGCCAGCGGATCACCGTTGGCTTTTCGCAGTTCAAAGAAACCAGTATAGATTCCATCCGCAGACGGCCCAACGAGATCGACGGAAACATCCACGGTTGAGCCTGCCTCTGTCTGCGGGACCAATACAGAATCGGATGACTCCATCGGGTCTCCAGCCGTGAACACGATGTGATAACCGATCCAGTTGCAGGTGCCGGTATTTTTGAAACGCCAGGTCTTGGTAAATTTCTCGCCTCGCGGCGCGGCAGTGTTATCAGGATAGGTGACATCTTCGAGCAACACCGCGCGATCAGTGCAATCCGGTGAGGATGTTGCAATTGTAGGAGTTTCACTTGTCGGCGAAGCGGTTAGCGGAATACCTGTAGCTAGTGATATAGGTGGCTTTGTCGGCGGCAGAGTCGAGGTCACAAAAGGGAGCGTGGTAGGCGTTGCTGCTTGCTCTGAGATCTTGACGCAGGCTGTCAACACGATCGATAGAAGAAATATCAACGCTGTTTTACTTTTCATGGTGATAAATTGTACTCTGCAACGTCAAGGCTTTATTAAATGGTCATGAAGTGCTTGAATTCCGTTATCACTTGTGCTACACTACTGAAAATCTCAAAGGAAGGAGGTACGTTGTTATGAAAGCAAGGCAAAATTATAGGTCGGCAAAGCTGCAAGTACCTCCTGTTCTCGCGCTGCTTTAAACCATCGATTGGTTTTAGTTCGTTTTGTAACCGCAGGTCTTGAATAGCCTGCGGTTTTACTGTCTCGTATAAAGGGAATAAATCATATGTCTGTCATTGAAGTGAAACAACTAACGAAAGTATTCAAAATCCCCAAAAAGGAACCGGGTCTCGGCGGCGCGGTGCGGGGACTGTTCCGTCCGCAATATGAAAATAAAACAGCGGTGAACGGCATCAACTTCAAGTTGGATGCGGGCGAGATCGTTGGGTATATTGGCGTGAACGGCGCGGGTAAATCCACTACGATCAAGATGCTCACGGGCGTGCTCATGCCCACCGATGGGATTGTCAAAGTGCTAGGACGTGACCCTCACAAACAACGCGTAGATAACGCCCAGGATATCGGCGTGGTCTTTGGCCAGCGTACGCAGTTATGGTGGGACCTTGCTCTGATCGAGTCTTTAAACCTGATCGCAAAGATGTATCAGGTACATCCCGTCAAATATCAGTTGATGTTGAATCAATTTGCCGAAACGCTCGAACTCGACGAGTTGCTCAAAACCCCCGTGCGCAACATGTCACTGGGGCAGAAGATGCGTTCAGAACTTGCCGCCGCGCTCATCCATGAGCCAAAGGTCGTTTATTTGGATGAACCAACCATTGGCTTGGATCTGATCGTGAAGGAACGCATCCGGGACTTTATCAAGGCGCAATGTATCGCCAAGGGCATGACCGTCATCTTGACCACCCATGATCTCGGTGATATCGAAGAACTCTGTCAGCGTGTCATCATCATTGACGATGGCCGTATCATTTACGATGGTCCAATTGAAACGATCAAGAAGCGGTTTGGGAAATATCGTGAAATTATTTTCGATACAGTTGCTCACGCCCAAGCTCTAACCCTCCCCGAAGGCGCGGAACTGCTTGCGACCGATGATCACAAAGTGCAAATCCGTTTTGATCGCACAGTCAGTACTGCCAGCAAGGTAGCAGCCTCAGTGATGAATCAGATCGAAGTGACCGACTTCTCTCTCGCGGAACCCGACCTGGGCGACATCGTCAAGCAAATCTACAATGGTGCGCTTGATAAGGAGGCTAGATGATCCAGACTGCCCGGCGTCATATGTCTGTATACGCGGCCATCTTTGCCATGATCCCCAAATTGTTCATGGCATATCAGTTATGGTTTTGGATTGGGCTTGTACTCAATGTGATTGGCATGGCGATCCTGGTTTTTTTCTGGCGGGCGATCTATAACGAAACCACCACGATCTCCGGCCTGGGCCTCGACCAGACCCTGGCGTATATTCTGCTGGCCTATATTTTTTCACCTCTATCACGTACAGACCTGATATGGGATTTTGGCAATAATATTCGTGAAGGGCTGATCATTCATCATCTTCTACGCCCGATCAACTTTCAAGGGATGAATTATGCCCAAAACTTCGGAACACTAATAACGGGTCTCATTCTCCAAATTCCAATGGCGATTGTGGCTGTTGTGCTGTTT
>Ga0070699_100005078_pt1 | contig 11588 bp, 10 predicted proteins | sample KBSK1503metaG_FD_65473 | JGI IMG/M metagenome (GOLD analysis project Ga0070699, IMG submission 65473) | Corn, switchgrass and miscanthus rhizosphere microbial communities from Kellogg Biological Station, Michigan, USA - KBS K1-50-3 metaG | ecosystem: Host-associated > Plants > Roots >...
TCGACAAGGACGACAAGGACCAGGCGACGGCGGACAACACGGCGCGCGCGAAGGCGCGCGCGATCTCCGACCTGCTGAAGCAGTCGCCGAACGACCCCGAGGTCTGGAGCCGCGTGGCCAAGGACAGCTCGGATGACCCGGGGACCAAGGATGCGGGCGGGGAGCTCGGCTGGGTCACCCACGGCCAGTTCGTGCAGGAGTTCGAGGACGCCGTGCGCACCTTCCCCGTCGGACAGGTGTCGGATCCCATCAAGACCCAGTTCGGATACCACGTCATCCAGCTCGAGGAGCGCAAGTCGCCCGAGCAGACCGACCTGTTCAAGAAGTTCGCGACCTACGGCTTCAAGGCCGAGCAGCTCAAGGCGCAGGCGCGGTACGAGATCCTCAAGAAGGAGTTCGGACATCGCGCGGAGGCGGCGTCCACGGTCTCACCCACGGAGCAGGTCCACCTCGCGAAGATCGTCGTGAACCTGCCGTCTCCCGCGGGCGGCGACTACCAGGCCTTCCTCGACGCGCTCAAGAAGCAGACCGAGATCCGGCAGAAGCTCGACGCCGGTGGCGACTTCGCCGAGATCGCGAAGACCATGTCCAGCGACCCCGACGCCAAGACGAACGGCGGCGACGCCGGCTGGTTCGCGCGAGGGATGCTGCCGGACCCGCGCGCGGAAGAGGCCGCGTTCAGCACCGAGCCCGGCAAGACGACGGACCCGATCAGCTCATCGCGCCAGTGGACCATCTACAAGGTCCTCGAGAAGGACGCGTCGCGGGAGCTGACGGACGACCAGAAGACGAAGCTGAAGCAGACCTCGTATCAGTACTGGCTCGCGCGACAGAAGAAGGCGTACGACGCCCACAAGCTCATCCCCGGGCTCTCCCCCGACTGATCCGTTCGCCCGCATGGGCGACGCCGTCGCGGAGCTCGGGCGGATCGCGGATCGCCTGCGCGCCCCGGACGGCTGCCCCTGGGACCGCGAGCAGACGCGTGCGTCGCTGCGGCCGTACCTTCTGGAGGAGGCCTATGAGGCCCTCGAGGCGCTGGACACCGAGGATGCGACGCGGCTGCGCGAGGAGCTCGGCGATCTCCTCTTCCAGATCGTGATCCACGCCCAGCTCGCGCGCGAAGAGGGCGCGTTCGATCTCGCGGACGTCGCCCGCGACCTCGCGGCCAAGCTCATCCGCCGCCACCCGCACGTGTTCGAGGGCAAGGCCATCGAGGGTGACGTCCTCTCCCAGTGGGAGCGCATCAAGAGGGACGAGAAGCCACAGCCCGAGCGCGGCTCGCTGGTCGACGGCATCCCCGCGGCGCTCCCGGCGCTGTTCCGCGCGGAGCGCCTCCAGGAGCGCGCCGAGCGGATCGGCGTCTCCATCCCGACGATCGACCTCCCTATCGATATCGACGACGAGCGTGTGCTCGGCGACATGCTGTTCGACGTCGTCGCCGAAGCGCGGCGTCTCGGCTACGACGCCGAGACCGCGCTGCGCGCCGCGAACGAGCGGTTCGCGGCGCACGTGCGGCGCATGGAGGAGCAGGCGCGTGCCGAGGGAGGCGAGCTCGCGGCCTACGACCCCGACGAGCTGCGCCGGATCTGGGAGGCGACGGCATGACCAAGCGGTACGAGCGGCCCGACGGACGCGCGTACGAGGCGCTCCGCCCGGTGACGATCGAGATCGGCGTCTCCAAGTTCGCGGAGGGCTCGTGCCGCGTGTCGTTCGGCGACACCCAGGTGCTCTGTCTCGCGACGGTCGAGGAGCGAGTGCCGCGGCACCTCGAGGGCAAAGGGACGGGCTGGGTCACCGCGGAGTACGCGATGCTGCCGCGTTCGACCCCCGAGCGGAGCCAGCGCGAAAGCATCAGCGGTCGGCCCGGCGGACGGACGTTCGAGATCCAGCGGCTCGTCGGTCGCGCGCTCCGCGCGGCGGTGGACCTCAAGCTCCTCGGCCCGCGCAGCGTGATCATCGACTGCGACGTCCTCCAGGCCGACGGCGGGACGCGCACCGCCGCGATCACCGGCGGCTGGGTCGCGCTCGCGCACGCGGTGCGCTACCTCACGCCACGTCCGGTCCGGCGCCACGTGGCCGCCGTATCCGCCGGGTTCGTGCGCGGCGAGCTTCTGCTCGACCTGCCGTACGCCGAGGACTCGATCGCCGACGCGGACGTGAACGTCGTCGCGACCGACGCGGGCGAGCTCATCGAGGTCCAGGGAACGGCGGAGCAGCGGCCGTTCTCGCGCGACGACTTCGATCGCATCCTCGCGCTCTCGCTCCGCGGCATCGACCAGCTCGTCGAGGCACAGAAGCAGGCCACCGCGCAGATCCGGTGACCGAGACCCTGCTGATCGGGACTTCGAATCCCGGCAAGGTCGCCGAGTACCGGCGGATGCTGCAGGGGCTCGACCTGCGCCTTTTCAGTCCTGACCAGCTTCGCCCCGTCCCTCCCGAGCCCGCCGAAGACGCCGACGCGTACGCGACGAACGCGTCGCACAAGGCCGAGGCGTACGCCGCCGCGACGGGGCTGGCGACGGTCGCGGACGACTCCGGCCTCGAGGTCGACGCGCTCGGTGGCGCGCCCGGGGTGCGCAGCCGCCGCTACTTCGGCGAGAGCGTCCCCGCGTCCGAGCGCAACGCGAAGCTGCTCGCGCTGATGGAGGAGGCGCCGCAGCGCACGGCGCGATTCGTGTGCGTCCTCGCGCTCGCGTTCCCCGGCGGCCCCACGGAGCTGTTCGAGGGGATCGTGCGCGGCGAGATCGCGCGCGCGCCGCGCAGCGCGGGCGAAGGCTTCGGCTACGACCCGATCTTCATCGTCGGCGTGGACGGACGCACCATGGCCGAGCTGGCGCCCGAGGAGAAGGACGCGCTCTCGCATCGCGGGCTCGCCGTCGCGAAGCTGCGCGCGCGGCTCGGCGCGGAGCCGCGCTAGCGCGCGATCCGCTCCTCGAGCAGCGCGCGCTCCGCGGGATTCTCGGTCAGCGCGAGCGCGCGGCGATCGGCCTCGCGCGCGTCCTCGGGCCGACCAAGGTCGCGCAGCAGCTCAGCTCGCGTCGCATGAAAGAGGTGGTACGCGTCGAGATCCTCCGCGAGCGCGTCCACTTCGCGGAGCGCGAGGTCGGGTCCGGCGACCTCGCGGAGGGCGACCGCACGGTTGAGCCGCACCACGGGGGACCCCGTCATCGCGACGAGCGCGTCGTAGAGACGGACGATCTGCGGCCAGTCGGTCTCGGCCCACGAGGCCGCTTCAGCGTGCACCGCCGCGATCGCCGCCTGCAGCTGGTACGGCCCAGGCCGACCCATGTGGGCGGCACGCTCGATGAGCCTGCCGGCGTCGGAGATCTTGGCGCGGTCCCAGCGAGAGCGGTCCTGGTCCCGCAGCAGGATCATGCGACCGCGCCCGTCGAAGCGTCCCTCGGCGCGAGAGCTGTGCAGCCGCGCGAGGGCGAGAAGCCCCAGCGGCTCGGGCTCGTCGGGAAGCAGGCCGGCCACGAGCGACGCGAGCCATTCGGCCTCGTCGACCAGGTCGCGGCGCGTCGCGCGCTCCGGTCCGCTCGCGAGGTAGCCCTCGTTGAGGACGAGATAGATGACCGCGAGCACCTGCCCGAGCCGATCCGCGAGCTCGCTCGGATCGGGTCGACGGAGCGAGATGCTCGCATCGACGATCTTCCGCTTCGCGCGAACGATCCGCTGCGCGAGCGTCGCTTCCGAGACGAGGAACGCACGCGCGATCTCCGCGGTCGTCAGCCCGACGACGGCGCGGAGCGTGAGCGCGATCTGCGCCTCACGGGCCAGTGCCGGGTGACAGCAGGCGAAGATCAGGTCCAACCGTTCGTCGGGACCGGCGGTCATCGCGGGTGGCCCCTCCTCGAGAAGAGCGAGCTTGCGCTGATAGCGCTGCTCCCGCCGCATCCGGTCGATCCCCTTGCGCCGCGCGACCGTGAGCAGCCACGCCGCCGGTGCATCCGGGATCCCCTCGCGCGGCCAGTGCTCGAGCGCGGCGACGATCGCGTCCTGCACGAGCTCCTCGGCGAGGTCGAAGTCGCCGAGGAGCCGCGTGAGCCGAGCCGTGACCCTGCCCGCGTCGTCGCGGAAGGCGCGGTCGATGGCGGCACGGATGTCGATCAGGTCGGGACGATCTCCCGGATCTCGACGGTCCCGCCGGTCGGCCACGTCTTCGCGAGCGCGATCGCCGCGTCCATGTCCGCGACCTCGACCAGGGCGAATCCGCCGAGCTGCTCCTTCGACTCGATGAACGGACCGTCGGTGACGACGTGGGCGCCCTCGGGTCGGTAGCCCTTGCGGCGGATGGTCTTCGCGGTCGCGTGCGGCTTCAGCTGCTCGCCGCCGCGGATCACCGCCGAGTTCGTCCGGAACCATTCGCCCGCCTTGGCGTAGAGCTTCTGCAGCTCGGCGGGGTCCCAGTCCTTCGCCGCCTCGTCATTGCCGATCAAGAGCAGTGCGTACTTCGGCATGACCGTCCTCCTCAGGCCGAGGCCGGCATGCCGGCCGCGTTCCGCGCCTCGACGAGCGGGCGGATCTCCACGGTCTCGAGCGCCGGCCAGCTCTTCGCGAGCCCGATCGCGGCGTCGAGGTCGGGCACGTCGACGATCGCGTAGCCGCCGAGCGTTTCCTTTGACTCGATGAACGGACCGTCGGTGACCGTGATCTTCCCGTTGGTCCGCCGGACGGTCGTCGCGGTGCGCGTCGCCTTGAGCTGCTCGCCCCCCACGATCCTGCCCGCCTTGGAGTGCTCGTCCCACCACTTGTAGACCGCCTCGTAGCCCTTGGCGACCTCCTCCGGGCTCGAGCGCGTCTCCCACTCCTCGTTGTTCACGAACATGAGCATGTACTTCATCGCCTGCCTCCTTCGAGCGTTCTCACCCTATAGACGCTCAGGGGTGCCCGTTCTCGACGATCTCCCCGTAGGGGAGTGTGCCGGTGTCGTGAACGATCCGGCCGGCCTCGACCCGTGCGAGCTCCCAGAGCCGGTGTGGCTCCGTCTTTCCGGCGCCGAGGATGTGGATGACGTCCCAGCCGTCCACGACCAGGCGGTCGGAGAGCATCCGGCGGTGGCACCGCCACCACAGCGTCTCCGCGCACATGAACGCGGTCGGCATCGGTCGCGCGCCGTGACCGATGGTCCATATCCGCACCCGATCAGTGTGCGAGACTCGCTCAACGTGAGCGCCGGAGCAGAGGCGGTGCAGGTCTCGGTCCGCCCGCTCTCGCCAGATCTGCTTGACGACTACCTCGGCTTCTTCGACCGCGACGCCTTCGCGGACTTCCCCTGGTGGTCCTCGTGCTACTGCACGTTCTATCGCGACCCGACGCACGACGGCGACTCGTCACCGGAGCGCGCCGGTGTGCGCCGGCCAAAGGCGATCGAGATCGTCCGGTCGGGGGAGCAGAAGGGATACCTCGCTTACGCGGGCGGCAAGGTGGTCGGCTGGTGCAACGCGGGTCCGCGCGAGGGCTACCGAGCGCTCCGCCGGTTCGAGAAGGCGCGGGACGACACGCCCGATGTGGGTTCGATCGTGTGCTTCGTCGTCGCGGCTCCGTACCGCGGCCGGGGTGTCGCCACCGCGCTTCTCGGCGCGGCATGCGAAGGCCTCGCGGCCCAGGGCATGCACATCGCCGAGGCGTACCCGGCAACGACCGAGCCGCCGACGCAGCCGTGGAAGATCCCGTCCGACCAGCACGAATACCACGGACCGCTGAAGATGTACCTGAGCCACGGCTTCGCGCTCTGGAAAGAGATGGACGGCTGGGCCATCGTGCGAAGGGCGATCGGCGAGGATCCGATGGCAGACGTTCGGGAGGACGGATGGTGAGCGCGAAGGTCGTATCACTACAGCTCCATCGTGAACGGGGCACGCGTCCGATGTCGGTGAACGCGGTCGTGGGACGCGTCGGGGGCGGGGTCGAGGGCGACAGCCACGTCGCCAAGGCGACGCGCGCCGTGCTCGTGGTCGATCGCTCCACGCTCGACGATCTTGGCCTCGCCCCGGGCGACCTGCGCGAGCAGATCACGATCGAGGGCGTCCGCGACGTCACGACCCTGTCGCCCGGGACGCGGATGCGCGTCGGCGGCCTCACCCTGCAGGTGAACGGCCCCTGCGCGCCGTGCACGCACATCGGTGAGCTTCTCGAGGTCGACGATCCCGAGGTCTTCCGCCTGTCGCTCGAGGGTCGCCGGGGGGCGGCCTGCACGGTCGTCGAGGTGTCCGGTTTCGCGCGGATCGGCGACCGGGTCGAGATCCTCGCGCCCGTCACTGCCTAGGCGTGTCACCGAACCGCAACGCTTCCACCACTGGCGCACGACCCGCGCCTCCGCTACGTTGCGCCCTGGTGAAAGGCGCGATCGCAGCCGCAGTCATTACCGCATCCGCAGTAGCGGAGGTCGGCGGCTAGGTCGCATCCGGATCCCAGCGGACCAGCCGAAGACCTCCCGAAAAGTCGGGAGGTCTCTTCATATGCAGGAGGTCGCGCGTGGTCGAGGAGCACGATGCCTGTGCGCTCGTGGCGATCGCCCGTAAGGACGGGCGGCCGACGCGCGACCTGCTCGACCTCGCGCTCCACGGCCTTGTGTGCCTCCACCACCGCTCCGGGACGGTCGACGGCGAGGGGGACGGCGCCGGCGTCCTGACCGACATCCCGCGCGCGATCTGGGCGGACCACGTCGGTCGGCGCGCGTTCGATCCGCGCTTCGCCGTCGCGCACATCTTCGTCCCGCCGTCCGGCGACGAGCTCGAGGAGGAGGCCGTGCGCCGGATCCTCGAGCGCCACGGCATCCGGATCCTCGCCGAGCGTCACAGCGGCCTCGACGTGCGCGCGCTCGGCCCGCGCGGGCGGGCCACGGCCCCGCGCTTCTGGCAGCTCGGCCTGTACGTGGGCGGGTCGCGTACCGCCGGCGCCACCGCGCTTCACGGCGCGTGGACCGACATCGAGATCGCGACGCTGGCGACCGTCGTGAGCCTCTCGCGGCGCAGCGTCGTGTACAAGCTGCGCGGCGACGCGACCGCGCTCCCGCACGCGTACGGGGACCTTGCCGATCCGCGCTTCCTCACGTCGCTCGCGTTCGGGCACAACCGCTACGCCACCAACACGACCACCAGCTTCGAGCGCGTGCAGCCGTTCGCGTCGATCGCGCACAACGGCGAGATCAACACGATCGAGCGGCTCCGGACCGAAGCGCGGATGCTGCGCCTCCCGCTCTCGCGTGACGGCAGCGACTCGCAGGACGTCGACGCGATCCTTCGCGGCATGGTCAACCGCCTCGGGCTCTCGCACATCGAGGCGATGGAGCTGCTCTTCCCGCCGATCGTGAACGAGATCAAGCGGATGGACGATGGCGCGCAGGACCACTACGTGCAGTCCCGCGCCGCGTTCGGACCGTTCGCGCAGGGTCCCGCGGCGATCCTCTCGCGCGTCGGCGACACGTGCGTGTTCGCCGTCGACGCGCTCGGCCTCCGGCCGATGTGGCACGTCGAGACGCCGGACGAGCACGTGTTCGCGAGCGAGCGCGGCTTCGTCCCGCTCGCGCGCTACGTTCGCGACCCGCGCCCGCTCGGTCCGGGCGAGCACGTCGCGATCCGGCGGACAGAGGCGGGCTGGCAGCTGATCGGGGCGGACGAGGTGCGCGCGCGGTTCATCGGCTCGCGCCGCGAGCGCGGCGCGTCGGCGAGCGGGCTGCGCGACCACATCGAATGCGGCGGCCCGGCGGAGGCTCTGTCGGCCACCCCGCGGCGCGCGCGCGGCATCGTGCGCTGGGAGGTCGGGACGCCGCCCGACGAGATGGTGGAGGTCACGATCCGACGCGAGTCGCAGTTCGCGGCGTTCGGCTGGGAGCCGGACGACGTGAAGATGGCGACGGCGATGGCGACGACCGCGAACGAGCCGATCGGATCGCTCGGATACGACGGCCCGCTCGGCGCGCTGGCCGAGCGCCGGCGCATGCTCGCGGACCACCTTCACGAGACGGTCGCCGTCGTCACGAACCCCGCGATCGACCGCGAGCGCGAGATCGAGCACTTCTCGACGCGCGCGATCCTCGGGCCGCGGCCGAACCCGACCGGGCGCGGGGCGGCGCGGCCGTGGATCGAGCTGCGCCAGCCCATCCTTCTCGGCGGCCACGCGCCCGAGACCGGCGTGCGCGGCGCCGATCACCGCAAGGCCGCGCGCGCGCTCGGCACGTGGATCCTCGAGGACGTGGTCGCGCAGTTCGACCGGTGGTACTCGCGCGGTCCGGTCGTGCTCGAGGCCGATCGCGACTGGGAGGAGCATCCGCGCGACGCGCTCGCTCGGATCGCCGCCGCCGCCTGCCGCGGGATCCGCCGCGGCGCGCGGCTGATCATCGTCCAGGACCACCACGTTCTCGAGGAGGGGCGCGCCTGGATCGATCCGCTCCTCGTGGTCGCGGCCGTTCACCGCGCGCTGGTGGAGCAGCCGTCGGGGTCGGGGTCGCTGCGGCGCGACTGCGCGCTGATCCTCTCGGCCGGGAGCCTGCGGAACCTCCACGACATCGTCGTAGCGCTCGGCCTGGGCGCGGATGCGGTCAACCCGTATCTGCTCCTCGAGCACGGGCTCTCGCTCGAGGATCCCGACGCCTTGCCGCGCCTCGTCGAAGCGCTGCGCAAGGGCATCGAGAAGGTCATCTCCACGCTCGGCATCCACGAGGTCCGCGGCTACGGCCGTCTCTTCTCCGCGATCGGCGTCAGTCCCGAGATCGCGCGCCTTCTCGGGATCCGCACGTTCTGCGCGAGCGAGGACCTCGGGTTGACATGGGACCGCCTCGCGGAGGACGGACTCGAGCGCGCCGCCATGCTGCGCGAGCGCACCAGCGCTCGGCTCGAGCCGCCGTTCCGCATCTACCCGCGCGTGTGGAAGGCCGCGCTCGCCGTCGCGAACGGCGAGGCACCGTACCGCACGTACGCCGAGCGGCTTCTCGAGTACGAGCGCGAGCACCCCGTGTCGCTGCGCCATCTGTGGGACGTCGCCGGCATCGACGGCGGGATCCCGCGCGAGGACGCGCCGGCCGCCGACACGAGCGCCGGCGAGCACGCGATGCCCTTCTACATCTCGTCGATGTCGTTCGGGTCGCAAGGCGAGACCGCCTACCGCGCGTACGCCGAGGCCGCGTTCCGCATGAACATGCTGTGCGTCAACGGCGAGGGCGGTGAGCTCCCCGATCTCCTCGGGAAGTACCCGCGCAACCGCGGACAGCAGATCGCCTCAGGGCGCTTCGGCGTCTCCGCGCTCCTCGCGAACTCGAGCGACTACCTCGAGATCAAGATCGGCCAGGGCGCGAAGCCCGGCGAGGGCGGACACCTCCCCGCGCGCAAGGTCTCGGCGAAGGTCGCGCTCGCGCGGAACGCGAAGCCCGGCGTCGACCTCATCTCGCCCTCGAACAACCACGACATCTACTCGATCGAAGACCTCGCGCAGGTGGTGCACGAGCTCAAGACGGTCAATCCGCGGGCGAAGGTCGCGGTGAAGATCCCCGTGACGCCCGAGGTCGGGATCATCGCGGTCGGTGTCGCCAAGTCGGGCGCCGACATCGTCACGCTCTCGGGGTACGACGGCGGCACAGGCGCGGCGCGCCAGCACGCGCTCCGCCGCGCGGGATTGCCCGTGGAGATCGGCGTGGCCGAGGCCCACCGCGCCCTTGTCGCCTCGGGCCTGCGCGACCGCGTCGAGGTGTGGTGCGACGGCGGTATGAAGAGCGCGCTCGACGTCGTGAAGATGCTCTGCCTCGGGGCGGACCGCTGCGGGTTCGGGACGTTCGCGATGGTGTCGATCGGCTGCACGATCTGCCGCGGGTGCCAGCTCGACACCTGCCACGTCGGCATCGCCACGCAGATCGACAGCGCCGCCGAGGCCACTGCGCGCGGCCTGAAGCGCTTCGAGCCACAGGAGTTCGACCGCGCGGTCCCCAACCTCGTCCGTGCGTTCGGCGCGCTGCGCGAGGAGCTCGCGCTGATCGCAGGCACGCTCGGGGTGGAGAGAACGGCGGACCTCGTCGGACGGAGCGACCTCCTCGTGCAGGCGCGTGGGTTGGATCGCGTTGCGCTTTCTGAGTTGACCGGTAACGCCGGATCTGACGCCGCCGCGCCGGCGGCGGTACCCGGCTTCGCGGGCCGACGCTCGCCCGCTCGGCTAGAGGTACCCCCCGCCGAGCACGCGCTGACGCGCGTGCTGTCGGCGGTCCCACCCCTCTCCGCTCTCGCGTACGAGCATTCGGCCCTCTCGCCATCCACCGCCGGCGCGGCGGCGCAGCCGGAACGGCCGCTCTCAGCTGTCGACCGCTTCGTCGGGACCACGTCATCCGGCGAAATGGCGCGCGCGCGGATCTTTGGCGGCGACGTGCCCGAGCTGCGCGTCCTGTACGGCGGTGGATCGGTCGCGGGCAACGGCGCGGCCGCCTATGCGACGGAGGGCCTCGCGCTCACGATCTCGGGTGGCGCGCAGGATGGCGCGGCGAAGACCGCGCTCGGCGGCAGCGTCGCGATCCTCAAGGCGCAGAACGCACAGGGCGACTGGGTCGATGGATCCGTCGGCAAGTGCTTCGCCTACGGCGCGCAGCGCGGGCGGTTCCTCGTGCAAGGTGGGGCGGACGCGCGCGCAGGGATCCGCCTCTCCGGCGCCGACGTCGTGATCGGCGGGGACGTGCGCGGGTTCGCGTTCGAGTACATGACCGGCGGGCGCGCCGTGATCCTCGGCGACGTCGGTCGCTGGATCTGCTCGGGCATGTCCGGGGGCGCGGTATTCGTGCGGCATGACGCCGCAGCGGGTCTCGACGACGCGGCGATCAAGGACCGCATCGCCAAGGGCGCGAAGGTCGCGGTGCGTCCGCTCGGCGAGGGGGACGTGGCGAGCCTCGGCGAGCTGCTCGGCGCGTATGCCGACGCGCTGGCCTCGAGCGGTCAGCGCGAGGCGGCCGGGTGGGTGCGCGCGCTTCTGGAGACGCCGGACGCGTTCCGCGTGATCAAGCCCGCGGGCGAGGTCGTGGACCAGGCGATCTCGACGGAGTGATCAGGGGCACGGAACCTGCTTCGTGCAGCGTGCCGTGCCCCATCCGAAGAGGACCCAGCAGCAGCAGATCCCGCATCAGCGGCCGCCGTCGGCGACGAGCACCACGGCGTGGCAGATCGCGCATGAGAGGAACCCGATCAGGAAGATCGGGCGCATCCTCGGCCCAGGGTTCATCACCGGCGCGTCCGACGACGACCCGAGTGGCATCGGCACCTACGCCGTCGCGGGGGCGACGCTCGGCACGCAGATCCTGTGGACCGCTCTGCTCACGTTCCCCCTCATGGCCGCGGTGCAGAACATCTGCGCGCGCCTGGGCATGTGCTCGGGGTACGGGCTCGCGGGGGTGCTGCGGCGACACTTCCCGCGCCCCGTCCTCTACGGCGCTGTGCTCCTCCTCTTCATCGCGAACACCATCAACGTCGGCGCCGATCTCGCGGCGATCGTCGATGGCGTCGGATCGCTGACCGGCGTTCGGGCGGGGTGGCTCGTCGCACCCGTGGCGGTCGCGATCCTCCTCCTCCAGATCCTCGGCAGCTATCGGCTGATCGCGAACACGTTCAAGTGGCTGA
>Ga0070699_100005079_pt1 | contig 11588 bp, 13 predicted proteins | sample KBSK1503metaG_FD_65473 | JGI IMG/M metagenome (GOLD analysis project Ga0070699, IMG submission 65473) | Corn, switchgrass and miscanthus rhizosphere microbial communities from Kellogg Biological Station, Michigan, USA - KBS K1-50-3 metaG | ecosystem: Host-associated > Plants > Roots >...
ACGCCGGGCCAGGACACGAGGAACTCACGGGCTCCGGGGTTCGGGGACCCCGGAGCCGACGGGGTCACGAAGGCCAGAGTCACGGGGACCAGAGTCACCGAGGCCGGAATCAGAGGGACCGGAGTCACCGACGCCAGAGCCACGGGGGCCGGAGCCACGGGGGCCAGACCGGATCAGCCGCGATCAGGCGGAAGCCGCCTGATCGCGTTCGTGTGCGGCCGCCGGTCCAAGTACCTGGTGGTCGTGTTCTGGGTCGTGGTTGTCGCGGCACTGGGCGGACTGGCAGGCAAGCTGCAGGGAGCGGAGAAGAACGACGCGTCGTCCTATCTGCCGGCCTCGGCCGAATCCACCCAGGAACTGAACCAGCAGAACCTGTTCCAGTCCAAGAACCTCAACCCCGCCCTGGTCGTGTACGTGCGCGACAGCGGGGTCACCGCGGCCGACCTGCAGAAGGCGAACGCCGACGCGCGTTACTTCGCCTCGCTACCCGTCGTGAACGGGCGGGTCGCACCGCCGGCCGTGTCCAAGGACCATAAGGCGATCCAGACCGTCATCGGCGCGGACCTGGGCTACAACAGCAACCTGAGCGGCTTCGTCACCAACGTGAAGAACACCGCCAGCAAGGACAGCGCCGGGCTGAGCGTGTACGTCGGCGGGCCGGCGGCCAGCGCGGCCGACCAGATCAAGATATTCAAGGGCATCGACTCCACCTTGCTGTACGCCACCCTGGCGGTGGTGGTCGTGCTGTTGCTGCTGACCTACCGCAGCCCGGTGCTGTGGCTGCTGCCGATCCTGTCCGCGGGCGTGGCGCTGACCGTGGCCCAGGCCGTGATCTACCTGCTCACCCAGCATGCCAACCTGACCGTCAACGGGCAGAGCGGCGGCATCCTGGTGGTCCTGGTGATCGGCGCGAGCACCGACTACGCGCTGCTGCTCATCGCCAGGTACCGGGAAGAACTACGCAGGCACGCCGACCGGCACCAGGCCATGGCGGTGGCCCTGCGCCGGGCGGGGCCCGCCATCATCGCCAGCGGGCTCACCGTCGTGGCCGGCATGCTCTGCCTGCTCGCGGCCGAATCCAACGACATCTCCGGGCTCGGCCCGGTCGCCGCCGTCGGGATCGCGGTAGGCCTGATCGCCATGGTCACGCTGCTGCCCGCGGTCCTGGTGATCTTCGGCCGGTGGATCTTCTGGCCGGTCAGACCAGGTTTCGGCTCGGCCGAGCCGTCCAGCCGCGGGCTGTGGTCACGGGTCGGCCAGGCCATCAGCCGCCGTCCGCGCGCGGTATGGATGGTTACCGCCATCGTGCTGGCGGCCGGCGCGGCCGGCCTGATCGGGTTCAAGTTCGGCCCGCTGACCGTGGCCCAGTCGTTCCGCGGCACCCCGTCGTCGATCACCGCGCAGAACGAGCTGGCCAGGTATTTCCCGGCCGGCTCGGGCGAGCCGGTGGAGGTGGTCTCGACCGCGTCTAGCGCGGGCCAGGTCAGGGCCGCGCTGGCCGGCACGGCCGGGATCGCGTCCGTCACCCATCCGGTGGCCAAGGACGGGAAGGCCTTCCTGCAGGCGACGATGACCCCGCGGCCGGACAGCACGGCGGCGTACACGCTGGTCGCTAAGATACGCACCACCGTGCACGCCATCCCAGGCGCGGATGCGAAGGTGGGCGGCGGCACCGCCATCAACAAGGACGTGGAGAACGCCGCGACGCATGACCGGAACCTGCTCATCCCGCTGATCCTCGGCGTGGTACTCATCATCTTGGGCCTGCTGCTGCGGGCAATCGTGGCGCCACTCGTGCTCATCGCCACCGTAGTGCTGTCCTTCGGGGCCGCGCTCGGCATCTCCTCGCTGTTCTTCAAGCACGTGTTCGGGTTCGCGGGGGCGGATACCTCGATGCCGCTGTTCGTCTTCGTGTTCCTGGTGGCGCTGGGCATCGACTACAACATCTTCCTGATGACCCGGGTGCGCGAGGAGTCGATCCGGTCCGGGACCCGGACCGGTGCGCTCACCGGCCTGGCCGCTACCGGCGGTGTGATCACCTCGGCGGGCCTGGTGCTGGCGGGCACGTTCGCCATGCTCGGCACGCTGCCGCTGGTGCAATTCACCGAGATCGGGTTCGCGGTCGCGCTGGGCGTGCTGCTCGACACGATCATCGTCCGTTCGGTGCTGGTGACCGCGCTGACCCTGGACATCGGACGGCACATCTGGTGGCCCAGCGCGCTGGCTCGCCCGCGGCAGCAGAGACCACTGGCGAACCCGGAAAGCAGGGCACTGATAGGCGGGACCTAGAATCAGGGTTCGTGGCGGGTAACGAGGTGACACGGACGGCGCACGGGACTCCCATGGCAGAGTGCGGGTGCTGAGCCGCCAGGAGCGCCAGGGATCAGGGCGGCTACTCGTCCGTACCGTCGCCGTCCGCGACCCCGGGGCCCTGCTCGAGCGCATCCCCCAGCCGGACGTGGTCGCCTGGGTGCATCACGGGGCCGGCCTGGCCGGCTGGGGCGAGGCGGTCAGGGTCACGCTCCCGGCCGGCGACGACAGGTTCACCGCCGGGGAGAAGTGGCTTCGCTCGGTGTTCGACGCCGCCGACGTCGACGACCGGGTCCGGGTGCGCGGCTCGGGGCCGGTCGCGTTCGGCACGTTCACGTTCGACGCCTCGTCGGAGGGCTCGGTCCTGATCGTCCCGCGCACGGTGCTCGGCCGGGATGGCTCTGGCCGGGCCTGGCTCACGGAATGCTGGCCCGGGGGGGACGACCCCCCCCAAACCCCCCCCGCTCCTGGGGGGACCCATCCCCCCAGACCCCCCTTGGGGGAGACCCATCCCCCCAGACCCCCCTTGGGGGGGACTCCATCCCCCCAGACCCCCCTGGGCTGGCGGGAAGGCAGCCTGACCGGGCCGCAGTGGGAGAAGGCGGTGGCCGAGGCGGTCGCCGCGATCAAGGCGGGCACCCTGCGCAAGGTCGTGCTCGCCCGCGACGTGTACGCCACCGCCGACGAGCCCATCGACGCGCGGGTCCTGCTGCGGCGGCTGGCCGATCGCTATCCGGACTGCTTCACGTTCGCCTGCGACGGCATGATCGGCGCCACCCCCGAACTGCTCGTCAAGCGGGCAGGTAACCAGGTCAGCGCGCTGGTGCTCGGCGGCACACTGCCGCGCGGAGCCGACCCGGCCGAAGACAAGGCGCTGGGCGAGGAACTGCTGGCCTCGGCGAAGAACAACGAGGAGCACGCCTACGCCGTCGACTCGATACGCGAGGCGCTAGGGCCGTTGTGCGAGACGCTCGACGTCGAGGCGCGCCCGTCGCTGCTGAAGTTCCCGAACCTGCAGCACCTCGGCACCCAGGTACGCGGCACCCTGGCCGACGGCAAGACGCCGCGGTCGGCGCTGGGGCTCGCCGCGGCGGTGCACCCGCCGGCCGCCGTCTGCGGCACTCCGCCGGGGGTGGCGCTCGAGCTGATCCGTGACCTCGAGCACATGGACCGGGAGCGCTACGCCGGACCGGTCGGCTGGGTGGACGCCGACGGGAACGGCGAATGGGGCATCGCGCTGCGGTGCGGCCAGCTCTCCGGACGCACCGCCCGGCTGTTCGCCGGGTGCGGCATCGTGGCGGGCTCCGAGCCGGCCGCCGAACTCGCCGAGACCCTGGTCAAGCTCCAGCCCATGCGGGGCGCGCTGGAAGGCTGAGGCAGGCGCCGCATCCGTTCGGCTCCATTGGTTTCGTCCCGAACGGACCGGGCGCGTGCCCCGATAAGAGTTTCCTTAATCCGCGGTCGCCTACGCCGCAACCAGGATCTACCCTCGGTGTGAGACGAAGGAGCGTGTCAGCGGATGAGCGGCAACACCGAAGAAGCCCTCGAGGTGCTCCGCGAGGTGTGGAGTGCCCGGGGACAGTCCGCCGAGGACGTCGAGGAAGCCTGCGGCACCACCAAGTCCTGCAAGCGGATGACCGACGTGGGCTTCGACGGCCTGGCCGAGGAGACCGACGGCGACCTGCGGCTCGCCTGGCGGACCCAGCTGGCGCGCGAGGGCAAGCTGGACACCGGCGCGGGCAGCGTGCGGGACCTGGTCCTCGGGCCTCAAGGGTCCGAGTCCTAGCGGATGGAGAACCCGGCCACCGTCGGCGAGCTGACCGAGGCCCTGCGGCAGGGCGGCTACCTGGCCGATCGCGGCCTGGCCACGGCGTTGTTCGTGGCGCTGTCGCTGAACCGTCCGGTCCTGCTCGAGGGCGAGGTGGGGGTCGGCAAGACCGAGGTCGCCAAGGTGATGGCGTCGGTGTTCGGCCGCAAGCTGATCCGGCTGCAGTGCTACGAGGGCATCGACACCAACCAGGCGCTGTACGAGTGGGACTACGCCCGCCAGATGCTGCACATCCGGGCGCTGTCCGAGCACCAGCTGGCCGGCGACGACGCGGTGGACAAGCTGTTCGGCCCGAAGTTCCTGCTGGAACGGCCGCTGCTCGAGGCGGTCAGGACCGGTGATCAGGCGGTGCTGCTGATCGACGAGATCGACCGGGCCGACGACGAGTTCGAGGCCTTCCTGCTCGAGGTGCTGTCGGACTTCCAGATCAGCATCCCCGAGATCGGCACGGTCAAGGCGGAGAGCCCGCCGCTGGTGGTGCTGACCTCCAACCGGACGCGCGAGCTGCACGACGCGCTGAAACGGCGCTGCCTCTACCACTGGATCGGCTACCCGGCCGCCGAACGGGAGGTCGAGATCGTCCTGATCAGGGAGCCGGGGGTGTCCGCGGCGCTGGCCCGCAAGGTGGTCGCGGCCGTGCACCGGCTCCGCGAGCTCGACCTGGCCAAGCCACCCGGGGTGGCGGAGACCATCGACTGGGCCCGGACGCTGGACTTCCTGGGCGAGACCGACCTGCACGCCGGGAACGCGCGAGACACGCTCGGCGCGGTGGTCAAGGACCGCGATGATCTCGAGGTGGTGCACGACAACCTGGAGGAGATCACCTCCGGTGCCTGACGACCTCCCGCCCACCTCTTCCGCGCACGGGGGGCTCCCGCCTCCCGGCCCTGCCCCCTTCACTGAGCTGCTTGTCGGCTTCGCCGCCGAACTGCGCGCGGCCGGGCTCGCGGTCGGCTCCGGGGACGTGCTGGTCTACTGCTCTGCGCTGAGCGAGCTGGACCCGTCCGACCTGGTCGACCTGTACTGGGCCGGGCGGGCCACGCTGGTGAACCGGTACGACGACATCGCCCGGTACGACGAGGTGTTCCGCCGGTTCTTCCTCGGCGGCGAAGGATCGGACCCGGACCTGACCCTCATGCTGCGCGCGTCGGCACAGGCCCAGGGCGCGTTGGCGATCCCGTCCACCGAGCCGGGTGATTCCGGCGAGGAGGATGACGCCGTGCTCGGCTGGATGGCCTCCGACGTCGAGGCGCTCAAGCACAAGTCGTTCCCGGCCTGCACGCCCGAGGAGCTCGCGGCGCTGCGCCGCATCATGGCCAGGATCCGGCTGACGCCGCCGCGCCGGCGCACCCGGCGCAGCACCGCCGCCAGGTCCGGGACCCGCCCCGACCCCCGGCGGACCGTCCGGGAGTCCATGCGCATGCACGGCGAACCCGCGCGGCTGCACTGGCGGCGGCGGAAGGTCCGGCTCCGGCCGCTGGTCCTGATCCTCGACATCTCCGGGTCGATGGCCGACTACTCGCGCAGCCTGCTGCAGTTCGCGCACTCGGCGAAGCGGTCCGCCGGGCGTGTCGAGGTCTTCTGCTTCGGCACCCGGCTGACCCGGGTGACCGGGGCGATGGACTGCCGGCGCCCGGACGAGGCGCTGGACCGGGCGGCGCGGGCGGCCTTCGACTGGGACGGCGGGACCAGGATCGGCGACAGCCTGGACGCCTTCGTCCGCGGCTGGGCGCGGCGCGGTCTGTGCCGCGGCGGCATCGTGGTGATCTGCTCGGACGGGCTTGACCGCGGGGACCCCGCGGTGCTCGCCGCGGCGATGGAGCGGCTGTCGCGGCTGTGCCACCGGCTGGTCTGGCTGAACCCGCACAAGGGCGACGACCGGTCCTTCCGGCCGAGCACGCTCGGGATGATAGTGGCCGCGCCGCACATCGATCTCCTGCTGTCCGGCCACGACCTGGCCAGCCTGGAAAGGCTCGCCGCCCTGCTGCCGGGGCTGAACTAGCGCGCGGGTGCTTAACTTAGGAGCGTGCCAGTGGGGAGCGTGCCGTGAGGTGGAGCGTCGGGATCGAGGTCGAGGGCGACCGGGTGCTGGGCCGTGAGGAGGTCGTCGAGCTCGCGGACGCGGTCGCGGCGACCGATGGCATCGCGACCGGGATCGGCACGAACCGGTACGGCGCCCAGCTGATCGTGGAAGCGGATAGCCGCGAGGATGCGATCGAGAAGGCCACCGAGGAGTTCTGGCGGGCGGTCAGGAAAGCCCGCCTCCGGCCTGCCCCGGTGGTGCGGACCGAGGCGGTCAGCGAGGACGAGGACGCCGCCGGATGATCCGGCTCGGCTCGCTGGCCGGGTACCCGTTCGAGGGGCCCAGGCTGCTGGCCGGCTGGACGCCGCCGACCGCTGCGGCGGTGTACGCGATCGCCTACAAGCCCGAGCCAGACGCCCGGCCGGACCGGTACGCGGTGATCTACGTGGGCCACTCCGACGACCTGTCGGCGGAGCGGTTCCCGTTCCAGCATCCGCGCGCGCACTGCTGGGTCAAGCGCGCCGGATCCAGGTGGAAGGTCTACGTCTGCACCTACGAGGTGCCGGGCGGCGGCAGGCCGCACCGGGAGCAGATCGCCAGGGAGCTGACCGCGATCTACCAGCCCCGGTGCAACGACCAGCAGTTCGACCAGGCTTGGAAGGACGAGTGGATCGGCGGGACCACATCGTCCTCCCCCGGCCTGGCCAAGGACCCGGCGCGGCCGGAGAGACCGGCCGGTTAGGCCTTCGGGGCGAAGCCGACCGCGTCGAGCAGGCGCGACCGGCGCGTCCCCGACGCGGGCCGGTCCGGCTCGGGCACCGCGGGCGCCTCGGGCCTGGGGGTGACGCCGGCCACGATGCCCTCGGCCATCCCGTACAGCAGCGGCAGCGCGCCCGCCACCACCCCGCCGGTCTCGTTGATGTGCTCCACGCCCGGTCCGATGAGCTTGGCGTGGCCCACGATGGCGCGGACGATCTCGGCGCACTCCTCCAGGTTGGAGGCGATGCGGGCGAGCAGGGTGCCCACCCAGAACAGGTAGAACGCCAGTCCCGCGATCAGCAGCAGGACGTCGATGACGGTGAAGACGACGAGCCCGGTCATGACCTGACCTTCCCGAGGACGCGGCCGAGGAACAGGTGATGCTGCAGGCCCTCGGCGAGGACGGCCTCGACGCCGGTGGCGACCTGCGGGATCAGCACGGTGTCCGCGGTGTTCGCCTCCGCCGCCTTGAGCGTGTCCCTGACGGCGACGACCCGGCGGTCGATGATCTTCACCAGGTAGATGAGCAGGCTCAGCAGAGCCGCGACCGCGACCACCACGACGATGCCGAGGATGTTGGCGATCGTCCAGAGGTCGTGCTCGGTCGAGGACATGGCCACCGTGTGGTGCATCGTCATCCTCCTAGCCTGGCGCGGCCGCGCTGCAGGCCGCCGATGATGATCGTGGCGTGCTCGATCGTGGTGCGCAGCGCGCCGAGCGGCGCGGTATTCTGCACCGCTTCGCCGAGCGCGTCGTTGATCTTGGGCGCCTCGTTGCCGATCGAGCGGGCTAGCAGCAGGATCGGCACGACGAGCGCCACCACCACGAGCACGATGATGATGCCGATGGTGTAGCCCACCACCCAGCCGGTGGTGCTGGTGCCCGCGGCAAGGACATGCGCGTGCATAGCGATCCTCCTAGACCGTTTCGCAGAAGTCGCGGACCGGTTTCAGGCTCGCGTTGACCGAGGTCAGCCGTTCCGGCACGGTGCCCGTCAGGCTCGCCACGGCCTGCACTCCCCCGGTCGTCGCGACCAGCGTCTTGCGGATCGCCCGGAGATGGAAGATGACCCGGAGCAGGCCCACCGCGGTGATCGCGATGATCAGCGCGGCGACGATCAGTGTGAACCAGGCGGCAGCTGGCATGGCCGTTCTCCTTCCTGCGCAGTGCTGGTTTTCTACGCGAGTAGCTTGGCGACGGAGCCGGCGTACCGGACCGCGCCCACGGAGACTTCCCTGACGGTCGTGTCGGTGACGGCCAGGGCCTCCGGCACGCCGTTGAGTTCACCGACGAGCGCCACCCCGCCGGACAGGATGTCGTCGGTGGCGTGCCGGATCCTCTCCACCGCCGCGAGCACGCGGTTCAGCAGGAAGATGACGACCGGCAGCACCACGACCAGCAGGATCACGTTGCCTATCCACCACAGGACCATGACTGGCTCCTAGCTCGCGGGCTGGTAGGGGAGGAAGAACCTGCGGAAGACCCGGCTCAGCGCCATCAGCGCGGCCCGCAGGCCCAGGGTGAAGCCCTTGGCCGGGGTGGCCGCGGCCGCGGCGATCTGCTCGGCCGACTCTCCGCGCTCGATCCGCTCGATACGGTCCTGCATGTTCGCCGAGAAGTCGCGCATCAGCACGGCGGTGACATCGCTGATCATGCCGCGGCCGTACTGCGCCGCCGCGCCCGACAGCTGCAGGTCCTGGGTGACGCCCACCTTGGTGCCCCGGGCCGCCCGGGTCAGCGTCGCGGTCACGACCATGCTGGCCTGGCCCCGACCCTTCTCGTCGGCTCCGCTGGCGTGCACGACCACCCGCCTGGCCGCCTCGTCGCGCTCGGTGATGTCCGCGGTCCCGGCGAACTGCAGCCGCACCGGGCCCATCCGGACCGCGACCGTACCCTTGTACTTGTCGTCGCCGAGATCCTCGGTGAGTTCGGCACCCGGCAGGCACGAGGCCACCTGAGGGATGTTGTCGAAGAACTGCCAGACCTTCTCGACCGGCTCGGCGACCTCGAACTCGTTCTTGATCAGCATCGGCTCTCTCTCTTCAGGTAGGCGTCAGGGTCCTGCTCGAACGCCTGGCGGCAGCCGGCACTGCAGAAGTAGTAGTCGGTGCCCTCGTACCGGACCGGGCGGGACGAGTCCGCGGACACGGTCATCCCGCAGACCGGGTCGGTGACGAGGGCTGGCCGCGCGGCGGGCCGGGCCCCTTCCGGCCCAGCCTGCCGCGCGGATTCTGTACCGGGCCCGCGGCCGTGCGCCCCGGCCAGCGCACCGGAAGCCAGCGCACCGGAAGCCAGCGCACCGGAAGCCAGCGCACCGGAAGCCAGCGCACCGGAAGCCAGCGCACCGGACGCCCGCAACTGGACCAGCTCGGCCAGGATGGCGACCGCGATCTCCTGGTGCGTAGTGCGGCCCAGGTCCAGTCCGGCTGGCACCCGCACCCGGTCGAGCTGGTCCCGCGGCACGCCCCGGTCGGCCAGGTAGCCGAGCACGGTGGCCCCGCGCCGGCGCGAGCCGACCAGGCCCAGGTAGGCGGGCCTGGCGGCGACCGCGCGCTCGAGCACGTCCTCGTCGTTGTGGCCCTGAGTGGCCACCACGATCATGGAGCGACCGTCCGCGGCGTCCGCCGTGAACTCGGGGCCGCGGATCAGGTCGGCCCGCCAGCCAAGCGCCCCGGCCAGGCCGGCCAGCGTCCTGGCCATCGGGGAATCCCCCACGATGACCAGGTGCGGCACCGGCAGCACCGGCTCGATGTAGACCTCGAGCGCCCCCTCGCTCTGGCAGGAGATGGGGATCACGGTCATGCCGTCCGGGACCGCCGCGCCGAACTGCTCCGGGGTGCCGAGCAGCAGCAGCCGGGCCGTGCCCTCCGCCATGACCTGCTGCGCCTGGAGGATCACGACCGGCTCGGCGCAGGCGCCGCCGATCCAGCCGTGCAGCTCGCCCGTTGCGGTGATGATGGCGCGTGCGCCCGGCTGGCTGGAGGACGGGCTCTGCCGCCAGACCACGGTGGCGAGGGCGAACGGCTCACCGCGGCGGGTCAGCTCCCCCATCTCCTCCAGCACGCCTATGCCTTCCATATCAGGGGCCTTCCATGTCAGTCGTCCGCCCGCACCGGCGGCGCGCCGGAGACGTCGCGGCGGTAGGTAATCGCCTCCCACACCCGGTCCGGGAGCAGCGGCATGTCGATGTTGCGGACGCCGGTGCCGGACAGCGCGTCCAGGACCGCGTTGACAAAGGCCGCCGGGCCGCCCACCGCGGCGCACTCCCCGATGCCCTTGGCGCCGATCGGGTGGTGCGGGCACGGCGTGACGACCTCGCTGTGCAGTTCGAAGCCCGGCGTCTCCCAGGCGCTCGGCAGCAGGTAGTCCATATAGTTCGAGCCGACACAGTTACCGTCCGCGTCGAACGTGATGAACTGCATGTTGGCCATCGCGTAGGCCTCGGTCAGGCCGCCCATGATCTGGCCCTCGACGATCATCGGGTTGATCCGGACCCCGCAGTCGTCCACCGCCACCATCTTCAGCACGTCCCAGACGCCTGTCTCCGGGTCGACCTCGACGGTGACGATGTAGCAGGCGAACGGCCAGGTGAGGTTGGGCGGGTCGTAGTACGCGGTGTTCTCCAGGCCGGGCTCCATGCCGTCCGGCATGTTGCTGTACGCCGCCATCGCGCACTCCTGGATGGTGACGCCGCGGTCCGGGGCGCTGCGCACGTAGAACCGGCCGAGCTCCCACTCGATGTCCTCCTCGGACACCTCGAGCAGGTGCGCCGCGAGCTTGCGCGCCTTGGCCCGGATCTTGCGGGAGACCATGGCGACCGCCGCCCCGGCGACCGGGGTGCTGCGGGACGCGTAGGTGCCCATGCCGAACGGTGCCGTGTCGGTGTCGCCCTCCTCGACCACTACGTCCTCGGCCGGGATCCCGAGTTCGTGGGCCACGATCTGGGCCCAGGTCGTCTCGTGACCCTGCCCCTGGGTCTTGGCACCGGTCCGGAGGATGGCCTTGCCGGTCATGTGCACCTTGAGGTCGGCCGAGTCGAACATCTTGATGCCGAGGATGTCGTACTCGCGGCTGTTGCCCGCGCCGAGCGGCTCGGTCATGGTGGAGATGCCCAGGCCGAGCAGCCTGCCCCGCTTCCGCGCTTCGGCCTGCTCGCGACGGAACGCCTCGTAGTCGATGGCCTTCAGCCCGACGTCCAGGCACTTGGCGTACTGGCCTGAGTCAAGCAGGAAGCCGAACGGGGTGCGGTGCGGGAAGTCCTCGTCCCGGACGAAGTTCATCCGGCGGAACTGCGCCTGGTCCATGCCGAGGTCATCGGCCGCGGCCTGGATCATCCGCTCCTGGAAGAACATCGCCTCGGTGACCCGGAACGAGCACCGGTAGGCGACCCCGCCCGGCGCCTTGTTGCTGTAGGTGCCGCGGGCGGTCAGGTGCGCGGACGGGATGTCGTACGCGGCGAAGGCCGAGTGAATCAGGCCGATCTTGAATTTGCTCGGCTGCGCGTCGGAGAAGAACGCGCCGTGGTCGGCGTCGGTATGGATCCGGACACCGAGGATCTTGCCGTCGCGGCGCAGCGCCATCTCGCCGTCCAGGTAGACGTCCCGGGCGAAGCCGGTGGAGATGAGGTTGCCCGACTTGTCCTCGATCCACTTGACCGGCCGCTCCAGC
>Ga0070699_100005080_pt1 | contig 11585 bp, 17 predicted proteins | sample KBSK1503metaG_FD_65473 | JGI IMG/M metagenome (GOLD analysis project Ga0070699, IMG submission 65473) | Corn, switchgrass and miscanthus rhizosphere microbial communities from Kellogg Biological Station, Michigan, USA - KBS K1-50-3 metaG | ecosystem: Host-associated > Plants > Roots >...
AATGGGATGGAGCGCAACGCAGCATACCCCGATCCGTGTGGGAGGCAAGGGGATGGTGACGGACGGGCGCGCCGAACGGGAGACGCTGACTCGGATGGAGTCGGTCCCCGCGACGCAGCGTGGATTGCGGACAGGTCCGTCTAGGTGCTGAGCATGGTGCTGAGCGCCTGCTTCACCGCCTCGACGCTGACCGTGTGATCCGGCTGCTTCAGCAGCACTCGGCCGTCCTTCGCACGCACCACGAGGCCATGGCTCCGGAATCCAAGATCCTTGATCGCTTGGCGAGCCTCCGGAGTCGACGCATCGACGTTCTTCGCGGAGACCTTTCCCGGGAAGGCTTGCTCGAGCCCGCTCACGGCGGGTTTCAACTTCGCGCAGACCATTCAGCCAGGCAGGTAGTAGTACGTGACGTCGACCGAGGCGACGCGTGTCTGCGGCGGTTCGGGCAGGCTGCCGGAGTCGGCGGCCCGGTCGCCAGAGCCACGACCGCACCCGGCGAGGGCCGCGAACGCGATGGTGGCGAACAGCGCGGCCCCGAGGATGCGGGAGCGGACCGGCTTGGGGGAATTGATTCGCATCGAGAACCTCCAGCGCGTGGGTTGGGCTGAACTGCCGTCTTCTCTGGTTTGCAACTCAGAGAATTGCTTCCGCGGTCAGCTCGGGAGCGAATTCGGTGATCCTCTGAAGGAAGGCTCTCGGGTCGTTGGGGGTCAAATAGAGACCGAATCCCTTGGCCCTTCGCTTCAGGAGAACGGCATTGGTCAGGCGAACGCAGGGCGTCACCGAGGGCCACCCGATTCGAGTCGCGAACATGCCCTTCTGCCAGTACGCCGTCGCGAATTCCGACCACGGATATCGGCGAGTCCAAGGTCCGTATCGGACCTCGATTCCTTCGGCACTGACCGTGTAGTAGGTCGAGTAGAAGGGCCAGAAGTAGAATGCCGTGATGACCAGCACCGACCCGATCACGATCCAGAAGAGAACCGGGGTTGCCTCGTTCGAGGGGCCGCGCACGCCTGGCACGGTCGCAATGACTCCGGCGATCACGAGCAGGAGTATCGCAACCATGACGACGCTCGGCGCCGGGTGGTCGACATATTTCTTGTTCCCGTTCATCCAGTCAGGGTACGCCCCGCGATCGTCCAGTCAAGCGCGTTTGGGAAGCCGCCAGCGCGCAACGCGTAGCCCTACTCCAGCTTTTCCGTGGCCGCCGGACTCATCCTTGGTGTCGCCGCTTCGCGAAGCCCCAGGACGCGGAGGCGGCGGAACATCCACAGGGCCCCGGCGAAGAGGACGAAGGCACTCACCGACGTCGCGACCGGAGCGCCGAACCGCTGGGCGATCGCGCCGGAGATGAGGGACCCGATCGGCGAAGTCCCCACGAACATGAGCGTATAGAGACCCATGATGCGGCCGCGATATTGATCGTCGGTGGAGAGTTGAATCAGGGTGTTCGTGGTCGCCACGAAGAGGATCAGACCCATCCCCGCGAGGAATCCCATGGCCAGACTCAGCGGGAGGGCGCGCGACCATGCGAAGGTCCCCAGCCCGATCGCGCCCGCGAGGAGGCCGACAAAAAGATTCCGACGGAGCGCCCAGCGATCCTGCTGCCGCGTCATCCACACGGCCGACAAAAGGGATCCCAACCCGAACGCGGAGACGAGGAGCCCATACGACCTGGCGTCCGCCTTGAGGATGTCGCGCACGTAGACGGGCAAAAGAATCATGTACTGGAAGCCCAGACCGGCGGTCAGCCCGAGCAGAGTCAGCAGATTGCGGAGCGGCCGCACGCTCCGAGCGTAGCGAATGCCCTCGAGCATCGTCTGCACCGCGTGTCTCGCATCGAACGGGATGGCGGGCCGGGAAACGAGGTCCATCCGCCAGAGGCTCCAGATCACCGCGACATAGGAAATCGCGTTGACCCAGAAGCAACCCGCTTCCCCGATCGTGGCGAGTAGAACGCCCGCGACCGCCGGGCCCAGGATTCGGGCCGTATTGAACGCGGCCGAGTTGAGGGCGATCGCGTTGGACAGGTCCTCCTTGCCCGCGAGTTCCACGACGAAGGACTGACGCGCGGGAAGGTCCAGCGCGTTGATGGTGCCGAAGATGAACGCGAGCACCAGGACCATCGCGGGCGTGACGACGTGTGTGGAGACCACCGTCGCGAGCACGGTCGCCTGGAGGAGAAACGCGAACTGGGTGAACAGGAGGAGCTTTCGCTTGCTGATGGAGTCGACGATCACGCCGGCCCAGAGGGAGAGCAGGAGCACGGGAAGGAACTGCGCGAACCCCAAGAGGCCAAGCATGAGGGGCGACGCAGTCAGGCGGTGCATCAGCCACGCCTGCGCCACGGTCTGCATCCACGTACCCACGAGGGAAACGAGCTGCCCGGACCAGTAAAGGCGGAAGTTCCGGTGCCGTAGAGCGCGGAAGGTGCCTTCGGCTTGTCTGTGGAGGGGCGCTTTCATGAAGGTTTGGGCCGTGTTGGACTCGAACCAACGACTCCCTGCTTAAAAGGCAGGTGCTCTACCACCTGAGCTAACGGCCCATGCTGAGGAAGTAGAGTAACTTAGCATAGAGCACCTGCCCAATGCGCAGGTGCTCTATTGATTCCCATCGGGGAATGGCCCTTGAGACCGGATCACTTCATCAAGAAAGGGCTGCATCGTTCGGGAGCCCGGCCTCGCGCGCGGATTGCAGGAGAAGCTCGACCCATCGGGTACGCTGTTCTTCGGTCAGACACTTGCCGAGATGCTGCGAGAGCATCCGGGAGTAGCCGCCGTACTCACTCATTCATCAATGGGCTCCCAAACCAGCTCGGCGATGTCTACCACCAGATCCGGCTCGGCCTGGTTGGGATCCGCGGGTCGGCGCACCTCTCCGACGGAAACGCACACGACATCGTTCAGCCGACGGTAGCGCTCGTGGTCACTGAGGTGGAACACGGCTCCCACAATCTGACGGCGGCCGGGTGGGTAGGCTCGCCCGTATCCATGCCACTCGAACATGATCGTCGCGCCGTCCTCCGTCTCGATGACCGCCCGAAAGTCGGGTCGGAACGGCCCGGCCGCGCCCTGCCGGCGCGGGTAGTTGGCGCCACGAAACCGACCCCTGATCGACCCCTCGCAGCGCCCATCGGCCAGGTAGAAGTGCTGCTCCCAGCCGCCCTCGAGCTTGATGTCCCATCCTTCGGGGTAGGTGAAGCGGATTCGATAGAGCGCCTCGAGTCTCATGCGGTCAATCCCCCTTCACGTGGCCCACACCGCTCCCTCCGGGGCTCACACCCATCCCTTCCGCACCAGACCAAGGTATACCTCCCCGGGGCTCATCGCCCGAGCCATGCCGAAGGTGAGATTCGAACTCAAGGAATCGGTTGGAATGCCCCCTTGATTCGCTGGAACCAGTTCTCGATCGTACACAGGCGGCACTCACACGGTGGGGACGGTACCCCCGTCGATGACGTATTCGGTGCCAGTGATTGACGAGGCACGCGGAGAAACCAGGAAGGCGACGAGCTCCGCGACTTCCTTCGGTTGGGCTGGTCGTCCGATCGGGATGCCGCCGAGCGACTCCATCAAAGTGCCGCGGGCGTCGTCGTAATCAGTGTTATTCTTCGCGGCCAGCTCCTTGACCAATCCGACCGCGGCTTCCGTTTCAACCCAGCCCGGAGACACGCGGACAACTCGAATGCCCTTCGGGCTCACTTCCTTCGACAGTCCTTTGCTGTAGTTCGCGAGCGCGGCTTTCGCTGCGGCATAAGCGAGCGTGGCCTCGGGCAGTGGCAGCTGATCCTGGATCGACGTGACATGAATGATTACTCCGGAGCCCTTCTCGAGCATCATGGGCAGGAGCGCCCGGTCCAGACGGACGGCTGGGAACAGGTTCAGCGCGAGCGCGCGATGCCATTCACGATCATCGAGGACCGCAAACCCGCCCGCAGGCGCGGACGATCCGCCTACGACGTGGACAAGGATATCGATACCTCCGAGTCGGGTGCGAACCGCGTCAGCCACCGCTGCGCACCCCTCGGCGGACGTGATATCCGCCGCGACAAATGCATCGCTCTCGGCCGAGCCGCCGGGTGCTGTCCGGGCCGTGGTGAGCACCGTCGCGCCCATGTCACGCAGCCGCGCAGCGACCGCATGGCCGATCCCCTTGGTGCCGCCCGTGACGAGCACGCGGCTACCATCCAACTCGCGAATGGTGCGCATGGGCTGGAATCTCCTCCTCTGCGCCTCTAGCGGATCACCAGACGGACGATCTTCTTGCGATCGAGTGTGAATTCATAGGTGACGTTCACCGGACTGCCTGGAAACGTTCCAGCGACTCGTGCCGCCACGATGATCCTCCCATCCGCTCCGGGAGTCCCTGTGATCTCAACGGTGAAGTCGTACTTCCGGATCGTCTCCTCAATCCACCTCCGAATGGCCGCCGGACCGAGGTACTCCTTTCCTTCATCCTCGACGATGGCTTCGGCGGCAAAGCAAGCCAGCACGCAGGCAACATCATGCTCGTTCGTCGCCTTGAAGTACTCGGTCAGCGGCTGAGGTAATGATGCGGACATCCTGGACCCTCCTGCCTAGTCACCTTATCGAGGCGAATGCGCGAAGCACGGGAGGAAGGTTTGCATTAGACTCCCCACATGGCAAGACCGCACCAACAAGTAAGATACTCACCAAAAGGTGAGCGCAGGCAGCACACCCCTGAATCTGCTGCCCTGGGGGTCAAGCAGGCGTTGCGGTTCCTCGAGGGTCGGTGGAAGCTCGAGATCCTCTTCAGACTGTTTGGTGGGAAGGTGCAACGCTTCTCGGAGCTGGAGCGAGCAATCTCGGGCATCTCACAGAAAATGCTCACGCAGCAGCTGCGCCGGATGGAGCGCGATGGTATCGTGCACCGAATCGTTCACCCGCAAGTGCCGCCCAAGGTGGAATACTGCCTGACCGACTGGGGCCAAGCACTTTGCCCTGTGCTCGACGACCTCTTGAAGTGGGCGGAACGCGGTCCGCGCGACGGATGAGAGGTGCGAACCCTGCCCGAATGATCTGTTCCCTGTTCGGCTTTCATGGGGTCTAGTAGGGTGCCAAACGGCTGGGGCGCTTTCTATTTCATTGACGCGCCTTGACTTGGCCGAACGGGCCTGATTCGGGTTTCGGTGCTTAAAAGGCAGGTGCTCTACCGCCTGAGCTAACGGCCCATCGCCAAGCGAAGCGAAGGACAGAACGTCGGACAACGACTCTTGGCTTCCGATTGCCGCCTATCTCAGGCGTTCGTGCTCGACTTCCATTGCATCAGCCGCTCCGCGATCAACTCGGCGCGTTGCTGATCGTCCCGTCCGTCGACGACGCCCATGTCCTCGGCATTGGCGCGCACGTAAACGCCGGACGTCCGCGCGTTGACTTTCGGGTCAGTGTCCGAACGAGTTGTCCAGTACCCAGCCCCGCGATCGGCGGACTCGAGTCGGACCTCTCCCGTCCCGTGCAACTCCGGCGCGTTCACATCCCGAGGCCGTTCGCCTTGCCAATAGTAGAAGACGCCCGCGGGGTCTTTCCTCTCCTTCACCGCTTCGCTCCGGTATCGCGCGGACAAGGTGCCATCCTCTTGCCAGGATCGACCACTCACATCCAGCACCCCGTCCCGACCTCGCGAGATCCGGAGGAGACTTACGGCCGAAGGTTCCAGGATGCTGCGCTCCGTCAGGGACAGCTGCCACCACAGGCCCTCGATGCGGGCCGCACGGCTCTCGTCCTCGATCGCCCTCCGAAGCTTCTCGTTGACGACTCTCATCTCGGCAGCGGTGATCGCTTCGCCGTAGCGTAAGCACGTGAGACCGAGGAGATCGCTTGGAAGCTTTGAGCCGCTCGAGTGAAGGATAAATGTCCGGCGCATTCCGAGGGCTGCACCGAAAAGACCGGCTTCGAAGACCACGTTGTCTCGCGGAGACGCCTGGCCGGGTGCCGAGGGATCGGATGCGGGCAGGCTACTGGTCGTCCAGTCGTCGCGGCCAAACACGAACGCCGCGAAATCCACCTCCCGCGCCAGCTCGAGGAGCCGCTCCAGCGTGCTGGTCCCAGGATTGAACGAGGTCGTCCAAGGTTCTACGTGCGCGACGTCTTCCAGGCCGCGCGTTAACGCCTGCAGTAGTTTCTGTTGCTTTCCTGACGAGCCCAGGAAGATACGAGGCTTGTCCATCCATTCCCCCCGCAAGACGCCGACGGCGCAAGAGCCCGGCAGGAACAATCCTGCCGGGCTCAGAGCATCTCAGGTAGCAACCGCAGCCGACGATTGAGGCTTGGAAACCTCGGTCACCGTCCTGGCTACGTTCTCCGGCTTGTCTTTCAGCGCCAAGTCAGCCTGCGACACGATGCCGATGACTTGCCCATCGCCATCCACGATGGGTATACGCCTGACCTGGCGCTCCTGCATCAGCCGTTCGCAACGATCCAGGTTCTCGCCCTCGCCGCACGCGGCCGGATTCCGGCTCATGAATTCTTCGATGGGCGTACTCCGCGCATTAACTCCATCGGCCACCACCGAACAGCAGAGATCACGATCGGTAATGATGCCGATCAGCTTGCGTGATTCGTGGTCCGTCACTACGGGCATTGAGCCGACGTTGTGCTTGCGGAGTAATCCCGCCACTGTTTGCGCGCTATCGGTCGTAAGACAACACACCGGGTTGCGCGTCATTGCGTCTCGAGCTTTCATGGAGACACCTCCTGTCTTTGTTACGCCGAGGCCCCGGCTCCGACGGCTTCCCGCACCCTAGCCGGCGTGGTTTGGTTCACCGCCCAGGCCAGCGCCAGATCCGCGATCGACTGCCAGTCGTCCAGTCCCAGCATGAAGTGCGGCCGATCGGCGAACTCGACGTAGTGGGTAGTCGCCCCGGATTGCTGCTGGTGCTTGTAGTTGGACTTGTTCACTGCCGGAGGATTCACGTGGTCCTCGCCGCCGGCAATGAACAGCAGGGGCGCACGGTCGGCCTTCTTGAAATCCACGGTCGCCGGAGATTTGGGCGAGAAATTCGCTAGGGCGCCGTCCCAGACGATGCCGCCCGGCGCCGCAATCGCGTAGCGCTCGTACAGCGGCTGCGATTCCTTTTCGGTGAGCGTGTTGGTAAAGGCGTAGTGAAACTGCTTGGGGGTCAGTCCCACGGCCTGGTGCCGATGCTTTGGGTTGTCGAGAACCGGGAACAGGGACCTGATTTGAGGCAGTGGAACCACCTTGATCCCTTTTACGACCGCCGAGTTGAGGCACACGCCGGCCGCGCCGACGCCTCGATCGAGCAGCAGCTGCGTGACCGTCCCGCCGAACGAGTGGCCCATGATGATGGGCGGCTTGTCGAGTTTGCGGATGATCGCCTCGTAGTGGTCGGCGATCTCCGTGATCCCCACCTTTTCGATCCGGGAGGGGTTCGCCCGCAGCGCTTCGACTTCGACCTCGAAGCCCGGGTAGGCCGGAGCTAGCACCCGGAAGCCGCGCCCCTCGTACCGGGGGACCCAGTGCTCCCAGCTGCGGGGAGTAAGCCACAGGCCGTGGATAAGGACGACGGTGTCGGCGCCGTCAGACCTGTTTGTGTCTTCTAGAGTGGGCCGAGTCATTTGTGTTACCTCCAAGGAGCCATCCGTACGAAGGCTACTCCTCGAACGGAGCGTTGACGAGCAAATCGACGGTCGATACGGCCTTGTAACCGGGCACGAAGCGCTCGCCGAAGTCACGCAGGAAGTTGTCCTGGGTGGTCTCCGGCCTCTCCTTGACGATCCGACAGCACGCCTCGCTGAACCGTTCCTTCATCCGCAGTCTGGGGAATTCGGCAAGGATCCGATCGACGTCGGTTGTCCGGAGCGCAGCCAGGCCGAAGCCACCGTAGTCGAGTCCGATGCCCATCGTCGCAACGGCCACCTCGGGCTCCTTGTGGAGAGCGAGCGACGGCGTCGAGTTGAGGGCCACCAGGTCCCAGATGAGTTGTGCGCGACGATCCGAGAGACCGTGAGCCTTGACGAACGACCGAGCCGCGTCGGCGCCGCTCACTTCGAAGCGCTTGGAGCCCGAAACGGTCGACGTCAGGCCGATGTCGTGAAGAATCGTGCCGATCGCGAGGACCTCGCGATCGAACTCGATTCCCTTCACGCGGCCGATCAGCTCTGCGAACAGCCACGAGCGCATCGCGTGATGGAACAGATAGGGCTCGGAGACCCGCTTCGCGTATTCGATGGCCGCCGCGATGGACGGGGCGTCGGGTGTGCTGACGCCCGCAATCACTCGTGTGCGATCGTCAACGGCCGGGGGATGGCTCACCATGGCCGGATCCTTTCTCGAGGAAGCTTCCCTTGTATGGACTCATGACAGCACTTCCTTGAGCGTCGCGATGATCTGCTGGATCGCGCCCCGCGCAGCCGGCGTGTCGGCCAACGGATTCAGCATTGCGAAGTCGTGGACCGTCCCGTTGTATCGAACCGAGGTCACGCGAACGCCCGCCTGCGAAAGCTTGGCGGCGTACGCCTCACCGTCGTCTCGCAAGATGTCGTCGTCGAAGATGAATAGCGCGTCCGGGAGACCTTTCAACTCGTCGATCGTCGCCCGCAGCGGGTAGGCGGTGATGTCCTTCTGGGTGCCGTCGAGCCCGTAGAGTTCGAACATCCACTTCATGTTTTTCGCGGTGAGCCACGGACCATCTGCAAAGTCATGCATCGACTTCGCGTTCGACATGTAGTCCACGACCGGGTAGAGCAGAATCTGGTAGGAGATCTTCGGTCCCTTCCGTGCCTTGGCCATCAGGGTGACGGCAGCCGTTATGTTGCCGCCCACGCTGTCTCCAACAATGGGGACCTTGGACACGTCCAACTTCAGGTCTTTCGCGTGCTCTACGACATACTGTGTCGATGCGTACGCCTGCTCGTTCTGGGTCGGGAATTTTGCTTCCGGAGTGTTGATGTAGTCCACGAACACGACCGCCGCGTTGACCCCGACCGCGATTTCACGGACGAGGCGATCATGTGTGATCTTGTCGCCCAGCACCCAGCCACCGCCGTGGAAGTACATCACGACGGGAAGAATGCCCTTCGCTCCTTTGGGGCGCACGATCCGGATCCTGGTCGAACCTGTCGGCCCCACCGGGAACGTAGTGTCCTCGATGTCGGCGGGGAGCAACTTGACCGGTTGCGATTGCAAGTCCGTAAGCACCTTGTGAGCGTCCGCAGCGCTGAGTTGGTACAAGGGCTTGCCACCCGCCGCGTTGACAGCGTCGATGAACTTCTGCGTCATTGGCTCCAGGGGCGGTAACGCAGTCGCAAGCACGGTTCCTTGATCGTTCGGCATCGTAGGCCTCCTTCCTAGGCGCTTGGGTGTATTGGTCGACGCGAAATACGAGGGAACTCGATGAGGATGCTCGACGGGTCGGTGCTCATCACAATGCTCCAGAGGCTGGCGGTTGCAGCAGGTAATTTGAGCATGCACCCGCCGAGGGGTGCTGTCACGTTACAACTCTGATTTGAGGGGGCTGCGGTAAGAGGGAGCCTGGCGTTTCAAGCGCCCCCGGAGCACATCTCGCGTGCGTGCTTGGCATTCCGTTGACGCGCTGGAGTCTTACCCGAGCAGTTGCTGTTTAGGCGTTGTCTCTCAAGAGACACGGCCTGAACCACCGGCCCATGGGGGCGTTCCAGCTTTTCCTGGACCTAGCTATCCCATGAGCGCAAGATTTTTATCGTCGCCACGGCGACTTTGACGGATGCCAATAACATTATCGGCATCCCCCTATAGAGGGGGGTGGATTGGAGGAATCTCGTGCGAAAGATTCTCATCGCCCTTGTGGTCCTTGCGCTCTTCCCGATGACCGCGCGGGCCCAAACCGAAAAGCACGTCGCGGTCGGCGTGGCGGTCGGACTCCGTGAGTTCATCGACGATCGTTTCAGCAAGAAGAACCCCTCGATCTCGGTCCTTTACCGCCTCTCTCGGAACCCCGTCGAGAGGAAGCAAGGCTGGGTCTGGCGGTTGAGCGGAACGGCCGGTTACACGAAAACGGATTTCGACACCGACACGGATTTCGACACCGATCTCGGCGGGACGCCGACCAAGATTGGGAGTCTCCGGACGATCCCCGTGGTGGCCGGGGTCGAGCGCGCCTACCGGCATCAACGCATCAAGGTAGGGCTTTCCCTTCTGGCGGGGCCCTCGTTCAACAAGTTTTCGATCGATGGCGCCGCACGAACGGCGTACCAGGCCGAGGTCGGCACCCCGCTCGAGGACATCAAGGTCAAGAACTCGTTGGCGGTTCGGTCGGGGGTGGGCGTTTGGTATGACTTGAGCCGACGGATCGGGCTGCACGCCGGCGCCTATTACTTATACGGCCGTCCCAGGGCCACGACTACCGCCGGCGGCGTCAGCAGCTCCGAAACGTGGAAGATCGACCGAGTCAGCCTTTCTACGGGATTCGCAATCGGGATCTTCTGAACGGCCGGCCCGCGAGTTGATGAGCCGAAGGCGGGCGAGCGCGCGTATCTCACGGAGGCGCGTAGTATTTCGTTGCTGGGCTGGAGCTTGGTCGAGCGGGCGCTATTAGAGAGTCCGGAGTGCTCCACGCGTCAAACACAGTGCGCGCGACACGAGCGCGCAGGTCATGGATGTCGTGGCGCCCCAGCCATGCGGTGACCTCGGTCGGACCGCCGACAAGGCGCATCAAGGCATCGGCCGCGGTGTTGTCACTGAACCGGATCATGAGGTCGAGGAGCCTGTAGAGCGTAACCGGACCCCCTCCCCGCGGGTAGCGATCGCCGAGCATCCCCCTGGTTCGCCACGACGCCGCAGCGAGCGGGGGCTCGGCTCGTGATCGCTCTCAATTGGCTTCAAGAACGACGTCGGTGTGCTCGGGATACGGATCGGGCGGCGTCGCCGCCACGGGAGGGTTGACGGCATCGCTCGGGGAAATCCGTCTCGCCGGCCGGAGCGTGAGCCACGCCGCAAGCGCCAGGATCGCGACACCGACCACGACAAGCCCTGCCACGCGCTTCATGGCGGGCAGTATAATTTAATGCGATTGTGAAGGGGTGTCCTGCGCGCTCGGAGGAGGAGCACATGCCTATGACATTGCCGACGCTTCTCGCCACGTATTTTGCCGCAACAAACAGTCACGACGTGCCCACCATGATCGCTCTGTTCTCTGACACGGCCGTCGTCAAGGACGAGGGAAGAGAGCACCGTGGTGTCAACGCCATTCGCAAATGGGCGGAGGAAGCAATCCGAAAATACGACTTCAAGGTGGAACCAACCGGTATCGAAGAAGCGGCCGGTAAGACGGTTGTAACGGGCACGGTGTCCGGAACCTTTCCGGGCAGTCCCCTGCAACTCCGGCACGCCTTTTCGTTCGATCACGAGAAGATTTCCCGTCTCGAGATCGGATGAAATCTACCGTGCAGTTCGAGCTGATCCGCGTGCACGATCGTTGATTGGGTCTGGGGGCGTGCATTGTTCTCAGGACGACGCGATGTTAGTGTCGGTGATCGTAGCGATTAGGACAAACGGAAGGAGAGACTTCTTGGCTCGGCACAGCTCTCGTAAAGCCATTCAGGACGCCGGCACGAAACTGTTCACCG
>Ga0070699_100005081_pt1 | contig 11583 bp, 9 predicted proteins | sample KBSK1503metaG_FD_65473 | JGI IMG/M metagenome (GOLD analysis project Ga0070699, IMG submission 65473) | Corn, switchgrass and miscanthus rhizosphere microbial communities from Kellogg Biological Station, Michigan, USA - KBS K1-50-3 metaG | ecosystem: Host-associated > Plants > Roots >...
GGCGGCTGGCAGATCGCCGTCTCGGCCCTGCAGAACGAGCGCGGCATCCTCTACGTGGTGGGCATGCAGATCGTGCTGTCGGAGGCGCGTGACCGCCTGCTCGCGCTCGCCCGCGAGCGCGGCGCCGGGCGCGAGCCCGTCATGCGCCAGGCGCTCGCCGGCGTCCACCTGGGCACGGAGATCTTCCGCATGAACTGCCAGCGAACACTCGACAAGCTGCTGCGCATGGAGATGCCCGGCCCCGAGGCGTCGATCATCAAGCTCCACTGGACGGAGCTCACGCAGGCCCTGCCGCGGATCGGGATGGAGATCCTCGGCCCCGAGGGTCTCCTCTACGACACGTCGTCCGACGGCCGGGCGAACGCCGCGCAGTGGCTGCAGAAGGGGTACCTCGGGTGTCCGGCGGCGAGCATCGCGTCGGGGACGTCGGAGATCATGCGCGGCATCATCGCGATGCAGGTTCTCGGCTTGCCGCGCGGAAGCTGAGCCCTCAGGCCGGAAACGTGGCGACGAGCTCGCGCAGGCGCGCCCCCGCCTCGCGGAGAATCGGCTCGCCGTCGCCGACGAGGACCGTGTCGATCTCGAGGCTGGTGAGCGCCTCGATGCTCTCGCGGAGACGCCGCGGGTCGTCCATCACCTTCTCGCGCAGCAGCGACAGGCGGCCGGGCGGGTTGCCGATGAGCGCGTCGCCGACCACGACCAGGCGGCGGGTGGCGTCGTAGAGCGCCACCTCACCCGGCGACTTGCCAGGTACGCCGACGACAGCGAAGGGACCGATGCGTTCGCCAGCGCGAAGCTCGGCGTCGACGACGGCACCCTGGCCCCGAGCGTAGGCCGCGTCGGCGGGATGGATCGCGACCGGGGCACCGGTCTGCTCGCGCACGAGGTTTGCTCTGCGGACGTGGTTCCGGTTGGTGACGAGGATGCGCGCCACGCCCTCGCGGCGGAGGAATGCGACGACGTCGTCACCCGGCTCGACGGGGTCGATGCAGAGGTTTCCGCCCGGGTGGCGGACGAAGTAGCCGTTGAAGTTGTAACCGTGCGGCTCGGAGAGCCAGGACCACATGACGATGCCGTCGACGATCTCGCGCATGGCTGTCCTCCCCGGCCAAGGACCTTAACCCGAGGACGGCATGGTGGGAACCCGGGTCTGGTCGCGCGGCGGAGGGTTCGCTATACGCGCGAGCCATGCAGAGACCTCTGGCAGTCGCGGCGTTCGTCGCGCTCGCTGCTGCGCCCGCAGGCGCGGCCGGGTGGAAGCCGAGCGCGTACGCCTCCGAGAGCACGCTCCAGCTCCGGACCACGGCTCCGGGAGAGGGCGACCACTGGTTCCCGGTCTGGCTCGTCGTGCTCGACGACCAGGTATACGTCCGCCTCGGCTCGCGGGCAGCGGGTCGGATCGAGCGGAACACGACCAAGCCCTACGTCGGCGTGCGGGTCGGGGCAGAGCAGTTCGACCGCATCAAAGGAGTGCCGGCGCCGGAGGCGGTCGAGCGGGTGGCGCGGGCGATGGGGGACAAGTACTGGAGCGACGTGATCATCCGGCACATGGACCACCCGCTGACGCTGCGGCTCGTCCCGGAGTGACGGCCCGCGCATGTATGTCGGCGTCGCAACGGCGCACGATGCGGTGCGACATGCACGGGTTTTCGTCATCCGCAAGCTAGAAGTTTTGACGACATTGACTCAGCGCACCTTCTCTCCTAGGGAAAGCCCTGCCCGCGGCCGGACGAAAAGGGGGGATCGGCGCGATGGACGGGCACCCGGACTGGCACCAGCTGCACATCCTCGTCGTCGAGGACGACCCTCGGCAGGCGGCGTCGATGCGGCAAGCGCTGCTGCGCATGGAGCCGGGCGTGAGAGTGACGACCGTCGACCGCCTGCAGCGCGCGCTCGACGCGCTCCAGGACCCGGCGATCGGCTGCGTGGTGACCGATCTCCGTCTGCCCGACGCCGAGGACGCGCGCATCGTCCGCGCGTTGCGCGCCGCGCGGCGCGAAGTGCCCATCATCGTGGCGACCGGGACGGGCTCGGAGGAGCTCGCGGTCGCGGCCATGAAGCTCGGCGCCGCCGACTACGTGAGCAAGCACCCGCGCTTCGTCGAGCAGCTGCCGCTCCTCGTCCGCGAGGTGCTCGGCCGCTCGGTCCTGTCCGGCGTCGACGCGGCCGGCGCCGAAGCGGCGCCGTTCTGCGGCGGCGGGATCGACGAGCAGTCGCCGATCACGACCACGGCCGGGATGCGCGCGGTCCTGGCCCTCGTCGATCGGGCGGCCCGCAGCGCCGTCCCGGTGCTCGTCGAGGGTGAGACCGGCACGGGGAAGGAGTTGGTCGCGCGCGCCATCCACCGGCGAGGCCCGCGGCGCGACGCGCCGTTCCTGGTCCAGAACTGCGCCGCGATCTCCGAGTCGCTGCTCGAGAGCGAGCTGTTCGGACACGTGCGCGGCGCGTTCACGGGCGCCGATCGCGATCGCAAGGGTCTGTTCGAGGAGGCTGGCGACGGCACCGTCTTCCTCGACGAAGTCGGCGAGGCGCCGCCGTCGGTCCAGGCCAAGCTGCTGCGCGTGCTGCAGCACGAGGAGGTGAAAGCGGTGGGCGCCGACAAGGTCCGCCACGTCCGAGCCCGGATCGTGGCGGCGACCAACCGGCCGCTCGAGACCGAAGCGAGGGCGGGACGGTTTCGGGTGGATCTCTACTACCGCCTCGCCGTGCTCCCGCTGCGCGTGCCGCCGCTCCGCCATCGGGCCGCGGACGTCCCGGCCCTGATCGATCACTTTCTCCGGCGCTTCGAAGCGAGGGAAGGCCGCGAGACGGGCGGCTTCGACGGCGAGGCCCTGCGCGCCCTCCAGGCGTATCCGTGGCCGGGCAACGTGCGCGAGCTCGAGAACGAGATGCACCGCCTGGTCCTCTGCGTGGCGCAGGGGCAGCGCATCCGCCGCCAGCATCTGGCCCGACGCATCCGCGACGCCGATCCCGCGGGGCACGACGAGCCGCTCGACCGCCTCCTCGAGCGCGTCGAGATCGCGCTCATCCGCCAGCGTCTGCAGGAGCAGCCGACGAAGACGGCTGCGGCCCGCAGCCTCGGCATCACCCGCGAGGCGCTCTACGCGAAGATGCGCCGTCTCGGCATGGTGACCCGTGAGGAACGGCCTGTCGCCGGAATCCGCTGCCGACCCGCGTAGGCGGGCTACCGCACGCAGGCAAGGGCTACGAGCGACGGGGATGACCGGCGGAGGCGCGCCACCCGCGCGACCCCGATCGGGCCCTCGTCATGTGCACGTCGTCCCGTTCCAGCACGCGTTCGACGAGCCGCAGGAGCGTGTCGGCCGGCGTGGCGATGTGACAGCGCGCGCCGCCGTGCACGAGTCCGACCACCTCGGCCACCACGTCGACGAGGGGGGCACCCGAGTCGCCCGGCACGCCCGCGATGCTGGTGAAGAGGGCGTCCGGAAGGTCGGGCAACGACGGGCAGCGACCGATCTTGTCCAGGCGCGCGCTCTGGAACCGGGGTCGCGACGGGTTCCCCTCGAAGTAGAGCACCGTGCCCGGGATCTGGCGGCGGCGGACGATGGGCAGAGGCTCGATGTCGACCGGGTCCTCCAGGAAGAGCACGGCCTGGTCGGCGGCCTCGTCGGTGGCAACCACCCAGCCAACACGCGTCGCCCCGTTCGTGAACCGGAGCCGGAGCTTCTCCACACCGGGGTCGACGCAGTGGCGGGCGGTCACCACGATCTGGTCGTTCTCGGCGAGCACCCCGGAGCAGCCCGGCGGGTCGATCTGGACGCTCGCCGCATGCAGCGCGTGACGCAGCGCCGAGGGCGCGGCCGACGGTACCCCCGTAGCCGATCCGACGAGCAGGAGCGCGGCCGCTACTCCGGCGCCGAGCATCGCGGCAATCTTGCGCCGCGGAGCGGCAGGATGGAAGGGGCTCCGAACCCTCTCGGTTTGACGATGCACGGATCGGGTGGTAGCCCGAGCCTGGCTGGCGGCCGATGAATCCGCGGCTCGCGCATTCGGAGACGGTGCTCGCGAAGAGCTGGACAGGGGCCGAGCCAGGCGTGGGGGGGTTTGCGGTGTTGCGGCAGCAGGTGGCCCCGGCCGCGGTCGTCATCGGCATCGCCGCGGTCTACGTCACGGCGGCAAAGCTCGGGCTGCGACTCGCCTTCATCGCCGAGCAGGTGACGCTCGTGTGGCCCCCGACCGGGATCGCCCTCGCCGCGTTGCTGGTGTTCGGCACCCGCGCCTGGCCGGGGATCGCGCTGGGAGCGTTCCTCGCCAACGCCACCCACCACGAGCCCCTCGGCACCGCCTGCGGCATCGCCCTCGGTAACACGCTGGAGGCCGTGATCGGCGCCTGGCTCCTGCGCCGCGTCGGATTCGACGCCGCGCTCGAGCGTCTGAAGGACGTCCTCGCCCTCGTGGTGCTGGCGGCCCTGGGCAGCACGGCGGTCAGCGCGACGATCGGCGTCACGAGCCTGTGCCTCGGCGGCCTCCAGCCGTGGGACGCCTTCCCGTCGCTCTGGTGGGTGTGGTGGGTCGGCGACGCGATGGGTGACCTTGTCATGGCTCCCGTGCTGCTCGTGTGGGCGCGCGCGCCCTGGACGGGCTGGCAGCCGCGCCGAGTCGCGGAGGCCCTCGCGCTGCTCGGCGGGCTCCTCGTCATCGGCCTGCTGGTCTTCGTCGAGCCCGTGGGCGCGCGTCTCATGCGGAGTGCGTTGCCCTACAAGGTTTTCCCCTTCGTCATCTGGGCAGCCCTTCGCTTCGGCCAGCGCGGCGCGGTCACCGTGACGTTCATCGCGTCGAGCCTGGCGATCCTGAGCTCCGTGCAGGGTTGGGGGCCCTTCTCCATGGGAACCCCGCACGAGAACCTCGTCGCCCTCCAGCTTTTCAACGCGGTGGTGGCCATCAGCGCCCTCCTCCTCGGCGCGGCGACGGTCGAGCGCGACAGCGCCGAGCGCCGGAGCGCCGCCGACTACTCGCGGCTCCAGGTGAGCGAGGGGCGGCTCCGCCTGGCGCTCGACGTCGGCCGGATGGGTGCCTGGGACTGGGATTTGCTCACCGGGAGGCTCGAGTGGTCCGAGAACCTCGAAGCCATCCACGGGCTCCCGCCCGGGAGCTTCGGCGGTACCTACGCGGCCTTTCACGCGCTAGTCCATCCGGACGACCGCGACGCGGTCGGGCGCGCCATCACCCGCGCCGCGGAGGAGGGTCCAGGCTACGACGTCGAGTTTCGCACCGTCCGCCCGGACGGAACCATCCGGTGGGTGGCCGCCCAGGGCCGTGTCCTGCGCGACGCCGGCGGGCGGGTAACGCGCATGATCGGCGTCGGCACGGACGTCAGCGAGCGCCGGCGTCTCGCCGAGGAGCTCGAGCAGCGCGCGACCGAGCTCTCCGACGCCGACCGTCGTAAGGACGAGTTCCTCGCCATGCTGGCGCACGAGCTGCGCAATCCCCTCGCCCCGCTCAGCACCTCGCTCCACCTGCTCCAGCTCGACGTGCCCGACCGGGACAACCTCGTGCAGATGGCGGACCGGCAGGTGCGGCACCTCGCCCGGCTGGTGGACGACCTGCTCGACGTCTCCCGCATCACGCAGGGAAAGATCACGCTCCGGCGAGAGCCCGTGCTGCTCTCCGCCGTCGTCGAGCAGGCGGTCGAGATGATCCGAGCGACCATCGACTCCCGCGCCCATGCCTTCACGGTCTCGCTGGGACCCGAGCCGATTCGGCTCGACGCCGATCCGGCGCGGCTCGCACAGGTCATCGGCAACCTCCTGAGCAACGCTTCCAAGTACACGCCGCGGGGTGGCTCGATCTGGCTCACGGCCGAGCGGGCGAGCGGAGAAGTCGCCGTCCGGATCCGGGACACGGGCATCGGCATCGCGCCCGACTTCCTGCCCCACGTGTTCGACCTCTTCGTGCAAGGGGACGCGTCGCTCGACCGGGCGCGCGGCGGACTCGGCATCGGGCTCACGATCGTGCGCAACCTGGTCGAGATGCACGGCGGGCGCGTGGAGGCGCGGAGCGGCGGACTCGGTCAGGGCAGCGAGTTCACCGTCCACCTGCCCGTGGCGCAGGACCCGGCCCCCGAGCGGGCGAACGCGCGAGTCCGGCGCGCGCCCGCGAGCGCGGGGGACGGTCTCACGATCCTCATCGTGGAGGACAACCAGGACGCGGCCGAGAGCCTCGCGATGATGCTCCGCCTGTGGGGACACACCGTCGAGGTGACCTTCGACGGCCTGGCCGCGCTCGAGCTGGTCACGCGCCACGAGCCCGACGTCATTCTCTCTGACCTGGGGCTCCCCGGGATGGACGGATACGAGCTCGCGCGCCGGCTGCGCGAGCACCCGGGTCTCGAGCACGTCGTGCTGGTGGCGCTGTCGGGGTACGGGCGAGAGGAGGACCGCCAGCGTGCGCTCGACGCTGGCTTCGATCACCACCTCGTGAAGCCGCCGGACCTCGACCTCCTGGCGGAGGTGCTAAAGCCGACCCGAGACTGCGTCTCGGGTCGGGGTCGGACGCGAGCGTGAGGCGTTCGGTGGCATGAAGCGAGCGTCATGCCGCGGCCGGCGAAGCCGGCGCGGCATAGCGTGGCGTCGTAGGACAAATCCTTCCCCGACCCGAGACACGGTCTCGGGTCGGTTAGGGCTCGGGTCGTACTTTCCTGAAGTCGAAGCTCTCGGTTCGCGGCTCGTCCACGCGGAACGTCGCGTGCCCCGAGCGCAGTTCGACGGGAGCAGCGCGGCCGTGGACGGAGACGCCGCGGATCTCCGTGTAGCTCGGGAACTCCTCCACGGTGCAGACGACGCGGGGATCGCGCAGCAGATTGCGGTGCGTGGGGCCGCTCGCCGGGAGCCGGAAGGTGAGCACGCCGCCGGCGCACGAGAGCTCGGCGGGCTCGCCGTCCGGCGCGCCGTCCGCGTCGAGGGTGGCGACGATGGCGATCCGCTTGGAGGCAAGGAACTCGGCCGTCTCGGCCGGCGTCATGGCGATGCGCGGCCGCGGCATCTCAGGCGTGCTCCCCGACCAGCCGCACCTCCTCCGGCACGACGCGGACGACCACCCGCTTGCCTTCGGCGAGCTTGGCCGCCACGGCGCGGCCGAGGTCGGCATCCGCGCCCGGCACGCGAGCGGTTGGCGCAGCGCCACGCGTGCTCCACGGCATCGTGGCGCCGGGCGGCAGGAGCTCCGCGCGGCCGCGGAGCACGACGCCGCCGAAGCGCGGCGCGTCGTCGGCCGTCACGACCACGCAGGCGACTCGCGGCTCGCGCGCGAGGTTCCGTACCTTCGCGCTCTTGCGGTACGTCGTCATGTAGAGCGCGCCGCCGTGATACATCCCCACCATGGGATGGCAGGTGGGCGCGCCGTCCGGGCGCACCGTCACGAGGAACGTCCGTGTATGTCCGTGGAGAAATTCCTCGGCCGCAGGCGGGATCACGCCGGCGACGTATGTCATATTGGCGCCTGGCCGAGGAAGGGTCCGTGCGGCTCCACGGCGGCGTCTACAGCGGCTACACGCAGAAGGTGCGCATCGCGCTGGCCGAGAAGGGGCTGACGCAGGGGATCCCGTTCGTGGTCTCCCCGCCCGAGGACCGAAGCGGCCGACGCGTCCGCAACGTCCTCGGGCTCGTCCCCGTCCTGGAGCTCGACGACGGGACCTTTCTCCCCGAGTCGACGCCGATCATCGAATACCTGGACGCGCTCCACCCCGAGCCTCCCCTGCTGCCTACCGACCCCTTGCGCCGCGCCCGCATGCACGCGCTCGATCACTACCACGACCAGGCGCTCACCCCGCCCATCCGCCGGCTCTGGGATGCCGTCCTCGTGGGGCACGCCGATCCGGACGTGATCGCGGCGGCCCGGGAAGCAGTCGCCGCGGTGTTTCGTCATCTCGACGCCCACCTCGTCGGACCCTACCTGGTCGGTGGGTTCTCCATCGCGGACGTCGCATTCATGGCGCGGCTCCAGGTCCTGCCGCTTGTCGGCGCCGAGATCCCGCCGGAATGCTCGAGAGCGCGTGCCTGGGAGCACCGCCTGCGCGCGCGGCCGAGCTGGAGCGCGACGGGATACCCGCCGCTACCGCGGCCCGGCTGAGCCCACCGGGCTACGGGATTCACGGACACGGATAGCCGAGCACGTTTGCGGCCTCGATCAGCGCCAGGGACCCGGCGCCGAGCGCATCCTGGTTCGTCTGATGTTCACCCCTGCAGCCCTCTCAACACCATTCCCGCGATGGTCCGTCCGATCGTGATCGACGCCGTCGCGGCGGGCGAGGGCGCGTTCAGCACGTGGACCGAGCGCGGGGCCTCGACCAGGTGGAAGTCGTCGAGGAGCGCGCCGCCCGGACCCACCGCCTGGGCGCGAACCCCGGCGCGCAGGTACCGCACGTCATCGAGTCCGACCTCGGGCACGAGCCTGCGAAGCGCCTGCACGAAGGCGCGTCTGCTGACCGAGCGGTACATCTCGACGATCCCGGTCCGCCAGTGCTGCCGGCACATCCGCCAGAACCCTGGGTAGCGACCCATCTCGACGAGGTCGCCGAGGCCGACGGCCGCGGCGTGGTAGCCCTCCCGTTTGAACGCCAGCACGGCATTCGGCCCGGCCTCGACCGTGCCGGCGGGCGTGCGCGTGAAGTGAACGCCGAGGAACGGGAAGGCGGGGTCGGGAACCGGATAGATGAGGTTCCGGACGAACGCGCGCCGGGCCGGTGCCAGCTCGTAGTACTCGCCCCGGAAGGGCACGATCGCGACCCCGGGATCGGCGCCGCAAAGCCGGGCGACGCGATCGGATTGCAGCCCGGCGCAGTTGACGAGCGACCGGCAGAAGGTCTCGCCCCGGACCGACTCCAGGAGGATGCCGTCACTCAGCCGGCGGCAGCCGTGCACCCGGGCGCCGGTCTGGATGTCGCCGCCCGCCTCGCGCACCACGTCGGCCATGGCCCGCGTCACCTGGCCGTAGTCGACGATCCCGGTCTGCGGGACCCAGAGTCCCGCGACCCCCGCCGCGTGGGGCTCGCGCTCGCGGATGCCCTCGGGCCCGAGGCGCTCGAGCCCGTCGAGACCGTTGGCCCGGCCGCGGCGCTCGAGCTCGTCGAGTCGCGGCAGCTCGCGCTCCTCGGTCGCGACCACGAGCTTGCCGCAGCGCTCGGCGCGCACGCCGTGCTCGTCGCAGAAGCGGTACATCGCCGCGCGGCCCTCCACGCAGTTACGTGCCTTGAGCGAGCCCGGTTTGTAGTAGAGGCCGGCGTGGATCACGCCGCTGTTGCGGCCGCTCTGATGCGCCGCGAGCCGGCTCTCGGCCTCGAGCACGACGACGGAGCGTCCCTGCTCGCGGGCGAGCGCCATGGCCGTCGCCAGGCCGACGATGCCGCCGCCGATGACGGCGACGTCGTATGCGGGCGAGGGCACGGCCGCCGCGCCTAGCCGGCGCGGTCGGCGAGCCAGCGCGCCAGGGCCGGCGCCGTCCGGCGCCGGAGCTCGGCGTTCAGACGGAAGACCTCGAGCGCCTGCTTGAGCGCGCGCGAAGCCTCGGGCACCGGATGGGCGGCGAAGAAGGCCCGGACGTCGCGCGCCGCGCGCGGCTCGCGCAGCGCCGGCAGCGCCTCGACGAGGCGCGAGATCATCAGCGGCGGGATGCGGCGGCGCAGCGCCGACCAGCGGCGGGTGAGGAACTTCCACGCCTCGGTGCGGCCGGCCGGATTGCCGAGCAGGCGCATGAAGATGAAGGCCACGTCCTGCGTCGGGATGTCGGGCGACAGCATGGCGCTGAGCGTACGCCGGACCGTTTCCGGCGTGCGGAAGGCACCCAGCGCGAGCAGGAACCGGCGGCGCTCCTGCGGCGTGCGCGCCTCGGCAACGAGCTGGCGGTAGCCGTCGTAGAGCGCCTCGTCGCCGACCCGCGCCGCCAGGCCGACCACGGGGTCCGCCAGGTTCGGGTCGAGGGCGGCCCGGTCGCGGAGGTAGGCGTCGAGCCGCGTGCGGGCCTCGGCCAGCACGGTAGGCGTTTCGGCGATGCCGCCGACCAGGCGGAGGAGCGCGGCGCGGCGGAGCCGCGTGGCATCGTCCTCGTCGGGTGCTGGCGTCCACCCGAGCCGTGCGAGAGCCGGCCCGAAGCGGCGGGCGACCCAGCCCCGGAAGCGCGCCTGCTCGACGCTGCCGGGCTCGACGACCTGCTCGTCGATGACCGCGAGCGGCCCCGCGAGGCCGTCGAGCACGTCGTAGTCGGTCTCGTCACCGAGCGCGTCGGCGACCTCCAGGAACGTCTCGATCGACGCCTTCCCGGAGCGCACGAGCGCCCACTGGTCGTTGGCCAGGGCGAGGCGCTCGACCGCCGTCAGCGCGGCGAGATCCGCGAGCAGCGCGCCGCGGTCTGCGGGGTCGTGCAGCACGCGGTAGAAGCCACCCCCCTCCGCGTTGCCGAAGTACCACCGGAGCGGCGTCTCCGTCCCGAGGGTCACGCCGTCCGTCGCCCGGTCGACGAGCAGGCGATCGAGGCCCGTCGCCCCGTCCGCCGCGCGCCAGCGGACGACCAGCGGCAGCGGCCAGCGAGCGCGCCGGCGTGCGGCGGGGATCTTCGGGTCCGCGAAGAAGCGCTCCTGGCGGACCCGGAGCGAGCGGGCGCCGTCGGTCTTCCCCGGGCCGAAGGCGACGAGCGGGAAGCCCGCCTTCTCGATCCAGGCCTGGGCGACGCGTGCCACCTCGCGTCCCGACGCCTCCTCGAGCGCCCGCCAGAGGTCGGCGGCCACGGCGTTGTCCTCGCGATGCCGGCGCATGTAGAGGCGCACGCCGCCGCGGAACTGCTCGGGCCCGAGAAAGTGCTCGATCATGCGCACGACCGCGGCGCCCTTCTCGTACGTGATCGCGTCGAAGTTCTGCGTGGCCTCGGCGACGCTGCGCACCTCGGCGTAGATCGGATGCGTGTTGGCGAGCGCGTCGAGCGCGAGGGCGCCGGCCCGGTCGTGCTCGAACGCGTGCCACAGCCGCCACTCCGGCCGCCAATCGTCGACCACGCGGTAGGCCATCCAGGTGGCGAACGCCTCGTTCAGCCAGAGGTCGTCCCACCACGCCATGGTGACGAGGTCGCCGTACCACATGTGCGCGAGCTCGTGCGCGATCACCTCGGCCGCCCGCTTGTGCTCGTTGAGCGACACCGTGGCGGGGTCGAGGAGCAGGAGCGTCTCCCGGAAGAAGACCGCGCCGGCGTTCTCCATCGCTCCGGCCTCGAAGTCGGGCACCGCCACGAGATCGAGCTTGCCGTAGGGGTACGGGAGGTCGAAGTACTCCTCGAGGCGCCGGAGTGCTTCGGCCGCGGCCTCGAGCCCGAGCGCGGTGAGGCGTCCCTTCCCCGGCACGTGCCAGATGCGGATCGGGACGTCGCCGAGAAGCCGCGGCGCGGACGCCTCGAGCGGGCCGACGGCGAGAGCGAAGAGATAGGTCGACAGCGGCGGCGTCGGCGCGAAGTGGAAGACGTGCCCGCCGGGCGTGTCCTCCTCGCGCTCGATCGGGCTGTTGGACACGGCCTGGAGCCCGCTCGGCACGGTGACCGCGAGCCGGAAGCGCGCCTTGAAGGCGGGCTCGTCGAAGCAGGGAA
>Ga0070699_100005083_pt1 | contig 11581 bp, 7 predicted proteins | sample KBSK1503metaG_FD_65473 | JGI IMG/M metagenome (GOLD analysis project Ga0070699, IMG submission 65473) | Corn, switchgrass and miscanthus rhizosphere microbial communities from Kellogg Biological Station, Michigan, USA - KBS K1-50-3 metaG | ecosystem: Host-associated > Plants > Roots >...
GCGTCACCTCCGGCACTACATTCCACACACTTCGACTGCCACTGAACAAACTGGTGATCTGGCCGCTTTCATAACCGAGGAAAGCACTGATTGAGATACGCGGGAAAAATGCTTTCTTTGCAACTGCGATACGCGCGTTTGCAGCGATCAGGCTATTCTCGGCTGCTCTTATATCCGGACGACGTTCAAGCAAGTCGGAAGGTAACCCCGCCGGCACGTTCGGTGGCATCTGCTGATCCGTCAAACTGATCCCGCGTTCGATACTGGAAGGATTCCTTCCGGTAAGAAAGCTGATCAAATTTTCAGTTTGTTGTATCGATTGCTCGAGCGCCGGTATTACTTCCGTGGCGTTGTAAACCAACTCCTCCGCCTGCCGAACCTCGAGCATCGTCGCCACGCCACGTTGTTGTCTGAGCTTGATGATGCGTAACGACTCTAAGCGCGAAGCGAGTGTGCGGTGCGAGATATCGAGCTCAAAATCAAACTCACGCAGGCTGAAATAAGCCGTTGCGACATCGCTGACGAGCGTGGTTATAACGGCTCTGCGCGCTTCTTCAGTAGCCAGAAGATCTGACTTGGCCGCCGAGGTGGCTTTCCGCAGCCGTCCCCAGATGTCGATTTCATACGTGAGCAGGTTGAGCAGAACACTTCCAAAAGACCGATCGCGTTTTATTGGTTCGGGAAGGTCGAAGACTGAGCTTCGCGATTGTCGTTGATTTATGACGTCACTACTGGCGCCGATCGTGGGAAACAGTTCCGACCGCGTGATGCCGTAATTGGCGCGCGCTGCATCGATGCGCGCCACGGCTTGGCGCAAATCGTAGTTGTGAGCGAGCGCTTCACTGATTAGCTCCTGAAGCTTTGCATCTTTAAAGACATCGAACCACTTCAAGTTGGCGATTGTCTGCGGATCTGGCTGCGGTGCAGGATCGCCGCGATAAGTAGTTGGAACCTGCACGGGTGGCCGTTGGGATGTTTGACCGGCGGCGTATGCCTGAGTGAGACACAAAAAAGCACAAACAACACAGATGACTTTGGTGGCTTTTGTGCTTCTTTGTGGCCGGCGCTTCATCAGTGTTCGCCTCCTGCGTCAGCCGTTGCCGGTACCGGCATTGCCTGCGCTTGCTTGGCGCGCCGGCCAGCGCCGATTCCCAGGATGAACGTGAAATTACCCGGGATGATGAAGACTCCCAACGCCGTTGCGACGAGCATGCCGAAGAACACGCCGACACCCATCACGTTCTGCGCGCCGGCGCCGGCGCCGCTTGCTTTCATGAGTGGCACCACACCCAGAATGAATGCGAAGGCCGTCATCAAGATGGGACGAAAACGCAAGCGAGCTGAAGTGAGTGCCGCGTCTTCAAGTGAAGATCCCTCCTCATGTTTAGCCTTCGCAAACTCAACGATCAGGATCGCGTTTTTAGCGGCCAGACCAATGAGCATCACCAGACCGATCTGCACGTAGACGTTGTTGTCGTGACCCATTAGCCAAACGCCGCCCAAAGCGCCCAACGCCACCAGCGGCGATCCCAGTAGCACAGCCCAGGGTAACCGCCAGCTCTCATACATCGCGGCCAACAACAGGAAGACGCAGATGATTGCCAGAATAAACGTCGGCCCCGGTGGTGGTGCGATCTTTTCCTGATACGAAAGTGAGGAGTAGGAAAAGCTCATTTCTTTCGGCATCGTCTGGGCGAAGACGTCCTCGAGTGCTGCCAGTGCCTGACCGGAGGTATAACCCTTTGCCGGTGAGCCCTGGAGTTCCACCGAACGCAACAAGTTGAAGCGCGTTGTGAGCTCGGTACCCGCAATATCCTTGATGCTCACGAGTGTCGAAAGTGGGACCATCGAATTAGTGGTCCTGGAGCGAACATAGATTCTGCCTATGTCCTCCGCCTTCAATCTATCGGTAGATTCGGCCTGGACGTACACTCGATACAATCGACCAAAGCGATTGAAGTCGTTAACAAAAGCGCCACCCATCGCTGTCGACATCGTTTGAAACACTTCGTTGACTGGAACTCCGAGCGTGCGCGCTTTTTCTCGATCCAGGTCAACTTTTACCTGCGGGTAATTTGGATCAAAGGAAGTAAAGAGGGTGCCAAGCTCCGGTCGTTGACGTCCCGTGGCGATGAACTTGTGAGCCTGTTCGCCGAGTTGATCGATTGTCATCGTCCCGCTTCGATCCTGGACCAGGAAATTGAAACCGGAGGCTGCGCCAAAGCCACTGAGCGTTGGAATATTGAACGGAAAAATCACGCCTTCAGGGATCGCAGCGAACTGTTTTTGCAGTCCCGCCATGATTCCCTTAACGTGCAGCGCTTCGCCATGACGTTCTTCCCACGGTTTCAGACGAGCGAAAAGCGAACCGTAGTTTGGTTGGTAGGTGTTGGTAACGACTCCATAGCCCCCGATCGCTTGATACGACTCGATCCCCTCAGTTTTTCCGAGGATCTCTTCCACCTTCTTCAGCACTTCGCTGGTGCGTGCCAGAGAAGCGCCTGGCGGCAATTGCACGTTGACACCAAAAATGCCCTGATCCTCATCCGGAATAAATCCAGCGGGGATCGCTTTAGCGAAGAAGCCGGCGCCAAGGACAACGAGTCCCACGATCCCGATCGTCACGATGCCGCGACGAATAAGCAGCCTCGAGACGTGAACGTAACCGTTGGTCGTCACGTCAAAAACCTTATTAAAGCCGCGGAAGAAAACGCCGAGTGGTCCCCTCATCGGCTTCGGTTCCTTTAGCAACAGAGCGCACAGGGCCGGGGTCAATGAGAGTGCATTGAAAGCTGAAAGCAGTACCGAGATGGCGATCGTTAGCGCAAACTGCCTGTACATGTTCCCAACCAGACCACCCAGCAACGCCACCGGGACAAATACCGCGGACAGAATGAGCGCTATGCCGATAACGGGAGCCGACACCTCACTCATGGCTTTTATGGTTGCCTCTTTGGGCGGCAGGCCGTGTTCGAGGTGATGTATTACTGCCTCCACCACCACAATGGCGTCATCGACCACGATTCCGATCGCCAGCACGAGACCAAACATCGAAAGCGTGTTTATGGAAAAACCGAGTAGCGGAAAAAAAATAAACGTGCCCACCAGCGAAATCGGAATTGTGAGAAGGGGAATTATTGTCGCCCGGATGTTCTGCAAAAAGACGAATACGACGATGGTGACGAGTATCAAGGCTTCGACGAATGTCTTTAGAATCTCGTGAATCGAGGCTTCAACTGCCGGCGTGGTGTCATAGACGATCTTGTAATCGATGCCCGGCGGAAAGAGCGTCTTCGCATGCTCCATCGTCTCGTAGATCGTTTCTGAGGCCTGGAGTTGGTTGGCGCCGGGCAGAAGATAAACAGCCATCGCACCACTCGGCTTACCGTTAAGCCGGCCAAACGAGTTGTAGTCCTGAGAACCGAGTTCGGCTCGCCCGATATCTTTGACTCGGACCACCGCGCCGGTAGCAGATTGGCGAATGATGACGTTCTCAAACTCTTCAGGAGTGACGAGCCGGCCGGGCGCACTGAGCGTTTCCGTAAACTCCTGATCCGCCGGTGTTGGTGAGCCGCCAATCTTTCCCGCGGGCGCCTGGAGATTCTGTTCTTTGATAGCTGATATTACGTCGGCTGGAGTCAAACCCAACTTGGCGAGCCGGTCGGGCTTGATCCAGATACGCATTCCGTAATCAGTGCCGCCAAACAGATCAACCTGCGCAATGCCGGGAATGCGTAGCATTTGATCGCGTAAGTTAATGCCACAGTAGTTGATTAAGAAGTTTGCATCGTAGGCATCCTTGGGTGAGTAAAGTGATATGACCATCAGGATGCTCGGACTCTGCTTCTTGACCGTGACGCCCTGCTGGGTCACTTCTGCCGGAAGCCGAGCTTCGGCGGTTGAAACGCGATTCTGGGATAGAACGTTTGCGGTGTCCTGATCGGTGCCGACTTCAAAATTGACGTCGAGCAACATGCGGCCATCGCTGGTGTTCGATGACTTCATGTAGATCATGTGGTCGACACCATTGACCTCCTGCTCGATGGGAGTTGCGACAGATTGTTCGACGGCTTCAGCAGACGCTCCCGGATAGTTTGCGGTCACGCGAATATTTGGCGGTGCGAGAAACGGATACTGCTCGACTGAAAGTCCCCTGATTACAACGACCCCGATCAAGAGCGTCATGATTGAGATGACGATGGCAACAATGGGGCGCCGGATGAAGAAGTTAGACATCGGTCGTCATCCTCCCTGGATCTTCGTCGATGCATCGGCTGTCGAAGGATTGACCTGACCCCCAGGCCTGACTTTTTGCATTCCCTCAACGATCACGCGCTCGCCGGGATTCAGGCCATCAAGGACGATAACTTCTTTGTCCGCCTTGTCGCCCAGCTTGATACTCCGCACTGATACTTTGTTTTGGTCGTCTACCACCATCACTGTCTTTGCACCCTGGAGTTCCTGAATAGCCCGCTGCGGAACGAGGATCGCGTTTTCTCTTTCGGCCACCGCGACACGCAACCGCGCAAACTGGCCCGGGCGCAGGTAACTGCCCGGATTAGGGAAGGCAGCCTCGACCTTCAGCGTTCCAGTGGTGGGATCGACCGTGCGATCCAATACCCTGAACTTTCCCTGGTATGGATGTAAGCTTTCGTCGGAAAGTAGTAGATCGAAGCGCAGGCTTCCCGCTCGCTGACCGGCTGTTTCGGCATCAGTAAGTTTCAGATACTCGATTTCACTGACGCTGAAGTCGACGAGCAGAGGATCGGAGGCTGAAACTGTCGCCAGCAAGGTGGCGTCGGTGCGGCCCACGAGGTTTCCCTCATCAACCTGAAGAAACCCGATGACTCCGGAGATTGGAGAATAGATGTCGCAGTAGCTCAAATCGAGTTTTGCCTGGACAACTTTGGCTTGACCAGCCGAAACTTCTGCGCGCGCACGCTCGATCGTGTATTTCACTGCGGCTTCGAGATTCTTGAGATTGGCCTGCTTGGCATCGACCGTAGCTTTTGCAGATTTTTGGTTGGCAACGGCGGCGTCCAGATCCTGTTCGGTGACTGCCTTTTCTTTGGCGAGCGGAGCCAGACGGTTGACGTCTTGATCTGCTCTGGTCAATACCGCCTGAGCGTCAGCCAACTCCGCCTGAGCCTGAAGCACGTCGGTTCGTTGCTGTGCCTGGGCCAGATCTGAAACAGCTTTGGCGGCCACTGCCTGAGCGGATTGCAACGCGGCTTGAAACGGGCGCTTATCGATCGAGAATAAAAGTTGACCTTTCCGAACTGCCGCGCCTTCTCTGAAGTGTACTTTCAGCAGCACTCCCTCGACGCGCGCACGCAGTTCGACCGTTTCATCAGCCCTGGTTTGGCCGACAAATTCACTGTAAATCGGCACGGTCTTCTGGTTGACCGAAGCGACAATGACAGAGGGGAGAGGAGGCTGAGCGGCGGCACCGTGTTCGCCCTTGGTCTTGCAGCCTGCGCCGATCATCGATGCGGCTATCAGAATCGGCGCCACCAATGAAATGCAGAGTTCCCGCCTGTGCAGAATCCTCATTGCCACTCCTTTCGTCGCCCACCAATCGACAGAACTATTCACGTCTTGAAATCTGCTGAATCTTAGGTCGGTGGTTGCGGAGGCTGGTACTGGCAGAATTGACAGTGCGGTCGAGAGGGGTATTGGTGATTACTGGATTCGGTTATGTGAGTAGGTCTGTTTTCCACTCTGCGTAATCTCTGCGTCCTCTGCGTCTCTGCGGTAAAAGAAGCGGCAAAGACATGTAAACCGCAGAGACGCAGAGGACGCAGAGATTACGCAGAGTGGAAATAGACACTACCTTGTTATGTGAGTGATGTTAACGGAACTCTCGGTTGCGATAGTGATCGTATTTGTCTGCCTCTTGCTTCATGTGGCGGGAATACTGCTCATGGCTGAATGGTTGTTGCAGCACCGGAAGTATTTCGAGCGCTCGGGCGCTCGAATTCACTTCAGCATTCTGATGCTGGTTCTCATCTGCGGGATCATGGCTTTACACCTGTTGGAGTCGAGCCTGTGGGCCGTGTTCTATTACACCAGCGGATTGTTTGAGGACTTCGAGACCGCGCTTTATTTTTCCCTCGTGAGCTACACGGCGATCGGTTATGGCGATGTGGTACTGCCGCGAAATTGGCGGCTGTTGGGTGCGATTCAGGGCGTGTCCGGAGTTTTACTTGGCGGACTCTCCGTTGCTTTCCTCTTCGCGGTGATGAACGCGATGTTCAAAGCAAGAATGCGACAACAACAATCCCGATGGCAGTCGACTCTCGAACTCACCAGACACTGTAAGAAGTAACAGGTACCCTCCGTTATTACTCAGGCTACGCTCATCTCAAAATCCTGGACGCGCGATCTTAAGGAGCTCCGCTTATGCATGTCAGTCGAATATTAATCACCTTTGGTTCAATCTTCGTGCTGGCGCTGATGTCTGGAATGCTCTATGTCGGTGACGCTCAGGAAACCCAAACGCGATTAGCAACCGGCAATGGGAATGGAACGCTTAGAGTTGGAGACGAGCAATTCAAGATCACGTCGGCCATTGTGAAGCTCCTGCCCGATCATACAGCCGAGATCACGCTGGTTTCGGAGATCACGATTTTCCTGACGGCGACGTGGTCCAACAACGGTGAGTCACAGCGTGAATTTGATCTTGATATGACCGGTCCCGGTTCCCGCGGCGGTGTCGATGGAACTGGAAAAGCCTCTCTCAGCGACGATAGTAAAACGCTCAAGCGCCTGACCTTGAAGGGCACCAGTCGTACAACCAAACGAGCCGTGCAGGCAGACTTCGAAGGGAAGTAGAGTCACCCGGCGATTATGTCGCGGCGGCTACTGTAAAAAGTGACAGGTACCGGTTCGAGGAGTAGTTGCTAGATTGGGTCGGAATGAAGACTCTAATAATGCTTGCGTTGATTGCCGGCAGTGCCCTTACGCTGCATGCGCAAAAGGTCAAGGTTGCGTCTAATCCAGCGGCTGATTTCTCGAAATATAAAACCTATGCGTGGGACCAGGGAGTGTTGTCGAATCCTATTATCAGGCAACACATCATGACCTCCGTTGACAGAGCGATGACGGCCAAAGGACTGGAGAAAGTTGAAGGGGAGCCCGACCTCATTGTGACCGCGCTGGTTTCAACGGATAGCGATCTGACGATGACCAATCCCAGTTGGATGCCGGTCCTCAACTCCATCGCCACCGGTATTCCGGCGAGTTCGCAAACGTGGCCTGTTACCAAGGGCACGCTCGTGATTGAAATTTCAGAGGCTGCAACCAAAAACGGAGTTTGGCGCGGCACAGCTACTCACACTCTGGAGAACGGTCCAACCGGCGATCGCTCCCGCGATGCGAAGACGGTCGAAAAGCCGATCAGCAAAGCGGTCGAGAAAATGTTCAAGCAATTCCCGCCTGCCCCGAAGAATTAACTCGTTTGGAAGTGAGTGTGGCCAGGAAATTCCTGTAAAAACTGACAGTTACTTCAACCCTCACGTCGCCATTAAAGTCTCGCCACTTACAAATCATCGCGAGGTTTGTCATGAGTTGGCTCGATCGATATCGCTTGAGATTGTATGTTCGTAACTCGATCTGGATGTTTCCGGCAATCAGCATCCTGGTCGGATTGATCGTGGTGACATTGCTACATCGCGTCGAACTCGCACTCGGTTGGGAGCTTAATATCAGCCAGGAAACAGCGCGAATGGTAATGAGCACCGTCGCTGCGTCAATGTTCACTCTCGTCATCGTTGGGTCCTCTGCGGTATTGCTTGTCGTCCAGCTTGCCAGCGCTCAACTCACTCCGCGCATCATTACGCTGGTGTACCGCAACAACCTCAGAAAACTCTCTTTGGCGATATTCGTCTTCACTTTCACTTTTTCGGTTGGTGTGCTGGTCAGGATCGAAGGCAGCGTCCCGCTTCTGACGAGCTACATGGCGGCTTATGGATTCCTGATCAACCTCGGGCTTTATCTCCATTTCATCGATAGCATCGGCAAAACTGTGCGGCCCAGCTCAGCCCTCCGGTCTGTCGGGCTGGCGGGCAGGGGAGTCGTTGAAAGTCTTTATCCTTCAAAACTCAAGAGTCATCATCCCCTCGTGGAACATCCGGTCGAAGTTCTGAACCAGGAACCCAGCCGTTTCATAGTCAACGAAGTTGATGGGGTAGTGCTGGCCTTCGATCGCAGAGGCCTGGTAGCACTCGCCAGAAATTCAAACTGCCTCATCGAGTTGGTACCGGAGGTTGGCGACTTCGTTGCGGCCGGTGATCCGCTGTTCCGAATTTATGATGGTGGACAGGAAATCCCGGCGGATCAGTTGCATAAATCCGTTGCCCTGGGCCAGGAACGCACGCTCGAGCAAGATCCAATGTATGCGTTTCGCATTATTGTAGACATCGCGTGTAAAGCGCTCTCGCCGGCTATCAACGATCCGACTACAGCCACACTGGCGATCGACCAGCTTCATCATCTCCTGCGCGCAGTTGGCTCTCGCAACCTGGCCGAAGGACAGGTACTGGACAAGGACAGCCAGATACGGCTTGTTTATCGCACGCCCGACTGGGAGGATTTTGTTCACCTCGCAGTTACCGAAATCCGCCAGTACGGGCGTGAGAGTATTCAAATTATGCGCCGTCTGCGCGCGATGCTCGAGAACCTCATCCAAACATTGCCACGCCGGCGCGCGCCGCTACTACAGCTCGAGCTTAATCTCCTGGTGTCTTCGTCGAAGCGGATGTTTCCGGACGTGGATGATCAGGCTCTGGCGAAAACAGCCGACTTGCAAGGTATGGGTGGTGGGGAGAAACGCCGTGAACAGGGTGTTTCAGCCATTGCCTGAGAACTTATGCCTACCTGGCTCTACGAGATTTCGCCACCAGTGGCGGCGCTGATCATGGTGGTCTTCATTGAATCCGTCTCTCTGATTGGACTCGTGCTGGTAAGACTCCTGCTGATACCGCGATTGCACTACCATGACGGCGCAAACGATGCCGTGAGCGGTACGGTGCAGGCGATCGGCGTGTTTTACGGAATCACCGTTGGTCTGATTGCCGTCGGTGTCTGGAACACAAATTCGAATGCGTCTGAATTGGTCTCGAAGGAAGCAGCATCAATTGGTTCGTTGTATCGAGATGTAAGTGGGTATCCCGCTCCTTTGCGTAACGACCTTCGCTTGAAGCTTCGCGAATACACAGTCTTTGTCATCAACGAGGCATGGCCGGCACAACAAAGAGGGCAGGGACAACTGGTAACCGGCGGCGTGAAACTTCTGGATGACTTCCAGCTGGAGCTCTATTCCTTCCAACCGGCAAATACGAGTCAATCCGCGTTACACGCCGAGACGTTGAGAGCTTACAACACGCTGATCGAGTATCGCCGGTTACGCATCGACGCAGTCGGCGGCGGTCTGTCGATGGTAATGTGGGCCGTCATCTGGGTAGGGGCAGCCATTAGCATCGGGGTCGCGTATTTTTTCAACATTCCGGATTTGAAGCTGCATGCAATACTAGTCGTTCTCATGGGCGGCTTTCTCGCCATGGTGCTCTTCATGATCGTGATTAATGATCGGCCATTTTATGGTCATGTGAGTATCTCGCCTGATCCGTACAGATTGATCCTGGAACACCTGATAGACGCGTCAAAGTAACTCGACTCACCGAAAAGTGTTTATGCGAGGAAGATTTCTCACGCAAAGGCGCAATTTCTCCTTTGCGCCTTTTCCTTTTGTCTTTGCGCCTTTGCGTGAGAAATCTTCCTCGCGAGGTTACTTACTGTCAAAACTGACAGTTATCGATCCCTGCCGTCACAAATAAAATCAATCGTCTACGCAATCTCAGGCATTAGGCCACGCCCGTATTGCATAAGAAAGGTGCAGATCCTCGTCATGCAGCGAATGGTCAGGTCACTTCTCGTCTTCATAATCGCGATCCCACTGGTTTGGTCCGTCTCAGCAATGCCGCAACAACCGACCAGCCCATCCGGGAAACAGACCGCAGAGCCGCCTCAGGATCGCGGTTGGCCGCGCGGCTACAGTCTGCCCAGCGAAGCGCAAATAGTTCTTTATCAGCCTCAGATTGCCAGTTGGGAAAACCAGAAACACGCGGTCGCCTTGGCCGCCGTTTCATACGTCGCGAAAGGCGAGCAGAAACCCACGCTGGGTACCATCAAGCTCGAAACTGACACGGAAGTTTCTCTCGAGCAGCGATTAGTGAAGTTTTCGAAACTCACGATCACGGAAACAAATTTTCAATCACTCACGAAGGAACAGACGCGCGAGATTGTAGACACGATCGAGAAAAATATTCCGGACGAAGACCGCCTCATCACCCTCGATCGCGTGCTCGCTTACGTTGACAAGAGCACCATCACGCCGAAGAACATCGAGGGCCTTAAGAGCGATCCACCGAAATTATATTTGAGCGAAACACCGGCGATCCTGGTTAGTTTCGATGGCGAGCCGATCTGGAGTCCCATCAAAGGAAATGAGCTCAAGTACGCCGTCAATACAAACTGGGATTTCTTTCAGCACACACCGACGGGTCTTTATTACCTTCGCAACGATACTTCGTGGCTGAAGTCTGCTCAGTTGACCGGGCCGTGGTCGCGTGCAGGCAAGCTGCCGGACAGTTTCAATAAATTGCCGGACGACGAAAACTGGAAGGACGTTCGCGCCAACCTGCCCGGTACAGCCAGCAAAGATTTGCCGAGCGTTTACGTTACTACTGAACCCTCCGAGCTGCTCCTGATCGAGGGAACACCGACCTATGTGCCGGTACCCAATACTCAATTGCTCTGGATCAGCAACACAGAAAGTGATCTGTTCCGGCTGGGCACGGATGGTCCATTTTTCTACCTCGTCGCCGGCAGATGGTTCAGCGCTCCCAACCTGAGCGGCCCGTGGATCTTCGCAACGCCAAAGCTCCCCGAGGCATTCAAGATGATCTCGCTGGAACATCCGCGGTCACGCGTGCTGGCTTCAGTTCCGGGAACACAACAGGCGGCAGAAGCTGTACTACTCGCACAGGTACCGCAGATCGCGCGCATCAATAAGAAGGAGATCGCTGCGCCGGATGTTATCTACCAGGGTGAACCGGAATTCGAGCTCATCCAGGGGACGCAATTGCAACGTGCGAAAAACACAGACAAGGAGATCATCAAGGTTGGGGATGGGTATTACATGTGCTACCAGGGAGTTTGGTTCATGGCCAACACTCCCAAAGGACCATGGACCATCACCAGCTCGGTGCCCGGCGAAATCTACAAGATTCCCGCCAGCTCTCCATCACATAGCGTTACCTACGTAACTGTTGAAGCGGACGATAACGACGACGATGAGTGGGTAACGTTCGCGGCCTATGCAGGATATACGGGTTTAATGGTCGGCTGGGGTTGCGCAGTTTGGGGCACCGGCTGGTACTACCCGCCCTACTATTGGTACGGCGGCTATTATCCGATCTATTACCCTTACTGGAGAACGTACGGCTACGGCTCCTGGTATAACCCGTACACAGGAAGATATGGAACCGCCGGTAGGATCTATGGTCCATACGGCGGCGTA
>Ga0070699_100005085_pt1 | contig 11579 bp, 7 predicted proteins | sample KBSK1503metaG_FD_65473 | JGI IMG/M metagenome (GOLD analysis project Ga0070699, IMG submission 65473) | Corn, switchgrass and miscanthus rhizosphere microbial communities from Kellogg Biological Station, Michigan, USA - KBS K1-50-3 metaG | ecosystem: Host-associated > Plants > Roots >...
TCCGATCATCGTGGCCGGCACCGTCTGGTTCACCGACGCGAACAACAATACCTACGGCCGGCTGGATCCCCGCACCGGCCAGGTCAAGGTGTTTAGCTCGACCACGCCGAATTCGATTCCCTACGGCATGCGCGCCGCGCCTGACGGCTCCATCTGGATTGCGATGCTGGGGACCAACAAGCTGGGCCGGGTGGACACCGCGACCGGGGCGTTTCGTGAGTATCCGCTGCCGGCGGCTGATGCCCGGCCGCGCCGGCTCCAGGTCGATCGCCAGGGGACCGTCTGGTACACCGACTACCAGCGTGGTTATCTTGGCGCGCTGGACCCCAGGACCGGACGGGTGCGCGAGTGGCGCTCGCCATCGGGGAACGCGGGTCCCTACGGCATCGCATTGGGCACCGACGGGCGGATCTGGTACGATGAGTCCCGGACCAACCTGCTGGTGAGTTTCGACCCCCGCACCGAGGTAATGGACACGGTGCGGATACCCACGTCGACCGCGGTCGTCCGTCATATGGTCACCGACACGACGCGTCATATCATCTGGCTCGCCCTGAGCGGCACCGGCCGAATCGGGAAGCTCCAGTTATAGCCCCGGGGCAACACTTCGCTGCAGCCACGCCCCTTTCCCCCCGGGCTAGACCTTATCAATTCACGGTTTACCCGGGGCCCGCTAGTTGCTTTTTCGAAAGTCAATGATTCTCCATCGTGGTTGGCACCGGCTTCCCGGTCCGCCCATTCTCTGCGGCCTGTTCCTCCTGCTGGGAACCGGCAATGGAGGCTCGCGGCCCCCCGCCGGGGCAGCCCATTCGGATCCCGAGGCGTTGGAGCGGGTGCGTTCCGCGGTCGTGCTGGAACGCAACGGCGACAGTGCCGCCGCCCGCGAGATCTTTCTCTCCGCCGTTGCGGATCTGCCCGCCATCGCCGACTGGCTCCGGCTCCGTGCCGCCATGCTGACGCGAGACAGCATCGCCCGTCGAGCGCTCTACGCCCAGATCCACGTACCGATGGTCAGCGCCCAGGTCCCCAGGACCGAAGCCATGATTCGGGAAGGACTGGCGGATTACTCCGGCGCCATCGAGGCCCGGCTGACCCTGGGCGATTTCCAGGAGGCGGTACGGATTCGGTTGCGCATCGCGCCCAATGCAGCCGCCCGCGCTGCCGCGCTCCGCGACGGCCTGACCCTGCTCAATGCCGCGACCGGAGCCACGGTCGTCCGTCTGGTCGCGCTGCTTTCGCCGTATGCCGGTGAGCTGGCGAAGCCGGACCAGCTGCTGCTGGCGCGCCGGGCCGGCGCCGAGAAATCCCCGGACGCAGTACCCCTCTTTAACCGTGCTGCCGCCGGCGGCGCCCGGCTCACCGACTCGGACCGCCTCTTCTGGGGCCGCGCCCTGTTCGACCAGGGCAAGTATCGCGCGGCGGCGGTTCAGTTCGAGCGGATTCTCCACGGACCGCTGGCCAACCAGGCGCGCTACGAGCGGGGACGGGCCCTCGTCCGCTCCGGTCGCAATGCCGATGGGCGGCTGGTGCTGGAGCGCCTCGTGCAATTGGCGCCCCGCGACAGTGCCGCCGGTGCGGCATCCCTGCTGCTGGGCGATCTCCGTCGCGATGCGGGCGACTACGCGGGCGCCCGACGGCACTGGCTCCATGCATCCCGAACCGCATCGTCGGCTTCCGGTGCGACGCGGGCGGGATTCCTCGCCGGGCTGGTCCTCTGGCAACAGAAGGAGTATCGGGGTGCGGCGGCGGAGTGGGATTCGCTGCGGGATGCCCATCCCCAGTCAGACGAAGGGATCGCGGCCGCGTATTGGGCGGGACGGGCCTGGAGCAAGCTGGGAGAGCCGGCCCGGGCCCGGGAGTTGTGGGAGGGAGTGGTTCGCAGCTTCCCCCTTTCCTATTACTCCGGTCTGGCTCTGCACCAGCTCGGCCGTCCGCGTTCGGAGTTCTCCTCTCAATTCGACAGCGTGGCTCCGCTGCCCGATCTGCTGGCCGTGGGCGAGCGGGTGTCCCTGCTCCAGCTGGCCACGCTCAGTCGGGAGGCGAGCCTGGAGCAGCAGTGGATCTATGCCCGGGCGGGCGAAACTCCCGAGCGGGTGATTGCGGCCGGTCGCCTCCTGGCCGGTTCCGGCGCGATCTGGACTGCGACCCAACTCGGATGGCGGGCGTGGCGCCAGACCGGCCCCGATGCCGGTTCGCTGCGGCTGATTTTCCCGTTGCGCTACACCGAGCCGATGACGGGCGCGGCCCTCGAGGCTGGAGTGGATCCTGCCCTGGTGGCCGCCCTGATCCGGCAGGAATCGGTGTTCGATTCCGCCGCGCATTCCCGGGCTGGGGCTCGCGGACTCATGCAGCTCATGCCGTCCCTGGGACGCATGCTGGCGCGGGGACGCGGAGTTCCCCACTGGCATTCCGATTCGCTTTACAATCCGGCGCGAAACCTCGAGTTGGGGACGCTTCACCTGGCTCACGTGGTCCAGACCCACCCCGGCCTGGAGCACGCGCTGGCGGCTTACAACGCCGGCTCGTCCCGGGTGGATCGCTGGATCCTGAATCCCGGGGCGGAAGATCCCCAGGTATTTGTGGAGTGGATTCCCTTTACGGAGACGAGGGCTTACGTGAAGACGGTATTACGCAACCTGGACTTCTATAGATTGCTGTATCCTGGGCTCCCCCTGCAGAGATAGCAGAGTACGCTACCGCTTCAACGCGGATTCCCGCCGAAACGCGCCGATTGCTCCTGTTGCGATTACGGTTTCTCACCATGGATAAAACATGAACTAACGGACAAAGCGCGGTACCGCCTGGCCAACCGCGACTTGAAAGTCATCAGTGAGCTATCCGTTGTTTCAGTTGTTACCCGTGGTAAGGCATTGGCTGAAATGCACCGGAGTCAATCGGCGCGTTTCAGCGTCAATCAGCGTTGAAGCGGTAGCGTCATGTCTCTCCGGTTCTGAAACGCCACGCCATGAACCCGCCGACCACCACCCCCGCGAGTGCATCCACCGCATAGTGCATCTGGCAGTACACCACACCGATCGTGAGCAAGATCGTCGGGACCGCGAGAATGATTCCCAGTTTCCTCGACCCCAGCCAGCCGGCGACGGCCGCGGCGACCGTGGCGGCGACGTGCGATGAGGGGAACGCCGCGCCGTAGGAGCTGCCGGTTGAGAGCACCGCGTACACCAGTCGCGCCGGGCCGTTGCTGACGAACCACGCCGCCGGTCTGGGGTATTCGTAGTAGGGTCCCGCGACGGGGAAGAGCAGGAAGCAGACGTAGCAAACCAGGAAGGTGCTGAAAATGACGAGTACCGAGCGGCGCAGGCTGGCCAGGTCTCCGGCCAGGGCAAACCACGCCAGCGGCAGAGGGATGATGACATAGTAGGAGAAGTACGACCCGTGGAACACCGTGGACCAGAGCACGCTGCCGTGCTCCTGCCACCAGACTCGGCTCACCTGCGCCCCGAAGACCAGATCTTCCCAGTGCCGGACCAGCGTGTCGTGGACCCGGATCTGGCCGATGCCGTTGAGGAGGTCCAGCGAGCTGTAGATGGGAACCACGAGCAGCAACGGGTAGATCTCGCGCACCACGCGGGCGACCGGCCCGGCTTCCGACCGCATCGTTTGCAGCAGGACAAGCGCGGCGACCAACCCGTAAGCGACTAGCGCCCAGGCCGCCAGCGGCCGCTCTCCGATCCGCACCAGCGCGATACCAGAGGCCAGTGTGAGGAAAGCGAGCAGCAGGAGGTCGACGGTCCTGAATCGCCTCCCGGTTTCAGCGTGCATGGTCAGACCGAATGCGATTCGAATCCGGCCACATCCAACGCCGAGCCGCAGAGTCCGCCGAGATTTCGCAGAGCCCAATCCTATTATTCATTTTATAGTTACTCAGTGTTTTCTCTGCGTCCTCTGCGGCTCTGCGTTGAGGCGCCCCGGAATCAGAAGCGGCAAGGTGGTGACGCCCAGCCCCCGACCTAGTGCGCGATAACAGCGGCCCGGGCGAGGAAGCCGAGCAGCAGGAGGTCGCCGGTCCTGAATCGCCTCCCGGCTTCACTGCGCATGGTCAGACCGAATGAGAGTCGATTCCGGCAACATCCACCGCCGAGGCGCGGAGCTCGCGGAGTTCTCGCAGAGAATAACAAGACATATTCATTTTGTAGTTTTCTCAGCGCATTCTCCGCGTGCTCAGCGGCTCGGCGGTGAAGCGCCCCGGAATCAGAAGCGGCAAGGTGGCGACGCCCAGCCCCGATCTAGAGCCATTGATGCGCACGATACCACTCCAATGTCTCTGTCACTCCGGCATGCAGATCGTGCTCCGCTCTCCACCCGGTGTCGGCCGCGAGGCGAGCGGGGTCCACGGTCCAGGCCGGGGCGAGGAACTCGTGCGCCTTGTCCCGAGTCAGCAAAGTGGCCTTGCCCGTCAGGTGAGCCGCGGCCCCGGTGACGGTGAGGATGCCGTTGGCCAGCAGCGCGGGGAGGGGAAGCAGGCGGACCGATTTGCCCATGACCCGGCCGATTTCTCGAACCATCGCACCGCTGGTGACTATTTCGGGATGACAGGCATAGTAGATCTTGCCCGCCGCGTCAGGAGCGTGCCCCGCCGCGGCGAGCGCTTCGCCCAGGTCGGGGCCGTAGACCAGGGATAGTTCCTGCCGCCCGCCGCCGAAAACCGGCGCGATGCCCAGCCGGGCAAGCTTGAAAACCCGGAGCAGCTCCCGGTCTCCCGGTCCATAGACCGCCGGTGGCCGCACGATGGTCCACGGAATCTTTCCACCCCGGACGACCTCTTCACCCGCGAGCTTGCTCCGGCCATAAACCGTCACCGGGTGGGGCGGTTCGTCTCCCTTGAGCGGAATTCCCGGCTGGGATGGGCCGCCCGCCGCGGCGGATGATACCAGGACGAATCTCCCGCAGCCCGCCTGGGTGGCCGCGTCCAGCAGCGCCCGTGTCCCGTCTCGATTCACCCGAAGAAACTCGGCTTCGCTCAGCGCGGCGACAAGCCCGGCAACATGATGGACCACGTCCTGGCCTTCACAGGCCCGGGCCATGGCGTTCAGGTCGTCGAGATCGCCCTTGATGAGGCGCACGCCGAGGTCGGCGATTTCCTGGGCTTTTTGGGGGGAGCGGATCAGGGCCGTGACGGTATCGCCGCGGCGGAGCAGGGCATTAACGAGGTGGCGGCCGACGAACCCGGTGGCGCCAGTGAGGAGAGCCTTCATGATGACATTGAAGATTGAGGATTGAAGATTGAAGATTGAGAAACATGACCTCGGCTTTTCAATCTTCAATCCTCAATCTTCAATCATCAATTTCTCCTTATGAGACAGCGCGGTCATAAAGTCTATACGTCTTGTACACCTTGAACGTCATCTTCTCCAACCCCAGCTTGATCGCCAGGTTGTCTTCCAGGATCCACCCGCCTTCCGCCCAGTACATCCCGTGTTCGCCGGACTTGGTCCAGATCCAGTGATACAGGGCCGAGTCGATGCCCTTGCCGCGGAACTCGGGGAGCACCCCGAGCAGGAGCACCCGGGCCCGGGTGATCTTCTTTCGCCAGAGCGACCAGAGCAGGTCGAGCGCGGCCGGGAACATCCGGCCCGAGCGGTGGCGGCGAAACACGACGTTGAAATCCGGCAGGGCCAGCGCGAAGCCGATGGTCTTTCCCTCGCGCTCGGCGAACACCACCTGGTCTGGCACTACGACCGGCTTGAACTGGACCGCGAGATGGTCGATCTCGTGTTCGGTCATGGGAATGAATCCCCAGTTCTTTTCCCAGCAGGCGTTGTAGAGCGTCTTGACCAGCTCGACTTCATTCTTGAAGTCCTTCATCCGGAGCGGGCGCAGGGTGACGCCCGCGCGCTTGAGCATCAGGTCCACGGCCCGATTGAGCCGTTCGGGTACCGTGACGAAATGGACCTGGTCCCCGCCCTCCAGCATCAGGAGGTCTTTGGCCTTGGCGAATCCGGCCCGCTCCAGCAGCGTGGCGTAGTAGGGCGGATTGTGCGGCGTCATGATGGTGGGCGGCTTGTCGAACCCATCGATCAACAGTCCGCACTCGTCGTTGGTCGAGAAGGATGCCGGTCCCCTGAGCACGTCGTGGCCCCGGGCCCGACACCAGTCGTTCGCCGTCTTCAGTAAGGCGTCGGCCACCGCCTGGTCGTCCACCGACTCGAAGAACCCGAAGAAGCCGACCTTGTCAGCATGAAACTCGTTGTGCAGCCGGTTGCTGATGGCCGCGATGCGGCCCACCACCTCGCCATCCCGCTCGGCGAGGAAGTACTCCGCTTCGGCGTGCTCGAAAAAAGGGTTCTTCTGTTTGTGGAGGAGGAGCTTCACGTCCCGACGCAAAGGCGGGACCCAGATCGGGTCCCGCGCATGCAGCCGGTAAGGCAGGTCAATGAATCGGTTCAGCGCCCGGGCGTCGTTGCCGACCGCCCGGATGGTCGGCTGGGTCAGATAACCCCCAGCTCCCGTCCAATCTTGCCGAAGGTCTCGATGCAGAAGTCGATCTGATCGAAGCTGTGGGTCGCCATCAGGCTGGTACGGAGCCGGCACTGGGTGATCGGTACCGCCGGCGCGGTGACCGGATTGGTGAAGATTCCGGCCTCGAACAGCTTGCGCCACATCACCAGGGTCTTTTCCAGCGGGCCGATCAGCACCGGCACGATGGGGGTCTGGGTCGGGCCGATCTCGAAGCCCATGCTGCGCATGCCGTCGTGCAGCCGCTTGGTATTGGCCCAGAGCTGGACCCGGCGCTCCGGTTCCTGCTGCATCACTTCCAGCGCCGCGAGAACGCCGGCGGTATTCGAAGGCGGCAGCGCCGCGGTGAATATCAGCGGCCGGCTGTGGTGGCGGAGGTAGTGGATCACGTTCTCGGTGCCCGCCACGAACCCGCCGATCGAGGCCAGCGACTTGGAGAAGGTGCCCGCGATGATGTCCACTTCGTCGATCATGCCGAAGTGGGCCGCGGTACCGTCGCCCTTGGGGCCCAGCACGCCGATCGAGTGGGCATCGTCCAGGGCCAGCGCGGCGCCGTAGCGGCGGGCCACCTTCACCAGGCCCGGCACGTCGGCGATGTTGCCTTCCATCGAGAAGACGCCGTCAACGATGATCAAGGACCCGCACACGCCCTTGGCCATGTTGCGCTCGAGCTTCCGGGTCAGGTTGCCCAGGTCGCCGTGGTTGAATCGCTCGGTCTCCCCGTAGGACATCTTGGCGCCGTCTACGATCGAAGCGTGGTCCAGCTTGTCGAGGTAGACGACGTCACCCCGCGTCACGAGGCCGGTGATGAGGCCGAGATTTGCCGAATAGCCGGTAGAGAACACCAGGCAGTCTTCTTTGCCGAGGAACTCGGCGAGGGCCCGCTCCAGCTGCGCATGCAGGTCCAGCGTGCCGTTCAGGAAGCGGCTCCCGGTACAGCCGGAACCGTAGCGATGCAGCGCGCGGGTGGCGGATTCGAGGACCTTGGGGTGATGGGTCAGGCCGAGGTAGTTGTTGGACCCCAGCATGATCCGTTTCTTCCCCTCGATCATCACGACGGTGTCTTCCGACTCCGAGATCGGCTTGAAGTACGGGTACAACCCGGCGGCCTGGACTTCCTTGGCCTGGGTGTACAACCGGCACTTCTCAAAAAGCGCGACTTGCTGCAGCGTTTGAGTATCCACGTGACCTCGGGCTCAACAGGGGATCGCACGGGACGCTCGGTCCCGGGACTCGAATGGGGGGTAGGGGAAAAAAGCCCCTCATAAGGCCCCATGATTTTACTGTCTTGGGGCTGCTATGACAAGGTGTTACGTCATTTTCGCCCTCAAGGTCCATGCGCTTGGCCGCATGCGTTTCCGAGGCGTGTTTCCGACGCTTCGCCGGTTTCCGGTTTCGTTGCCCCAATCTGGTGCGATTCTGCCTCAGGCTGGACGTCCTAAGTCCATGTCCCTCATCTGGAAACCTGCGGGCCACCGCAGTACACTTCTTGCAAGGTCGCAGGCCGTCTCCTTCCCCCACGGGTCAATTCAATGGTGCTGACTTCTCGGTATGCCGCCGCGGCCGCTGCCGTGGTCTTACTGGTTCTTCTCCCCATGACCGGGCATGCCCAGCAGCGGAATACCCGGGTTGGGCGTTTTGAAGTTCCCGGGATGGACTTCTCTCCCGATGGAGCCTGGCGAAAGCATACCAGGGAAATCCGGCTGCAGCGTCGGAACCTGCTCCAAAGCGGCGCGCTCCGGGCCCTCAATGCTACCGGCCCCTCGGCAACTCGAATCACCGGCACCTTCAACGTGCCCGTCGTGCTGATCAGCTATTCCAACGTCGCCGCCGCGTTTCCGACCGCATCCTACCAGAGCCTGCTCTTTAGTCCCGCGCCGGCCGCGGCCTACAGCGTCAAGACCTACTACGAACAGATCTCCCGCGGCGCCATCACCATGAACGGTGTGGTGTTCAATCCGGTGGTGACGGCCAACGTCGACACCTACTATGAAGACGGGTGTGATGGGATTGGCCTTCTCCCGACCGGACAGGGAACCAACTGCCAGCATCCCGGCTTCAACGGGACCTCGGCACGATTTGGTGAACTTCTAACCGAAGTGCTGGGCAAGGTGGACGATGGCTCGGTAAATTGGGGCCAGTTCGACAACGATGGTCCCGACGAGCTGCCCAACTCGGGCGACGACGACGGGTTTGTGGATTTCATCAGCTTTGTGCAACCCGAGGTGGACGGCGCCTGCGGCACCACGAACATCTGGGCCCATCGCTTCACGATCGGCGGGGTTTCCGGCTCCAGCTACGTGACCAAGACCGCCTGGGCCGGTCACGGCGGCCAGTTCATCAAGGTCCGTGACTACACCATCCAGAGTGGCCAGGGAGGCAGTCAGGCATGCACCGGTGGCCAGATCATGCCGATCGGCACCATCGCCCATGAAACCGGTCACGCATTTGGCCTTCCGGATCTCTACGACACCTCCGGCAACACCGAAGGCATCGGCGAATTTGGCATCATGGGGAGCGGCAACTACGCCCGGCCCTACAGCCCGGCGATGTACGACGCCTGGTCGCTGTCGGAGCTGGGATGGATCAACCTGGATACCCTGACCACCACCGCCGTGGTGACGCTGAACCCGGTGCAGACGTCGGATACGGTCCTGTATATCCCGATTCCCAACACCGACGAATACCTGCTGCTGGAGAACCGGGATTCGCTGTTGAGCGATACTGCGCAGATGAACTCCGCGTTCGGCACCAGGAAGAAGAGCCCGGGCCTCCTGATCTGGCACATCGACCAGGGCCAGGTCACCGCGGGCGGCCCCAGCAACTCGGTCAACGTCGGCACCGTCCAGGGTGTGGCCCTGGAGCAGGCGGACGGATTGAATGAGCTCCGGAGCTTCGGTGGCGATCGGGGCGATGCCGGCGACACCTATCCCGGCAGCACGGTGAACCGGCGTTACAGCTTTACGACCACTCCCGCCGCCAGGGACAACCAGGGCGCGTTCGACGGGTTCATCATCGACTCTATCACCCGGAATGCTTCCGGCATACCCGGTGTGGCCAGCCCGATCGTGTTCCGGTTTACCAAGCGGGCCCGCTCCCTGTTCACCACCGACCGCAACGGCGCCGTCATCAAGGTCAACACTGTCAGCGTCACCAGCTTCAACGATATCGTCGTCCCGGGCGACCAGGTTGATCTCGACGTCGTGAGCCCGCAAACCATTACCAGCGGGCGCACCCAGCTCACCTTCCTCAGCTGGAGTGACGCCGGCGCCTCGGCCCATACCGTGATATCCAGCGCGGTGAAACCGGACACCGTGATCGCCAGTTTCTCGGCCAAGCACAAGGTGAACCTGGTGAGCGCGCCGAGCGGCGGCACCGTGGCATCGGATATCGCGGGGAGCCCCAACCTGGTGGCGGGATTCTTCGGGCAGGAGGGACTGCCCATCACGCTCACCGCGACGCCCACCGGAGGCGGGGCCTTCATCCGCTACCAGGGCGATACGACGACAACCAACGCGGTCCTGGTGCTTCCGATGAACCGGCCCTACAGCCTCACCGCCGTCTTCAGCGGCTCGGTGGTGATCGTGACCCAGGACGCGGTGAACGCGCTGCTCGGCGTCGCCTGCGCCACCAATCCCTGCATGAGCTCGGCCCAGCTCACCTTCATGGATCAGAGCGGGAACAACGACGGGGTGTACAACCTGGGCGACTTCCTGGCCTATGCCGATCGCTCCGGCCTCAATGGCAGCAGCCCGGCAATGCAGCAGCTGCTCTCCAAGCCCACCATTTCGGTGCCGCTTTCCGGCCCGGCGAAACAGTAAAGGAGCCTGACTCATGCGGACCCGAATTCTCCTCGGTACCCTGGCCCTGGTGGGGCTGAGCGCGTGCGGGGGCGGTGGCGACGGCGGTAACGGCAACAACCCGACGCCCGGCAACCTCACGGTGGCCTTGACGGCCCAGTCGAGCGCGCCCGGGGCGGTGATGTTCACCGTCTCCGGCGGCACAATCAGCGGAGTGACGGTGAGCGGGGGTTATCACCTCTATGCGACGACGTTGAACGGGACTTCGCGCCGGGTGTTGGTCACCGGCAACATCACCGCCGGTGCCCTGGTCAGCATTGCGGTCCCCGACACCAAGAAGGCGTCGCAATACAACGCCACGGTGAACCAGGTGGCGGCCCGCTCCAACGCCGCGATCCCCTATCAGCAGCTGGGCACTGGCGGGTTTACGATCGACGTACAATAGAAAAGGGTGCAGGGTGCAGGGTGCAGCGTGCAGCGTGCAGGGTGCAGCGTGCAGGGTGCAGGGTGCAGGGTGCAGGGTGCAGGGTGCAGGGTGTTAAAGACGGCCTCGATTTTCGGGGCCGTTTTCAATTGACCTGGCCCCGGGCGACGATGGTCGTAGCGGCCAGGTATCCGGTCGAGTTGAGCACTGTCGCGAAGAGATCGGGAATCGCGTCCACGGCGATCAGGATGCCGACGCCTTCGATCGGGAGCCCGATGGCGGCGAAGAGCGGGGCCAGCATGAGGAAGCCGCCGCGGGGAACTCCCGGCGCTACGAAGGCAAGGAAGATCGAGGCCAGCCCCACGGTCGCGACCGAGCCGAGGCTCAACGGCACGCCATAGAACCAGGCGACGAAGAGGGCCCCCACGGTCCACGCCGCCGGCGTGGCGATCTTGAAGGTGGACACCGCGAGCGGCAGTACGAATCCGCTCACCCGCTCCGGCAGCTCGAGGACCCGCTCGGCGCCTTCGACCAGCGCCGGAAGCGTGGCGATGGATGACGAAGACGCGAAGGCGACGGTCTGAGCCGGCAGTACTGCCCGCGCGAATCGACCGATGGGCACCTTTGCCAGCAGCGCCACCGCCGGGTAGAGCAACAGGGTGACGAGAATGCACGCGAGCGAATACACCAGCACGTAGAACCCCACCGCGCCGGCCACGCCGGCGCCCCCCCGCGCGGCGAGCGGCAACACCAGCGCGAACACTCCGATCGGCGCCAGGGCGATCACCCAGCGCACGATCACCAGCATCGCTTCCGAGAGGGCCCGAAAGAACTGGAGCAGAGTCTCGCGCGAAGGGCCTCCCATTTTGGCAATGGCG
>Ga0070699_100005090_pt1 | contig 11570 bp, 9 predicted proteins | sample KBSK1503metaG_FD_65473 | JGI IMG/M metagenome (GOLD analysis project Ga0070699, IMG submission 65473) | Corn, switchgrass and miscanthus rhizosphere microbial communities from Kellogg Biological Station, Michigan, USA - KBS K1-50-3 metaG | ecosystem: Host-associated > Plants > Roots >...
GCACTCCTCGTCGCTCTCGAAGAACAGGACCTGGGCGATGCCCTCGTTGGCGTAGATCTTCGCGGGCAGCGGCGTGGTGTTCGAGACCTCGAGGGTGACGATGCCCTCCCACTCCGGCTCGAACGGCGTGACGTTGACGATGATCCCGCAGCGCGCGTACGTAGATTTCCCCAGACAAATCGTGAGTACGTTCCGCGGGACGCGGAAATACTCCACCGTCTGCGCAAGAGCGAAGGAGTTCGGCGGGATGATGCAGACGTCCCCCTTGAGGTCTACGAAGGAGCGCGGATCGAAGTTCTTGGGGTCGACGATCGTCGAGTTGATGTTGGTGAAGATCTTGAACTCGTCGGCGATGCGGACGTCGTAGCCATACGACGAGAGGCCGTAGGAGATGACACCCTCCCTCACCTGCTTGTCCGTGAACGGCTCGATCATGCGGTGATCGCGGGCCATGCGCCGGATCCAGCGGTCGGACTTGATGGACATGCGGGCAAGGATTCCATGGGCAGCCCCGCCACTGCAACCGGTTGTGCCGGGCGTCACGTCGAGCCTTGACCCGCTGCCGCGGTGGCCTTAGCGTGGCGCCAGTGCTCGCCCTCGCCCTGGCTCTCCTGGCTCTCGGCCCGGGGCCGGAGGTGTCGGCCTCTCGGGGCACCGCGCGCGTGCTCATCCAGACGCTCCGCGGCGACATCGTGGTGGAGGTCGACACCGCGCGGGCGCCCGTGACCGCGGCCAACTTCCTTCGCTATGTCGAGGCAGGTCTCTACGACGGGGCGCGGTTCCACCGCACCGTGCGCCCCGGCAACCAGCCCCACGACGCCGTACGCATCGAGGTGATCCAGGCCGGGGTCAACCCTGCCCGCGCGCGCAGGGGGTTTCCCCCCATCGCGCTCGAGCGCACGAGCGCGACCGGGCTGCGCCACCTCGACGGTGTCGTGTCGATGGCGAGGGACGGGCCCGACACCGCGACGTCCGACTTCTTCATCTGCATCGGCGACCAGCCTTCGCTCGACTACGGCGGCAAGCGGAACCCGGACGGCCAGGGCTTCGCGGCGTTCGGCCGCGTCGTGAAAGGCATGCCCGTCGTCCGGAGGATCCAGCGCGCCACCGCGGACGGCCAGCACCTCACGCCGCCGATCGTGATCCGCTCCATCCGCCGGCTACCGTGATTCACGAATGCGGCGCGCTCCGCTTCCGCGCGCCGGACGCTGACTTAGCGACTCTAGCCCGTCAGTGTCGAAACAGATTCAGCAGCAGGCTCAGGATCAGGCTCAGCAGCAGGCAGGTGACGATGGGGAAGTAGAAGGTCGTCCCGCCCTTGTGATAGACGATGTCGCCGGGCAGCCGCCCGAGGAACGGCACCTTGCCCGCCAGCAGCACGACCACGCCTGCGGCCGCGAGCAGCACTCCGCCGATGACGAGCAGGCGGCCCAGGCTGGAAACGTCTCCGTTCATGATCCGATCTTAGCGCGCGGTCAGCGGCCCAGGCGCAGGCGACGCAATCCTTCCACGTCCGCCGCCGCGGCCGCCGCCTCCGTCCGCACCTGCGGGTCGGAGTCCTGCTCGGCGCGGGCGGCGGCGGGCAGGGCGATCTCGGGATTGAAGAAGCGAAGCACGTGGAGCGCCTCGATGCGCACCGCGGGCTCGGGGTCCTGCAGCAGCCTCGCCACCAGCTTCCAGCCGCGCGGGGCCGAGAGCTGGCCGTTGGCGAAAACCGTCTTGAGCACGGAAGCGGCGGCCAGGCGGGCGTTCGCGTCCGGCCACTGGGTCACGGTGGCGAGGCAGGTAGTGGCCCGCGGCACCGCCATCGAGGCCAGGGACGCGGCCGCCACCTGGCGCACCTCCTCGCGAGGGTCGGCGAGCCGGCCGCAGAGCGGATCGACGGCGGCGGGTCCGAGCGCCACCATCAGCGAGACCGCGTTGCGAAAGCGCCGGAAGGCGCGTTCGCGGTCGTCGTCGGCGATCCGCATGTCGTGGAGGTAGAGCTCGACCGTGGCCATGTCCTTGTCGCGCGCCAGGCACATGAGGGTGACGGCGCTGACCTCGGGCTCACGAGCGAGCCCGAGGTAGGCCTGGCGGTCCCCCGCCGAGCAATCTCCAGGCAGGCCGTCGAAGTCGATGAGGAACCCGCGGGCGGCCTTGCGCTCCATGTCCACCGCGTCCGCGACGAGCGCGGGCGCGGCGGCCGCCTGGAACCACGATCGGGCGCCGACGAGGAGGGCGAAGACGACCGCGGCGACGGTCGCGATCTTCCCGCGAGGCAGGCGGCGTGCCGCTTCTCGCGGCCGCGATCTCTCCGCGCGCGGCGCGTTCCGGCGGACCTCTTCCCAGAACGACGGCGCCGAGCCCGCCTTCTGGGTCAGGTCCTGGAGCCGGCCCGCCACCTCCTCGCGGCGGAGGCCGCCGAAGCCACGCCGGCGCAGGTCGTCCACGAGGCGGTCGAGGTCCCCCTCCGTCCACGCCGGCGCCGCGGTGCGAATGGTCTCCGGCTTGAGGCGCAGGCTCACGAAGCTCTCGAGGTAGGGCCGCGCCTTCTCGTCCCACCGCGGCAGCGCGCGCGCCTCGGGCTCCCAGTCGAGGTGCCAGAGCCGCAGCACGCGGTCGGCGCCCGCAGACACGAGCCGCGTGCCGGTCGGGCCGAAGGCCACCGCCATCACGCCCGCGGTGTGCGGGAGCGCGCGCTCGCATTCTCCCGTGGAGAGATCCCACAGCCGTACGGTCTTGTCCCGGCTGGCGGAGGCCAGGTAGCGCCCGTCCGGGGAGAAGCACAGCGAGGTCACCTCGGCGGTGTGGCCGGACAGCGCACGCAGCGCCTTTCCCGCCCGCAGGTCCCACACCCGTACCGACGTGTCGACGCCGCCCGAGGCGATCTGCCGGCCGCTCGCGCTGACGGCCAGGGCCCCGACGCTGTTCTCATGGCCTTCGAGCACGCACGCGCACTCCCCCGTCGTCACGTCCCACGCGCGGACCGCGGAATCCCACCCCGCGCTGACGACGAACTTCCCGTCGGGGCCGTAGGCGGCCGCGGCCACGTTGGCGGAGTGGCCTTCCAGCACGCCCAGCGGCCGGCCCGTGGTGAGCTGCCACAGGCGGAGGGTCGCGTCCCACGATCCGGTGAGCAGCGTGGCCCCGTCGGGTGACAGCGCGACGCAGCTCACCTGCTCCGTGTGTCCCTCGAAGGTGCGCACGGTGCGGGAGGAGGCGATGTCCCACAGCCGCGCGGTGTGGTCCCAGCTCCCGGAGACGACCGACCGTCCGTCGGGCGCGAAGGCGACCGCCGAGACGGTCTCGGTATGCCCGGTCAGGACCGAAAGGAGCTGCCGGCCGGCGAGGTCCCAGAGGCGGAGGGTGGCGTCCATGCCGCCCGACAGCGCGCGGCCGCCATCGGGGCTGAGGGAAACGGCGAGGATCGGGTCCGAGTGCCCTTCGAGCGACGCCACCTCCCACGCCCCGCGCAGGCCCTTGCGCGGCAACACCGCGCTGATCTCGTCCCACAGGGCGAGGGCGTCGTCGGAGCGGTCGTAGCCGGGGATGCTACGGGCGGTGCGGGCCAGCTCGAGCGCGCCCACGAGGTCGCCCTTCTGGAGCGAGAGGCGCGCCGCCTCCACCCGGCCCTGGAACGCGGCGTCGCGGCTCTCGACCTCCACCGCGGTGACGGGCTTGCACACGGCAAAGGCCGGCAGACGCGGGCGATCGGGCACGCGGAGCGCGACGACCTGCGTGCCGCTCGCCGCCCACACCACGCCGTCCCCGCCCGCGGCGACGGCCAGCACCGCCGCGTCTCGCCGGAATACCGCGTGCAGGCGGCCCCCGGCCACGTCCCACGCGCGCAGCGTGCGGTCCTGGCCTCCGGAGTAGGCGAAGCGGCCATCCTTCGACAGCGTCAGCGCGGCGATGGCCTGCACGTGGCCGGCGAAGGTGCGCACGTGCCGGCCGTTGGGCAGGTCCCAAAGCCGGATCGTACGATCCTCACCCCCGGACAGCACGAATCCCTTCGGACCGCTGAGCGCCACCGCGAACACGCGCCCTTCGTGGCCCTCGAAGACGGCCACGGCCCGGCCCGAGGCGAGGTCCCACGCGCGCACCGTGCCGTCGAGGCTCGCGGAGACGGCCCGCGTCCCGTCGGCGCTCACGGCGACGGCGGTCACCGCCTCCTGGTGGCCCTCGAACACGCGCACGCAGCGCCCCGTGGCGACCTCCCACAGCCGTACCGTGCGGTCGGAGCCGCCGGAGACCGCGAACCGGCCGTCACCCGTGATGGAGAGCGCGGAAAGGAACCCGGGATGCGGCTGGAAGGCGCGCAGCGGTCGTCCGGTCTCCAGCTCCGAGAGCTGCGGCGGCGCCCCCTCTCCCGCTCTCAGCAGTCCACGCCCGTCCGGCGTGACCGCCATCGAGCGCAGCCGCATCTCGCCGCCGGGCAACGTGCGCACGACCGCGCCGGTGCGCGCGTCCCAGATGCGGGCCGCCTGGGCATCGCCGCCGACGACGATGCGGCCGTCGCCCGGGACGGCGAGCACGGTGGCGGGGGTGACGAGGCCCTTGATCGAGCGCAGCGCCTCGTGGCCGGGGACGTGCCCGAGCACCGCCTCCTCCATCGCCGCCGGCAGGTCCCGCCGCCGCTCGCGAACGCGGGCGTAGAACGCGCGGGCCTTCTCGCCCTCTCCCAGCCGCGCCAGGCAGAGCGCGAAGCCCGCGACCTCCGAAGGCTCGACCTGCCCGGAGGCCATCGAGCGCTCGAGACAGTCTCGCGCGCGCGCCCAGGACACCTCTCCTCCGGACGCGCCTTGCGCGCACAGGGCGAGGCCGAGGTCGCGGTCCAGCTCGACCGACGCGGACGTCGGGGCCGCAGAGTCTTCGAGCGCGCGCACGGCGCGGCCGGCCTCGCCCAGGGCGAGCAGGAGCTTGCCGGCGAGGTGCGCGCCGCGCGGCAGGGTGGCGTGGGCCCGCCGGGCCTCCGTCACGCGGTTGAGCATCTCCTCGTCGCTCATCTCGCCACGCTCCCAGAGGTGGAGCGACTGGTTGTAGGTGGACTCGAGATGCTGGGGTTGGCGGGCCAGGGCCTTGCGCCACAGGGGATCCGCTTCGCCGAGCCGGCCCAGGTCGAGGAGCGACACCGCGCGGTTGCTCAGGCTGTCGGCGGTGTCGCGGCCCGCGCGCGGCTCCGGCCGCGGGTAGGGGCCCGCGCCGGACGCCTCGTAGGCGGCGCGCAGCACTTCCGCCGCCTCCTTGAGCGAGCGCGGGCGCGCGCCGGGGTCGTCGCTGAAGCACCGGCCCAGCAGCTCGGCCACCGCGTCCGGCATCGCGGGAAGGCCGAGCACGTGCCCGCGCTCGCGATACTCGCGCAGGACCTCGCCGGCCGCGATGCCGTACTCCCAGGTGCGCTCGCCGAGGAACATCTCGAGGACCGACAGGCCCCAGCCCCACGCGTCCGTGCGCCGCGTCAGCTCCTTCCCCGCCGACTGCTCCGGGGCCATGTACGCGGGCGTCCCCGCCACGCCTCCGGCCACCATCAACGTCTGGCCCGCGGGGCCGGGCACCGCCGCGGCGCCGGGAGCTCCGACGGCCCGCGCGCGGGCCAGGCCGAAGTCGGTGACCTTGACCAGGCCGTCGCCCGCGACCATCACGTTCGCCGGCTTCACGTCGCGGTGCACGAGCCCCTGCTCGTGGGCGTAATGGAGCCCCCACGCGAACTGGACGGCGACGTCGAGGATGCGGTCGAGCGCGCGCAGGCGCTTGTGCTGGATCGCGTCGTGGAGGCTCCCTCCGTCGACGAACTCGGCGAACAGGCGCGGCGTGCCCTCGACGCGGCGGACGTAGTAGCAAGCGACGACGTGCGGGTGCAGACCGAGACCGACCCACGTCTCGGCTTCCCGCTCGAAGGCGTCGGCGCCGCCGGCCGCCTCGAGCGCGGACGGCAGGGGCGCCTTGACCGCGAGGTCCACGTCCCAGCCGCGGTGGCGGACGCGGTACACGCGGCCCATGCCGCCCTCGCCGAGGACGGCCGTGACCTCGTACAGCCCGAGCACGACGTCGCCGACCTTCCATTCGGTTTCCGGCTTGGGCGCCTCGGCGGGGCGCGTCGGCGCGGGAGCGCCCGGGCCCTCGAACGCGGTGGCCGCCGGCTCGGCCGCCGTCGCCGGCGCCTCGAGCTGCGTCGCCGCGGGGACGGCTCCAGGCGTCGGAACCGTGAAGCGCTTCTGGCAACGCGGGCACTTCAGCGTCTTGCCCGCGACACCGCCGGGGACATTGGCCCGCAGGCCGCAGCCCGGGCAGATCGCGGCGAGAGCGGTCACGACATCGCCCCGGCCAGCGCCGCGCGAAATTCCCCCGCCGTCTGGTACCGCTCCGCCACCGCGTCCACGACCGAGCGGTCCACGACCGCCGCGATCGCCTCGGGCAGACGGGGGTCCCGAGCGCGGATCGGAACGACACCTCCGCGCAGGATGACGGGCAGCGGGTCCTCGCCCGGACGGAACTCGCGCGGGTACGCGCCGGTCAGCATGTGATAGAGGGTGGCGCCCATGCTCCACACGTCGCTCACCGGCTTCAGCAGACGGAACTGCGTGAGCTGCTCGCGCGGCATGAAGTAGAGCGTTCCCGCCACCGCGCCCGTCGCGGTCATGCCCGACAGCCCGGCCTGCTGGAAGCTCTTCGCGAGACCGAAGTCGGTGACCTTCGCCCCGCTGCCCGCGTTGTCGGCGAGGAGCAGGTTCTCGGGCTTGAGGTCGCGATGCACGAACCCCTGCTCGTGGGCGAAGGCCAGGCCCTCGAGCGCCTCGAGCGCAATGCGCACGGAGAGCGTGAGGGGAAGCCCGCCGGGCTGGCGCCGCTGCAGGTCGGCCACGCTGCCCCCCGCGCAGTACTCCATCGCGAAGTAGAACGTGCTCTCCGACGACCCGTGGTCGATGAGCGAGACGATGCGCGGGTGGCGCAGCGAGCGCGTGATCTCGATCTCGCGCTGGAAGTTCTCGCGCGCCGCCTCGTCGACGTCGGCCTGGGCGAGCATCACCTTGAGGGCGACGGTGCTGCCGTCCTCCTGGCGCTTCGCGAGGTAGACGGCCCCCATGCCTCCCCGACCGATCATCTTGCCGACGGCATAGCCGGGGACCTCCACCGGCCCGCCCTCCGGCCGCACGCCGAGCAGGCTCTCGAGCCCGGACCCGGCGTCCCCGGGGACGTCGGCGGGGGCGGTCGAGCGGTGGCCCTCGATCGCGACCTCGAAGATCGTCGCGCCCACGCGGATGTGGTCGCCGTCGCGCAGGTCGACCTCCGGCAGCTTGCGGCGGGCGGCCTCCTCGGGACTCTCCTGCCGGCCGCGTCCTCCGTGCTTCTGGCCGTTCACGTGGGTGCCGTTGAGGCTGCCGAGGTCGCGCAGGCGCGCCCGGGGGGGGTTCACCTCGAGCAGGAAATGGTGGCGGGAGGCGGTGGTGTCGTTGGCGGCGAGCTCGGCGTGGCAGTCCGGGGAGCGGCCGAAGAGGAACGTGTCGTGCCGGTCGTAGGAGAACACGCGCCCCGCGAGGGGACCAGCGGTGACCTTGAGCGTCACCCTCGCCGGCATTGCCGCTGCGAATTATAGAGGATGCGAGCAAACCCGCCCGCGCGGCGAGTGACGGCTCGCACAGCGACCCTCACCCCCGCCCTCTCCCTTCCACGGAGAGGGGGAGCTACTGCCCGGAACGTATCAGCTCGATGCCGGGGAAGAAGTAGCCGATCTCGAAGCGCGCGGTCTCGGGCGCGTCCGACCCGTGGATGCAGTTGGCCTCGATCGAGGAAGCCAGATCGCGCCGGATCGTGCCCGGGGCGGCCTGGGCGGGATCGGTGGCGCCCATGATCTCGCGCAGGCGGGCGATCGCGTTCTCACGCTCGAGCACCATCGTGATGCAGGGCCCGGAGCTCATGAAGTCGCACAGGCTCCGGAAGAACGGCCGCTCGCGGTGGACGTGGTAGAAGCCCTCGGCCTCGGCCGAGGTGAGCCGGCGCAGGCGCAAAGCGACCACGTCGAACCCGGCCTTCTCGAGCCGGGAGAGGATCTCCCCCGCCTGCCGCGCCTCGATCGCGTCGGGCTTGATGATGGAAAACGTGCGCTCCGTCAAGTGTCGTTCCTCACCGCGTCGGCAGCACTTCGGCGACCGCGGCGCCGATGTCCGCCGGCGACTTGACCACGTGGATCCCGGCCGCCGCCATCGCCTTCATCTTCTCTTCCGCGGTGCCCTTGCCTCCGGCGATGATGGCCCCCGCGTGGCCCATCCGCCGCCCCGGCGGCGCCGTCTGGCCCGCGATGAAGCCGACGACGGGCTTGCGGACGCTCTGCTTCACGAAAGCGGCCGCTTCTTCCTCCGCGCTCCCGCCGATCTCGCCGATCATCACGATCGCCTGCGTCCCGGGGTCGTCGTTGAAGAGCCGCAGCGCGTCGGTGTGGTTGGTGCCGATGATGGGGTCGCCGCCGATGCCGATGCAGGTGGACTGGCCGATGCCGAGGGCCGTGAGCTGGTTCACGGCTTCGTAGGTGAGCGTCCCGCTGCGGCTCACCACTCCTACGGGCCCGCCCCGGTGGATGTGGCCGGGCATGATGCCGACCTTGCACTTCTCGCCCGGCGAGATGATGCCGGGGCAGTTGGGGCCGATGAGGCGCACGGGCCGGCCCTCCAGGAACGCCGCCGCCCGCACCATGTCCAGGGTGGGAACGCCCTCCGTGATGCACACGACCAGCGGGATCCCGGCGTCGGCCGCCTCCATGATCGCGTCGGCCGCGCCGGGCGGCGGAACGAAGACCATGGAGACGTCGGCCCCCGTCTTCCTCACCGCCTCTTCGACGGTGTTGAAGAGCGGGAAGCCCTCGACGGTCGTACCACCCTTGCCGGGGGTCACGCCGCCGACCACGTTCGTCCCGTACTCGCGGCAGCCGATGGCGTGGAAGGTGCCGTGTTTGCCCATGCCCTGGACGAGCACGCGGCTCTTCGCCCCGACGAGGACGCTCACGGGCCGCCCTTCGCCGCCCCGACCACGCGCTTCGCGGCCTCGGTCATGTCGTCGGCGGTCGTGAAGTTGAGGCCCGAGTCGCGGAGCATCGCCTTGCCCTTCTCCTCGTTGTTGCCCTTCATGCGGATCACGACCGGGACCTTGACCCCCAGCTCGCGCACCGCGGCGATCACGCCCTCGGCGAGCACGTCACAGCGCAGGATGCCGCCGAAGATGTTGATGAGGACCGCCTTCACGTCGGGGTCGGCGAGGAGGATGCGGAACGCGTTGCGGATCTGCTCCGCGTTCGCTCCCCCGCCCACGTCGAGGAAGTTCGCGGGGCGGCCGCCGGCGAGCATGATGATGTCCATCGTGGCCATGGCCAGGCCCGCGCCGTTGACCATGCAGCCGACCTCGCCGCCCTCGAGCTTGATGTAGTTGAGGCCGTGCTTCGAGGCCTCCACCTCGAGGGGATCCTCCTCGTCGAAGTCGCGCAGCTCCTTCAGCTCGGGGTGGCGGTAGAGCGCGTTGTCGTCGAGGTTGAGCTTCGCGTCGAGCGCCAGGAGGGCGCCGTCCTTCGTCATCAGGAGCGGGTTGATCTCGAGGAGCGACGCGTCAAGGGCCTCGAACGCACGGTGGATCGCCTGCATGAACGGCACCGCCTTGGCGAGCGTCGAGACGGGCAGGCCGAGGCCGAACGCGAGCTTGCGCGCCTGGAACGGCTGCCAGCCCGCGGCGGGGTGCACGGTCTCCACGAGGATGGCCTTCGGGTCCTTCGCCGCGACCTCTTCGATGTCCATGCCGCCCTGGGCCGAGGCCATGAACACCGGCGACTCGCGCGCGCGGTCCACGACCATCGCGAGGTACATCTCCCGCGAGCCCCCGAGGTCCATGCCCTGCTCGACGAGCAGGCGACGCACGATGCGGCCCTCGGGTCCGGTCTGGTGCGTGCGGAGCCGCATCCCGAGCATGGCCTTGGCGATCGACTCGACCTCCTCGGCCGACCGCGCGAGCTTGACGCCGCCGCCCTTGCCGCGTCCCCCCGCATGGATCTGGGCCTTCACCACCACCGGGAAGCCCAGCTCCTTGCCCACCTCGACCGCTTCGTCCGCCGTGTAGGCGACCTTGCCTCGCGGGACGGGGACCCCGAAGCTCGACAGCAGCGCCTTGGCCTGGTATTCGTGGACCTTCACTGGTCGGAGAGGCCTCCCGCGTGCCCTGGGGCCCGCGCGAAACCCAGGATGTTAGTGAGCACGCGCGAGGTAGTCAAACCGCGGCCCAGTGGGCGCTTCTGGCCGTGGGGCTGTCCGACAACGTCGTCAAGCCATACCTGATCCGCGGGGGCGTCTCCATCCACGGGGCGGTGGTGTTCTTCGCCCTGCTCGGCGGTCTGGCCGCTTTCGGTCCGATCGGCCTGCTCCTCGGGCCGCTGGTCGTGGCCTTCTTCCTGGCCGTCGTCCGGATCGTACGGCGCGAGTACCCCCGCGAGACGTAATCAGCAACAGGTGCGAGCGAAGCGGGATTCACTCCCGCGAAGCGATCATGCTTCGCGCCGCCACTCGTCGTCCGTCTTCAGGAAGCGGGTGGGCGCGAGCGGACGGAAGCGCTGGCCGTCCCAGGCGTGGACGGTGCAGGCCAGCCGGGGCGGATCGAGCAGGATCAGGTTGTAGCTGTTGGGCTCGCCGCGAAGCCGCGTCGACACCGCGGTGCCGGCCTGGAAGACGAGGATCGACCGCTTGATCGTGACGTGATGCGTGCGCACGTCGCCCGCGAAGCCGCGATGCAGGTGACCGGTCAGCACGATGTCGACGCCGGCCGCCTCCGCGGCCTGAAGGCCCCGCAGCCCCTGGCCCACCAGCGTGTGGGCAGGACCCGAGGGCGCGGGCACGAACGGATGGTGGGTGACGAGGACCTTCGCGACGGCCGGGGGCAGGGGCGCGAACCGCTGGCGCAGGATCTCGATCTGCGGGAGCGAGATGCGCCCGTCGCCGGCGAGCGCGGTGCGGCGGGCGGTGTTCAGACCGAGCACCGCCACCTCCGCGTCGACGTAGAACGGGTTGTCGTCGGCGTGGATGTACCGGCGGTAACGGTCGAGGGGCCGGAGGAGGCGTCGGGCCACGTCGAAGAGCGGGAGGTCGTGGTTGCCCGGCACCGCCAGCACCGGCGCGCCCAGGCCCTGCAGGAAATCCCGCGCCGCCTCGAACTCGCGGCGGCGGGCCCGCTGGGTGAGGTCACCGCTCACCGCGACCAGGTCCGGCGCCGCTTGCTTCAAGTCCTCCCGCAGGGCGGCCACCAGCGCGGGATCCTCGCGCCCGAAGTGCAGGTCCGAGACGTGGGCGATGGTCCTCACGCCGTCTCCGGGGGCGCCAGCACGCGCAGCGCGCGCGGGCGCACGCGGTACCGCAGGGGCGTCGAGAGCCGGGTCACCTCACCGTCGAGGGCGACCCGGAGGCTCCGCCGCCAGGAGGTCGCCACCTCGACGCACGGCAGCCCGGCCGATACGAAGTCCTTCTCCGGGTCGAGCCGACCGGACAGCGCCCGCACGGCCAGCGCCAGGAAGCCGATCCGGCTGCGGTCGCGGGCCACGTACAGGAACAGCTCGCCCCCGTCGA
>Ga0070699_100005093_pt1 | contig 11564 bp, 3 predicted proteins | sample KBSK1503metaG_FD_65473 | JGI IMG/M metagenome (GOLD analysis project Ga0070699, IMG submission 65473) | Corn, switchgrass and miscanthus rhizosphere microbial communities from Kellogg Biological Station, Michigan, USA - KBS K1-50-3 metaG | ecosystem: Host-associated > Plants > Roots >...
CAGTTCAATCACGGTCTCAAAAGACGTTAACGGTTTGCCCCGCCAATTGATGGAAATGTAGGAAAAGAGTCGGTGCTCGATCTTATTCCATTTGCTGGTGGCCGGAGGCAGATGGCAGACGGTAATACTCAGACCAGTCTCTGTGGCTAGCTGCTGCAACTGTATCTTCCACAGCCGGTTGCGAGCGCCATTCGAGCCGCCTCCATCAGCGACAAGCAAGAGTTCCTGACTGCTTGGATACAGACCGCTCCCAATGCTGCGCCACCAGCGTCTGATACTCTCCACGGCGAACTCCGCCGTCTCGTGCTCAATGCCCACATTGACGAAGCCGCTGTTGTGGACCACATCGTAAATCCCGTAGGGAACCGCTTTCCCGTCGGCGATGGAGCGGTAATCATAGACATTGACGGTCGTGTCCTGCCCTTTGGCTTGCCATTCTCTGCCGTTGTTCTTGAAGTTCCCAATCAGCTCCTTCTTCTTACAATCCACGGAAATCATCGGCAGGCCCTCTGCTTCGAAGGCCTTCCCTGTGCGATTGATCTGCTGAAATTGAGCGTCTCGATCGGCATGCGCTGTCCCCTCGATCGCCTTCTTGTTCGCTTTGAGCGAAAATCCCATCCCTTTTAAAAGCTCCCGGATGGCGGTCTCGCCAATCGTGTGTCCCTGGCTCTTGAGGGCTTCTTTGAGCTTACTCATCGCTTTGGTCGTCCACCGCACCAGGCGAGGCCGATCCCCTTTTGGCTCCAGGAGTTCCTCCAAATCGGCACGGAGCGTCTCGTCCGTGGCTGTGACCTGCTTTCTCCCTCCACCCTTCCTGCGGATGCGACCTCCTGGCTCATAGAGCTCTCCTGCCTCTAATTCTTGCAATCCCTTGTGGATCGTCTTGCGCGTGACTCCCGCCTCGCGGGCCACCTGGCTTATCCCTCCTGGACCCCGTCGCTTGGCCTCAGTCGCTACGTACAGCCGCCATTGTCGCTCATTGAGCATTCCATGCATCACTTGGTATTGATCTTGCTGCGTGTAATCTATCATGCCCTCAGCTTATCACATCCGCCCCCTCTGTGTATTTTATTTTCGTGAGTCTCCTTAGATGAGTTATTTGAGGTAATCCAAGACAACGAGGTCCACGAAGTAACTTTCCATTGTTGGGCTGCAAGAATGTAGGAGAAGGGTAGATCTCTCACAAGCTTGTACTGATCGTAGAGCACCTCTACCTGTATCTGTAAGCCGTCTCAACGCGGAGCCGATCAGAAATGAACATCTGGTCATCAACGACCGGGCATTTAAAGTTGTAGCAAACGACATCGGCAGCTAGAGATGGCTTTCTTGCGTCTATAAGGGCATGCTGTTTCGGCGTTGTAGTACTGGTTTGCTAGCAAGCCGTTGTCCTGTTATATACATCATCATTCTTCGTTGCGAAATACAGAAAGTTTTAATAGATGAGTGCGATACATCGATATATACAAATACATCGATACGCGCGAGTTAATTTGCACTTGCGCTCTTTCGGGTTCATACCTAGGTTGAGGTGATTCAGGAATGAGGCCGTTATTTGTTCAGAAAAACAGCGTTCTCCTTTTGCTGGTACTGATCGTGATGGTGAGCGCTAGCCTGGTGTATCTGTTCACGGCAGGGAGAGCTTTGTTACAGCAGCCTGCCATGACTCCCACACCCTCGGCGGTATCATATACGCCCCTGGCGCAATTAGCAGAATCTCATCCAACAAAGCCGTGCCGCTCGAAGCAGCGCGATTTCCAGATGGGGATTGCTTTCCCACAATGGGGGACAACGGCTTACGGTGAGAGTGATGCAAAATGGCTCACCGAACTGCCGAACATCAATACACAGACTGCGGCGTGCTGGGTAGAGATGCCGGTACTATTCTATCAGTCCTCTCTTACCTCTACGACGGTAACGCAAGGTCCCAGCACTCTTTCGCTATCCTCGTTCAACTATGGCGTCCACCTTGCCCGTGCGCTGGGATTGCATGTCTTTGTCACGCCGTTGTTAACAGTGAATGGCCCGCAGCCCTGGTCAGGGTCGATTGAGTTTTCGACCTATCAGCAAGAGCAACAATGGTTCGAGCGCTACTGGCAGGCCCTCAAACCCTATGCGGTGACTGCCGCGCGGGCTGGCGTAGAGCAATTTGCGCTGGGTACTGAATACGAGTGGTTGCAAGAAAATGCGCCTGCTTCGTTGTGGAACGAATTGATCGCAAATCTACACAGCGTCTTTCCAGGTACGCTTACCTATGACATTAACTGGACATCACTGCAAAAACAGCCGCCTTCCTGGATGCACAATGCCTACTTGAAGATGATCGGTGTTTCAGCGTATTTGCCATTAATAGATACTCCTGAGCGAGTAGATCCAAATCAAATTTTCGCTTTGTGGAGACAGACGGTAAAAAGCGCACTTGATAACTTTGCCATTGAACTTGGGGAACCCATACTCATCTCAGAAATTGGCTATCGGAACAGCACGGATGCCTTATACCATTCATGGGAGCCAACAAGTTCTGCGCCTCCCGACCCGGCGGAGCAGGCGGCCGCGTGCGATGCGGCCCTGGCGAACATCATTCCAGATCAGCACATCCTCGGCAGCTTCTTCTGGGGATGGGATGATGCCGGGGCATTTGATCTAAATGGCATGCAAGCCGTGGCGGTAATACATTCACACTACAAAGCTTTACAAGCGTAGTGATGAAAGATGGGATCATGTCGAAGGATTTTACATCACAGAATAAGATAAAGCTGGCATCCCTGCGCGATCAAAATGCGTGGACTGGCGAGCAAGTAGAGCAGGATGCGTCCAACTCAATACCCGGTATATCTTCATCCGACGGAGTACCGCAATTTGAAGTGCCTCGCACACCCGGCATCGGCGGGCAGCCCACTGAGCAAATACAGCAAAATAGGTATTTTAGAGCGCCTGGTTCGTATACACTTGGTGTGTCGTCGCAATTTAAAGCACCGCCGCCACCTTTTCTCGGAGTACCGGTAACTCCTATGTCCGACATACCGACGAGGGCAACCCCTGCTATACCGGCGACTCCCCGGCCTTATTCATTACCTGTTATCGTTGATCCGCGCACCCAGGAGAAGGTGAGATACTATGCCGACTGGCTCGCGAAGCAGGCCAGGTTGGATGGCAACAATCATAATTTGCAAGAGATCAACGATTATATTGAAGAGGCGACCAAGATCGTGAAAGTTGGTAACCAAGAGGTCGCGATGTTTGCGCCTTTTCGACCAAAACTTTCCGCTCTGCAAACCTTCACTACCCGGCAGGTCGTGGCGATCTGTGTCATCGGACTGCTCTGGATAATCGGGTTACTGGTATTCCACCTGGGGATGCTTACGGCTATTGTCGCGGCGATCACTGTCCTGTATACCCTCAACCTGATGCTGAGCGTGAGTATGGCCGCCAGGTCATTGCGCGATTCACCCGAAGAACACATCACTGACGATATCGTCCATGCTTTAAAAAATGCCGAATGGCCCATGTACACCATTCTGTGTCCCCTCTACCGGGAAGCACAGGTGGTGCCACAGTTCGTCAAGGCCATGCTGTCATTGGACTATCCGCCGGAGAAACTGCAGATCCTTTTTCTCACAGAAGAGGACGATGCCGAGACACGCAACGCCATACATGAGTTGTTCCTGCCGCCGCACTTCAAGATTCAGGTTGTGCCCGACGGCAAACCGCGCACCAAGCCGCGCGCCTGCAATTACGGGTTGATGCTCACAGAGGGACCCTATGTCGTCATCTACGATGCGGAAGATATTCCTGACCCGCTGCAACTGAAGAAAGCCGTGCTCACCTTTGCCAGTCACTGGACAGATGTGGTCTGCGTGCAGGCCAAACTCAACTTCTATAACATTCGCCAGAACCTGCTCACGCGCTGGTTTACCGCCGAGTATTCCGCCTGGTTCGACCTGATTTTGCCGGGCTTGCAGCTCGCAAAGTTCTCGTTGCCCCTGGGAGGCACATCAAACCATTTTCGTACGTCAGCCTTGCGCGCCTTAGGAGGCTGGGACGCCTACAACGTGACCGAAGACTGCGACCTTGGTCTGCGCCTCAAACGTTATCGCATGAATACCGTCATCCTCGACTCGACCACGCTTGAAGAGGCCAACCCACAGTTGAAGAACTGGCTACGCCAGCGCTCGCGCTGGATCAAAGGCTACATGCAGACCTATCTTGTGCATATGCGGCATCCCCTGCAGGAACTGCGAAGAGGTCGCCTGTACGACCTGTTCTCCTTTCAGATGGTGATCGGCAGCGGCGTCGGCGTCATGTTCATCAACCCCTTGATGTGGGTGTTATTGGGCCTGTACATTGCCTTTGGTACCTCGGTGATAAACATCTATCAACTCCTCTTTCCTTGGCCTATTTTATACCTTGGTGCTTTCTGCCTTATCTTCGGAAATTTCTTTTACGTCTATCTCTATCTGCTGGCATGCGTGAAGCGCAAACAGTACCATCTCTTGCCGTGGACGCTGTTTATTCCGATCTACTGGCTGCTCATGAGCATAGCGGCTCTTTATGCGCTCTTTGAGCTGCTGGTGAAGCCGCATTACTGGCAAAAGACGGTACACGGACTGCATCTGAAGGGGAAACATGCATCTTCTGGAGCTTCAGCGTCGAAAACGAGGGTAGAAGAGCCGACGATGCCAGTGCCGATTATGCCTAGGAAGGTGAGCGAAGCTGGTACTATTCCTTCGGTAACGACGTCTCTCAAAGCTATGTCAACCCTGCTCATGCCAGCCGTTTCATCTAAGCAGAAGCAGGCACAACGTGTAGCAATACAAAGTAAAGTGCGAGACCTCTGGCTCGTTGCCACTCTCATTACGGCTTGTCTCGCCAGCATTATTGCATGTTTATACTATTATCAGAATCACCAGCTTCTGATCTATGGTGACGCTCATTCCCATCTGGGTATTGCTCGCCGTCTCTATGATAGCTCCAATCCTTTAGACATCACTCAGTTAGGAGCAGTGTGGTTGCCGCTGCCCCATATCCTGATGTGGCCGTTCATCTGGAATGATTTTTTCTGGAGATCGGGGCTGGCTGGTAGTATTGTTTCGATGGGGTGCTTCGTTATTGCTTCTTATTACCTCTATCGATCTGCCTTCCGGCTCACCCGCAGCGGAATAGCCAGTTTTTTAGGATCGCTTGTCTTTTTGCTCAATCCGGACGTTCTCTACATACAGTCGACCCCCCTTTCAGAGATGGTTTGTGCAGCAACGTTTACAGGGGCTTGCTACTACTTTCTTTGCTGGGCGCAGGAAGGTCGAGCAAAATCCTTAGTCTTCTCAGCCCTTATGACATTTCTAGCGACATGGAGTCGGTATGATGGTTGGACCATCTTTGCCGGGCTCCTATGTCTTGTAGTAATCATAAGCTGTCAGAAGCGTTACTCGCCTTCTAAAACGATAGGCCTGCTGCTCGTCTATGGGATCCTGGCAGGGCTGGGGATTTTCCTCTGGCTATTATGGAATAAGGTCATCTTTGGAAATGCACTCTACTTCCAGAACGGGCAGTACTCTTCTCAGACCCAGATGTTGGCCTTTCTACACATGGGCAACCTTTATACCTACCACAACCTGTTTCTCTCGATAAAGTACTATGGAGCAGATGTTGTTGAAATACTTGGACCACTGGTTGCAGTACTGGCCGTCCTGGGCCTACTCTCCTTGCTGAGAACACGTCGTCTTTCTCCCGAGGGACTTGTAGGACTGGCATTCGTTATTCCCTTTGCCCACTATGTCCTCGCGCTCTATACTGGCCAGTCTATCATTTATGTGCCAGGGATTGTCCCTAAAGACGCAATCAGCCAGGTCTTTAATGTGCGTTATGGACTTGCTATGGCCGCTCCCTGCAGCATCCTCGTTGCAGTACTTCTAGGAACAAAGCTCTTTTCAGGGAGATATCCCAGAAGGCTAGTTTCTCTAGCAAGAGCCGCCATACTAGTTCTCATCGTAGTCCAGGTGTTTCTAACCGCGCGAGGAGGAAACATTGTACTACAGGATGGGCAATATGGTATTTCCTGTGAAGTCCCCCTTGCTGCAAACATGTACCTGGCACAGTACTATAACGGAGGTAAGGTGCTAGAAGACAACTTCGCTTCGCGTGTCGATGGAGGAGATGCTGGGTTCGACTTTCGTGATGTAATCTATGAGGGATCGGGAAAACTCTGGGATCAGGCTCTACAGAACCCAGCAAAATATGTCACATGGATCGTGGCCTATCTATCAAATCCATATGATATGGTCAGTCAGCTGATACCTATTCACAGCCAGACATTCTTATCACAGTTTACCCTTGTTGCATCAGATAAGACTGGCATCGTGCTCTATCATCGAAATAGCGTTCCTCTTGTGAAGGTGCACAATGTTTCTTCCGGCTTTCTCTCGCAATATGCGCTCTGTGCACCACACTAGAACCAGCCGCTTTACACGGAGTTAGACTACCTAAGTTTGGCCCAAATTAACGACAATGTGTAAGGGAGTAAGCAATTCCCACAAGGGACGGAGGAATGAGCGAGCCAGGCAAGCCTCCTGGTTCAGCACAATCTCAACCACCGAGCCAGAAGCATCAAAGCGGAGCAAGCCACTGACATGAAAGACATCACGCACCATGCGCAGGATACCGTAGTGTTGGATCTTTTGACTGCTCAGCCACCGGCGTGCCCAGACCACCACGTTGTGGGCCACCGAGCCAAGCAACGTCAGCATGTGTTGCGCCTCAAAGCGCTTCTTGTTGCGTTTGGTGAGGCCCAACCCCTGCTTGTCGCCTTTGAAGCTGGTTTCGATGCCGCCCCCGCGCTGATCGTAGAAGGCCACATAAGCGGCCAAGACCGCTGTGGGATCAGCCGCTTGCGAACGGGGGCGCCCCAGCACCGTGAGTACCTGCTCAGCCGACAACGAGCAGATCAGGACGCCAGAGGCGAAGGTACTATCTTGTCGGCGACAGCGCACGGCAATGTGCTGGACCGGGCGAACATAGTTGGTCGAGGGGTCGGTGACCCAGCCAAACGAGCGCTCGGACCAGTCCGGATCCTGAACCCACTCGGTGACCGTTTTGGCCAGGCGCAGCACCCGCTGTCCCGAATACTCTTTCGCCATCACCTCATAGCTCCGAGCAAGCAGCCAATTGAGATCGTCCAGGGTCCCGGCACCGGCATCCACGCGGATAATCGTGCGCGCCCGTTTCGCCGCATCCAGTTGCAAGGCCTTAATCAACTGGACATTGCCGGCAAACAGGCGATCGACGACCACTTCCTCATAGGACGTGGCCAGTACGCGGCCCACTTGTCGCCCCCGGCGGTGGTATTGCCCGGCAAAGTACCCCTTGGTGGCAAAAGCGGCTTTGGGGCCGCACGGCAGACCGCTCATGTCCACATCCAGCAACTGCAAGCTGGCTTGGTAGTCATGCCGAAAGCCTTGACTATGGGATCGGTAGATCTCATCCAGGCTGTGCTGCATCTCGCTGACATTCTCGATCGTGCAGGCATCCAGGGTTTCCTGGACCACCGACTGCTCGGCACACGCACTTCTGCCAAAGGCTTTCTGCAAAGCCGGATCGCTTCGCAGACGGGTATTGATTTCTACCAGCCCGTGGGCTCCGGCCAACAGGCTGATGAAGGCGTCATAGAGCTTGTCCACTGGCGTATGCTTGATGGTTTTCTGCCTGATCTGCACATGGGTGCGGATCGGGCCAAAGAGATTGAGTTGACTCAATTTCACTCCAATGGCTGCCAAACTCGCAGCCGGGCTAAAATGATTCGTTGTCGGTGTGATAAACTCGTTCGTGGTGATGCTCCTCCTAATGAAAGCTTTTTTATTTCTTCATTAGCTATGGAGCATTGCCATGCTTTTGGCCAGCTCTTCAAGGGCTGGCGAACCTGTCGCTATTTCGGGCCAAATTTAGGTAGTCTAAACATCAATTACAAGAAGGCGTGTATTTATTGCCTTCAACGCGGACCAGTTCCCAGGAGGCGTTCTTATGATACCCGTTTTACTACGAAAAACAACAAAAAGGCCACAATCGAAGATGCGTTGGCTGAGGCTTCTGGCCTTGCTGCTACTCATGGTAACCTTATTAGTGGCAGCAGCAGAAAAAATTCATGAACTGTTACCGGCACGTGCAGCGGGAGGTGACTGGCCGATGTACTTGCACGACCCGCAGCGTACTGGCGCAGGCAGCGATACAATCCTCTCACCGGCCGATGCAGGACAACTTACCAAAAGCTGGTCATTCAAAACGGGCGGGGTCATTGCAGCTTCTCCCACCGTCGTTGGGGGAGTTGTTTATGTCGGCTCCTGGGATGGTTATGAGTACGCCCTCGACGCGGCAACGGGCGCGCTGAAATGGAAAACTTACCTCGGTGTAACCAATATTCCCACCTGTAATCCTCCATCGATAGGTATAAGTTCAGGAGCAGCGGTAGTTAACGGCGTAGTTTATGTGGGTGGCGGCGACTCCTATTGGTATGCCCTTGATGCAACATCAGGCGCTATATTATGGAAAGTGTTCACTGGTGACACCTCCAAGGGGTATTACAACTGGTCCAGCCCTCTCATCTATAACGGTTATGCCTATATCGGCGTCGCGAGTCTGGGTGATTGCCCACTGATACCAGGCCAGTTGCTACAAGTGAGTTTGAGCACCCACCAGGTGGTGAACACCTTCAATGCCGTCCCATCGGGTCAGATCGGCGGCGGCATCTGGGTCAGTCCGAGCATTGATCTGGCGACCAACACCGTCTATGTTTCCACGGGTACAGAGGATAGTCCCTATCAACCGCTTGCGCAGGCTGTAGCCGCTCTGGATGCTTCAACGCTCGCTGTTAAGTCATCATGGAAATTGCCGGAGACCCAGGCGGTCGATAATGCCGACTTTAGTACCACCCCAACACTCTTCAGTGATTCATCGGGCAATCCACTAGTGGCGACGATGAACAATAACGGAACGCTCTATGTGTTCAATCGCAACAATATCAGCGCCGGTCCAGTATGGCAGAAGCAGCTCGTGAACAGTGCGGCCGATGCTGGCACCGTCTCTTCTGGCGCTTTTAGCAACGGTAGGCTTTATGAAGCCGGAGGATATACAAGTATCAACGGCTTAGGCTATAAAGGATCAGTGCGGGCGTTAGATCCAGCCACGGGGCATCCTCTATGGGAGCATGGTGCGCCCGGTGTTGTCATTCCAGCGTTGGCATACTCGAATGGCCTTATCATTGACGGTGCAGGTCCCGTGCTAGAGGTACTCGACGCCTCGAACGGAACTCGCCTCTACAGCTATACAACGGGCGATAAGCTCTATGCAGCGCCAAGTGTCTCAAACGGCCAGATCTTCACGGGAGGTGTTGATGGCGATGTGTATGCATTCGGGCTTCCTAGCAACCCTCCGCCTACGCCTGTCCCCGATTCCAACTGCCCTGGCGGTTGGTCCTGCCAGGATATCGGTAACCCCGCCCCTGCTGGATCGGAAATCGTCTCGGGTAGTACCTGGAGTGTCCAGGCTGGTGGCCCAGGCATTGGAGGAACTTCCGACCAGTTTCGCTTCATCACGCAAAATGTGCGTGGGGATACACAGATCAGCGCTAAAGTTGTGTCGCAGCAAACGACGAGTGGCTCAGCCCGGGCGGGACTCATGGTACGCCAGTCTAACGATCCCGCCTCACCTTACTACGGAGTGTTCTTCACGCCAACCGGTGGGCTGATAGTACAGTATCGCCTGGCTTTCGGCGGCACAACAACTACGGCGGCACAGATGACTACAGTGTCGCCTCCGCGCTATCTTGAGATACAGCGAGTTGGCGATCAGTTCCAGGCAGCGATCTCGAACGATGGCCTTACCTATACCCTGGTACCTGGCAGCACGATGAATGTACCCATGCCGTCCTCCCTCCTGGAAGGAATAGCCCTCAGTTCAGGCACTCAGGGGACGTCGGACACAGCTACATATAACGCAGTGAATATTGGGTCACCAGGTACTCCTCCTAATCCTCCGGCCCCCGCAACCCCCTGTCCTAATGGCTGGAGTTGCAGAGACGTAGGAAATCCTGCTATTGTAGGGGACCAATCCCTCAGCGGAGGAATCTGGACTCTGAAAGGCGCGGGTGCAGAGATCAATGGCTTTTCAGACCAGTTCCACTACGTGTGGCAGCAGCTTTCGGCTGATGGCACTATCTCAGCGCACGTGCTCTCGCAGACGAATACGGATCCCTGGGCCAAAGCGGGGGTCATGCTGCGGCAAAGCAGCACTGATGGAGCATCGGTCTACTACGCAGCCTTCGTGACACCGGGCAACGGGATTAACGTGCAGTACCGGCTGAACGAGGGCCTGGACAGCACGGTAGTACCTGGAACCACTGCTACAGTGCCAGCGTACCTGATGGTGGCCCGTTCAGGTAACACCTACAGTACCTATACCTCCAGCGATGGGCAAACCTGGAACTACGTTATTGGTTCAAGCGTTGATCTAAGCCCGAGCGGGCCAATGCTAGCGGGTCTGGCCATTACGTCGCACAACGCGGGGACTCTGGGAACGTCCACCTTTGACACCATCAAGTTGAGCACAACAGCGCCCCCACCACCGAATGCCTGCCCGAGTGGCTGGAGTTGTGCAGATATTGGAGACTACACACCTGCCGGGAGCCAGTCCTATAGTGGTGGACTTTGGGGGGTGCAGGGCTCAGGTCGCGATATCTGGTTTACGGCAGACCAGTTCCACTACGTGTGGCAGCAGCTTTCGGCTGATGGCACTATCTCAGCGCACGTGCTCTCGCAGACGAATACGAGCGACTGGGCCAAGGCAGGGGTGATGCTGCGGCAGAGCACCGATGCAGGCTCGCCTTACTACTTTGCCTTCGTAACGCCGGGTAATGGCATCGATGTGCAATATAGGGCGACTCCGGGGCCAAATGGCACGAGCGCGCAACTGGTTCAGATTGCAGGCACAGCGCCAGCGTACCTGATGGTCGCCCGCTCAGGCAACACCTACACCACCTACACCTCCACTGATGGGGTCACCTGGAGAGCTGTTGCCGGGTCGAGTATCACGCTGAACCTGAGCGGCCCGATCCTGGCAGGACTGGCCGTCACAAGTCGCAGTCCGGGTAATCTGGGCACCGCTACCTTTGACACCGTCCACGTTAGCACAACGGCGCCACCGCCACCCACGGCCTGCCCAAGTGGCTGGAGCTGCGCGGATATCGGCAATCCTGCCCTTGCGGGAAGCCAGACCTACAATAATGGATCCTGGACGATCCAGGGAGGAGGCAACGACATCTGGGGCACATCCGACCAGTTCCGCTACGTCTGGCAGTCGCTGCCTGGCGATGGCAGTGTGAGCGCCCATGTCATCTCGCAGACGAATACGAGCGACTGGGCCAAGGCAGGGGTGATGTTGCGGCAGAGCACCGATGCAGGCTCGCCGTTCTACGCGGTCTATGTCACGCCGGCCAACGGCATCGTCGTGCAGTACCGCGCGGCCCAGGGTGCTTCTGCGATACACCTGATCGGTCTGGCGGGCACAGCGCCAACCTACTTGAA
>Ga0070699_100005095_pt1 | contig 11564 bp, 9 predicted proteins | sample KBSK1503metaG_FD_65473 | JGI IMG/M metagenome (GOLD analysis project Ga0070699, IMG submission 65473) | Corn, switchgrass and miscanthus rhizosphere microbial communities from Kellogg Biological Station, Michigan, USA - KBS K1-50-3 metaG | ecosystem: Host-associated > Plants > Roots >...
GAAGAAGGACGTGGCAAGCTGCGATAAGCTTGGGTGAGCCGCATGCGGGCTTTGAACCCAAGATCTCCTAATGCGGAAACGTGCCCGCAAGGGCGTGCAGAGATGCACATTTACGCCGGGAATTGAAACATCTTAGTACCGGCAGGAAAAGAAAATAATAATGATTCCCTGATTAGCAGCGAGCGAAAAGGGATTAGAGCAAACTGAATCTCCTCCTGAAAAGGAGGCAGAGATGTGGTGAAAGATAAGGCTAAGTCGGCGAATCGAAGTTCTCTGGAAAGAGGCGTCTTAGAGGGTGATAGCCCCGTAGATGAAGCTGATATGCTGTTCTTTCAAAAGAGTAGGGCTCCCTAGATTGGAAGTCTGAATACGGCTCGATTAAGAGCCAACTCTAAACATAAATCCAAGTCCGATAGCGAACTTAGTACCGCGAGGGAAAGCTGAAAAGTACTCTTAAACGAGGGTTAAAAGACTTGAAATCTAACAGTGACATGAAGGTTACGGCATTAAGGTGTTGTAACGTGCGTTTGGAAAAATGATCCAAGGAGTTGATTTAAGTGGCGAGGTTAATTTGAAGCCGAAGCGAAAGCGAGTATGAAAATGCGTTAGTCACTTGAGTCAGACACGAAGCCAGATGATCTATTCCTGAGCAGGACGAAGTTCTTCGAAAGGAGAATGGAGGTCCGAACTAGTGCTACATGCACGTGCTTGGATGACTTGGGATTAGGGGTGAAAAGCCAATCTAATCTGGCGATGGCTTGTTCCTGTCGAAGTATGCCTCAGTATAGCCTTCTTGCGTTTGAGAGCGAGGTAAAGTACGGATTGAGTCTGCAGAGCCTACTGGCTACGGGACTCCTTTCCAACTCTGAACTTGTTCTCTGCATGTAAGAGGAGTGGGGGTCGGTGCGTAAGGTACCGTTCCGAGACCCGAACAAGGGAGACTGAAGTTAAGGTCCCAAAATATATTCTAAGTGTAACAAAAGCTGTCTTGAACCTGAGACACTAGGGATGTAGGCTTAGAAGCAGCCATCATTCAAAGAAAGCGTAACAGCTCACCTATTGAGGTTCGAGGCGCTGAAAATGGACGGGGCTAAGAATATTACCGATACTTCAGAGGTACTCGAAAGAGTATTCTGGTAGGCAGGCGTGCTTTCTGCGCAGAAGTCCTTTCGAGAGAAAAGATGGAGCGGGAAGCAATGAAAATCTTGGTGGAAGTAAGATCAAATTATCCTGAGAACGGATAGCGTCGTAAGAGCAAGGTTTCCTTGGCAATATCGTTTAACCAAGGGTTAGTCAGCACCTAAGATTTATCTTAACTGCGTAAGTCGATGGACATCAGGTTAATATTCCTGAACTTATTGATTTCGCTTAGTGCACGAAATTGCTTGGGGATAAGCAGCATCCCGAAAGGGCTGCATTGCATGAAGTAGGCGGAGCGTAATGCTAAGATGCTTATGAAGTGCAATGAGTGATCTGCAGATTCCTAGAGTCCATGAAAAGTTTGTGCATAGAAATTAACAAGCTGTACCAAGAACTGACACTGGTGCTCTAGCTGAGAAGGCTAAGACGTGAAAGGTATAAATTGGTTAAGGGAACTCGGCATATTCGCCCTGTTTCTTCGGTAGAAGGGGTGTCTATAATTGTCTCTGATTTTTTCAAAGGCATTTGTAGATTGCAATAACAAAGACCGCCCGACTGTTTATCAAAAACATAGCCGATTGCAAATCCGAAAGGACTAGTATAATCGGTGAGACCTGCCCAGTGGTGGTGTTTCAAATTCCTTTTCAAGGGAGCTAAGACCCATCAAACGGCGGGCCTAACTATGAGGCTCTTAAGGTTGAATAGAAAACTAAACTGCCTTACATTTTTCAGAAAATGAAAAATGCTCCAAGGCCAAATAGTAAAATATGATAAACAAGATAAAACAAATTGGAGAAAATCTAGCTATTTGCTGGAACATCTCGAAGAAGTTTTCTAGTAAATTATTTTCGCGAGAGAGTAATTATCTAAAAATGAAAATGGAGAGATAATCAGCAGGAAAGGCGAGAACATAAATCTTTAAAAATAATTCTTTGACTATATTTTCATGCAAGTAGCATTAAATTATGGTCCAAAAGCACGAACGAATTGTTTTCAACATCGGGGATTATTCCAAGATGTTAAGGAAATTCTAACAAGAATGGGTTATTCGGAAAATGAATTAGTAGGTTATAAACTTACAAATCCAATAACAACCTCAATATCCCCATCAGATGAATATGATGGTAAGATATCTTTGAGTAGAACATTCAAAGAAGAAGATTTTCTAGAATTTATTCAAGAATTGAATAAATTGGAAGGAATATGTGCTAAAGAAATTCTCGAATCCTCAGAGACTAAACGCTAGAAATAATTTTTAAAAATTATTAAGTTATAGTCCGATCCTTATAGCGATATAAGGTGTCAATAATGACAGTAAAACTCAATGAGCGTAATGCCTTGTCATCTGAATGGTGACGTGCATGAATGGTTCAACGAGGTGGTCACTGTCCCTAACCAAACCCTTCTGAACTCACTGACCGGCGAAAATGCCGGTGTCGCCTAGTGGGAAGTGAAGACCTTGTGGACCTTTACTGCAACTTGTTGTTGTAGCTTTAAGGGGAGTGTATAGAGTAGGTAGGAGCTTCGGCAAAAGTGTAACACTACTCATTCTCCTTGAAGTTGCTCACCCGGGAGGGGACACCAACAGGCGGGCAGTTTGGCTGGGGCGGCACCCTGCTGAAAAGATATCAGTAGGGCCTATATGGTAAGCTCATCCAGGTTGGAAATCTGGAGAAGAGTGCGAGGGCAAAAGCTTACCTGACTGTATTTTGCACAGCAAGAAATGCAGAGATGAAAGTCGGGCCTAGCGACCCCACGTAGTTTTTTAATAGGACTCGTGTGTGACAGAAAAGGTACCCCAAGGATAACAGGCTTGTCGCGCCCGATAGTCCATATTGACGGCGCGGTTTGGTACATCGCTGTCGGCTCTTCCTATCCTGGCTGTGCATAAGCAGCCAAGGGTGTCGGAGTTCACGCATTAAAAGGGATCGTTAGCTGGGTTAAGAACGTAAAATTAGCGCTAACTAATCCTGTACAAACCGCAACTATCAAAAAACGCGGCGTTGCTTACAAGTAATTGTAAGAAAAATATAATCAGCTCATATCGGAGAAACCTGCCTCAAGGCTGGTAACCCCGAGGGAAGATGATAATATTAACATTTAAAAAGCATTAACTATCTGGAATCTTATGAGTTCAATTAAACCTGAAAATGTAAGATACCTACTAGAAACTTATGGTAGGATAGTAAAGGGCATGACTGAATTAGATAGTTTGAAGGAGAAAGATTTGAAAAGATATCATGAAGTGAAAAACACAGTTCTTTCGCTTTTAGGTAGATTTAAGATTGATTTTCCTTTAATTTATGAAAGTTTAGAGCAGAATCCAATACAATTCAAACCATCAGAATTAGAGTTAAAGCTTAACAACTTAAAAGTTTTATAAATAAATATTATTTATCCCTGTAGAGACTTAGATTAGGAACCGTCAGTTCCGATGAAAATCTAGAATTATGAAAAAAGGCAGATGACCTTTGAGAAAGAAATTTCTTTGACATAATTAAAACGCTGATCTCCCTTGTTTAATTTCTTTAGGGAAGTTGAACTTCAAGAAACCGCAAGGTGTCTTAAGGGATGAAGGTATAGTCCATGCAATGAAAATAAATAATCATTGATTAACCTCAAGAATCTATGATTCTTGATGGTTGTCAAGAACTAAAAGTTCTTGAAACATACGCGAGACAGTTTGTGTAATATCTACTAGGCGCGTAATTGTCTGAGTGAAACGAGTATCTAGTACGAGAGGAACGGTACTCGGGTGCCTCTGGTGTAGCAGTTGTTATGAGCAGGCTGCGCAGCTACGCACTAACGGATAAGTCCTGAAAGCATCTAAGGACGAAGTCGTTCGCAAGACGAGACAATAAAGGCCGTCAAAGAAGATGACGTTGATAGAGTTGATGTGTAAGATCCAAGAACCCGAGGATTTCAGCATGCAACTACTAATAGCCTCAATAAATTTTCAAATTGCCAATCTTTACTAACTAATTGTGGAATGTCTTCCTGCTTGCTTTATTTGATAATAATCATTTTTCTATACAACAATTCTTAAATACAGTGATAATTCAATTTATTTTATGGATTACAACGCAGAAGATGCATCTCAGAGAGCTAAAATTTTAAGCCAACTATTACCAAAAATAAACCAACCAAAATTTTGGGAAAGTAGGGGTAAGGGTAATGGTTTTAAAACAGAAGTGGATGGATACAGTGTTGTTCTCTTTACTAGTTGGAATCCGAGCAGTAGTGGGAGAATTAGAGATAGCGAAATATATGAATTAAGAGTTTTTGAAGGACTCAATCAGCTAGTCAATTATCAAGATAATTTAGCAAATTCAGGCCCAGTCATCAAGCTTTATCAAAAACTAGAGAGATATTTTAAAAAAACTGAATCGGCAGAAGCCTCAGCAAGGTTGCAAGAGAAAAAAGACGAGAGAAGCCAATCTTTAAGAAGATTGGAAGAGGCTTTAGCTAGAAAGTTTAATTAATTTTATTAACTTACATATTCATAATCTAGCATGAACATATTTCCAAACTTAAAGCCCGAAGTCTGGATTCCAATAAATCTAAATGAAGAATCCAAAAAAACAAATCTAGACTTGTCAAATCCAGTTGTCTGTGACAACTGGCTTAATAATTTTCATAAATCTATGAATGCAGATTACAGTTACGGCGGATTTTTAGAAGACAGAACTTACATTTGGAGAAACCGTGCAAATGAAATAAAAGGCAGCAAAATTCATTTAGGTATTGATTACAATGTCCCCGCAGGAAGTTTAGTGGCAATGCCCCAAGATGGAATAGTCTTTCATATAATGAAAGACCCAAGAAATAATATCGGATGGGGAGGGAGAATAATCTGGAAATTAAATAATTCAACTTATTTGCTATACGGCCATTTAAAGCAGGATATTAAATTAAAAATCGGCCAGATTTGCAAGAAAGGAGAGATAGTTGCAATTATAGGAGATATAAATGATAACGGCTATTGGTTTCCTCACCTTCATGTGCAGATAATGAATCAAACATTCATAGACCATTACGAGAATAATCTGGATGAAATTGACGGTTACTTGCCAAAAAATGACGCGGGCATAAATAATGTAATAGACCCAGGTTCTATCATAAGATAGTTTTCTTTAAATATCTTGATTTGCATAAAAAAAGATGAATTTAGCTGATATTGCAGGCTCAACTCTTGAATTTATTTCAAGCCCTGAAAAGCTTAAATTCTGTTTCATATCTGCTGTTGGCGTAACCGGCCTTTATTTAATGTATAAGAAATATAAAGCGTCCAGCCTTGAAGACCAGTTAAGAGAAGACACAAAAACTATCAGAGATTACATAGATTCAGTAGACTACGATATTGAGTGCATGGAAGAAACATTAGGCGAGTGCCATATTCCTATAGAAAGCCTTAGAGAATACGCCCAAAATAGAGAAAAGGGAAAATCTTATTTTAATCCTGTTTCTTTCAGCTCTATGGTTAAAAGGCATGTTGATACATATGAGCATGTTATGTCTAACCGCATTTTATTTAAAGCGCCAAGCTCTTTAATGCAGGAATACACAGATGTGATGCAGCGCTTCTGCTCCCTTATAAGCGAGTTTGACCCTTACTGGCCAAAGCCCGAAGAGCTAAGCCTTGAAGAAATATAGCTCTGAACTTAAACAAGATAAAAACATTCTTAAACTCTTTTTCCCTAAAAGTGAAATGGAAAAAGAGGGCCTGGAAATTGCAAAAGAAAAAAACGTCTTGGAAAACGGCACATATTCTATTTACGGCCCTGACAACGGCGAAATAAAAATTGACAAAATAGAATTGCATTCAGGAAGCGGAGCAAAAAGAGTCTGGAAAGTTGAATCTTTCTCTGAAAAAGAAATTGTTCTTAAAGTTGAAAAGTTTGCTTGAATATACAACATCACAAAAGTTAAATAAGCCCGTTATTTGATAAAAAGATGCATAAAGGAGGCTTATTTTATTTAATATTAATTATATTTTCATTTTTCTTTGTCTCTTTAGCATATGCAGATGATGTATTTTCTGGTGAAATTAAGCAGGTTGCCCATTATTCAGAAGAATATGAAAGCGGCAATATAAATTACGCCCAGCTTATAGTTTATATATCTGAATTGCAGAAAAGTTCAGGCAGAATATTTGATAAAAATTCAAGCAGAGCCCAGCAATTAAAGGATTTGCTCGGCCCATCAACAGAAGAGACCTTTTGGGTCTGGAACCAAGACGAGCAGAGGCAGGTATTCCTGGAAAAGCCCCTTGAAGGATGGAGAAAGCTTATTTTTGACGGCAATAAGATTCAATTATGGCTTAATGCCTGGCCAAGCATAAGAGGAAACAATACTGAAAAAATATATTACGACCTCCATATTGATATCCAGTTTAAAAATAAGCGGGAGCTTGAAAATCTTGATTCAAAAATAGCAAGTATAACTGCCCTGGCCGGCAAGGCAAATCAATCTGAAAATTTTGAAAACGAGCTGGCAAAAGAGAGTGTTGATGTTGAGCGGGCTATCGGAAATTATATCAATAGCAATCCAGCGCAATGCAGTGCTCTTATGGAAAAATACCTTGGAAGTCCCCGGGACTCTCAAGATACTGTTTTAAGGGAGTATGTTCTAGGAAAAGGAAAATATGGCCTGGCAAAGGCAAGGCTTGAGTATTGCGAAAATTGCCAAAACTCCTGGATAAGCATTAATGTTTATCGGGAATATAGGGGAGGATATGCTGAAGATCAAGGGCAGGATTATCCTGCCCAGGATTACAATGAATTTAAGGCTTGGAGCTTGGAAATGATTAAAGAAGAGCTTCAAAAAAGCATAAAAGAATACGCTGAAAGCGCCGACGATGCCAAAATTGACAGAAAAATTGAAAGCAGAATAAATGCTTTGAGCAATGCCCTTAATGAAAGAGGAAATGATGTCTGGAAGGAAGTTGATAAGGAGTTTAATGAACGCCGCAATTCCTTTGCAGATGAAGAAAGGAAAAATTATGATTGGCAGGCGGAAAACAAAAGGAGAGAAGAGCGCGCAAAAGAGCTTCAAAAAACTTGGAGCTCCAATTTAAGGGCTTTTTATGATGGAATTTTTTCGGCTTATTCTTTTAAAGAAACAAGGTTCAAGCAGGCAAATTATGAAAAAAAGCTCTTAAGCGCGTTTAAGGAAATAAGGCCTGAAATCTGCTCCAATGGAATTGATGACAATAGCAATTCCCTCGCAGATTGCTCCGACCCTGTTTGCAATCAGCAAAAATGCGGAGAGTCGGTTGAAGGCAATGAATCAAGGCAGATGTTCTGCCAGCAGGGAAAGTGCGAAGTCAGCAAAGAGCCTGAAAAAGCAAAGCAGGCAAAATGCGAAAGCAAATTTGAAGAAATAAAATGCGATGGAAAAGTAATTTTTAGAGGCCAAGATAAGAATGGATGCCCATTTGAGCCAATATGCCTTCCAAATGAGCAAAAATGCTCAGTCAATCAGGATTGCCTTCAGCCTTTATGCGGACTGGCAGAGTGCGTTTCTGGATTTTGCAAAGTAAGCAATTTAAATGAATGCAGGCAGAAGGAATGCAATCCTGGCGATAAAAAAACACAGCAGTGTTCCGGCCAGGAAATAAATATTGAGATATGCGAAGAGGGCTTGTGGAAAAAGACCGGAGCCGTTTGCAGCCAGCCAGGCGAGATAAAAGAGGAAAATAAGGATTTTTTAGGCAATGAGTGCAAGGCAAAAGAAGACTGTTCTGCTGAAAACAGCGTATGCAGCAACGGAAAATGCATTATTCTCCCTAAATTTGCAGAAGAAATAAAGTCGGAGCCTGTATCCCTTCCTGAAACTCCTGAAAGTCCAAATGAAAAAATATTGGAAAATCAAGAGCAGGAAGAGAGCGTGGCTATTAATCAGGAAAATCCAGAAGGAATTGTAAATAGCTTGATTTTATCTCTTAACAAGATTGTCGGATTTATAATAAATGGAGATGAAGCACAAAATGAAACTTCAAATGAAACTTCTATCAGCAATAATGAAACAATGAGCGCCCAGGATAAAAGTTTAAGCAATTCAAGCATTAACGAATCTGAAAAACAAAGCAACGAATCAACAGATTCTCAAAGAAATGAAGCTGATAAAATTCCAGCTAGGAATAATCAAGAAAAAGAGCCGGCCAGGATAGAAGTTAATTCTAATAATCAGGCAAATATGAATAATCAGCCTCCAGAGCCTCAAAAAATAGAAGAATCAGGATTTGGGATTTGGGGAGGATGTAAGGTCTCCCAAGAAAGAAGCGAAGGATACTTATCTTTCAATGGATTTGGCAGGCAGTTTGAAAGATATCAGCGCATTAAGGAAAATTATTACAAGCAAAGCGGAAATTGGTGCAAAGACGAGCTTCTTAGCCTAGTTGCGCAGAGAAAAGAGCTTGAAAGCTCTTTGAACAATGATTTTGCAAAGTGGTTTTTTGAGGGCTATGTTGCAAATACTGCTGAAGGATGGGAAAGCAAGACTTCTGCAATTTACGAAGTTTATTGGAAGGATGTTGAATTATCAAGAAGGATTGCAGAGTCAATGAAATGTCTAGGCATAAAAGATCTGCCGGAGTATAATTTAATTTCCCTGGATTACAATGCCTCTTATGGAAGCTTGTCATTCTGGGAGGAAGAAAAAACCGCCCAGATTGATGATAAGTCTCCTGCCCTGCCTTTAATATCACCATATATGAAAGTATGGTTGCTTCCTCCAAAAGATTTCATTAAAGCAGAATTGAAAAAGGCAATGGAGCAGCAGAGATTTCCAGGGCCTGAAAATGAAGAAAGCGACAGGGATGCAGATGAAGGTCCAAGCAGCGAAGACAGGAAAATTTTGCAGGAAGACAAGAGCTTTATGAACAGGCTGAGAAAAATAACCGACAAATATGGCGGAAATATAAATGCAAGCGTCCAGCTTAAAGATGGAGAGGATTTAGTTTTTAATCTTTATGCCCGAATAAATGAGCAGGAAATTATGAGAATGAAGCCAATGCCTCCAGAGCTTATGCCCAGCAAGGAAATCACAATTATTCTTGATTTTAATAAAATATACTCTTTGGTTGAAGAGCAGGAAAGGGAGTCAAGATCTGATAGAATCGAATCTCCTCCTTGGGATAAAAAAAGGTCTGAAAATAAAATCCGAGACATAAAAGAAGCGATTACAATATTCTTTAAAATCCAGGCAATAATAACTGATGCAGAAATAATTCCTAAAACAGCCAGAACCGATGTAAACTCTTTGATTAAGGCATTTCTCTGGAAAATGATTTCAGGCTCTAATGATAATTAGTTAGTCTTAACTTTTTTATTTTTAATCAGAAAAAGGCCGGGTTAAGTTTAGCGGAAAATGAGTGCATTTGGAAGAGTCTTTTAAGAAAAAGAGATTGCTTTTAAAGTGGAGAAGTTGCTTGATATATACAACTTGTTTAGTCAAATCCGATATTAAAGAATATAGCTCTTTCTCCAAATATGTTTGCTCTAACTCTTATTCCCAAAATCAATTCGTAAGTATTTAGGCATATCTTGCATTTTTTGTTTTTTAAGTCTTCATGTTTAACACTATTAATGTAATCATTACCAAATCTTCTTAAAGAGTAATTATCAGGTTCATGTGACGACCAATTAATATGTCCTTGCGGGCACTGTAAAATTAAATCTATCGACCCCTCATCTTTAATTTGGCAAGTTATAATTTTATTTTTTTTAAGTTCTATAGGTTCCTCAAAAATAATATCTTTAAATTGCCATTCATCCCACTCTATAAAATTAAAATGATGGTAATCCAATCTTTCAAGATATTTATATTTCACAAATATTATATCAAATAAAGTCATAGCCGAATAAGTAAATATAGCTAAAAATACCAACAATAAACTGATAAAATTGTAAAAATTTTCTAATTTACTTACTTCATAAAAAGGTAAATAAATTATTATTGATATGGAAACTGCAAATACGAGTGTAAATAATAATAATCTCATCTCTCTTCCTCCAGAAAGATATTTTTTAAATCTATTAAATTCAAAGTCTCCTAGATATCTGGACGAAATCAATTCTTTATCAGAATTTAGAAAGTCTTTAATTGTTCCTATGATAATATCGCTCATCTTTTACATTAGAATTTTATCTTAAAGAAATTGATTTATCAAAAATAAGTAGTAAAATTTAGAATCCATGTTCTTCCATAAACTTCTCCAGTAGATTATATTTTCCTATAATCCAGAGGGGCTCGTCTAAAAGGCAAGGATAAACCTCAGAATCCTTAAGAATCATTTCCCATGCTTTTTGGCATTTTTCTCTTGTATTTTGGGTTATATCCCCATCAAATTTTTCATTATAAATAATTTTCAATGTAAGCCTCGCAGTATGAGTATCTATTGGCAAAGGTATATAATGAATATTTTTTAATTTAATTAAGGCAGTATCATCAATCATTCTTAACCAAAGAGGTTTTATCTTATTTCCAGATAAAAATGGGAAATCTGATTTGTTATCTGCAATATAATTACTGATTCTTAAGGCATCAAAATCAAACCCTTTAAGAAACTCATATACTGAAAAATCAAATTTCTTCAATGAATTGCATATTTTGAACCATATTTCTGAGTCTTTTATAGGTTTTCTGTCTTTAATTATCCTGAATAATTCAATGAGATTGTTTTGTTTCCTTAATAAAACCTCTTTAGGATCAAAAATCCACTTTAAGTCATTATTTTTAAGAGCGTTATAACTCTGTCTCCAAAGAGCTTCAGCGTCTCGCATATAATCTAAAGAAACAGTTAAAGTTAGATATAAAAGATGGTTATTAGAACCAACTTCAACTCCTTCTGGTACGACTAAATTTCTAGGGAAAGTAACTTTTGAGAAAACTCCTTCTTTATTCTTAAAGTCCTTTACCATTTGAATAGCAATTTTTCTGCATCTTTCAATATCAATCTCCTTTCTTGCTTCAACTACAGGAACGGCAGGCATAGGAATTTTTATACTGCCGTCTGGATTAAATTCAAGCTTCGTCATAACAATCAACGACATTACTTATTTATTAAGCCTATGTAAAGGGTTTGAAACACCCGACAAAACTCAAAAACCGCAACCTTTAAATCCTCTTATTTTTCTCTATTATCGTGAGTCGGAGAGCTGACTTCGGAATTAGCTATTAAATTAGCAAAGGTTGCTAAAAAAATCAACTTTAATTCTGAGGAAGGTCCGGACATCCAAGAAACAGTGATCTCAAGAAATTGAGATGGTTGTGAAGCCAAGCTCCGCAACAGAAACGACACAGCCTGAATGTGCTATGATCTATGCAGGGAGCATACATTTAGGATATGATGAAACGAGCGCCTTCACTGATGCAACCGCTCTAACCGCGGGCATATGTTCAATCACGCAAGTGTTGAACAT